>ENA-ORNW01000049-ORNW01000049.1-human-gut-metagenome-genome-assembly--contig:-NODE-49-length-141654-cov-28.084111_pt1 | contig 141654 bp, 156 predicted proteins | sample MGYA00242121_ERZ509034 | MGnify/ENA primary metagenome ERZ509034 (study PRJEB26280, sample SAMEA2338689) | human gut metagenome | biome: human gut; feature: human-associated habitat; material... | reverse complement strand
GGGACAACATTGAAATGAGCGTAAAACTCATTACCCCGATAGCGATGGAAGAAGGGCAGCGTTTCGCAATCCGTGAAGGCGGCAGAACCGTGGGCGCAGGCGTTGTTGCCAAGATTACAAAATAATTTTTGAGACAATATAAAACTCCGATCCATGATGTCCATGACAGTCGGAGTTTTATATTGCGCCCGTCGGATAGGAATATTACTTCGGTACAGGTCCGTATTTGTTTTTTGTCTTCTGTCCCGGGATAAAGGCAAGGAGTGTAACGGCGGCAAAAAAGAACATACCTGTGATACGGGTGGCAAGAAGCTCATCGCTAAGGAGTTTGGCGCCGGTCTGGTTGCCAATAAAAAGAAGGCCGAAAAATCCCCAGTAGTATAAATGGGAAAGACCGATGTCCGAAAGACGGCGTATCGCCAGACTGATGAGCGACACGAAACCCAGTGTGCCGAGTACCATGAAAGATATGATGAAGATGTTCGCATCGCCTGCAAATAATTCAGGGCGTATCCAGGTAAAGGCAAACATGGCTGCTGTCGGAATTCCCACAAGAAGAGCGCGGACAATATATGTTTTTTGTCCGATGCGGCCCACGGGATCTCCGTATTTCTTCCATAGTGTTTTTCTGAACCCGGCATTTTCCATTTCAGCAGAATTTGCCAGCTGCTCTTCATCAATATAAGCTTGTTCAAGAGCCGTGTCCGCCAAAATGAGAGAAGCGGAATTTTCATTTGCCATGAGAAAGATGGAAGTTGCCGCGTCCGTCCAGAGGAAAACATCTTTCACCTTTGCCGGTTCGCCGAAAAGAGAGGTCAGACGGTTTCTCATTTCTTCCGTAGAAAAAATAAAGTCTGCAAAGAGAAGCGCTGCTTTCCCTTTCACGAAACTGCAGCCGAGAGAAGCGACTTCTTCATCAAAGAGAGAAATCTTTTCTTTCATAGAAACGGTAAAGTAATCAATATCTTTATCTTCATCACGGCGGGAGAGAGAAAGGGGGAAACGTTTTTCGACGGCTGTCCTGTTTTCTCCGAGACGGAGTCCGCTGATGCGGCGAGGCTTTTTATAAGTGCCGCTTTTTTGGATATATCCGGTAATATCAGGAAACTCGTAAGTAAAATTCATAGAAAGCCTTTCCTTAAATAACGTATCAATCATTTCTATTATAATATGCAGGTTACAATTTATGAAGATGGATAAAAACGTATCATAGAGAATAATAAAATCAGATTTACTTTTTCGAAGAAATACGATATACTATTACTGTTATTTTTATGGCGGTGTAGCCAAGCGGTAAGGCAATGGTCCGCAAGACCTGTATCCCCGTGTTCGAATCCGGGCACCGCCTCCACAGAGGGCAGATTGCAATCGGGCAGTCTGTCTTTTTCTTGTTTGTATTGGCGGATCATATGCTACAATGAAAGAAATATTTCTTTACCGGAGGGTGGAAAATGAAAAAAATTCTGGTCATTACGACCGGCGGAACCATAGCCATGAAAAAAGATAGGGAAACCGGCGGACTGATGCCGGCTGTTTCAGGAAAAGACCTGGCCGCCGCTGTGCCGGGACTGGCGCATTATGCTGACTTGGACGTGCTGGAATTTTCCAATAAGCCCAGCGGATGGATGACCGCAGCGGATATGTTTGAATTATCGAAGCTGATTGACCGTCTGGCGGATACAGATCAAGCGGATGGTTTTGTCATCACCCATGGGACGGACACACTGGAAGAGACAGCATTCTTTCTTGAAGCTGTACTAAAGACGGAAAAACCTGTATGTGTCACCGGTGCCATGCGGGGGGCTTCGGCTTTGAGCGCTGACGGGCCGGCAAATATTCTTGCTGCAGTTCGCACAGCGGCATCTGACGACTCTATAGGAAAGGGGGTTACCGTGTGTTTGGGAGACCGTATTTATGCAGCCTGGGATGTGACTAAAGTCCACACCACCAATCCCGATACCTTCCGTGATCTGCATTATGGCCCCATCGGTACGGTATACGGATCCCGGGTGGAATACGGACGCATTCCCGTGAAGCATAAAAAGATTCATACAGATAGAATAGAAGAAAATATTTGGATCATCACCTGCTGGTCAGGGATGGACGGCGGAATCGTTTATGGGACGGAGGGGAAAGCGGCAGGTCTTGTCATTGACGGGATTGGCTGCGGGAATGTCCCGCCGAAATGCAGGGAAGCGGTTCTCTATCTGCGGGAAAAAGGAATGCCCATCGTCTTGACGACAAGAGTGCCTTCGGGGAGCGTTGAGGAAGAATACAGCTATGAGGGAAGTGCTCTTTCCATGAAAGACAGCGGGATTATCTTAGGCGGCCGCCTGTCTTCGTGGAAAGCAAGATTGCTTTTGGCATTGGCAATGGGGAAAACAAAAAATATAGAAGAAATCAGAAGCTGCTTTTTGGGGATCAGGGAAGAATAGAAAACCATTGTGAGACAAGGAATCCTTTCTCAAAGCAATCCTGAATTGAAAACATTAAAGAAGCTTTTCATAATAATGTGAAGGGCGCTTTCTGCAATTATCTATTCAGAAAGTTGATGAAATAATTTTTTGAAAAAATACTTGACAGAGGGAAAGGATTCCCTTATGATATGTCATATCTTTTACAGCAAATAAATGCCATGAACGAGACAAAAAGGTCTGTTGTGAAATTCATGCAGAGAGCCGGTGGATGGTGAAAACCGGAAGAGAACAGCATTCCATATCCCTCGCGAGCACTTTTTCCGAAATGAGTAGGAAAGGGCGTCCATTCACGTTACGAATAGGAAACCTCTAAGAACAAAGTAGGGTGGTACCGCGGAATTTTCGCCCCTATCTTCAGCATTGGCCGGAGATGGGATTTTTTATTACCTGAATGATTCGGTTTCCATGAGTGAAAAGCGGAGTGGTACCGCGTGTGAGCGCCTCTGCAGGGATAGTCCCTGTGAGGCGTTTTTTGTTTTCTTGCAAGGTGTATGTTTGCCGATTTATTTTGAGAAAAAGAGGGAGACATGATGAAGAAAAATTTTGTAAAAGGAATGGCCGCTGTGCTGGCGGCAGCTGCGTTAACCGCTGTTTTTGCAGGCTGCGGCGGAAATAAGAAAGACAATGGCGCGGCAGGAAAAACGGCTGATGCATCATCTGTAAAAATCGGATTTATTACGGCTTATACCGGTCCCGGTGCTGCTTACGGTGTAGCTATGAAAGAAGGAGTGGATCTGGCCGTGGAGGAAATTAATAATAATCCGAAAACAAAAGTAAAGATTGATCTGAAAACCTACGATACCAAGCTGGTCAAGGCGGAAGCGATCAATGCCATGAAAAAAGCGATCGAGCAGGATAAGGTTCTTGCCGTAGAAGGCCCGATGACATCGGGAGAAATGTTTGCTGCCGGCCCGATTGCCCAGCAGTCCAAAGTAGTTGCTTTCGGCACAGGCACCACTGCTCCGAAGATTACCGACATTGGTGATTATATTTTCCGTAATGCGATTCCCGGCAAACTGGCAATTCCTGTTACCCTTGAAAAAGCACAGGCGAAGTTAGGATTTAAGAAGGTCGCCGTCATGTATTCCAATAACAACGACCAGATGGTCGGTGAAAATGAAATTTATCAGGAAGTGTTTAAGAAAATGGGCGTGGAAGTCGTCGATACAGAAACCTTTGCGGATAAAGATACCGACTTCTCCGCGCAGCTCACAAAAATCCAGGCATCCAATCCGGATGTCATCGCGATTGCCGGTCTTTACCAGGAAGGCTCTCTCATTGTAAAGAAAGCCCGTGAAATGGGAATGACCCAGCCGATTATCGGCAATAACGGCTTCAACAGCCCGGCATACATTACCCAGGCAGGGGCCGCGGCTGACGGCACGCTCGTAGCCACTCCGTGGAATGCGGACCGCCAGACGGAAAAAGCACAGGCTTTCCGCAAAGCGTTTGTAGCAAAGTACAACCATGAACCGGACCAGTTCGCCGCCCAGGCTTATGACGCGATGTACCTGATCCATCAGGCGGTGGAACAGTCGGGAACCACGACAGACCGCAAGAAGTTCCGTGATACCCTGGCACAGATCAAAGGCTTTGAAGGAGCGACGGGCAAGTTTGAATTTGATGCGAACCGCGATCCGAAAATGGATCTTGACGTACTGCAGGTGAAAGAGGGCAAGTGGGTTCCTTTTGCCTGATCTGTACCGGCCGGTTGGATATATTTATTGGTAAATATTATTATCATTGATAAGAAAAAGGATCGTGTCCGTAACGGCGCGATCCTTTTTCGTGGGTATTTTCTTTTGAAAAGTAAAGACGACCTCATGCAAAGAGCGCCGGATATTTAACGGAGAAATAATTCGTAGACCACCTTGGCGAAAAAGACGGTAAGGACGATGATGATGACAGGCTTTACATTTTGCGTGCCCCCTTTTTCAAAGTAGCGGGCGCCGAAATAATTGCCAGCCATATTGAACAGCCCTGCCACAAGACCGAGGGAGAGAAGGACGACATCATTTGCAAGAAAGACGAACAGCGCGGCAAGGTTTGTCGTGCTGTTGATAACTTTCGTGATGCCGTTCGCCTCTTTCAGGCGGACATGGGCGACACCCATAAGGAGAAGGATGAGGAATGTTCCCGTGCCCGGGCCGTAAAAACCGTCATAAATGCCAATGACAAACGCCATGGTGCAGCTGAGAAGCACTGTTTTTTGGAAAGGGAAAGGCTCTTTTTCTGCCATGGATTTCTTTCGTGTCACATAGAAAGCGGTGATGGGAAGAATGAAAAGCATGGCAGTCATGAATATACGGGCGTCAAGAATAAGAGCGATATGGGCACCCAGCGATGATCCTGCAAAAGCAAAAATGACTCCTGCCAATGCGGGCTTCCACGGGATGAGCCCGTCTTTTGCGAATTTTCCCGTGGTGAGAAGGGTTCCCATACAGGAGCTGAGCTTATTTGTGGCAATGGAATTGTGTACGGGGATCCCCGCGATGATATAGGCAGGGAGGGAAATCAGTCCGCCTCCGCCTGCTACGGCGTCGACGAATCCCGCAAGGAATACGAGGGGGCAGATGATGATATAGGTAAGCAGATTCATAAAAACCTTCCATAAATGAAATATAGTTTATTCTATCACAGAGAAAGGAAACAGGATACAAACACCATTCCTGTGAAAGAAGATCAGGTCCGGTTTGTACTGCGGAAAGGACAGCTTTCCAGATGGTCATCGATGATGCCTGCCGCCTGGAGAAAAGAATAAATAATCACGGGACCGGCGAACGTGCAGCCCCGCTTTTTCAAATCATCGCTTATTTTTTCTGATAAAGGAGAACTGGCAGGCAAATCATCATTATCCTGCAGATGATGAACAATGATTTTATTTTCTGTAAAATGCCAGAGGTAACGGGAAAAACTGCCCCACTCTTTTTGTATGGCGAGGACGGCGCGAGCATTTTTGCGGACAGAGTTTATTTTTCGCCTGTTTCGTATGACAGGCGCCGTTCTTCCGATTTCTTCCATCTCCTCATCCGTCATGCCAGCACAGCGGGAAATATCAAAATGGAAAAATGTTTTTCTGTATCCTTCCCGCCGTTTCAAAATCGTAGACCAGGAAAGCCCCGCCTGGGCACCTTCCAGGATCAGCATTTCAAAAAGGTAAGTATCATCATGATGGGGACGGCACCATTCTTCATCATGATAAGTCTTTAAAAACTCGTCTTTTAAAGCCCATGGACAAATCATTCTGCTCCTCCTTGTGTTTTCTGCTGTTATTGAAAAAGAACCGGATCTTTGCCGGAACGGGGATAGATATTTTCAATTATACCAAAGGGGAAGAGCATTTTTATGTTTGCCTGTATATATTAGAATAAAAGAAATACAGTCATGAGGAATAGAGGAATGTTTTTCAGAGAAAATCCTTTTTACCTGCTCGGTGTCCACAGCAGGGACACGGCGGAAGCAATCCGCACGGCATCGTTGGAAAAGCAGGGCGCTGCAAAAAGCAGAGAAGAAAAGCATATGTACCGGATGGCGGAAGAGCGTCTGCTTCATGAACGCTTACGGTTTCGGGCGGAATTATCCTGGCTTTGCGGTATGGATAAAGAATGTGCCTATTCTTTGATTGGCGGGACAGGAAACATGGAAAAGCGGGAAAATCTGCCGCCGTCACTGCGACTGCTGCTTGCGGTTCATGACCTGTATAATGGCGGGAAAGACGCTTTTTCTGTCATGGAAACGATTATCCGGTTGTATCCTGCCAGTGATACGAACGAAGTCTTGGCGCGCATAGAGGCGGATCGGAAGATAGGCGGGTTTCCTCCGATTAAAGAGCTGTTTCCTCTGGACATTCGGAAAGAAGAACTTTTGTGGGAAATGGGGGTGGCTGCCGGACGGCTGAATGCGGAAAGGTTTGGCAGATTTCTGACCGCTCTCGGTAAAACGGATGTGCCCTGCGGTATGGCACTGACCCGTTTTCTTTCCCTGTATGAGGAAAAGACAAAAGCGGAAGTGGCGGCGCTTTCCCGGGATTTAAGATATGCCCTTCGGCTGGCGGAAATGTATCCTCTGCAAGGACTTTTATTGACGGAAGAAAAAATGAAAGTCTACGGGAAAGCAGTTTCTCCTTTTTATGCCATGCTTCACTATGAAGGACTTCCCGATGCAGTGGAAATATTTTTTGAGGAATATGTCAATGAAGCGTTCTTCTTTCATAAAAAAGGAGAAAAGGAAACCGCTTTGGTACTGCTCGGCTGTTTTCTTGACAATGTCTGCGGAAACAGCAGGCATATAGAAAAGGTAAAAAGATGGAAAATCATGATGTCTGAAGACCGGCTGACGGAATCTGTTCCTTATCCGAAGCGGAAACTTGGGAGAACAACCGCTGTGCCGAAAATCGTTGATCGCATTCCTGCGATAACATTGCCGCGGCAGTCCGGAGGGGCTTTTTATGTATGCCTGGCCGGCTTTCTGACAGCGGCAGTACTGTGCAGGTATTTCTTTTTATGAGAACAAAATAAAAAGCAGGGGGATTACTCCTTCTGCTTTTTCAATGGTGTGCCCTTTGCGGCAGGCATTCATTTCAATTCAATTCAATTCAATTTATAATGCTTTCATGATGGTACCGCCGCCGAGCAGACGGTCTTCTTCATAAAAGACGACGGACTGGCCAGGGGTAATTGCCCGCTGCGGCTCATCAAATTTCACGACGGCTCTGCCGTGATCGTCCAGAGTCACGGTGCAGTCATGGACACGGATACCGTAACGTATTTTAGCCAGGCACCGGAACTGCTGCGAGGGCGGTGTGCCATCGGTGAAGTCCAGCTCATTTGCCAGAAGGCCGGAACGGAAAAGGTCATCATTGGAACCGACGATGACCCGGTTCTTTCCCGCGTGAAGGGAAACAACATAAAGCGGCGTCCGTGACGCGATTCCCAGTCCTTTCCGCTGGCCGATGGTATAAAAAGGGAGTCCCTTATGCCTTCCGAGAATACGTCCCTTTGTATCTATAATATTTCCCTGGCGGAACGCTTCAGGCGCATGATTCTGTAAAAATTCGGCATACGATTTTTCACTGGTCAGGAAACAGATATCCTGCGATTCTGCTTTGTTATAAGTAGGGAGTCCTTTTTCTTCAGATATACGGCGGGTATCTTTTTTATACATGCGGCCGAGGGGGAAAAGGATATGGGCAAGCTGGTCCTGGGTCAGGTGGTACATCATGTAGGATTGGTCTTTGGCGATATCCGCGGCCTTTTCTACCTGGTACTTTCCGCGGGTACCGTCATAAGTGATCCGCGCATAATGTCCCGTGGCGAAGTAAGGACAATCAAAGTAAGCACGGACGGTGTCGTAAAAAAAACCGAACTTAATTTTAAAATCGCACATCATACAGGGATTCGGCGTGATGCCGTTTTTGTAAGAATCCACAAAATAGGACAGCACTACGTCCTGATACATTTTCCGTACATCAATGACCTTGTGGGGGATACCGAGGAAGTCAGCCATTTCCTGCGCCTCTGTTAAATCCTGCCCGTCAAACTGATTCATAGTGGCGCCGTACACATCGTACCCCGCCTCCTGCAGCAGGCGCGCCGTCAATGTACTGTCGACACCGCCGGACATGGCGACAACGACTTTCTTTTTTTCTGTCATGGAAGAATCCTTTCTGCAGGCATTTCCTTTTGAAATACCCGAACCATCATTCGCAGGAAATATCCTGTCAATCTCAGCGGAGTGAAAGTCCGAAGGAATGCATACATTATAGCACAGCGGGCAAGCGTCAGTGCCTGCAGGAAAGGATATCGGAGTTCATAATCTGTTGGCTGTGAGTTGGTAACCGGTAGCCGGCTGACAGAAGTTGTCCGCGGTATTCCGAGACCGGCAGCTATTTTTGTTTTTTTATAAAACGGTGTGGTGTAATTATTACTTTCCCCTGAAGTCCGCGGGGCGTTTTTCAAGGAATGCTGTAATCCCCTCTTTGAAATCTTCGCTTGACGAGCACTGGCCAAGATAAATTTCTTCTGCTGCCATAAAGGTTTCAAAATCTTTGTACATACTTTCAAACATCAGTTTCTTCATGTTTCTGTATGCCAGGGCGGGACCCTTTGTCAGTTTTTTTGCGAAAGCCATCGTTTTCGGAAGGAGGTCTTCTTTTGCAGTTATTTCCTTGATGAGGCCGATTTGGAATGCCTCTTTTGCATCAACGGGACGGCCTGTGACGAACATGTCAAAGGCGCGGTGTGTGCCGATCATGCGGGGGAGCATGTATACGCCGCCGGTATCGGGACAAAGACCGATGCCTACAAAGGCCTGAAGGAATTTAGCGTTGTCTGCGGCAAAAATGAAATCACACCCGAAAGCAAGATTCGCACCGCCGCCTGCCGCTGCTCCTGCTACGGCACAAATGACGATTTTTGACATTTTTTTTATGTACAAAACGATTTCAGATAATTTTTTAGCCAGGGGCCCCATGGATTCTGTGGCGAAGTCCGGCTCCTCACAGTGGGCTTTCATATAGCGGATATCGCCGCCGCCGCAAAATGCACGGCCTGCGCCTGTGATGACAACGATTTTTACGTCGGGATCCGTTTCCGCTTTTTTGAGAGCATCTTCCAGTTCGAGAGACATGTTCATGTCGAGAGCATTCAGCGTGGGCGCATAATCGAGGGTAATGACAGCAATTCCTTCTGTCTGTTCCAGTCTGATCATTTTGTAATCCATGAGAACCTCCTTATATTTCTAAAACAAACATATGTTATTTCTATTATAATAAACCATATTAGTAAAAGCCAGATAACATCGACGTTATCTATCTTTTTTGTTTTTGTGTTTTGAGTTAAAATGCGTTATTTCGTATCTGTGGCTTCCAGTTGGCTTCCATTTTCGTCGGGATAAATTGTCATGTTTTCGCCATGCGGCAATGCATCAACGGCAGCGATGAGCTGCGGGATAATCTTATGCGTATACACATCTTTCGTCACATTATTGCCGGAAACATGCCCGACAATCATTTTTTGAATTTTTTCCGGCATGCTATAATTGTCAGCAATCGTTATGAATGTGTGACGGGGGTCGTGCGGGAGATGTCCTGCAATACCTATTTCCTTAAAATATTTGCGGTATGAGTAGCTTGTGGAAAGCAGGCCATTTTTGCCGTATAAGCCACGCTGCCGATCCGGCATAATTAAATATTCGTGTTTCGCAAATTTAGAGATGTTGTAGAAATATTTAACAAACGGCAAGATGCATTCCGCGATCGGGATCGTTCGGTTGCGCCCTGCGTCAGTTTTCAGTCCACCCGTCATCGTGTGGGCGGATAAATTCACATTTGCCATTTTTATCATTGCCAGCTCTTTCGGCCGCATACCGGTATAAGTCTGTATTAAGATAATCCGCGCTATATCATCGTTACAATGTTCCCACAATAATCGCATTTCTTCTGTTGTGAACGGTTTGTGAATATCCGATTTAACTTTTTCCGCAGTTACGACAAACCGGGAGTAATCTTTAATAATTAAATCATTAGCGATCGCGTATCTGTAAAGCATATGCATAACAGTCATAATACCGGATTGTCCGGATGCGGAAACGTTTGATTCGTCTATAATTTGCTGCAGATGTAGTGTTTTCGTTTCGCTGATTTTTAGACTTGCAATTTTGCTGACGTGATTTTTCCAGTACATCAAATGAACTTTACTTAACGGTTTTTTCAAGCGTTCTCGTCCAGTTTTGATACGTTCCCAGATGTCCGCCCATGTGATGTCTGCCGCTGCCGCCGTTTGCGGATTCATATTGTACGCTTCCAGCGCAGCCTGCGCGTCCCGCTGTCGTTCAAAGCTACCGATAATTTTCTTTCTGCGCTTGCCGGTATCAGTCATACCGAGGTTCACTACGGCAACCCACGGTTTCCGGCGGTGCGCATTATCCGGACGCTTATAGACCGATCCGGAGCCATTCGCTCTTCGCATTGTTATTCACCTCCTGATTAAGTGCGGGGAATCGGATACACATTTAATAATTCAATTAGTTTATCACGATCAATTAACTCAACACCATTTGCTTCCGCTAAATCAATTGCTCCCTGCGTAAAATGACTATTTGTGACTACTGCCGCCAGATCGTATTTATAAAATGCTTTTGCCGCCACTGCTTCCTGTACGGCGCTATTCGATACATTGTCTTTGTAACACTTCGCCTGCACGATTTTCAATTCATCACCTTTTGATAAAAGTAAGTCTGCACCCTGATCTCCGGATGTTTTCGTGAACTGAACAGAATATCCCATAGATTCAAATATTTTACCAAGAACTCTTTCAAATGCGACGCCGTCCAGAGAATCTATGTAATGGATATCTACATTAGAGATAATAGGACGATTATTCGTTATAGAGTTTTCTATTGCCGCAGATCGCTTTTCTATTGCGATGCGGCGGTTAATTTCCGTTAATTCGGTAATAATTTCATTTTCTTCAAGCGGGAACTGATATTTTTTCGAGTAATTCATAAGATGTAGAATATAAAATTTATTCATTCCGAAAGTTTCATAATATGTTTTTATAAGAGCGGTTTTATTTATTACGTAATTCGGCGATGCGGATTCATGAATCTTAACGTCAAAATTTTTACAAAATAAAGCATTAGCAGCATTGTTCAATTGTTCGTCTATCATTTGATTGAATTGCTCTTCTGTTATTTCATTCATGTCAATTGTGGTTTCTTTTTCTGTTAAATTGCGAATTGACGCATAATCATATTTTGTTAATGTGATTTTCGTTGGCCACGTTTTCCATGCCATGGTATACGGTGTCAAGTATTTATAGATCGTCGGGGCAATCTGGTTACGTATTGCCTGCATGCTGGTCTGCGGATCAGCACTGTGGCCGCTGATAAATGCATTTACACGTTCATTGAAATATTTTTTATAGAGCTTGTAACAGAGATATATTAATCCAATACTGAGAAACACTTCATTGCTTAGGCATAAGGCAATTGCAAAAAACCAAATAATGAATTTCTTCATTTCGGCACCTCTTGATAGCAACTATAATTCTTGAATATATCTAATAATTCAAGTACGCCGTCGAATGTCAATAATTTTTCACCTTGAATGCCGTCTATCATTTGAATATTATTCCGGAGACAGGTATGGGCTATCAGAAGAAACGCGAACTTATTCGCTTCATATTCCTGCTTGCGGACGGTATGCTTTTTCAGCGGATGGACGGTGAATAGCTGATCGCCTGCACGATGCAGGACTATATGCCCGATTTCGTGGGCAAGTGATACGTTCTGCGTATTATACGCGTCTTTTTCGTTTATAAATATTTTCTTTTATCGTCAGTGCTTTTAGGAAAAATCCGCCAATTTCATCCGGAAGCGGGACTTTCTTTACAGCAATATTCATAGCTTTTGCTATTTCGTTCGGGTCGTTTGTTCCGTATTTTTTGATTACATCAAGAACAACAGGAAGCATTCTTTTCATTTCTCTTCGGATTCCTTTGATAATACATACTCAATATAATTTTTGATTTCATTCCGGACTTGTTCGGATATCGGTTTGCCATTTTTACTAAAAAACATGACTTGTGAGGATTCGAGTAAATCATGGAGGTAAATTGGTTTGGCAGAATCGGGGGTGTCGCCGTCGATTAAGAATGTAGGTGTTGTATGCAGGATGTCGGCAATTTGTTTTAATGTGGATTGTGGGATGTCATTAATACCGGATTCCATCTTGTTAATTGATGATTTCGATTTATATCCCAGCAGTTTCGCTAATGTTTCTTGCGACATATGCATATTCTCCCTGCATAGTCGAATTCGTCGTCCGAGATGTTTGAGAAAAACTTTTTTATTGTTGTCCATTTATCTCACCTCCAGCAATCACATTGTATCAAAATGTAGACTATCATTCAATAAATTTTGATAAAAATGTAAAAAAAAGTTGACTTATAATCAACTCAATGTTATTATATCGGTGTAGATTTCAGGTCTACCGAGAGGAGGTGTAAGGAAATGACCGATATAGAAAAGTTAAGAGAAAAATTAAATATGTCAGGCTATAAGCTGTCTTATATAGCCGAAGCACTATCCCTGACGTATCAGGGATTGTTGAACAAAATTAATGGAAATTCTGAATTTAAGACATCTGAGGTGAAAGCAATTAGTGATTTACTGCAGCTTTCCCCTGAAGAAAGAGACACTATTTTTTTTAATTAAAAAGTAGATTGACAGTCTACATTGGGAGGTGAAAATTTATGAAGATACCGGTCGTCGTAGCAGCCCGCCTGCTCGGGATATCAGCGGATTTCCTGCGGTGGTCGCTCCGGCAGGATAAAACCGATCTCGGTTGGGCAATCCGAAGAGAAGGTTCTAAGCGCTGGGACTATTACATAGACCAGCAAACACTGGCACGAATGGCAGCGGTTACATTACAGGATGTCCGCAGGGCAGTGGAATCATACCGTGCAGGAGGAGGTATTACAAGTGCGAAAACGCAAAATTAGATGGGGTAGAGTTTTTATCACTGCCACAGTGGTTGTCGGAATTACTGCCGGAGCGTATCAATATGTGACGACTCCGCCCACCCGTCTGATTGAATATCAGGCGGAAGTAAAACCGGGCGATACGCTCTGGACGATATGCGCAAGAATCGCCACAGATAAGGATGATATGGGAAAGCTGGTCTGGCAAACCAAGAAAGACAACAGGATCCGGGATGTAGGAAACCTGCAGCCGGGAATGTTGATTGTAGTAAAAGTGAAGGAGGCAAGAAATGGATGACAGACCATTCAGCGTGACATTAGTCAAAGATGATTGGGATTTAGTTCTGAACGCACTGGAGATCTGCAAAGAGAATGCGTCATCACTCATGGAGCACGAAATCGAATGCGTTATCCGCGGAATAAAGTCGGATTTAGACAGTCAAGGTTTTTAAAAGTAGAGGAGTGAGAAATCGGTGATGCAGCAGATCATGATCGAGCGACTTACGGAATTAATCCGGAAAGCACAGAAAAACGAGAAACATTTTGAGCGTGATGGCATGGCATTGACGCAGATGTATTTCGCCGGAATGGCCGACGCATATCAACATTTAATAGAAGAATTACTACAAAATCAGGAGGCGAGGGAATGAGGAGAAAACTAATATTAGCTTTTCTAATTGGGGTTACAGGAATCTTACCTGCACACGCGGAATGGATTGTTTCGGAATGTAGCGCATACACGCCCTACGATTGCGGGACAATTACTGCAACGGGCGAACGCGTCCACGTCGGCGGTGTAGCTTGTAATTTCTTGCCATTTGGAACGGTCATTGTGATTGACGGTATAGAGTACGTCATAAATGACCGATGCGGGATCGATAACTGCATCGACATCTTCATGGAGGACTACGATGCGGCGATCCGATTCGGACGACAGGATAAGGAAATTTACATCAAGAGATAAAAAAAGCCACCGGATACAGTAATATCCGATGGCTGCACGCAAGGTACGTCTACATCATTTATTATAACACATTCGGGAGGACAAACATGAAAACAATTGAAGCAGAAGCAATTATTATTCCGGCGGTAGAACCGAAAATCATTTCGGAAGTATTACCAGTTAAAACGAATTTTGAAGACGTCGAGGCGTATCTGTCAAACCTCGTTGAGAAATATACAGGTTTGGTCGTTACGGACGAAAACCAGAAGGACATGGAGAAAACTCTTCGGGAAGTCGTATCAATCCGGACAGGTATCCAGAAGTTTGAAATCAATGGCAAGCGGCAATTAAAAAAGCCGGTTGACGATTTTGCGCAGCAGTGCAAAAACCTGCTGGCAATCGTCAACAGTGTAGAACGTCCGCTAAAAGAGCAGCTGGACGTGTACGAAAATAAACGCCGGGATGAATTGCAGGCGGCAATCGGCAGGGAATTTACGGCAAAAGCCGACGCCGCAGGCTTGCGGGAGGAATACCGGTTATTTGAAATTCCGGAACGCTGGTTTAATAAAACGGCGAAGTGGTCGGAGACCTGCATTGATATAGACCATGTCGTGTCAGATTTGTATTCCCAGCAAGTTACGGCAGATAATCTGGCGGAACTCAAAGAAACCCGCCGTGAAATGGGAACCGCCTATATTAATACGGTTAATGCAGAGTATAATCTGGCGACACCGCTTACGCCGGATATATTAGCGGACGCTGTGCTTGAAAAGCCGAATGCCGAAATCAAGGGATTCATTCGGCAGGCTGCCGAACGGCAAGCCGAAATCGAGGCGGCCGCCCGCTCAGCTACGGCTCCGGTTTCTGATCCGGTACCGCCGACAATCGCTCCGCCGCCGATTCCGCAGACAACCGGATGGCCACGGACAATGATTCTTACAATTTCACTGCAGAATGAGCTGGATTATCAGAGCATGCAGGAATTCTTATACGAAATGCCGGCAAATATTAAATACAATATGGAAATTGAGGAGGGATAACAATGATTGAATTTAAAAAAGCAAAACGAAGCAAAGCGAAGCTCCGGCTGGCAATTTCCGGAGCTTCCGGAGCGGGGAAAACGTATTCTGCTTTGCTCATCGCCAGCGGCATTGTGCCGATGAGCAAGGTGGCGGTGATTGACACAGAATCCGGATCTGCAGATTTATATGCAGACCTGGGTGATTACTCAACGGTCACAATAAATCCACCATATTCCCCACAGAAATATATAGAGGCGATTCACACCGCAGAAAATGCCGGATTTGAGTTAATTATCATCGACAGCTTATCGCATGCGTGGAGCGGCGAAGGCGGTCTGCTTGACCAGCAGGGTAAAGCTACAGAAAGCAAATATCGCGGAAACAGCTGGGCGGCATGGCGGGAAATAACGCCGTTACACAACCAGTTAGTCGAAACCATACTGCATAGCCCGTTACATGTAATAGCGACGATGCGGGCGAAAACGGAATATATCCAGACCGAAGTCAACGGGAAAAAGCAAATACAAAAGGTCGGCATGGCACCGATCCAGCGCGACGGGATCGAATATGAATTTACGACGGTTTTCGATCTCAGCCAGAATCACACTGCAACGGTCAGTAAAGACCGAACAAACATGTTCGACGGGCAATATTTCACCCCGTCGGCAGAGTGCGGAAAAGCATTGCTACACTGGCTGACAGTCGGAGAACCTCCCGCACTCACGGCATCACAGCCGCAGATCCAGCCGGTTAATCCGGCACCGGTCGCTATGCCTGCTGCGGCACCGACAGCGGTGGATATTTACAAAAAACGCCTGTCCCGGATCTGGCATGACATGAAGTGGGACGCTTCAGGGACGTTGGACGCGTATCTCACGGAACGGATGAAGCCGTCCGGAAAAACAGCCGCTGATATAACGGCGGACGATCTGGCGGCGCTTGATAAAGAAATCACGGATTACTTAAGCCGGAACGGCTTCGCGCAAATTGCGGAAGTCAAAGATGGCGAAATTGTGTTTTAACAGGAGGAATGAATTATGATAACAGCTACACTCTACGGAAGATTAACAAGGGAACCGGAGCAGGTTACACCGAGGAATGGCGGAGATGCATATGTCAAGTTCTCTATGGCATGTGATAACGGCAAGGATCGGGCGGCGACATTCGTGAATATTTCCGCTTTTGGCCGCCGCGGCGATGTGATTATGCAGTATTTTACAAAAGGAAACCGCATCGTTGCGCACGTGCGGAACATCGAACCGTCTGCATATGTCGGAAATGACGGCGAAGCCCGGGCGACGCTGAATGCGGTACTTAACGGCATGGAATTCGTCGAAACCCGCGCGGACAATACGCCGACATGGTCGCCGCAAACTGCGACAGCACCGCAAACCGCACCGGCACCTGCGGCAGTACCGGCTCCGGCATATACTCAACCAGCCGTGCCGTATCAGCAGCCAGCTCCGCAGCAGACACGGCTCCCCGGCATGCCGCAGGCTCCAGCCGGTGTTCCGTGGTCAAGATAAATGATTGCCCTGCGGGATTATCAGAGGGATCTAATTGACCGTATTGCCGCTGAATACACCACCGGTTCTCCGTCCGTCTGTGCCGTTGCTCCCTGCGGAGCAGGCAAGACGGTTATGGTGGGCTGGATGGCCGGGAAAACAGCCCTCATCGGTAAACGGGTGCTGTTTCTTGTCCACCGGCGGGAACTCATTGACCAGTCCGATCGGACGTTCTCGGCTATGGGTATTAATCATGGGATCATATCTGCCGGAGCGGCCTGTGACTATGCCGCAAGTGTGCAAATTGGAAGTACGCAGACCGTTGCACGACGGCTGGATAAAATCCAAGCACCGGATTTTATTATCATCGACGAGGCGCATCACGCTACAGCCGGAACATGGCGAAAAATCATTAACGCGTTTCCGGAAGCTCTCACGCTGGGTGTCACGGCAACGCCTGCACGGCTGGATGGTAACGGGCTGGGGGATATCTTTAAATCGTTAGTTGTCGGACCGACGGTTGACGACTTAATCAGCCGCAGATCGCTGACACCGTATGACTATTACGCGTCGCCGCTCAAGGCCGATTTAAAAACGGTGCATATCCGGTTCGGTGATTATGTCAAATCAGAGTTGTCCGCCGTGGTTGATGATATAGATATTATCGGCGATATCGTCAAGAATTATCAAAAGCTGGCAGACGGGCGTCAGGCAGTGTGTTACTGCGTCAGCCGGGCTCATTCGGAACATGTGGCCGCTCAATTCCGAGCAGCGAATATCCCTGCAGCTCACGTGGACGGCGAAACGCCACGGGCGGAGCGTGACCAGATTATTTCTGATTTCCGGAATAAAAAAATCCGCATACTCTGCAATGTAGATCTGCTGGGCGAGGGCTTTGACGTGCCGGGAATGGATGCGGTTATTCTTGCCCGTCCGACAGCGTCACTGACATTATTTATTCAACAATCCATGCGGCCACTCCGTCCCGATCCGGATAATCCGGACAAGCGGGCAGTGATTATCGACCATGTAGGGAACTGTTTTCGGCACGGCTTGCCGAACGCGCCGCAGGACTGGTCTCTGGCATCGAAGCCGAAGAAGAAACAAAACCGCACACTCGCATTGCATCAATGCCCAAAGTGTTTTCAAGTCTGGGACACAGCGTCACGCACATGTCCGTATTGCGGCTATGCGCCGCCGATTCAGGAGCGGGAAGTTACGCAGCAGGACGGAACGCTGGCAAAGGTTGAATCACTTGAATTGCTCGAGAAAAAACGACGGCGACAGGAAGTCGGCAGAGCGCGCAGCCGTGCCGATTTGGAGGACATCGCCGTGCGCCGTGGCTACAAATTCGGCTGGGTTCGGAAAATGATGGAAATTAAACATATAGGAGGCTCATATGGAACCTAATCAAATTATAAATCCTGCAGAGCATAAGATACAGAATGATATCCGCGTGCATATATCCGAGCATCATTTAGGAACATTCTTCAGGGCAAATGTCGGTTCTGGCTGGGTCGGGCGGACGTACATCAATGAACCGAACGATTGCCTGCGCATATTGCACCCGAGGCGGTTTTCCACGGGCTTGCCGGACGGGTTTCCGGATCTGTTCGGATTTCGTGAAATCGAAATCACGCCGGATATGGTCGGGCAGAAAATCGCCGTATTCTGCGGCATCGAAGTGAAATCCCCGCATGGCTCTTTACGCAAGAAGCAGCGGTTAATGTTGGATTATATGACGGAGAATCATTGCTATTGCGGGGTTGCCCGTTCCGTCAATGATGCGGAGCGGATATTAAGTGGGGAGCATTATGGATATTAAATCATTTTTTGCGGAATTGTTCCGGAACTGTCCGGGATGGATATATCTGTGGACGCTACAGCATAAGCGGTCTTATCCGATACCGGTCAATCCGGATATGCCGGATGCGGTGACGCAGTTATCGCAGCGGCTGACAGACGATGGTTTCGACGTGTATTTTTCTCTCGGATGCACTCCGGCTCCGGTACCGGAAAATAAACGGTCTACGGCGGCCGGGGTGTCTGCTCTCGGCTGCGTCTGGGTTGATATCGATATCGCGGATGATAACGCTCATGCATCGCAGAAGTTACCGCCGAATGTCGAGTATGCGGAACTCATACTGCCACATGATCTGCCGCCGTCAATTATTGTAAGCAGCGGACACGGTCTGCATGCATACTGGCTCTTAAAGCAGCCAGCTATGCTGACGACGGAAACACGGGAGACGGTTACTCTGGCCGTCCGAAAGCTGCAGCAGCTTTGTAAGGATCGGGCTGCTGCCCGCGGGTGGACGGTAGATTCCACCGCCGATCCGTCGCGCATTCTGCGTGTACCGGGGACATGGAATTTCAAAAATCCGATGGAGCCGGTCAAATGCGAAATTATCGAATCATCGGATGTCCGTTATGATTTGTCCGTTTTCACGGCTCTGGATGTGGACGTCGATGAACCTTCCGCCGAAATTCGGGAACCGAGATTTAAGCGGAATCCTACGGACGGCAATGCAGCTGCTATGATAGCAAACTGTAAATTTCTGCAGCACTGTCAGCTGGACGCCACAAAAATCACGTATGAGGAGTGGGTAGCGGCTCTGTCGAATCTGGCGCGGGCGTCGGATGGCGTGCAGGCATGTCATGAGCTGTCGGAAATCGACACGTCTCGATATAAGGCTGCGGACACGGATCGTAAGATTGCCGAGGTGCTGGACAATATGTCGCCGACTACCTGTGACTACATACAGCACACGCTGGGCTTTAAATACTGTGATCAATGTCCCGTCAAATGTCCGTCCGGATGGTCGCTGGCAAAACTGCCGCAGGCGATCGCGGCCGTGCGGGCGGTATCAAATCCGACGCCGGACACGGTATTCACGCCGGAGGTAATCGGCGCACTGGCAACGGTACAGCAGCAGGCTCCCATTGAATTCGCACGTTTCAAAGCTAAGCTGCAGGGGGCAGTTAATCTTGGTGACCTGAATAAATCAATCGCCAAAGAACGCCAAAACCGGCTCAAAATCGCCGCCAAAACGTCTGGGGGTACATCTGTATCGTCTGACGGCCGCAAGGCCTTAAAATCGACGGCACAGCTCGTTTCTGATTGCCCGATAGACCTTATCATACCTGCGGGGTTTTCTTTTGATCAGACCGGTGTCGTGGAATACAAGCAACGCATGGACGGCGAAATCCTCAGATATCCCGCATCCGGAACGCCGGTGGTGATCACCGGACGCGTATATAACATGGATACGTTAGAAGAAAAATTGGAACTCAGCTTCAGATATTACAATTCATGGCGAACCGTGCTGCAGCAGCGGTCGACGGTCTATTCTGCCCGCTCTATCGTTAAATTATCCGATTACGGGCTGAACGTATCTTCGGAAACGGCAAAACATCTTGTTAAATTCTTACAGCAATTGGAATCAGTAAATTCGGATCGGATTCCGCTTAAATATTCCGTCGCGAATCTTGGCTGGCGGCATTATGGAGAGGAATTCGTACTGCCGTCCATATCAAAATATGCAATAGAAATGGACGACGAAGGGGATATCACGGAGGCCATGCAGGTATCAGGTACTATGCAGGGCTGGATGCAGACCGCTACGGAAGTCAGAAAATATGTTTTTTCGCGACTCATTCTGGCAGCATCGATGGCGGCGCCGTTGCTATATCTGTTCCACCAGCGCAATTTCATGCTCTACTTCTGGGGTACATCCGGAGGCGGGAAAACGGCTGCAATGAAAGCCGCACTGTCTGTCTGGGGCAATCCCGACCAGCTTATGACTTCATTTTTAACGACGAAAGCCGGACTGGAGCGTCGATTATCTATGCTTTCCGATTTTCCGGCGGCCATTAATGAACGGCAGGTCGCAGGGCAGGGGCGGGAAAAACAGGAATATCTGGAATACATTGTCTATATGCTGGAAGGCGGCAAAGGAAAAGGTCGTGCCAGCAAAACCGGTCTGCAAAAAACGTCCTCATGGCGGACGATCGGTATGGCCAACGGCGAAGAACCACTCACTCGGGAAACCTCTGTGCGGGGCGTAAAAAACCGCATCATGGAAATTAATACCTATCCGGTCATGCCGGACGATCTGGCGAAACGCGTACATCAAATGCAGGATTACGGCTGGGCGGGAGCGGAATATATCCGGCGGCTGCTTGCAGGTAAGGCACAGACGCATGATATCTGGACACGCCTGCACGAATCCCTCGGGCGTCCGTATCTAGCATACGCATCATCCCACGTGGACGCCATGGCGGTAATTTTAACTGCGGACGTCTTAGCCAGTATGTGGCTTTGGAACATATCCGAAGCGGAAGCCGTCCGGCAAGCGGAGTATCTGGCTTCCGAGGTATTTAAATCATTACCTACGTCTAAGGCAATGTCCGATCCGGATCAGGCGTGGGAATTTATTCAAAGTTGGATCGTGTCCAATCCGAATCACTTCGATCGGGAGTTTATGACGTCAGACATCCGTATGCAGTCGCCGCTCTATGGTTTCGTTCGTGGCAATGCGACTTACGTTTTCCCCGCGCATTTACGCAAGGCTATGGAAAACGAAGGACTCAGCTACGAAAAATCCCTTCGCGAATTAGTTCTTATTGGGCGCATACCAACAAGCGCGAAAAACGATCCTGATCGGAATATGCGCACAACTCGTCAAGTCAAATACCAAGGTAAGGTAATTAGAGCTATCCCGATTGTTGATCCGGAGTGAATGGGTTACTTGGGTTACCCAATGGGTGACCCAAGGGTGACCTCAATGAAATCCGATAATGCCTGTATAAATACAATATAAGTAACCCGTAACCCGTACATATACATATATATATATATATACGCGTTCTACTAAGGCTTAAAAAGGGCTATTAAAAAGAGGTCTAAAAAAAGCAATATGTATTTTTGAAATTACGGGTTACCAATTATTCACAGGCTGGAATGTTAGATTCTGTCGGCGTTCTGGGGATACCAAAAGGTAACCCTCATGGTGTGGGTTACCTAAGTTATTCACAGGATAGCGGAGTTATTCGCAGGGGAGGTATAACATAAGTGTTATCTAATCATATCAAATTTGTTATTGTTCGGGCGTGTGAGATGAACGCAAGGCGAACACTCAGTCCGACGCTTCAGAAAATGGCTTCTGATATTATTGTTGACCCGTATGGTGCATCTGATTGGAGGTGTTGGACGGAACTGTTAGACCTTGCAAGGAAGCGGAACAGGGAAATGTTTGAGGATCTGTTTCTGCTTCGTGGGTGCGGGACGATGATTACAGAAAATCACGAATATGGCGTATGCAGGTTTGGATGGCCGTATAATTTCAGTCCGGTATGCGGTAATACGACGTGGCCGGATGAAAAAACGTTCCGGCAGTATATGTCAGAATTCTGGGAACGCTGGGGCGATGGTATGTATCATTTGTTGGTTAGTCTATGGAGGTATATGCATGATGGATATTGATAGTTTGAAACAGGCGGCAGAAATAATTGATAAGGCGCGCAAGGATTATGAGCGTCAGGGTATGCGGGGACAGAAGCTGTATATCGTCTGCGATTTGATAAAAGCGGAAGATTTAATTTACTCGGTAATCAATGAGTTTGAAAATCAGGAGAATGTATTATGAAAAAGTATGAATTCACAGGAGAAACTAAGGTTGTAGTAGGCGTGACGCTTAAAAGAATCCGCGCTTTGGTTAGTTTCGGTGATGTCGTTAAAGGAGAAGTTGGCGGATTTATCAAGGACGAAAAGAACTTGAGCCACAACGGTAATGCATTTGTGGCTGGTGACGCAAGGGTGGCTGGCAACGCAGATTATATGCTTATCGGCAGAATTGGAAGTCGCAACGATTTTACAACGTTTTTTAAGAATAAAGGTGGCGGTATATCTGTTAAATGCGGGTGTTTTAGTGGGACGATTGAGGAGTTTAGGGAAATGGTCAAAAAAACTCACGGCGCAGACACGAAACATGCAAAGATATATAAAGCCGCGGCAGACTTGGCAGAGTTGCAGATTTTAGACCAGGAGGCAGAATGATGAATTTGCAAACAGTATTAAATCGGTTAGACGCTTTGATTAAATATGTAGAGGATCATGACGCTACAGGTGAGAAGATGAGCGCGTTTGTTATACTTCGCCATTTGTACGCCATAAAAATAAACACAGAATCTGTGGCTGATGATAATCAATCTGGCTCTGACCCGTCGGACGGTACTTCTGCTACCGCCAAGCATTATCAGATTGACGGTGCGAGGCTGCAGCCTGTGGAAATGTTGCAGGATATTCTCACGCCGGAGGAATTCAGAGGTTGGCTCAAGGGCAGTATGTTTAAATATTTCTGCCGTGCAGGGAAGAAACCGGGCGAGCCGTATGAACGGGATATGGCTAAATGTTTGCAGTTTAATGAGTGGCTCAAGCAGGTAGCTGCCGGAAAGAAAATCAATCCGAGGGGGTAATAGAAATATGCGACAAAGAATATTAGATGTCTGTTGTGGTAGTCGGATGTTTTGGTTTGATAAACATAATCCTGATGTGGTTTTTATGGATAGCCGAGAGATTTCTGAAGATATGCCGGATGGTAGGCGTATAGAGATTAAGCCGGATATTCATGGTGACTTCCGGAATATTCCTTATAACGATAATACTTTCAGTTTAGTTGTTTTCGACCCGCCACACTTGAAGCATGCGGGGAAGCGGTCATGGTTAGTATTAAAATATGGAATTCTTCCTGAAAATTGGGAACATTTAATAAAAGCGGGGTTTGTGGAATGTATGCGAGTATTGAAACCTGACGGCGTCCTATGCATGAAATGGAGCGATGGGCAGATTAGTACAGCGGATGTACTCCGAATCCTACCCATTAAACCGTTATTGGGGTTTCGTCGCGGACGTGGTATATTTCTTGTTTTTATGCATCCAAAGGGAGATTGATTATGACTGTTTGTAATTTTTTGGAACGTGTCCGCGGGCAGCGATACCGGTTATCTGCGCTAGAGGATGAGTTAAAGCAATGTCGGGCTGATGCGGAGTTAATATCATCTCCGGCGTTGTCTGAACGGGTGCAATCGTCGAATCAAAAAGATATATCCGATCTGTTTACCAGTATTGAACATTATGAACAACTGGTACAAAAAGCGATAACGGAATCATTGCGGTATCGGGCGCGGGCGCTGGATATCATTGCTTATGAAACGGATAATGTGTCGTATTCGGTATTACTCCGCTGGTATATCTTAGATCAGTCATGGGATGAGATTATGCAGGCTATGAATTATGCAAGGACGCCGCTGAACAAGCGTAAAGATGATTCTCTGGTTCATTTATCCCGTGTTGTTCCGCCGGAACTTTTACAGTTTTAAATAAGTTTAGTACAAAAAAGTACAAAAAAGTACATCGAAATGTGATATTATGGTAGCGTGAAGATGAAGAAATAATACTCCTGAATGTTTCCATGATTCATCTCCTCCTTAATTAAGTAAAAAGCGCACTGACCTTCCCACGGTGCGCTTTTTACATTGTGCGTGAGGTACGTTATGATACCGGTTTATTGTGCGTATGTAGACATGCGCGATCCTGAGACGCTGGTGCCGAATCCGCGAAATCCGAATCAGCACAGCGATAAGCAGATTGCTCTGTTGGCAAAAATCATACAGACGCAGGGCTGGCGTGCTCCGATTACTATTTCTAAGCGTTCCGGGTTCGTTGTCCGTGGTCATGGCCGTTTGCTGGCTGCATTATCCTTAGGGCTGACGGATGTGCCTGTGGATGTGCAGGAATATGAATCGGAAGCGGCGGAATATGCAGATTTGATTGCGGATAATCGTATTGCGGAATTGTCGAATATTGATAATGATTTATTAGGTCAGTTGCTTGCTGATACAGGCGATTTTGCGGACGTCACCGGCTACTCTGACAGTGATATAGACCGGCTTATCGGTGAGGCGGAATCGGCGGCTGCCGGTGCGGGCGTCGGTGAGGATGATTTTGATGCCGAAGCGGAAGCTGCAGATATTAAAGAACCGGTAACGCAATCAGGGGATATTTGGGAGCTTGGTAACCATCGGCTCTTGTGCGGGGATTCTACGAATCCGGATGATATAAAACTTGTCATGGATGGGCAGCTGGCGGATATGGTATTTACCGATCCGCCGTACAACGTGGAATATGTCGGTAAGACTAAAGATCACCTCACCATACAGAATGACAAAATGGATGATGATGAATTTCGCCTGTTTTTGTCGGAAGCATTCGTTGCGATGGCGGCAGTGCTCAAAAATGGGGGGGCGTACTATATATGTCATGCGGACAGCTCCGGCGATATATTCCGGCGGGCGGTTCGGGATTCAGGCTTGCTGTTAAAGCAGTGCTTGGTTTGGGTAAAAAATACGATTGTTTTAGGGCGGCAGGATTATCAATGGCAGCATGAACCGATATTGTACGGATGGAAGCCGGATGGTTCGCATAAATTTTACGGTGGGCGAAATAAATCTACTGTGATTGATGAACATCTTCCACTGTCTATTACGGAAACGGATGATGGTTATGTGCTGAATTTCAAGACTGATATGCAGGATATCAATATTAAAGTACCGTCTTATGAGGTCGTTGATTCCGGCACGGACGCCGATACGACAATCTGGCGCATACCGAAGCCGACCAGATCGGCAGATCACCCGACTATGAAACCGATCGCGCTTTGTACGCGAGGTATATTAAATTCAAGCCGCAAAGATGAAATCGTGCTTGAACCGTTTTGCGGTTCGGGCAGTACGTTGATTGCGTGCCAGCAAACGGGGCGGAAGTGCCGGGCGGTTGAACTCGATCCGGTGTACTGTGATGTGATCGTTAAACGATATATTAATCAGGTAGGCACTGCTGTTGATGTGAAATTACACCGCGGCGGTAAAATAATTAATTATATAGATTTATAATTTACATTGCGGAGGTGAGGTGATGCCGCGGCGGAATGAGGACAAGTATAATGCTGCTTATAACGATTTCAAGCGAGGTATTGCCTGCACCCAAATCGCAAGTAAATACGGATTATCGAAAAATACAGTCTATGGATGGATACGGAAGTGGCGGGGCGAGCCGCATAAGAAACCGGTATTATCAGGACGTAATCTGCGGCACAATCTGTACAGTCAATATTTAACGCCGGAAACGCTCAAGGCTGCCGCTGAATTGCGGGGAGTATCTCCGCTTGATATACAGTGGATGTTGATTAGCTTGAAATTCGTCGCGATCATGACGTCGTGGCAGGCGATGATTGAATTTATCCGACAAGGAGATACGGAAGTCACTACTACGGATAAGACCGTAAGCACTGACACTACAGGTAAGCGTGTAGTAACCGTATCAACGCATACCGAGAAAGTATTGGTCTTTGATAAATGGCAGTCGTTTTTGAATACACAAGCCAGAGCAATGGCTACACTATCACATATGCTAAGAATATATGAGGATATGCTCCCGGAATCTCCGGAGAATGAGGAACGTATTACTCGCATTGATAAGATGCGGGTAGAAATACAGAATATTAAACGTCTGGGGTCTGCAGATGGCAAGCCCGATCTGGCGGGCTATATAAATGCGTTACAGGCTGGAACGTCGGAGGTGTGGAATAATGGCGGTAATTGATAGGGGTGCATCGTTTCAATTTCTGCCGTTTTCCCGAAAGCAGAAACAGCTGCTCTCATGGTGGATGCCGGAAAATTCGCCGTATGCCGATTATGATTTAGTTATTGCGGACGGCTCAATTCGTTCCGGGAAAACAATAGCTATGGTGAATGCGTTCCTGCTTTGGTCGCTTAGCCAGTTCGAGGGGCAGGTGTTTATCGTTGCCGGACGTTCGTCCGGTGCATTAAAGCGTAATCTGCTTCGGCCGATGTTTCAGATCCTGCACTCTATGCAGGTGCCGTATACATATAATCGATCAGAGAATTATATAACGATCGGCAGTAATACATATTACTGTTTCGGTGCAAGCAATGAAGCCAGTCAGGATGTGATTCAAGGGTTGACTGCCGCCGGAGCGCTGGCTGATGAAGCTGCATTGTTTCCACGGTCGTTCGTTGAACAGATGATTGGCCGCTGCTCTGTTAAAAATTCTAAAATCTGGATGAACTGTAATCCGGAATCACCGTACCATTACATTAAAACGGATTACATTGATAAAGCTGAAGAAAAACGAATCCTACACTTGCACTTTACGCTTGATGATAACTTATCACTTACTGATGAGATGAAAGAGCGCTACATGCGTTTGTATCAGGGGATCTGGTATAAGCGGATGATTCTTGGCTTGTGGGTGATTGCCGAAGGCGTTATTTACGATATGTTTACGGACGCGAATCTGTACAATGATGATACGCGGCCGGAGCAGTTGCGCGGCCGGAGCCGGAGATATATTTCCATAGACTATGGGACGATTAATCCCATGGTCTTTTTAGATATTTACGATGATGGCACCGATCTGTGGTTAGATAAGGAATATTATTACAATTCCCGCAAAGAGGGGCGGCAGAAATCGGATGCCGAGTATTTGGAAGATTTCAAGCAATTTGTCGGCGACGAAGATCCCGATTATGTGATTATTGACCCGTCCGCCGCCAGCTTCAAGGTGCTACTGCGACAGGCGGGGTATCGTGTTAAGGACGCGGATAATGACGTCAATGACGGAATCCGTATGGTCGCCATGCTGTTTCGGACACTACACCTGCATATACATGAGCGGTGCCAGAATACGCGGGATGAATTGGCGTCTTACGTCTGGGACGAAAAAGCCGCATTAACTCACGGGCAGGAAAAGCCTGTAAAACAATCTGATCATGCATGCGATGCCATGCGTTATTGTGTAAAAACTATGGTTAAAAGCTGGAGGCTGTCTGCTTATGAAGAAGAAAAGTAAAGCTCGCCGCTTAACGAACGACGCAGGGCGGAACGTGGGGCGGAAACTCACGCTCGACGAGTTTGTAAATCCGCTTGCCCGCAGCGGCGCAGGTATGCCTAACCTGCTCGAGGCGACAGAATATCCGCTAACGAGGTTTACTCAAAACTGGCAGGTGTTGAACTCTCTGTACCGGTCGCACTGGGTCGTCCAGAAAATCATTAACACTATACCGCAGGATATGATGAAGAATGGCTATGATTTCCAGTCTGATATCAATCCCGACCAGATACAGAAAATATCAAAAATTATCCGCCAGACACGCCTGCACTCGAAAATATTAAACGGTCTATATTGGGGACGTCTGTACGGTGGAGCTGCCGGTATTATTATGATTGACGGTGAGGCTGATCGCATGGATGAGCCGCTGGATCTGGATCGTGTGATGCCGGGTGCGTTTAAAGGACTGCTGATTATGGACAGATGGTCTGGTATCCAGCCGAGTGCTGATTTGATTACCGATATCACTGATCCGGATTTCGGCATGCCGGAATATTACGAAGTCACACTGCCGGAAGGACAGGGCGTTATCCGACTGCACAACAGCCGCGTCTGCCGGTTCTCCGGCCGTGAAATGCCGTATCTCGAGAAATTAGCCGAGAACTATTGGGGAACGTCCGAGATGGAACATGTATTCTCGGAATTAAAAAAGCGTGATAATGTTTCTTGGAATATCGCTCTGTTAACGTTCATGGCAAATATCCGTGTTATGAAAATGGATGGTATGGAGCAGCTCTTGGCGTACGGCGGCGATAAGTCGCAGCAGGCTTTATATAATACGCTCGAGGGATTGAATATGATGCTGAATAATAACGGTATTCAGATCCTTGGGAAAGATGATTCCTACGAATCCCACCAGTATACATTCTCCGGTCTGGGCGAGGTTTATGACCGGTTTATGATGGATGTTTCCGGAGCGTGCGGGATTCCCGTCACAAAGTTATTTGGTCGGTCGCCTGCAGGGATGAACTCCACCGGCGATGCGGATATGGATAATTACTATGACACCATTGAACAATCGCAGGAATCACAGTTACGTCCGGTGCTTGATAAGCTACTGCCGATTGTTTGCATGTCCGCTTTGGGAGCGGTGCCTGATGATTTGGATTATATATTTAATCCGGTACGCCGCCCGAGTAATGATGAAAAACAGAGCCTTGGCAGCCAGCAAACGGCAGCTGTCGTGCAGGCGTATACGGCGGGGCTGGTATCAGAAAAGACTGCGCTCCGCGAATTGCAGGGTTCAAGCAAGCTGACCGGCATGTGGACGAACATTACCGATAAACAGATCGAAGCAGCGTCTGATCAGCCGGAAGCCGCCGGTGAAATGAATATCCCCGGCATGTCTTCGATGGAAACGCAGGACGCCGATTTTGAAGAAAGCAAACATCCGCGCAGTGATGACGGTAAATTTACTGGCGGTGGCTCCGGTGGCGGTAATAGTATTGGCTTTAAGCAGGAAAGCCTTGATCTATTAGGGCAAGAGCATAAAGCTCCTCACGGAGATGCTGCCGTCCAAAAATTACTTGATTGTAAAAATGGGCATATCAAAAATGCATTTATTCGTTCTGATATTGATGACATCACGTTAATTTGGGGAAATGATGCAGTCGGGCTGAAGCATATTATTAAACGTCGCACGGAAGAAAATGAAGATGTCGATGAACTTGTTTCGCATTTATCCGACACCATAGAAAATGGAACGTTGAAAATAAATAAGCGTGGCCGTTTTGTGATTACTAAAGGTAAATATCAAGCTATCATTTCTCCTGAAATATTCAATGATAAACTGAATTTTCTTGTTACCGGATATTTTGTATATGACAAAAAAGATCAAGGAAGTCATGAAGACGATTAACTCTCATGACTTTACGTTAGAAAGACATACTCTTCTAACAACCTTGATCTCTTCTGTCTTGATTATATATCTCTTATGATGATAAATCAATTGTGAGGTTATATATGCCACTATGGGAGCCGAGACGGCGGATTGAGCTGGCGTATCAGCGGGCATTGGAGCGTCTGTTAAAGCAGGCGCTTTTTACATGCCGCAACTGCAGCTCATATGCCGCATTTAAGCGGGCGATGGACGCTTGGTCAAAAACCGAAGAATTTCGGGCATTTTCCGAAGCTCTGGCGGGTAAAATGATTACCGGCTTGTTTGCTGATGTCGGCAGAAACTGGCGTGAGGCTGCACGCTATAACTCTAAAACGCGTGAAATGTATATGCGCTTGGTTAAATCCATGGACAGTGAGCGCGGTAGGCGAGTGCAGAACATGATACGCGAAAACGCCGAGCTAATTCAAACACTGCCTTTATCTACAGCGGAGCAGGTTAGCGATTACGCTGCTGAGCAGGCAGCAAAAGGACGAAGACCTGAAGATATCGAAGCGGAAATATTAAAACTGTTTCCGAACCGAACGCGGGCGCGGTCAAAACTGATTGCCCGCACGGAAATGGCGAAGTATCACACGGCTATGATTCAGGCGGACTGTCAGGATCTGGGACACAACTGGTATTTCTGGCGCAGCGTGCGGGATGAACGCTCCCGATCGGCGCATAAAAAAATGGATGGCGTCCTGTGCTCTTGGAATGATCCGCCGAATCCGGAGGCGTTATTTCCCGGATATCAGAAGCCCTATGGTCGATATCCGCCCGGCGGAACGTTTAATTGCCGATGTACGCCGGAGCCGGTTATTGTGCCGGAACAAATACCGGACACGGTACCGGTACATAAAAACGGAAAAATTACACGTATGAACAAATCGGCAGTTATTAAAATGGTAGGAGGTCTGATATAATGCAGGCTTATTACGGAAGCCGCTTTTCGCCCAACATGACGAGGACGACGGACGGCTTTTTAATCTGTCATAACGTTCCGCTTGCCCGCACGGGTGAGCAGGACTACCTGGGCAGCGAGGTCGGAATGAGCGATAGCTCAATTGTAAAAGTGTACCGAAAACCGGAAGAAGTCTTTAAGAAGTCTACTTTAGCGAGCTTTGAGGGAAAACCGGTAACGGACGATCATCCTGCTGAATTTGTAGAACCGGGAAATGCGACCGGTTATATCCGCGGTACCTGCACGAATGTCCGCAGGGGTACCGGTAAAAATGCCGATTTAATTATCGGCGATTTGATTATTTATGACGCTACGCTGATATCCGAGATTGAATCCGGAAAGCGTGAAATATCTGCAGGGTATCTGTGCGATTATCGGGAATGCGACGGCGGATTGGAACAATGTAATATTGTCTGCAATCATATAGCGGTCGTGTATAACGGTCGAGCCGGTAATCGGGTAGCCATCAGGGATGAAAAACCAGTTATTAAAAACGGAGGTAAGACAATGAGTAAAAAAGGTAATATTGTAAGTCGAATGCTGGCGGTCTTTGCGAAAGATGAAGATACCACGCCGGAAGATTTGAAAGAAGCTATGGACGCGGTGAATGAACCTGAAGAAAAGCCGGAGGCCAAACCGAAAGTAAAGCCGGAAGTGAAAGATGAAGACGTACCGGAAGAAGAAGTAAAAAAAGCACTTGATGCAGCGCTCGCGCCGTTCATGAAGCGCATCGCCGATCTGGAAGCTCGCGTGAAAGACAGCGAACCGGACGATCTGGACAATCTCGAGAAAGAATTATCTGAAGATGAAGATCCGATTGATAACGAGGAGTCCGTCACCGAAGCTCCGGAAAATATTAAAACCGAAGACGAGGACGATGAAGACGAAAAACCGACTGTTGACCGCGCGGTAGCTCGTTCTATTCTTCGGGCGATTAAACCGACTATCGCAGCACTGCCGGATGATCAGCGGCAGAAAGTCGTTGACGGACTTCGTGGCGCACTGATACCGCAGAAAAAGGATAATTCAGTTTTCGCTAAAATGCTGCATGCAAAAGCTGCAGACCATGGCATGGCTCATGCATCCGATTTCGGGGAAGCCTGCAGAAAAATGAATCCTCATTACAGAAAGGAAGGTAAATAATTATGCCAGGAACAGTTATTGGAAAAACTCTTAATTTCGGATATCCCGGACAGATTAGCCGTCAGGGGGATGAAATTTCTCGTACCAGACCGGTAAAGAAAGGTGCTGCGAATATCCCGTTCGGTGCTGCCGTTGAAATCGGAGCCGATGGAACTTGTACGCTGCTGGGTGCAGGGGCAGGCACCGCTGCTGCATTTGCAGGCGTTGCTATGCGCCGTGTAAAGTCCGCGCTTGTTTATCCTGATCAGAACCACGGATATTATGCAGCCAATGAAAACTGCGATATTCTCGAACGCGGTGCGGTCATGGTTGAATGTGTTGCAGGGAATCCGACTGTTGGCGGTGCCGTGCATGTATACAAAGCAGCCGCAAGCGGTCATAAAATGGGAGAATTTGCAGCAGCTGCAGATGCAACAAATACAGTACAGCTTACTAATGCTAAATGGGCGACCGGTAAAGATGCGAATAACGTTGCCGAGGTCGTTATTGTAACCCGTCAGGGCGTTTAACAGGAGGTAAATAATAATTATGGGTAGAAAAATCACGATGCCGTCCATGTACGGGAACGCCGTACCGACTTTTGACAGCTCCGCTATTTCCGGCGGTCTGTCCTTTCTCGTTTCCGAACTCGAGAAAATTGATCCGAAACTGCGCGAACCGTTGACAAGCACTACATATCCCCGTGATATTAGTATTCAGTCCGGCGGCGGATGGGTAGAATCCACCAGCGCGATGAATGTCGACTATGCCGCAGTCGGTGGTAATTCCGAAACCGGCGGCATTCAGAACGCAATCCGCAGAATTCAGGCAAACGTCGGTAAAGACGTATTTAAGGTGTTGCCTTATGAAATCACCATGGGCGTTAAATTCGTTGATATGCAGCGCGGTGCTGTAACCGGACGCTCTATCGAACAGATTTATAACACCGGTATCCGTCTTGATTACGACAAGTACATGGACAGCAATACTTATATCGGTAATGCTGATTACGGTACCGAAGGGCTGGTGAACCAGTCTAAAGTAACTCCGGTTTCCGTTGCAACAGGTGCTGCCGCTGCCACTGAATGGAAGAAGAAAACGCCGCTTGAAATCCTTACCGATATCAACGAGGCAATCATGGCAGGGTGGGCTGCTTCCGGGTACGACCAGACTGCTATTCCGAACCATATTCTGATTCCGCCGACACAGTATGGGTATCTGGTAACTACTATGGTTTCCATTGCCGGTGTGAATGGAGCTATTTCCATTCTTGAATATCTCAAGCAGAATAACATTGCTAAGAATAAGGGCGTCGACCTGTTTATCGGCGAATGTCGCTGGTGCGAAAAAGCAGGCGTCGGCCAGAAAGACCGTATGATCTGCTATGTAAATGAAGAACGCTTCGTCGGTATGGATGTTCCGGTTCCGCTCACCCGTGCAATGACACAGCCGGTAGTTGCTAATGCATCCTACGACAGCTTGTATGTGTCTGCTGTCGGTCAGGTTAAAGTACACTACACTGAACCGTTCGTTTATCGCGACGGTATTTAATCAAGGAGGTAGCTATGGTTATCTTTGCTCATAAGCGGGTAGGTTTCCGCAATCCAGAAACCGGGGCGATTTTTGCCATCCATGAGATGGATTTGGTTGACGCGCCGGAATGGATTAAAGCCGATCCGATGTTTGACTGGGCGATGCAGGACGGGATTATTACAATCCCGGAAAACAAACCTGCCGATACTGATCCGCTGGACGATATGACGAAAGCGGAACTCATCGAAATGGGCACGAAGCTTGGGCTTGAATTGTCCGATAAGTCTACCAAAGCGGAACTCATTGAAGCCGTTACCGCGGCCAGAGGTGACTGATGAATATATACGGGATTATCGCTGCTGCGTCGAATATCCGGAGCAGTGATAATAATCCCGAATATACAATGGACGATTTTCTGACGATGTATCCGCAGTTTAAAGACGTGTCGGAAGTCGTCAGGAAAGCATGGCTCAAGATGGCTATGAACTGCCTGCAGTATGACCGCTGGAATGACTTGTGGGAAATGGGCATGGGGTTATATATTGCCCATTTTCTCACGCTATACCTGCAATCGTCGACACCTGAAGGTGCCAGCACGCAGCAGATTATCAATGCCGGATTATCTCGAGGTGTCGCTACCAGTAAATCTGTTGCGGATATGTCCGTCGGATATGATTTCGGCTTGATTGCGAGTGAATCTGCAGGTTGGGGGACATTTTCTCAAACTGTATACGGGCAGCAGTTTGTGCAGCTGGCAAAGCTTGCCGCCATGGGCGGTATGACAATCTGGTAATCTGGTAATGATATGGGTTTGACTGTAGTAAAGAAGCAACGCGCCGATTTTGACTTGGCAGCCCGCATGAAAGAACTGGGAAAAATCGGCGTATTAGTCGGTATACCATCTGACAGAACGGCACGTGACGGCGAATCGGTGACTAGCTCTGAACTGCTCTACCTACATACGCACGGCATCCGCAGAAAATCCATGCGACAGGAAATGGACAAGGATGTGGAGCGTGGAATGAAGTATAGCGAGGCACATGAATTGTATTTACAATCGCACGGGTCGCCGCTCTGGGCTTCGCCGCCGCGTCCTGTCCTTGAACCTGCCATCGCGGCTAATAAAGCCGTTATTGCCCGGGCGATGAATACCGGCGTTAAACAATATCTGCAGACTAAGAGTGACCGAGGTCTGCGAAGTGCGGGTAATTTGGCGGCATCGTACGCCAAGAAATGGTTTACCGATCCGCGTAATGGATGGGCACCGAACAGTCCGCGAACGATCGCGCTGAAAGGTTCAAGCCGCCCGCTCATCGATACCGGTGCCATGCAGGAGGCTATCACTTATGTAGTCAGAAAGGATTGATTGTATGCTGGATATTTCGTTTCTGCTTGATGATCCGGATTTCGTCACTACGTTCCAGATTGTTAAAAATCAGGGCGAGTGGCAGGACGGCGAGTATGTCGTATCACAGGCCGCGCCGGAAACGGTCAGCGGTGTCGTGAGGGCTACGGGCAAAGACGATCTGGAGATGCTTCCGGAAGCCGACCGGATATCCGGCTCAATCACATTTTGGACGCGTAAGCCGATAGACCTTGATTTAACCGCCAGCCCGCCACCGCGCCTACGGTATGCGGGCAATACTTATAAAATTATGCATCTTGAAAATTGGCAGGATTCCGGCTACACGAAAATGATCGGGACGCTGCTGGGGAGGAATGGGACGAATGAAAATTAAAACTCTGCAGTCTTTGCTCCGCACGGCAATTTGTGACATCTTGCAGCAGCCGGTGACAGGCTCTACGGTTCGGGTATCGTACCCGACTGACGGCGCGCCGGGTTTTAAAATCTCGGATACCGTGCTGTTTATGTTCCTGCACGAAGCTGACGACAGTTACGGTAACGATCGGACGCCGGTATATCATACCGAAGACGGCACCGTGTATCGTGACCATGTCGGAACACGGGTCTGGGATATACTGCTGACGTGCTATGGCACGGACGGGCATGAATGGCTGGATCAGGTGCGTGCGGGTGTCCTTTGGGAGAAGACACGCAGAACTCTCGAGAGTAAGAACGTGTGTCTGGTTCCCACAAATCCTGCTATCGTACGTTCTCCGGAGTTATTTAACGGACAATGGTGGGAACGGTCTGATATGACGTTACGCTACAACGAACTTTACGTTGACACGGAAAACGTTGGAGCTATTGAACACGTCACACTTACCGTTCCGCACGATTCCGTGCCCAGCTCTGGTAATCAAGATGATTTTACAGGGAGTGTTAACGCTCCCTGATTATTAAAAAGGAGGCTAATATGCCGCTTAAACCGTTAGACCTGACAAGCGTTGTCAAGATTATTGTTAATCTTTCTCAGCGATCTGCAGTCAGAAAAGGATTCAATGTATGCTGCCTGATCGGCAAGACCGATATTATTTCGGCAGCAGAACGCGTCCGCGAGTATACATCTCTGGATGAAATGCTGCAGGATGGGTTCAAACTCACCGACCGCCTGTATAAAGCCGCTGCTCTGCTTATGGGGCAGAATAAAAAACCTGATAAATTCATGGTCGGCTGTATTGCCACGGTGAAGTCTGTAACAGAAACCGCTGTACAGGCTCTGAAAGCATGCCGCGAAGCTAATTATGAGTGGTATGTGGGTATCGTCTGCGAGGATCAGACCGCCACGCAGCACTTGGCAAATCTCGAATACACGAATTCATGTACGCCGGATACGGTCTATGCTTACACTTCCGGCGACGCCGAAAATGACGCTGCCGCTACAGATAACAGTGTGTTCGTTAAGGCAAAAAATAAACTGTATCGCCGTTGCTTTGGCCTGTTTTCAACAAAGCATTCCGACGCTGTGGCTGCGGCTATCGGAAATGCTATGGCTTTTATGACCGGTACGATCAATTCCGCATTTACCATGAAATTCAAGACGCTTTCCGGCATTGAAACAGAAAATGCAACTTCTGTTTTCCCGTCTAATTCCGTTACGAAAATCAAGGGAGCAAATGGTAATGTCTATGTGAACCGCGGTACTTATTACAATATGTTAGAAGAGGGCGTTATGGCCGACGGTTCATTCTTCGATGAGATTATTTTCCTTGATAAATTCAAAAATGATTGCCAGCTGGCTATCATGGATCGGCTGACACAGAATGCGAAAGTGCCGCAGACAGAAGCTGGAATGACGATCTTGCACAGGGCATTGGAAGATGTTTGCCAAGAGTACAACAAGATCGGATTCTTGGCGTCCGGCGTCTGGAATGGTAATGATGTGCTTGAACTTACAGCCGGTGATACGCTGCCGAACGGATATCTAATTCAGTCGGAACCGATTGATAAGCAGTCCCAGTCCGACCGTGATAACCGTATCGCACCGCCGATCTACATCGCACTGAAGCTCGCCGGGGCTATTCATTCCGTTGTCGTGCAGGTTGACGTCAACCGCTAAGAGGAGGCTATTACATGAGATACTCAACTTATTCTTTCACCGACGTTACCGCCGTTATTTCGCATCCGTCCTACGGACAGTTTTCGGTTAACGGCGAGGGTATCGGGAATTTTTCTGTCAGCAAATCGACGGAACGCTCCCAGCAGAATATTGCTGCCGACGGCTCTGTCATGACCAGCAAGATTGCAGGGAACAATGGCACTGTATCTATCAATGCCCAGCAGACATCTCCGCTGCATAACTGGCTGCAGGGGCTGTTTAATTATCTGTGGTCGGCATCCACGGATGAATGGGCGCAGATCAGCTTGACAATTCGCGCACCGAAAATGAGCAAGACGATTTCCTGTTCTTACGGTGCGTTCCAGAAAGAACCGGATGAACCGTTTGAATCTCAGGGACAGAATGTCAGCTGGGTGCTGCTTTTCGGCGATATTCAGCGGTTAAATCGTGCGTGAGGTGAACTATGAACTATAAAGATATTGAACTCACGGTTGCCGGAAAGAAGCGAAAATTCCGTATTAATAAATTCGACGCACGCACCGGCAGTTACATCCTCTATACGGTTATGTCCCGTTTTCTGCCGTCCATTCTGCAGTTAAAATCGGGCGCGGAAACCATCACGGATATGTCTAAAACGGATATGTCTAAAGTGGTTAATCCGGAAGATATTGTATCAAGCATAGCAATGAGTGAGGAAGAATTCGGAAAGCTGCAGACTGAGGCTTTGCGTGCCTGTGAAGAAATTCTTCCTGCAGGTGTTACGCCGGTACTTGATACATCCGGGAATTTCGCAGTTATCGGTCTTGAAAAAGAAGCCGTGGCTGTATTCGTTCTTACAGCGCAGGCACTGGTATTTAATTTATCCGGTTTTTTCGGAGAAGACGGCTTGACTTCCCTGTTGTCAGGGATTCAACAGGTTACGCCGTCGCAGAGCCGGTAAATATTAACGCTTTTGCTTACTTGCCTGTCATGCAGGGCATGTGGCAGCAGAAAGAAGTATTTGATGGTACCTACACGCTGGACGATCTATTGGATGCCCATGAAATGATTATCCTACAGGCAGAAAATAAACGCAGGGCACAGGAATATGCGGAAATGATGAATGGTGGTGATGCATAGTGGCGGCAAACTACATTGAAGAATATCTGGTCAAGCTGGGTGCTGATGTCGACGCGCGGTCGGTAGCAGAACTGCAGAAAGCGGTTAACTCCGTCCACCAGATGGTGAGCGGGATGGAATCGCTGGCACCAACAATAGCAAAAGCCAGTACACTTATCACCGCGGCTATTGGCGGCATTGTTGCGTCCGGTGTATCGCTTGTAAAATCCATGGGTAATCAGGAGTTGGCATATGAGACGCTGGGACGGACAATGTTTGTTTCCGCCGGGCAGGCGAAGCAAATGAAGATGGCGTTGGACGCTCTCGGAAAATCGGCTAATGAAGTACAGATTAATCCGAAGCTCCGCGAGCAGTATCGCCAGCTATTGTCCGACAGTGCGGCAATGACTGCAGGCGGCGGCTATAAGGCCGCCATGAATCAAGTGCAGGAACTGGCATTTGAATTCACGCGGTTAAAACAGGAAATTGCAGCCGGTATGCAGTGGGTCGCTTACTATATTGTCAAAGACCTTGCGGGACCGCTCGGCAACGCAAAAAAAACGCTGCAGTCTATGAATGAATACATCATCACTAATCTGCCACGCATCACACGAACGATTGCGACAGGCTTCGGATTTATCAGAAATATAGCATTCGCCGTCTGGCGTGTGCTGTCTGGCATTGGAAAGCGTATTAATGAATTCTGGCAGCGGCTGCCACATAATGGCAGAGTGGCGTTTCTTGCCCTCGGAACTGCTATTGCTGCGTTTCTTGCGGGACCGATCGGTGCCATGGCCATGGCCATCGGCGGGGTGCTGCTACTCTTAGACGATTATTTCGCCTACATGGACGGCAAGAAAAGTCTGTTTGGTGAGCAGTGGGAAAAGCTGAATCGTGTTTTAGAACTATGCAATAAAGCATGGTCAGTCATGGTGGATTATGTCAGCCGATTTTTCCACTGGATCGGGCATTCCGAACGTGTGCAGGCATTTGTCGCTGCGTTTGAGCGATTGGCTAAGTCACTCTATGACATTACGGAATACCTCGGCGAGAGCTTTTTTGATAAACTATCCGAATTATGGAATTACATTGTCGATATAGAAACCGTTAACGCATTCTCGGAAGCATTTGATTCGCTCGGTCAGGGCGTTACATCCTTAGTGAATGGCATATCGTCATTGATTGACGGAATTCTAAAATTCTTCAAAATCAGTGACGGAATTACAAGTAAAACTCGCTCTTGGACGTCATTTAAAAAAGTCCTTAAGCAAATTGTTGTTACTATTGCAAAGATGATTTCCGGCATCGGAAAATTTGCGAATATCATCGGTAAATTATTGACAGGTGATTTTGCCGGAGCAAAAGCTCTCATCGGTAATATGTTCTCCGGCGGTGTCGACCTATCTGATGATAGATTAGGCGCGCTATCGTCAAAATACGAGGGCGCACCGGGTACCACAGGGGGTTCCGGTGGAGCGTATGGCAGCTGGCAGATTATCCCGGATAATATACCCGATTTTCTAAAACAGCTTGCTGAAACGAATCCGGAATGGTATTCGCGCTTGTCCGGTGCGGGGGCTGTCGGTTCTGCAGATTTTGACCAGGAATGGCGCGATATCGCGAGTGAAGATCCGGAAGGGTTCCGCGAAGCCCAACGGCAATATATTGCAAAAACGCATTATGCTCCGCAAGTTGCGCAGATCCTGAATAGTACGGGGTTAGATATTGAAAAACAATCTCGAGGTGTGCGTGAAGCAGTCTGGTCAGTTGCCGTGCAGCATGGCGGCGGGACGAATATCATCGAGCGGGCAATTCAGAATCTGGGCGGTGCCGGTGCAATTGATATGTCGGCTGAATCGCAAAAAGCATTGATTGATGCAATCTATAACGTCCGTAATGGATATACGGCTAACAGCGAAGGCGTTACTGCCGAACAATTACATGACCGCTGGAATTCGGAACGTGCCGACGCTAAAGCAATCATACAACAGGAAGCGGACGAATGGGCACGGAATAATCCCCCACCGCCACAGGAACCGGATGTAACGCCGTCCGGGAGTCCGTCATTGTTGGAAAGGGCGTCTAATACAGGAAGGGTGCTTGAAAACGGCTGGAATGCAGTAAAGCAAAAGTGGGGCGAATGGACGGGGACGATTAGCAATCTTGCGGGGACGAGCAGCTTTGCGGATTCCCGCAGCGCAAGGAATACGGTTAATGCGCCGGTAACCATCAATGTCTACGGCAATAACGCCGATCCGCAGGCAATCGGACGCGCGGCGGCGTCTGAAATCAGAAAAGTATTGCCCGATCGTGATATCGGTACAATTTACGACAGAGGAGCTGGTATGCAGTGAGTTTGATTACGTCAATCAAAGATTATGGAAAAGAAATCACATCATCGAGGGCCAGCTGGACGGACTTTACTAAGAATGTTGCAAAAATATTCAACAATCAGACTTTGCTCGACTACACAACGGCATTCAATAATTTTGAAGATTGCATACTTTATACGCCGAAATGGACAATCGGCGGTGCCGCGTTTTCCGGCATTATGCGAACGAATCATGCTCTGTCTGTCGAAGCGACGCATTATCCGGTGCAGAGCGGATCGGTGATGACTGATCACGCGATATTACTGCCGGCAGAACTTGATATTGATGTGATGGTATCCGACGCGGAAGTGTATTCTCGGTCGATCAAAACAGGAAACAAACTTTGGGACGCGGTTATCAACGGTTACAATCAGATTAACAGTATTATTCCGATTACAAATTTCTTTGCACCGCCCGGCCAGCCTGCAGTTACCGGCGACAGAGGTATATCTGCATGGACATTGTTTGCAAATATGATTACTGCGCGCACGCCGGTGGATGTCGTAACGCGTCTCGGAACGTATCACAATATGCTTTTAGTCCATGCCGAAGCGCCCGATGACGTAAGCAGCCTGCACGGGCTGAACTGCTCGCTACATTTTGAGCAGATTGACGTGGCGCAAGTCGCCGAAGTTCAGGTATCCGCCCGATCGCAAACGACAGGATCGTCCAATTCCGGCGCGCAGCCGGTTGACACGGATTCTCCGGCGAACAATCAAAGCATATTGTCTGCGATTAACGATTCTATCGGAGGTAAATGATGTATTCAATTATACCGATTACCGCGAAACCTCGGAACACGTTTTCATGCAAAATACCGGTTGACAGTAAAAATATAACATTGGTATTTTCGACAAGATACAATGAGATTGCAGGATATTGGAATGTATCGGTATCCGACGGCAACGGCACGGAGTTGATACACAATCTGCCAATGCTGCCGGGGCAGAATATACTGGAACAATATTCATATCTCGAGATTGGTGCCGCCTGCGTTATCCCTGCCCACAAGATGGAGGATGAATGGCCGAATGCGGGAAATCTCGGTGCCGATTGGTTGCTTGTCTGGAGTGATACGGCATGAGCGCAAGACAGGAAATTACAACGACAGCCAATCTCGGCTTATACGGTCGTATGTGGCGGGTATTAGTGCAATACGAAGAGACAACAGCTCTCGATGTGTCTAATCTTCGAACAGTATTTGAGATCAAGAAAAATGCGTTGGGACAGCCGTCAATTGCACATATTATGATATATAATCTGGCTCCGGATACGGAAGCGCAAATCATCAAAGAGGGCTTTCATGTCCAGCTTGAAGCCGGATATGCGGCGCAGTACGGGTTGATATTTGATGGCGATATTATACAGGTTTTCCGGAACCGTGAAGACGGTATAAATTATCGGCTTGAAATCATAGCTGCCGACGGCAAGAGCTTTTACGGCGGTAATTTTATCCGGACGACGCTCGCTGCGGGCAGTAAACCTCGAGATGTGATTGAAGCTGCGGCAAAGCTGGCATATTATCCGATTGAAATCGAGCATGTATCAGACAATCTACCGGAAACAACATTGCCGCGCGGCAAAGTATGCTTCGGTTATCCGGCAGATATATTAGATGATCAGGCACGGACGACCGATTCATTCGTGCAGGTTAATAACGGGAAGTTAGAGGTACGAAAATACACCGACCCGATCCCGGATGATAAATGTTTGTATTTGACGCCACAGACCGGGCTTGTCGGCACGCCGGAATATACTGATGACGGCATTGGTATTCGCATGCTATTAAATCCGGTCGTCACGATTCACGGGCTGATTAAAATCGATAACGATATTATTCAGAGGTCGGCGGTTGATACCGGCCAAATGATGAAACCGAACATGTCACCGGCAGGTGGTAAAGTCGCTGATCAGAACACCCGTTTTGACCCGTCTGGTGAATATGAAGTATATTCTCTGGTTCACTCCGGTGATACACATGGCGAGACGTGGATGACAGAAATTGTCGGCATTGGCCGTAACGGTAAAGCAGGATTGCCGATTATGGTTGATTCTGCAGATGGGACGGTGAGGTCATGATATCAATTGAAAGTCGAACTGCAGGGAATTTGGATAAATCCCGGCGTGAGCGGAGCGATTTCTCCCGCACTCTCAGGGTAGCAATCCCCGGCGTCGTGACTGAGGTAAATTATGCTGCTCAAACGGTATCAGTACAGCCGACTATCAGAGAGAAAATCGAAATGGATGGAACGTATCAATGGGTCGAATTACCGATATTGATTAACGTTCCATTTTTTGTATATTCCGGCGGCGGCTATTGCATTACGCTGCCCGTTTCGCCGGGTGATGAATGCTTGGTAATTTTCGCGGATAGCTGTATCGACGCATGGTGGCAATCCGGAGGCGTGCAGAATCAGGTAGAACGCCGTCGGCACGATCTGTCCGACGGCATGGCGATTGTCGGTTTTCGTTCGCAGGTGCATACGGTACCTGGCTATTCCGGGGATTCCGTGCAGGTTCGGACAGAGGATGGCGGGACGTTCATTGATCTGAGGCCGGGGCAGGTCACGATAAATGCGAATGTACAGATTAACGGCAATTTATCAACGTCCGGCAACGCTCAGACCGGGGGAAACCATACAGTTACCGGTACGCTCAAGGCAGGGGGAATCAACATGAATACGCATACTCACCGCGGAGACAGTGGTGGAAGCACGGGGGCACCCAGATGAAATACAGACGATTGGACGAAAACGGCGACTTTACTTTCGGTGCCGGGTCGGCAAATTATATCTCCGATCGCGAAGCCTGCGCACAGGCGGTTAAAACCAGATTATTACTGTTTTTAGCAGAATGGTGGGAAGATCTAACCGACGGGCTGCCACTCTGGCAAAAAATATTAGGTCATAGCGACATCAAGGCGGCTGAACAGCTCCTGCGTGACCGCATAACAGGAACCGAGCACGTGCAGGATATCATTGAATTCCACTCATACTGGAACGGCGATTCCCGGCAATACACGTTTTCCTGCACCGTTAATACGGACTATGGCGAAGTGCAGTTATCGGAGGTGACGTTATAAATGGCATATTTTAAGCCGTACATAGACGGTACCGGATATCATTATCCGACGTATAACGATATCCGGGACGACATGATGGATCGATTCCGGCAGATCTACGGGCAGGATATCTATCTGGGTAATGACAGTCAGGATTACCAAATTATCAGTGTTTTTGCTCTCAAAATTTACGATACGTTCCAAGCGGTCGAGTTGGATTATAATAACCGGTCACCGAAAACTGCAATCGGCACCGCATTAGATGCGCTCGTGAAAATCAACGGACTCACGCGCAAAAAGGCATCATACAGTACCGTGCAGGTTACATTAACCGGTGATCCGGGAACACAGGTTATCGGCGGTATCGTGCGGGATTTAAATGATGTGCAGTGGTCATTGCCGTATCGAGTAGATATTGGTTCGTCCGGCACGGTTACGGTTACTGCTACATGCAAAAAAATAGGTACCGTCGGGGCACCGGCAAGATCGGTCACGGGTATTGTTACACCGACGAAAGGCTTGATATCTGTCACGAATAACGAGCAGGCTGTATTGGGGCAGCCGGTGGAAACGGACGCTCAATTGCGGGCACGCCAGACAATTTCCGTCGCGAATCCGTCGCAGGCGGTTATCGAATCGACAAAGGGCGCGATCGCCGCTGTTTCCGGTATTACACGTTATTCTGTGTTGGAGAATGATACGAACGTAACAGACAGAAACGGTATTCCCGGACATTCGATTTCGGCAATTGTTGAGGGCGGCGCGGATGAGGAAATTGCGAAAGCAATCTATCTCCGGAAATCTCCGGGATGCGGAACTTACGGAACTACGGCGGTTAATGTACTGAACGCCGAAAATGTAGCGACGAATATCAAATTCTTCCGCCCAGCATATGTTAAAATTGACGTTCGCGTCCGCGTCAAGAAACTAACCGGCTACACAAAAGAAGTCGAGGCGGCAATTATTGATTACGTCAAGTATTATCTGTCAATTTTAGCCATCGGACAATCCGTCTACTTGTCGAGTATCTGGGCGATTGCGGCACGGGCTATTGCGGATATTACGAATCCGACTTTTAGTGTCATTGATGTTAAATTGGGTATTAAGGGCAGTAATCCGACTGTCGCGAATATCCCGATATTGTTTAATCAGGTTGCGCAGTATAATTCCTGCACGGTCACGGCGGAGGACGTTTAATCATGGCGTTATATGAAGGTTACTTAGACTGCATAACGTCGGAACATCGTGACAAGCCGAAATATGCAGAAATGATGAAAATGCTGCTGAGTTATACAGACGATCCGATGCAGATATCATTTGATATGCCGGATGCATTTAATATCGATACAGCGGCAGGGACGCAACTTGATACTATCGGCTTGTATCTCGGACGATCGCGGGTAATGCCGTTTAATGCGAAAAATGGCGCAAGTAGTGTATTATCGGATAAGCTGTATCGTATATTGCTTAAAGCAACGATTACGAAAATGAATTGGGATGCCGGTATTGAATCGCTGCAGGAACGATGGCGGGCGTTACTGCCGAATATCACAATATCGATCCGCGACAATCAAGATATGACGATTGACGTGTCATTAGTCGGCGTTAGCGATGAACAATTAAAAGAAATGATAGAACTGGGCTACATTATACCGAAACCGGAAGGCGTCCGATTAAATCTGCAGATTTCTGCGAATCCGCTATTTGCGTACGACTTAAATACTGATGTTTTCGCTGGTTACGAAAAAGGAGAATGGTCGAATGGCTGATAATAATTTTAAAGTATTTGACGAAAAAAAAACCAATGTAATGTCTGATACGGATTATGCTAATCACACGCAGCGGTCAAATGGCGTGCAATCTGGCGTTGCGTCGTCCGCTCTGCATAATAAGTTATATCGTCAGGTTAGTATGATGAGTAAAGCGTTAGCTGATTTTATCGCCAGTCAAGCATTTGATGCGAAAGACGAAGACGCGCAATTATTATCGCAGAATCTACAGAAAGCGCTGACGAAATTTGCGAAAACGCCATTAGATGATCATAATACGAATCCGGCGGCTCACGCCGCGGGTATCGCGGGGAATGCTGCTACAGCCACCGCCGACCAGCACGGTGTCCAATTTACTCAAGGATATGTCGGCGAACGCACATATTTAAATGCGGGTATGTTTCATGCATGGAACGAAATTATGGCAGCCGGAGTATATACTATCGACAAATCCTGTTTTGACCTGCAAGGTGCGCCGTCTGGCATGGTAACGTCCGGTGTATTAGTCGTATTTTTAATGCAGGATACCGTTGCGCAGTTATATATCGCTAATATGTATAATTCTGTAACGAATGACACCGCATTAAAATCAATGGCAACCAGACTGTATATCAATAATGCATGGACGCGATGGCGGTATGCAGCAGATTATTCCGGTATCGCCCGAAAATTTTTAATGCTATCTGGCGGCACACTGACAGGTGATTTAACCGTACCGACTGTACACGGGGCGTTAGACGGCAATGCTGATAGTGCTACAAGACTACAAACGGCAAGACGAATAGGCGGAGTATCATTTGACGGTACTGCTGATATAGATTTACCCGGAGTGAACAAAATAGGGAATCAGGACACAACGGGTACTGCTGATAGTGCCAATTATATAGTCTACACAAAAGGCATTTCTGATGATGAGGATAATAATATCGCTTTAGAAGCACTACAGTTAAACAGAATGACACTTACACGGGCTCACGGTGTAAATATTAGCGGCAGTCAGAGATTCGGTTCTATCATATCGTTGCCATACGGGATAGATGACACGCGTAATATGGTGCAACAGATTTTCACGGAAAACAACAACGGGCGCATGTGGTTTCGAACAAACCATTATCCTGGTAATAAACAATTCACTCCGTGGTCTGCAATTGCCTTTTTGAGTGACATTACTGCTATAGACAGTATGAACGTTAATAACGCTAACGCATGGTGGGTGAAGTTAAAAGGCGGTCTAATAATACAAGGAGGACGCGCAAATAGTAATACGTTTTTCGCTTACCCGATTGCTTTTAATAATCTACTATATGTTGGAAAGCAAGTTACAGAAAATAATTCAGAAAATAACATGTGGATCAAGGAAAATGCTGTTGGCGAATGGAATCAGCCGGAGCATTCTTATACGAACAAAACCGGAATATGGCTCCCTAAAATGAACTGGAACCCATTATGCCAAGTCTTAGCTATCGGATTTTAAGAGAGGTAAAAAAAATATGACTTACATATCAATTTATAATAAAACATCCGGCGCCCGCATTACATCGCTTGTGGTCGGAGTCCACGGCGAAACTGTTGAGGAACTCACAAGAAAATCGAAATCCGATTATCCGAACGCCGTCTATATCACACAGACCGAGGAAGAATGGCAAGAGTCTATTGCCGGTAATTATGAATATCGTGACGGTAAGCTGCAAGCACCGCTGCCGCCTACACAGGAAGAGTTGGACACCATCGAATATGCTCGTTTACAAGCCGCCGAATTAGCAGAGTTAAAACAGTTACTGTCAGATACTGACTATAACGTGACAAAATTCATCGAGGGTGTTTTAACCACTGAACAGTACGAGCCGATGAAAAAAGCACGGGCAGAATGGCGGGCGACATATAATGCTATCGAAACGGCAAAAGACTTGAAAGCATTAAAGAAAATCACTTACAGCACCGTTATTCCGGTTATTAAATAAGAGGTATGCATCATGAGTATGGGGGATATTAGTCCGGAAGCACTGGAGCGTATTGTGCGTATAGAAACAAAGCTGGATATGCTTGTTGAAATGATTCCAAAGATGCAAGAACTTCAAGTTGCGAACGAACGGGCACATCAAACGGCTAAGACGGCGCATGCGAGAATTGATAATATCTACAAAGTGGCGGGCTTGATATCCACTATTGTGTCGGTGGTTATCGGCTTGATTGGAAAGGCGGTGTAATATGTGTTAAGAAATCTATGGACTAAAGCTGTATCGTACCTGCCGATTGCCCGTAAAAAAATACAAACGTCAATGCAGATTGTCTATGTATACGGCATTGGACTTATCATATTGTTTTTAATGATATTGACGGCATGGTTACATGATTGGTGGCGGACAGGCGTTGCTAATACGCAGCTTTTAATTTCATTTTTCAAGGAATTTACAGCTCCGGCAGTTGTCGGGGCTTTTACTTTTGTATCTGTGTTTTTAGTTGACAAAAATCATGACGGCAGACCGGATGCCGCAGAAAAAGAAGCGAAAAAGGAAAAGTCGAAACCGCCGATTGTACCGCCGATAAAGGAGGAACACAAATGAATATATCTGAATTTAAGCAGGAATTAACTGCAAATCGAGATTATTTTTATCAATTCCCGTTTCCGGTTGTGACGTATTATCACTGGACGGCAGGGCGTCACTTTACTACGTTTGACGATTATCACTACTGCATAGACGGTGACGGAGAGATCATAAATACCCGCCCGATTACTGAAACACCGTCTGCAACGTGGCACCGTAATACGGGCAGTATCGCTATTGCTCTGTGCGCTTGCTATAACGGAACGCCGAAAGATTTGGGCGAATATGCGCCGACAGAAGCGCAGATTGAAACGCTAGCGCAAATGACGGCGGTGATTGCAGAAGTCTTTGATAATCCAATCGACTATGATCACTTTATGACGCATGGCGAGGCGGCAGACGAGGACGGTTATGGATTGTACAGTAGCGATCCCGATTGTAGGTGGGATTTACAAATCCTGCACAATGGTGACCGATACGGCACCGGCGGGGATATTATCCGCGAAAAAGCGCAGTATTACTTAGAGCAAGGGGTGTAATATGCTAACAATATCAAATAAAAATATATTTTTGACACGAGGCGATACCGCAAAAATCGCATTAAGTATCACATCTGCCGGAAATTCTGCTTATAACAGTACAAAAGATACGGTTGTGTTAACGGTCAAAAAATCGACCACGGATAAAGAAAAAGTGCTACAAAAAACGGCAGTTAATGGCGTTATCACGCTATCTCATGACGACACTAAAAATCTTGATTACGGAGATTATGTATATGATGTACAGCTAACTACCGTTGCCGGTGACGTCTGTACAGTTATTACGCCGCATAGGTTTAGACTGGAAGAGGAGGTTAATTTTGATTGAAAAGTTACAATCTGAAATTAACGGCTCTGGCACGCTTGCAGGGAGTATGTCAACCGCCGAGGATTTAACCGCCGAAATATCACCGTCCAGTATATTGACCGGAGAATTAACAGATAATAATCCACTCATTGATGTACCGATAACGGATCCGAAACCGTTAAATGGTGTGCTAACCATCCCGATCGGGACGGCTGGAGGTTCTGGGCGGGACGGAAAGTCAGCTTATGAAATCGCCGTTGATAATGGGTTTGCAGGAACCGTTTCCGAGTGGCTGCAATCCCTGCACGGTGATAAAGGTGATCCCGGCATGCAGGGCGAACCGGGGAAAGATGGATCTGATGCAACGGTGGATTTAACCGATTATGCGAAAAAATCAGAAATAATTACGGAATCCCGCATTATCGAACTCATCAATGCCAACGCCGTATCTACGGAATCAATATCAACGGCAGTCAACACGGCTATCGAAAATTACAAGAAATCTACTGAATTAATATTCCATCTTGTCTATCAGGGCTATGAAGCGGAAACGAGCAGGAAAGATAATATTCACATTTGCAAGATGGTCACGAAATATCAATCTGCAGATTTTAATGACTTTTTTGAAATTAAAAATGAAACGGACTTCGTGGCAAAGAAAGACTGCACTCTTATTGCAGTCAGTAAAGTCTATCAATATGCTACATCGTCCGGTAATACATCAGTTAACAGGGTGACTCTGAATCAGGTGGTCATTGCGATGTCAGAAACCTCACGCAGTCGATAAGAATTGAGGTGTAATATGTATGAGAAGAAACAGGCTTATTTTATTTTTATTGTTGGTGTCATTATTCTTATTGCCGTCATTGTTTGGTTCGTCTGTGCAGGCAGAGGTGATGTATCAAATCTCCGACACGGAGCTGACGAGGTTAGAACAGAACTTACAAACGCTGGAGAATCACAGCAACGAGAGGCAGAGGTTATTGACCGAGCAGCAGAAGCAGCTGGACGAAGCTCAACAGCAATTACAAATAGTCAACGAACAGCTGAGACTATCCAAAACCTTGAACGCACAGACGCAGCAATCATTGCAGAAAGCCGAGGAATCATTGAACAAATACGAAGCCGAGGCGGAACGGAAAATCCGAATTAAAACACGGCAGCGAAATTTATGGATTTTAATTTCCGGCGGATTACTTGCAGGTCTGGTAACGAGGTGACGATATGAAATGGTTTCTGTATGCACCACTGCAGTTAATCTGTATGGCAATATGCTATCTGACGAACTGGTTTATTGTTCTGTTTGCTGACCAGAACGGCGAATTGCCGGGACTGTTACGGCTCTGGCAAACATGGGATGATAGTCTGGACAGTGAGGATTGCGTAACGAAATATGTACCGGCTATCATTCGGTATGATTTCTACAAGTATTATCGGGTAGAGCGGCATATTTTACCGGAATATAACCGTTGGAAAAAATACAGTATTAACATTGCACCGCTGCCGTTGATTGACCGCATTAAACGGTACTGCTGCCGTGTTTTCTGGTTGTACAGAAATTGCGCTTATGGCTTTGCTTTTGAGTGGTTCGGCTGTAATGTTCCGCCGGATAGCGTTAAAGTCTATGCGGACTATAAAGCCGGCGAACATGAACTATATTATGCGTCGTCAAGAAATCACTGGATGTTATACTGTACGTTACCGATTAACCGTTATTTTAGGTGGCGAATATATTTAGGCTGGAAGCTATCACCGTATATTACAAGCTATCACAGAGCAATGATTGCGTTTCGCGTCTGGTTTTGTCGTGATAAATAGTAAAAATAAGTTTTTGAGCAGTAAGGGTATTTTGTCCTTGCTGCTCTTTTTTATTGCGTTGGCCAGCCGATAAATACTGACTTTTTTGTTTTTCGTCTGTCAGGATTCTGATAAATATTGATAATTTTAATATTGTAAACTTTACTGTTTTTGGTGCGGTTTGGCCATTAAGAAAACTACTGAATTTATTTGTAAACTGTTTTCGATTAATGTTAGAAATAATTTATAAAAAATATTTTGAATTAGTATTGCAAAATCAAAATAGGAATAGATTATAAAAAATAAGAGCGGTGAAATACCCGTTCTTTTTATAATAAAAAAAATAGGATCGATATCAAATGATATTGATCCCGTAAAAACAGACACTCTGTTTTTGAGTTCTGAAAATATTATAACATGTCACGTCTACGGCGGACACAGGATTACGCTGTGGCTTCCACGTGGCTTCCAATCTGTATAAGCATAAATTCTAAAAAATACGATAAATACTAAGAGTATTGAACGTTTTATATCCCTATCAAAATTATGGCTATTATAACACTAAAAATAAGGACTGCCGGGATGTATCAGCACAGGAGGCATATATAATAGAAAGCAAAGAAGTAATTACAAAAACAGAGAAAATAGAAGTCGGACAGCATACTGTGAAACTTTATATTCCTGAAGCGGCGGATGCAGTTTTTCAGACGGGTAATATTCTTATTACGGGAGATTGATCAACAGAAAACTCTTACTCAACCGGATAAGGGCTTTTATTTTGGAGAAAGATCTTTTAAATGATGTGAATTAGTCATGGAAAAATGATTTCATATGACAAATAAATATTTGATATTTAAGAATAATAATATATACTTTAAGTCGTATTATTGATGAATAAACGTATATTATTGAGGGGGCTTTTTAATTATGGAAATGGTATTGGGATTTGCAGTATTGCTTGTTTGTCTGTTCCTCGGCATACGGCACGGGGGGATTGGGCTGGCTGTTATCAGCGGCATCGGCCTTATGCTGTATACTTTTGTATTTCACTACAAGCCGGGCACACCACCCATCGGCGTCATGCTCACTATCCTGGCCGTTGTAACCTGCGCGGGGTTTTTGCAGACTTCCGGCGGTCTCACGGTCATGCTGAAGTATGCGGAAAAATTTCTCCGCAATAATCCGAAGCACATTACTATTCTTGCTCCGGTGACTACATGGTTCCTTACCGTTTTATGCGGCACGGGCCATGTCGTTTATACGATGTTCCCGATTATTTACGATATTTCTATTAAGCAGAATATCCGTCCGGAACGTCCGATGGCGGTTTCTTCGGTCGCGTCCCAGATGGGGGTTTCCGCTTCTCCCGTTTCCGTTGCTGTTGTTTCCATCGTCGGATTCATGGCGGCTGCAGGGCAGAATTATTCACTGCTCCAGATTTTGTCCATCTCCGTTCCTGCTACGCTTTTTGGTGTTCTCTGCGCGGCTTTTTACAGTTACAGACGCGGCAGAGATTTGGAAAAAGACGAAGCATTCCAGGAAATGATAAAGGATCCTGAACAAAAAGAGTATATCTACGGTGACAATGAAACTTTGCAGGGGCGTGAACTGCCGTCTTCCTATTATCATGCGACGGGGATTTTCCTCATAGGGATTATCTGCATTGCCATCCTTGGCAACTTCCCGGATTTGCTCCCGCATTTCCCGAATGCGAAGGGAAAGATGGCTGCTATCTCTATGACTACCGTTATCCAGATGGTGATGCTTTTTGTTTCCGCCCTCATTCTCTTTGCCTGCAAAACGAAAGCGAAGGAAGTGGGGAACAGCCAGGTATTCCGTGCGGGCATTGTGGCTCTTGTTTCCGTTTACGGTGTCGCATGGATGGCTGATACTTACTTTGCAAGCCACATGGGTGTTCTGAAAACATTCCTCGGTTCCGTGGTGACCCAGCACCCCTGGACGTACGGCCTGGTCCTGTTCTTTACTTCCAAACTTGTAAATTCGCAGGGGGCGGCGGTTGCTATCGTTATGCCTATGGCGCTTGGTCTGGGCATGGATCCGGTCATGGTTATGTCTTTCCTTCCTGCATGCTACGGTTATTTCTTCCTGCCGACGTATCCGTCCGACCTGGCATGTATCGGCTTTGACCGTTCCGGTACGACAAGAATCGGGAAGTTCGTTTTGAACCACAGTTTCATGCTCCCCGGACTGATTGGCGTTATCTGCGCCTGCGGCATGAGCTTCGTCATTGCCCACGCCATTCTGTAATAAACGATAAAAAAACCATTTCTTTCCTGTATAGGGAGAAATGGTTTTTTGTATTGGATTTATTTCAGCCATAAATTCATGGCTGCCTTTGCGGCGTCTTCCGGAGAGATATATCCCTGCTGCGCCATAAGTGTGAGGACGACAGTCATGCGCTGTGCTCCTTCTTTCGGATGGTCAATGGGGTCATAGGCGCTGGGGGCTTGGGGGAGTCCTGCAAGCATAGCACATTGGGAAAGATCCAAATCTTTCGGCTCTTTGCCAAAGTATGTGAGGCTCGCTTCCTTGAGCCCATAGGCACCATGGCCGAAGTAAATTGTATTGAGGTAGAGTTCAAGAATCTGGTCTTTCGTATAATATTTTTCCAGTTGGACGGCAAGAGCGAGTTCTTCCATTTTGCGAAGGATGGTCCGGTCGTTAGAAAGAAAAATATTTTTTACCGTCTGCTGCGTGATGGTACTGCCGCCTTCCAGGGTACGCCCTGCGAAGTAGTTTGTGACAGCCGCCCTGGTGACGCCGATAGGATCTATGGCGCCGTGCTCGTAGAAGCGGCGGTCCTCGGTGGCGATGATTCCTTTTTTCAGGAGATCGGGGATTTCCTTTTGGGAAATAAACTTATTTCTGTCTACCCGTGCTTCGAGAGATTCTTTAAAATGAAGAATGTTTCCGAGCTTTTCTTTTACCGTGGGAAGATAAGAGTCCTTTTTGCTGCCTTCCGTGTCCGGTGAAAGAGACGGATTTGATTTCCCCTCTTCCACGGCGGGCGTGGTAATAAGCGTACCGATCCGGCCGGTGAGTTCTTCGAACCAGTTTTTTTCTGTGCGGCGGGGTTCGGATTTCGATGCTGCCCGCGGCGGGGAAAAATCTTTGACAGAGGAGTTTCCTTCACGGATTCCCCAGTACCCTGCAGCGCAAAGTATAAGTATGAAAAATAAAAGTTTTTTCATTGCCGTTTCCTTATCCAAATACAATATAGTTCTTTCATTCATTCTACCATACGGGAGAGAAAGGAACAGGGGCAGACGGCAAGCCACCTGCGGACTTTATGCGGGGAAATGCATTTTGTGGTATAATTTCTTTGTATGAATATAAATAGATGAAATAATAAAAGAGTGTAGTGGCAGTTCATTTTTTGACTGCCGCCTTTTAAGGAGATTTTATGAGCGAGGAAATCCACGAAATACAGGCGCATCATGCCGGTGAAAATGGGAAAAGCGATTACGGCGCGAAGGATATACGCGTGCTGGAAGGTCTGGAAGCGGTTCGTCTCCGTCCGGGAATGTATATCGGTTCCACTTCTGCCCGCGGTCTGCATCATCTGGTGTATGAAGTCGTAGATAACAGTATTGATGAAGCCCTTGCCGGTTTCTGCACCCATATCGAGGTCACTTTGAATGATGACGGGAGCTGTACGATTACCGATAACGGCCGCGGCATACCGACAGGGCTCCATGAAACGGGGAAACCGGCGATGGAAGTCGTTCTCACTGTTCTCCATGCGGGCGGTAAATTCGGCGGCGACGGGTATCCGATTTCCGGCGGCCTGCATGGTGTAGGTATTTCCGTCGTTACGGCGCTGTCTGAATGGACGACGGTCACTGTAAAGAGAGAAGGGCATTTCCATGAGATGAAACTTGCCCGCGGTGTTGTAACCCAGCACATGAAGACTTTTGGGGAGACAACGGAAACAGGGACGCAGGTAACTTTCAAGCCGGACGGGGAAATATTTAAAGAAGGCACCGATTTCGATTATGATACACTGAAAGTCCGTATGCGTGAGCTGGCATTTCTGAATAAAGGCCTCACCATCACACTGACCGATGTCCGTGACGGTGCGACTCATCAGGATGTATTCTGTTATGCCGGCGGTATTGTGGAATTCATTAAGTTCCTGAATGAAGGAAAAGATCTGGTGGATCCCGGCGTCATTTCTTTCGAGGGAGAAAAAGACCGTGTCATTGTGGATATCGCCATGCAGTACCAGGCGGGATACAGTGAATCCATGTACACCTTTGTCAATAATATCAATACGGTGGAAGGCGGCATGCATCTCACCGGTTTCCGCAATGCGCTGACACGCACCATTAACGATTATGCCCGTTCCAATAACTTGCTGAAACCCAATGAAGAAAACCTGTCCGGTGATGATGTCCGTGAAGGGCTGACCTGTGTCATTTCCGTCAAGGTTCCGAATCCCCAGTTTGAGGGGCAGACAAAGACGAAGTTAGGTAATCAGGACGTCAAGGGGATTGTGGATACTATTGTTTCCGACGGACTCCGTACCTATCTGGAAGAACATCCGGCGGAAGCCAAAGAAATTATTTCCAAATCCATTACGGCCAATCGCGCGAGAGAAGCGGCACGCCGGGCAAGAGAACTGACACGCCGTAAGAATGCGCTCGAAGTTTCCAGCCTTCCCGGCAAATTGGCCGACTGCTCGGAGAAAGATCCAAAGTTCACGGAAATCTATATCGTCGAAGGTGATTCCGCGGGCGGTTCTGCCAAATCGGGCCGTGATCGGCGTTATCAGGCGATTCTTCCACTCCGCGGCAAAATTTTGAATGTGGAAAAAGCAAGACTGGATAAGGTGCTGAATTCCGATGCCATCCGTACTATGATTACCGCTTTCGGCACAGGGGTGGCGGAAGATTTCGATATTAAAAAACTTCGTTACTATAAAATCATCATCATGACCGATGCCGATGTGGACGGTGCCCATATCCGTACACTGCTTCTGACTTTCTTCTATCGGTACATGAAACCCCTTATTACCGAAGGCCATGTATATATAGCCCAGCCGCCGCTCTACCAGGTGCGTAAAGGACGCCAGAAGTACTATACTTATGATGATGTGGAACAGGATAAATTGTTGAATGAAATTGGCCGTGACGGTTGTGCGATTCAGAGATACAAAGGTCTTGGGGAGATGAACCCTGAACAGCTTTGGGATACCACCATGAACCCGGAGCAGCGTGTCATGCTGAAAGTGGAACTGACTGATGCTGTGGAAGCAGACCGTCTCTTTACCATTCTTATGGGAGACAAAGTGGAGCCTCGTCGTAAGTTTATTGAAGACAATGCAAAGAATGTAAGCAACTTGGATCTGTAACACCGGATTATGAAATGAGGCCGTGAGGGAATACCTTGCGGTCTTTTTGCGTTCTTTTATGTATGAACGTATTCAAAAGAGGAGTGGTTCTCAGGAAAAAATCTCTTTATGTATTAATATGTATTAAATAGAAGTATATAAAAGGATAAAGAAAGAAATAAAAAGTGTTCGATCTTGTCAAAAAGCAAAATATAAAGTGAATGTATCTTAGTTTATAAAAAATTATGGAATTTTAGAGCAGGGTGGTACACACACGGAGGCGTGTTTTTGATACATTCATGAAAATAGATGTGATAAAAACCAGTGCTTATCGGATGAATTGAAAGCTTAGGGATAAAAATAAATTTTTTATAAAATAGTTGCGGCGATGAAAAAATAATAGTATTATTTAAAGGCTGAACGTTTCAGGATGTTTACGAAAAAACGCCTGAACTCCGTTCAAGAAACTATGAAGTGGAAGGTGGCCTGCCATGCAGGGGAATTTCCACGGAGCAGTTCATTCATGAAATGAACGAGGAGGTTAAGTAGTATGTCGAAACAGGAAAAAATCAGAATTCGCCTGAAAGGCTATGATCACAAAGCGATTGATCAGAGTGCGGCGAAAATCGTGGAAACTGCCAAAAGAACAGGATCTACAGTCTCAGGGCCGATTCCGCTCCCTACCGAGAAGAATGTGTATACCATTCTCCGTTCTCCGCATGTCAACAAGGACAGCCGTGAACAGTTTGAAATGCGTATCCACAAGAGGCTGATTGATATCCTTGATCCGTCTAAAAAGACGGCAGACGCGCTGATGAGACTGGAACTTCCGGCCGGCGTCAGCATTGAAATCAAAGTGTAAGGAGGTGCAAAGATGTCTAAAGCTATTTTGGGAACAAAATTAGGAATGTCTCAGGTGTTTGCTGAAAACGGCGACCTCGTTCCGGTTACTGTTGTAGAAGTTCTCCCGAATGTTGTCGCAGGTGTAAAGACTGTTGAGACCGACGGTTACAATGCTGTACAAATCGGATACGGCGCTGTCAAGGAAAAACATTTAACCAGACCGGTTAAGGGGCAGTTTGAAAAAGCCGGTATCAATCCGGTTAAATATCTCCGTGAATACAGACTGGCTGAAAAGCCGGAATACACGGTGGGCCAAACTCTGGCTGCTGATATCTTCGCTGCTGGCGAATTCGTGGACGTAATCGGCATCAGCAGAGGTAAAGGCTTCGCCGGTACGATTAAGCGTTGGAATCACCAGCGTGGACCTGAAAGCCACGGCTCCAAAAATCATCGCCAGACCGCATCTCTGGGTGCGCGTATGTCCGGCGGCGGCGGAAAGGTGTTCAAAGGCAAAAAAATGCCTGGACAGCTGGGTGGCGATCGCGTGACAGTTCAGAACCTGGAAGTGGTGAGAGTTGACACGGACCGCAGCATTCTGCTGGTTAAAGGCGGGATTCCCGGCGCCAAGGGAAGTCTCGTCATGGTGAAGACTGCAGTTAAGTCTTCCAAATAATATTGTCCGGAACAACAGAAAATTGTTCTTATTGTAAGGAGGAACATCTCAATGCCGAAAGTAACACTGTATAACACTGCCGGCGCGGCAGCCGGTGAGATAGAGCTGAATGACAGCGTATTCGGTGTAGAATACAACGAAGCTGTTATTCACCAGGCAGTGGTGCGTCAGATGGCAAACGAACGCCTCGGCACCCATGCCACAAAGACCAGAGGCCTTGTACGCGGCGGCGGCAGGAAACCCTGGAAGCAGAAAGGCACAGGCCGTGCCAGAGTCGGATCTATCCGCTCCCCATTGTGGGTAGGCGGCGGCACCGTCTTTGGACCGACACCGAGAAGCCATGCGAAAGACATGACAAGAAAAGCACGTCAGCTGGCCGTTAAATCCGCGCTGAGTGAAAAGCTCCGTGCCAACGAATTGATTGTTGTCGATGCGATCAACTTTGATGCGCCGAAGACAAAGGAAGTCGTAAAATTCCTGACCGCGTTTAATGTTGATGGTAAAGCGCTGATTGTTGACGGAGGCACTGCTTCTGAAAACACCGTACTGAGCGCCCGCAACATTCCTGGCGTAAAAGCATACGCTCCGAGCGGTCTCAATATTTATGATATCGTTCATTACACTAAATTGTTCCTGACACAGGACGCAGTAAAGAAGATTGAGGAGGTACTCGCATAATGGAAGCTCGTGACATCCTCATCCGCCCGATTGTGACGGAAAAATCTACCGCTCTGATGGAACAGGGCAAATATACATTCCGCGTACCGCTTGCTGCTACAAAGATCCAAATCCGCCAGGCGGTGGAACAGATTTTCAAGGTAAAGGTACAGGCTGTGAATACCATGCGTTATGAAGGCAAGTTAAAACGTATGGGCCGCACACAGGGGCGCCGCAGCGATTGGAAGAAGGCAGTCGTTACACTCAAGCCGGGTGAAGCGATTGAACTCTTTGAAGGTTAAGGGAGGAGTAATATAAATGGCTTATAAATCATTTAAACCGTACACCCCCGGACGCCGCCAGATGACCGTATCTACCTTTGAGGAAATTACAACAGATAAACCGGAAAAATCTCTTCTGGCTCCTGTTCATAACCATGGTGGTCGTAATGGCTCCGGCAAGATGACAGTCCGCCATCAGGGCGGTGGTCATAAACGTCAGTACAGAATCATTGATTTCAAGAGAATGAAAGACAATGTTCCGGCTACGGTGGCAACAATTGAATATGATCCGAACCGTACCTGCCGTATCGCGCTCCTGCACTATGCAGATGGTGAGAAGCGCTATATCCTTGCGCCAAAGGGATTGAAGGTGGGAGACATCGTTACCAGCGGTCCGGAATCCGATATTAAAATCGGCAATTGCCTGCCGCTGATCAATATTCCTCTTGGTACTGTGATACATAATGTGGAATTGAAAATCGGCAAGGGCGGACAGATGGTTCGTTCTGCAGGCGCAAGCGCCCAGCTGATGGCAAAAGAAGGTGATCATGCTCTTCTTCGTCTCCCCAGCGGCGAGCTTCGCAAAGTACACATTCGCTGCCGTGCCACCATCGGGGTCGTTGGTAATGAGGATCATGAAAATATTACCTTGGGTAAAGCAGGAAGAAACCGCTGGCTCGGTGTTCGTCCCGCTAACCGCGGCGTAGTCATGAACCCGAACGATCATCCCCATGGCGGCGGCGAAGGCAAATCTCCTGTCGGACGTAAGCGTCCTGTTACACCGTGGGGTAAGCCTGCATACGGCGTAAAGACCCGCGACAACAAGAAAGCGTCCACTAAACTGATTGTTAAGAGACGCAAGTAAGATAAGGAGGAGTAAAAGTGTCCAGATCCGTAAAAAAAGGTCCGTTTGTCGCATTTTCTCTTTTGAAAAAGATTGATGCCATGAACGCATCGGAAGAAAAGAAAATTATTAAAACCTGGTCTCGTGCTTCTACCATCCTGCCGAGTTTCGTAGGTCATACAATTGCGATTCACGATGGAAGGAAACACGTGCCGGTGTATATCACAGAAGACATGGTTGGCCATAAACTTGGCGAATTTGCTCCGACCCGTACATTTAAGGGTCATAATAAGAGCGATAAATAATAGGGAGGATTAAGATGGAAGTACAGGCTATTGCAAGAAACATCCGCATCTCTCCCCGTAAGGTTCGCATTGTGGCTGACCTCATTCGCGGCAAGAGTGCCGGTGAAGCACTTTCTATTCTGCGCAACACGCCGAAAGCGGCATCTTCTGTCGTCGAAAAGGCGCTGAGAAGTGCTATGGCAAATGCAGAAAACAACAACAATATGAATATTGACAGTCTTTACATTTCTACGATTTTTGTAGATGCAGGTCCGATCATGAAACGCGTGCACCCACGTTCTCGTGGACAGGCTTTCGGGATTATGAAACGTACCAGCACACTGACGGTAAAGGTTTCTGAAAGAGAATAATCGAAGGAGGGAAACGTTTTGGGTCAGAAAGTTAATCCGCATGGAATGCGTGTAGGCGTGATCAATGACTGGGATTCCAAATGGTTTGCAGAAAAAGATTATGCTGCACTGCTTGTGGAAGACGCGAAAATCCGCCAGTTTTTAAAGAAGCACCTGTTTGTGGCAGGCATTTCTAAGATTGGCATTAAGCGTGTCGGAACAAGAATAAAAATTGCCATTTACACAGCTAAGCCGGGCATGGTCATTGGCCGCGGCGGCACAGGTATTGAGGATATCAAAAAGGCGCTTGCCACTGTTACCGACAAAGAAGTCGATATTGATATCCTTGAAATTAAATCCAAAGATATGAGCGCTATCCTCGTTGGTGAAGATATCGCTTCCCAGCTGGAAAGACGTATCGGTTTCCGCCGTGCTGTTAAGCAGGCTGTCGGCAGAACCATGCGTATGGGGGCTAAGGGAATTAAAGTTACGGTATCCGGTCGTCTCGGCGGCGCTGAAATCGCCCGTAGTGAAAGTTACCGTGAAGGTTCTATTCCGCTGCAGACACTGCGTGCGAATATCGACTATGCGGTAGCTACGGCACACACCACTTATGGTGCTATCGGTATTAAAGTCTGGATTTATAAGGGCGAGCTTGCCCCGGGACAGACTGTCGATGAAAATGAAAATATCCGCACAAGCAAAGATCGCGGAAACCGCCATGAAAACGGCAATAGAAGAGGCGGCCGCAGAGGCGATCGTCGTGAACGCAGACCGAGAAATGAAGAACGTACTGAAAGGAGTGATTCCTGATGTTAATTCCGAAGCGTACAAAGTACCGTAAGCAGTTCCGCGGTCGCATGAAAGGCAGAGCACATCGTGGAAACACTGTAACTTACGGCGAATTCGGTCTGGTAGCAATGGAACCGTCTTGGATTACCAGCCGCCAGATTGAGGCTGCACGTATTGCCATGACACGTTATACTAAACGTGGCGGCAAGGTATGGATTAAGATTTTCCCGGACAAACCGGTAACATCCAAACCGATCGGTACCCGCCAAGGGTCCGGTAAGGGCTCTGTAGAATACTGGGTAGCCGTAGTAAAACCGGGCCGTGTTATGTTTGAAATGGGCGGTATCCCGGCGGAAGCAGCAAAAGAGGCTATGCGTCTTGCAAGCAACAAGCTGCCGATTAAAACAAAATTTGTAGTTAAAGGTCAAGAAGTGGCAGGTGAATAAAATGAAGGTCAATGAAATTCGTAACCTGAGCACTGCCGAAAGAAATGAAAAGGTTGCCGGCTTAAAGGAAGAACTGTTCAACCTTCGTTTTCAACTCGCTACCGGTCAGCTTGAAAACCCGATGCGTATCCATGAAGTGAAGAAGGATATTGCAAGAATCAAGACCGTTCAGCGTGAAGACGAATTGAAGGCTGCCAAAAAGGCATAACGGTTATTCCATAAGGAGGATCTCATGGCAGAAGAAAGAAATCTGCGCAAAGTGCGCCAGGGAATTGTCGTAAGCGACAAGATGGATAAAACTGTCGTAGTTGCTGTCGAACGCAAGGTTCCCCATAAGCTTTACAAAAAAGCTCTTAAATCTACAACCAAGTTCAAAGCGCATGACGAAAACAACGAATGTCGCGTCGGTGACACCGTCCGCATTGTCGAAACCCGCCCGCTGTCCCGTGACAAGCGTTGGAGAGTCGAGAAAATCGTTGCCCGTCAGGATTAATAATATAGTTTTATAGGAGGATTGGCACGATGATTCAGCAGGAAAGCAGACTCAACGTTGCAGATAATACCGGTGCTAAGAACATCCTGGTTATCAAAGTTCTGGGCGGTTCTTTCCGCAGAAGCGGAAATATCGGCGATGTCGTAGTTGCTACAGTCAAAGATGCATCACCCGGTGGCGTTGTAAAGAAGGGCCAGGTAGTTAAGGCTGTTGTGGTTCGTTCGGTAAGCGGTGTGAGCCGTGCGGACGGTTCCCATATCCGCTTCGATGAAAATGCAGCTGTCATTATTAAAGATGACAAGAGCCCGGTAGGAACACGTATTTTTGGACCGGTAGCAAGAGAGCTCCGTGAAAGAGATTTCATGAAGATCATTTCCCTGGCTCCGGAAGTGCTCTGATAGGAGGCAAACATGAGTCAGAAACTGCACGTAAAAACCGGTGACACAGTAGTTGTCATTTCCGGTAAAGATAAAGGCAAGCAGGGCAAGATTACAGCGGCTCTGCCAAAGAAAGGCCGTGTTGTCGTTGAGGGTGTCAATGTTGTTAAGAGACATACCAAGCCGACACAGGCAAATCCTAAGGGCGGAATTATTGAAAAAGAGGCCCCGATCAACGTATCCAAAGTCATGATACTGGATCCGGAAACAAAGAAACCAACCCGCATAAAAAAAGTACAGCAAAAAGATGGTACCTACGTCAGAGCGGCTGTAAAGAGCGGCGCTGTTTTAGACAATGCAAAGTAAGCGGGAAGGGAGGATAACAAGTGTCCAGATTAAATGATTTGTACAAGGGAGAAATCAGAAAATCCCTTCGTGAAAAATTCGGCTACACGAATGAGATGGAAATTCCGAAGCTGGAAAAGATCGTCATTAACATTGGCGTCGGAGAAGCGACGGAGAATTCAAAGGCGGTTGATGCTGCTGCGTCTGATCTTGCGGCTATCACAGGACAGAAACCTTTGATTTGTAAAGCGCACAGATCTCTGGCGGCATGGAAGATTCGTGAAGGCATGCCTCTTGGCTGCAAAGTAACACTTCGCGGCGAAAGGATGTATGAATTTCTTGATCGCCTGATCAATATTGCACTTCCCCGTGTCCGCGATTTTCGTGGTATCAGCGCACAGAGCTTTGACGGCCGCGGCAATTATGCTTTCGGTGTTAAAGAACAGCTGATTTTCCCCGAAGTTGATTATGAAAAAATTGACAGAATCCGCGGGATGGATATTATCATAGTCACAACGGCTAAAACCGATGAAGAAGCACGTGAAATGCTGAAACAGTTCGGAATGCCGTTTAAGAAGTAAGCAGGAGGACAATATGGCGAAAAAGTCTATGTTGGAACGCGAAAAAAAGAGAGAACTTTGCGCTCAGAAATTTGCAGCTAAACGTCAGGCGTTAAAAGAAGCCGGAGACTATGAAGCACTCAGCAAGCTTCCGCGCAACGCGTCCCCGACACGTCTGCATAACCGTTGCAAACTGACCGGCCGTCCCCACGGCTTTATGCGTAAATTCGGAATCTGCCGTAATCAGTTCCGAGATCTGGCATACCGCGGAGAAGTCCCGGGCGTGAGAAAAGCCAGCTGGTAATCGAGATTTCGGGAGGAGGATTAAATAATGGTAACAACCGATCCGATTGCGGATATGCTTACCCGTATCCGTAATGCGAACGATGCATATCATGAAAAAGTAGATATGCCTGCTTCTAAAATTAAGGCCGCTGTGCTTGAAATTTTGAAGAATGAAGGCTTTATTAAGAATGTTGAACAGATCGAAGTAGAAGGCCATCAGGTATTGCGTGTTGTACTGAAGTACGGTGCAAACCGTGAAAAGGTCATCAAAGGTCTGAAGAGAATTTCCAAGCCGGGCCTGCGTGTATATGCAGGGCATGAAGAACTGCCAAAGGTTCTCGGCGGGCTTGGTATTGCAATTATTTCCACATCCAAGGGCATCAAGACGGACAAGGCTGCTCGTAAAGAGGGTCTTGGCGGAGAAGTCCTTGCATATGTCTGGTAATCCGTTGGAGGTATAACATGTCAAGAATTGGCAAAAAACCGATTGCGGTTCCGGCAGGTGTGGAAGTCAAGATTGACGGACATACTGTCACCGTAAAAGGTCCGAAAGGCACATTAAGCCGTAAATTAAATCCGGCGATCGACGTTAAAGTAGAAGATGGACAGGTTAACGTTATTCGTCCAAATGATGAAAAAGAAAGCCGTTCCCTCCACGGTCTATGCCGCACGCTTGTGAATAACATGGTGGTCGGCGTGACACAGGGGTTTGAAAAGAAATTGGAGATCCAGGGTGTTGGATACAATGCACAGATGCAGGGGCGGAATCTGAAGCTGGCTCTCGGGTTTTCCCATCCGGTTATCATTACCCCTCCGGAAGGAATTACTCTTTCCACACCGTCTTCCGTTATCATTGTCGTATCTGGCGCTGATAAGGAAATGGTAGGGCAGGTTGCTTCTGAAATCCGTAACTGGCGCAGGCCTGAACCTTATAAAGGCAAAGGGATCCGTTATTCCGGCGAACACGTTCGTCGTAAGGCTGGTAAGACCGGCGCAACGAAGTAAAACAGGAGGTAGAAAGATATGCGTAAAAATGCAAGCAGAACAGCTGTTATTCGCCGCCACCTGCGTCTTCGCCAGAAGATTACCGGTACTGCTGATCGTCCCCGTCTGAGTGTTTTCCGTTCTTTGGCGAACATTTATGCACAGGTGATTGATGATACGACCGGTACTACTCTCGTTGCGGCAAACAGCCTCGATAAAGAATTTAAGGCTGATTTCCCTTACGGTGGCAATATAGAAGCTGCCAGGGCAGTTGGTGAACTGGTAGCAAAAAGAGCTCTTGCAAAGGGTATTGATACCGTAGTGTTCGATCGTGGAGGCAATATATATCATGGCAGAGTAAAAGCTCTGGCTGAAGGTGCCCGCGAAGCCGGCTTGAAATTTTAAGGTAAAGGAGAAAGCACATGCCAAGATTTGAAAAACAGGAATCCGACTTACAGGAAAACGTCGTTTTTATTAACCGCGTTGCTAAAGTCGTAAAAGGCGGCCGTCGTTTTTCCTTTGCTGCAGTTGTAGTTGTCGGTGATGGAAAAGGCAGAGTAGGCGCAGGCCTCGGCAAAGCTGCCGAAGTTCCGGAAGCGATTCGCAAGGGCGTTGAAGATGCTAAGAAAAACATGATTAACGTTGCTTTGAAGAATGGCACCATTCCCCATGAATCCCTTGGGATTTACGGAGCAGGCAAAGTTATTATGAGACCGGCTGCTGAAGGTACAGGTATCAAGGCGGGCGGTCCGGTTCGTGCAGTGCTTGCGCTGGCAGGCGTTCGCAATGTTCTCACCAAATCCCTTGGTTCTTCCAATCCGATCAATATGGTAAAGGCTACCTTGGACGGAATGGCAAAATTGGAAAACGTTCAGACCGTAGCGGCACTCCGCGGCAAAACGGTTGATGAAATTTATAACTGATAGGAGAACGATCATGAAGGTTATCATTACACTCAAGAAAAGTGTGATCGGCTCCAAACCCGAGCACATCGCTACAGTGAAAGCTCTCGGTCTGAAGAAGACCAATTCCTCTGTAGTGAAGGAACTCACCCCCCAGATTCAAGGCATGGTACATGCCGTTCGTCATCTGGTTGAATGTAAAGAAGCTGAATAAAAGGAGGTGCACGAATGAAACTGCATGAACTGAAACCGGCTGAAGGTTCCAAAAGAGCACGTCGTCGTGGAGGTCGTGGCATAGGTTCCGGCATGGGCAAACAGTCCACCCGCGGAGCCAAAGGGCAGAATGCAAGAACCGGTGGCGGCGTCCGTCCAGGATTTGAAGGCGGCCAGATGCCCCTGTACCGCCGACTCCCGAAACGCGGCTTCAAGAATATTTTCGCTGATAAATATGCTGTTGTTAACGTAGAACAGCTGAACCGCTTTGAAGATAAAGCTGTTGTAGATCCGGCAGCTCTTGTAGAAGCCGGTATTCTTAAAAATGTTCTCGATGGCGTCCGTATTTTGGGCAATGGAGAACTGACCAAGGCTCTTGATGTAAGAGCGCAGGGATTCACCAAGTCCGCACAACAGAAAATTGAAGCAGCAGGTGGAAAAGTAGAGGTGATCTGATATGGGATCTGCCTTCGCAAACTTTGCCGCCAATAAGGAATTGAAGGATCGCATTCTCTTTACGATGGTGATGTTCTTCGTGTTCCGTCTTGGCGTACATATTCCGGTTCCCGGAGTAGATACATCTATTTTAGAAAGTCTCTTTTCATCAGGAAATCTCTTTGGGTTTCTGGATCTGTTCTCCGGTGGTGCTCTGAGCAAATTTTCACTTTTTGCCATGAGTATTACCCCATACATCAACTCTTCCATTATTATGCAGCTTCTCACTTCCGTTATTCCCACATTGGAAGAATGGCGGAAAGACGGGCAGGAAGGGTATAAGAAGATCCAGAAAGTCACAAGATACTTCACGATTTTCCTTGCTGTCGTGCAGGCTTTCGGCATGACTTACGCATTGCGTATCAATCATGCACTGGTGGATAACAGCTGGCTTTATTTCGGATTCATTATCGTAGTTCTGACAGCAGGCACATGCCTTCTGATGTGGATCGGCGAGCAGATCACCGAGCACGGCATCGGTAATGGTATTTCTCTTATTATTTTCTGTGGTATTGTGGCGCGTTTTCCGGAAGCCATTTCCACAGTCATTGAATACCTGAAGATTGGGACGATCAGTCCGTTCCAGCTTCTTCTCTTCGTTATCATTGCCCTTGGCATGATCATTATGGTCATCGAGGTCAATGAAGGACAGCGAAGGGTGTCCATCCAATACGCAAAACGTGTTGTTGGCCGTAAAATGTACGGCGGACATTCCACATTCCTGCCTTTGAAAGTCAATCAGGCAGGTGTTATCCCGATCATTTTCGCTTCTTCCATTATTATGCTTCCGGTTACACTGGCGCAGTTCGTTCATATCGGTTGGGTGCAGTCTGTAGGCAACTTTTTTGCATGGGGATCTTGGCCTAATACGATCTGCTACGGTATCTTGATTTTCATTTTCACCTATTTTTATACGGCGATTTCCCTGAACATCAAAGAATTGGCAGATAATATGAAGAAATACGGCGGGTTTATTCCCGGTATTCGTCCCGGCGAACCGACAATGATATATATCGACAAGGTTATGAGCCGCATTACGCTGGCAGGTGCTCTTTTCCTTGCATTCATTGCGATTCTTCCGAACTTCATCGGAAATATTACCGGTATTCAGGGCGTATACTTCGGCGGCACATCTTTACTGATCGTTGTCGGTGTTGCCCTTGATACGATGAGACAAGCGCAGTCGCTGATGGTAACAAGAAACTATCAGGGCTTCATTAAGTAAGGAGCAGGGTTATGTATATTTTGTTAATGGGACCTCCCGGTGCAGGAAAAGGCACGCAGGCGGAAAAACTCATTCGTGATTACGGTATCCCCCAGATTGCTACCGGTGATATGTTCCGCGCGGCAGTAAAATCCGGGACCGCCCTCGGAAAAGAAGCCAAAAGTTATATGGATAAAGGAGCGCTCGTACCTGACAGCGTGACTATCGGCATTGTTAAGGAACGGCTTGCGCAGGATGACTGCAAAAAAGGCTGGATTCTTGACGGATTCCCAAGAACCACTGCACAGGCGGCGGCTCTTGATACCATACTCCATGAACTTGGAATCAGACTTACAGCTGTTATCGGAATCAAAGCTGATTCGAAAGGTCTCGTGAAGAGAATTGGCGGCAGGCTTGTCTGCAAAAAATGCGGCGCTTCTTTCCATAAGGAATTCCGTCCGCCGAAGAAAGAAAATGTCTGTGATAACTGCGGCGGGGAACTTTATCAGCGTGCTGATGATAATGAAGCGACAGTGGAGCAGCGCCTTGCCGTTTATGAGAAATCCACAAGACCTCTTATTGACTACTACGAAGCCAGTGGAAGATTTTGCGAAATTGACGGCGATCAATCCATGGAAAAGGTGTATTCTGACATCCGGGACGCATTGAAAAAGGCTTCAAAATGATTACGATTTATACATCGGAAGAAATAGAGAAAATTGCCGCAGCAGGAAAACTGACTGCGGATACACTCTCTATGCTTGAAAAGGCCGTTCGTCCGGGAATCAGCACCTTGGAACTGGATGAAATGGCGGAGAAATTTATCCGCAGCAGAGGCGGCATCCCGAGCTGCAAAGGCTATGAGGGGTTTCCAGGAAGTATCTGCGCCTCTGTCAACGATACAGTTGTCCATGGGATCCCTTCTGCCCGAAAGATTTTGAAGAAAGGGGATATTATTTCCCTGGATCTTGTGGTAGAATTAAATGGTTATATGGGTGATTCCTGTATTACCGTTCCTGTCGGGCATACGAATAAAAAGAATGCGCAGCTTTTAAAAGTGACAGAAGAAGCGCTTTTTGCCGGAATTAAACAGGCTGTACCGGGAAATACGGTCGGTGACATCGGTCATGCGGTTGAAAGTTACGTAAGACCTTATGGCTATGATGTACTCCGGGATTATGTAGGTCATGGCATCGGCATTGAAATGCATGAAGACCCGGAAATTCCGAACTACGGAACGCCGGGACACGGACCACGGCTGGAAGAAGGAATGGTTATCTGTATCGAGCCGATGGTTACTATGGGCAGAGCGGATATAATAACGCTTCGCGATGGCTGGGGTGTGGTGACAGCAGACGGTTTGCCTGCTGCACACTGTGAGCATACCATCGCCATAACCGGAAACGGCCCGAGAATTTTGACACTGCGTGATTAATGCAGCAGAAGACCGGTGAGTCTATGAAAAGCCAAAGGAGGCTCGAATGAGCAAGGCAGACGTTATTGAAGTGGAAGGAAAAGTTGTTGAAAAGCTTCCCAACGCCATGTTTCGTGTAAAACTTGAAAATGGCGGACATATCGTACTGGCGACGATTTCCGGCAAAATGCGTATGAATTTCATTCGTATCCTGCCCGGGGATAAAGTAACCATAGAACTTACGCCCTACGATTTAGAGCACGGCAGAATTACCTATCGTTACAAGTAAGCAAGGAGGAACCAAGATGAAGGTCAGACCGTCCGTCAAGAAGATGTGTGACAAATGCAAAATCATCAAACGCAAAGGCCGTGTAATGGTCATTTGTGAAAATCCAAAGCATAAACAGAGACAAGGTTAATTAAAAGGAGGTACAAGAGTAGATGGCACGTATAGCTGGTGTAGACTTACCAAGAGATAAGCGCGTTGAGATCGGCTTAACTTACATTTTTGGGATAGGCCTCACTCTTTCCAGAGAAATTTTGAATAAAACCGGAATCAGTCCGGATGTCCGCGTCAGAGATCTGACGGAAGACGATGTCGCCAATATCCGCAATGCACTTGCAGATTATAAAGTGGAAGGCGACCTGCGCAGGGAAGAATCCCTCAACATTAAGCGTTTAGTGGAAATCGGTTCTTACAGAGGCCGCCGTCATCGTGACGGACTGCCCACCCGCGGACAGCGTACAAAAACAAACGCCCGTACCCGCAAAGGACCGAGAAAAACGATCGCAGGCAAGAAGACTGCGACCAAGAAATAATGTTGAAGGAGGGATAAAATGGCTACGGTAAAAAGTAAAGCAAAAAGAAAAGAAAGAAAACATGTAGAATCCGGTGCAGCGCATATTCGTTCCACATTCAACAATACGATTGTAACGATTACTGATTCTAACGGTAATACCATTGCCTGGGCATCTGCCGGCGGACTGGGATTCAAAGGTTCCCGTAAGAGCACGCCGTTTGCGGCGCAGATGGCAGCAGAACAGGCAGCGAGAGCAGCCATCGATCAGGGAATGCGTTCCGCTGATGTATTTGTCAAAGGACCGGGCGCAGGCCGTGAAGCGGCTATCCGCGCATTGCAGGCAGCAGGCATAGAAGTCAGCAGCATTAAGGACGTTACCCCGATTCCTCACAACGGCTGCCGTCCTCCAAAACGCAGAAGAGTATAATAAAGGAAAGAGTTTCTTTCAGAAATAAATCTTAATTCCTTTTATTCCTGCGTAATATTTTGGCGCCAATGGCGCAGAAGGAGGACTTTGGATGAACGAAAATACAAGCTTCACAATTAAGACTGTGGAAATGAGTGCTGACGGGCGTTACGGCAAGTTCGAATGCGGACCGCTTGAACGCGGATACGGTATCACACTTGGCAACAGTCTTCGTCGCGTGTTGCTTTCATCTTTAGACGGTGTGGCGATTACGTCTATCAATATTGATGGAGTGGAACATGAATTTTCCACTGTACCCGGTGTACGGGAAGACGTAACAGACATGATCCTGAATTTGAAAAAAATCCGTTTCATCGCTTATGAAGAAGCGGAATTCCCAATCAAAGTCCGCGTAGATGTGACTAAAGAAGGAGTTCTTCTTGCAGGTGACCTTCAACTTCCGTCGGAAATTGATGTTCTGAATGGAGATTTGGCACTCTGCACACTGGATACGGAAGCGCATCTCGGAATGGAACTGACCATTGACCGCGGGCACGGCTACGTTCCTTTTACAAAAAATAGAAGAGAAGACGATCCCATCGGATCTATTCCGATTGACTCTATTTATTCTCCTGTGGTTAAATGCAACTATAATGTCAGCGATACCCGTGTAGGCAACGAAATGGACTATGATAAGCTGACACTGGAACTGGAAACTGACGGTTCCATCAAAGCAAGTGACGCAGTGGCCACTGCTGCCACTATTCTGATGAACTGCTTTGAACTGTTCCGTCCTCTGGCAACCGGTCCGATACTGGAAGCAAGAGATGGCAGCGATATGACCCGTCAGTCCTCCGATCAGCAGGCGGAAGAAGAGAAAATCGATCTCTCCGGCATTCCGATCGAAGAACTTGAACTTTCCGTTCGTGCATTTAACTGCCTGAAACGGGCTGAAATCAATACCCTTGACCAGCTTGCCGAAAAGACAGAAGAAGAACTTGGACGTGTGCGTAATCTTGGTAAAAAATCAATTGATGAAATTATTGAGAAACTGGCACAGTTCAGAGGTCTCGGACTTCATTTGAAAGATTAAAATCCAAAAAGATAGGTAATTTAGGAGGAAATAATGGCACGTAGTAGACTGAGAAGAGTCAGCGGCGCGCGTAAAGCACTGCTCCGCAGCCTCGTAACGGCTCTGTTCCAGTATGGTCGCATTACCACTACTGAAAGCAAAGCGAAAGAACTTCGCCACGTAGCAGACAAAATGATTTCTCTTGCGAAGAGAGGCGATCTTCATGCCCGCCGCCAGGCTGAAGCATTCATCATGGATAAAGCGGTGACAAAAAAATTGTTTGATGAAACCGCAAAGAAATATACAGAACGCAACGGCGGCTACACCCGCGTACTGAAACTTGAAGCTCGTCTCGGTGACAATGCACCGCAGGCAATTATTGAGCTCGTTGACTGAAATCAGAAGAAACGCTCCGGAAGGGGCGTTTTTTAATGGGGAAATAAAAGAAAGGACAGCAGAAATGAAAAAGAGAATGAAGGATGCAAACCGAACCGGAAAAATAGAAAGAACTTGCCGATTTTTTATTCTATACGGTACAATACAGCAGAGAAAGGGACAGACATGAAAAGAAGCAACAATACTCTCTTTAAAGATATACGGAGCCACGAAGTGAAAGCGCGGGAGAGAATCCTTGCTGCCGCCCGCGGCACATATACCGTCATGGATATAGAAACAACAGGAATGTATTCCGATATTACCGAAATCGCCGCACTCCGTGTCGTGAGTGGAGAAATCCGGGATACTTTCCATACTCTCGTCAAAGCGAAGGGACCTATAGAAAAACGCGTAGAAAGACTTACCGGTATTACCTCTGATATGCTTGAAGGACAGCCTCCTATCGGCGATGTACTGCCGATATTTATGACGTTTATTGAAGGATTCCCGCTTGTGGGGCACGGGCTTGATTCCGACCTGGTTGTCATTGACAGAAATCTGAAAGCTGTCGGTAAACCTCTTGTTACCAATGACTATATCGATACCCACAGCCTTGCGAAACTCCTTCTTCCGGAAAGGGAAGGAGAACACAGGAAATATTCCGTTAAAGCCCTTGTAGAATATTATGAACTGCCCTGCAGTACTTTCCATCGTGCCATGGACGACTGTATGGCAGAGAAAATGCTTTTTGAAAGACTTTTGGCGGAATGGAAATAGAAAGATAAACATTTGAGGACACGCACATCAGCTGTCCTTTTTTATTGTGTACAATTTCATTAGAATGTTCATTAACTTACTTTTGCGAAATTTTAACTATTGAAGAAGAAAGAAGGATAAAAGTATGATATATCCTAAAGGATAAATTAAATTTGGAGAAAATGATGTATCGGTATAAAGTAAAACATAATCCTTTCCGCCGGCTCAAGATGGCTTTTAAATCAAGAAAACGGACAAGGGGGAATATTTTTTTAGGGGTCGTTACCACTATACTGGCTTCTCTTTCCTTTACTGCCATGTCCGCCTGTGCAAAAGCATTAGCACCTATTTCTTCTGAAGAGATGACTTTTTTTCGCGGGCTTGTAGGGCTTATTTTCATTCCGCTCCTCACGCTCCAGACCAAAGAGCCGTTTTTTACAGGGAAATATAAATTTATGCTTTCTCTTCGAGGGTTCTTCGGCAGTGCGGCTTTGCTTTTTTACTTCCTTTCCATCGAGGGGATGACCTTGGGAGATTCACAAATCCTTTCACAGTTGGCGGCCTTTTTCATGTGCATTCTTTCACCGATCTTTCTGAAAGAAAAACTGCCTAAAGAAGCTATTCCGGGACTTGTTGTTATCGCGCTCGGTACCCTTTGTGTCGTGCAGATATGGAATTTTGATTCGTTCAATGTATATGCTCTTTTTGGTATCGGGGGAGGCTTTTTTTCTGCAGCCGCATACATCGTCATTTCCATGCTTGCCGAACGGGATTTTAAATCAAATACGGAAATCGTTTTCTATTTCCAGATTTTCAGTATCGCCGTAGGGGCGGCTCTTATGAAAGGCAGTTTCACCATGCCGGAAGGAATTCAATGGGTGTGGCTTATCGGACTGGGACTCTTTGCTCTCTCGGCACAGATGTTTATGACCTGGGCTTTCCAGCATGTGAATTCTCTCATCGTTTCTTTCCTTATGTACAGTGAAATCCTTTTCCATGTTCTTTTCGGCTGGTACTTCTGGGATGAAATACTTACCTGGGCATCCTGGCTCGGCGGCACTCTTATCGTCCTCGGATCTATCATGCTTATGGTATTCAAACCGAAAAGCATTGACAATGACACCCATCACCACGAAGACAGGATTCCCAAGCAGAAACGGAAAGAGGAAAGATCTGCTGAAAACATTGCCCTTGACCCGGAAAGATCGATATAGCGGCAGGAATTGATATTTCAGACAAGCTTTATTATGCGAAGCCGATAAAAGAATAAGCAGCAAAAAAGACTTTTCCTGTTATGGGGAGAAGTCTTTTAAAGCGATTATAAGGGAAATAATATTCTTGCCATATAGATGACGCCGGTCATGGTGATACAAGACAGGAAAGTCGTCATCATCACGATTTCCGTGGCGAAGTTTTCATGATTATGGAATTCCACGGCGTAAAGGACGGAATTGACAGGAGACGGCACGGCAGACATGATGAGAATCGTCTGTGAAGCGACTTGTGAAAAAGGACAGCCCGCGAGAGCCCAGAGCCGGATGAGGAACCATGCGCAGAAAGGACCGATAAGGAGCCGGACAAAGCAGGCAAGCCAGGCATCGGGATCACTGAAAGAAATTTTCGAGCGGTGGATCTGCATGCCGAGTGCCATCATGACGACAGCTACAAGAGCGGCTGCACAGTTTTGAAGGATGGGCCATATGAATGTGCCTGACAGGTCGATGCCGATGGATTTTACAGCAAATGCTGCCGTGAGCGTGTAAATAACAGGCATGTGGAGGACGACACGGAGCGCGTCATGGGGGGAAAGGCTTCCCTTTCCTGCCTGATAAAGACCAAGGGTATTCAGAAACATATTCATCTGTACCAGGACGAGCGTGCTTACGGCTGCAGCTTCCGCCAGATAAGGCGTCCCGCTTTCCGTGACATAAGGAGCGTTGGAGAAGACAAGGGCAATCAGGGCGATACCGATATTTCCCGCATTGGAAAACATGGTGCCGTTTTTAAAAGCTTCCCGCTTTCCGGCATCCCAGTTTCTTGCTTTGGCAATAAGCGTCCCGATGACGCCGAGCATAGCCATGAGGACAAGGGAAATAATGAAAACGTAGAAGAGAGAAAAATCAATCTTTGCCACATAAATGCTGTAAAAAATAAAACAGGGAAGAATGATGTAAAAGGTCAGTTTGGTCAGAGAATTGACGTCGAGCCGGAAGCGCCTGTCCATGAAGTAGCCGATAGCTACAAAGATTAGAAGGGGCAGAATATTGTCGGTGATGATTTGCAGAAATGCCATATTAAACTCCTGCAGGAAATAAATACTGTGCCAGCCGAATAGCGCATGTGAGCGTTACAAGGCCGAAAGCAGAGCTGTACAGGATGGATTTGGCCACTCTGTGGGGACAGCAGTTGTAATCGACGGCAAAAAGGATAAGCGAAAAAGAAGAGGGGACAGCGGCATAAATGAAGAAAACCTGTGCCGTTACAGGGGTAAAAACGCCGGCCAACATAATGATGGCAAAGGCAATCAGCGGAGACAGGAAGAGTTTATTTATCGATGTACCGATGGTAAATAAATCCGGTCTGCCGATAGGCGTACGGTGAAGCTGCGCGCCGGCGGTAATCGTCGTAAGAATGATGAAAGCGCCTGTGAAATGGGAAAGCACAGGCCACAGAAAGGTTTGTTCCAAAGCGATTCCGCCTATGCGGACGGCTGCTGCCGCGAAAATTGCGTAAACAGCGGGCATGGAAATAATAAATTTTACAGTACTGGACAGAGAATTTCCTTTCGCCCCCAGAAGCGAGGCACCGACCGTATTGATGGCGATATTCATCAAGATCAGGAGAAGGACGATTGCGCCGCGGGCCTCATCAAGGTATGGTGCAGCTCCGTCTGATGCATATGGCGGATGGGAAAATATCATGAGGATGAGGGCGATGCCGATCTGCCCCGCATTGGAGAGTGTAGAAAGAGCACGAAATGTGTTTTTCTCATCACCCGTAAATCCAAGTGCCTTTGCGATGAGATAGGCTGCCGCGCTGTCGGCGAGGAGGAGCGCGATGCCGGCTGGAAGAAGAATTGCTGTCGCCGCATCGGGACGGTACAAATACATGCTGTAAAAAATAAAGGCAGGGAGAACTACCCGGGTCACCAGCTTGGCGTAAGTATTCAGATCCAGCTTGAATTTGGAATCCATAAACCAGCCTGCAGCAAGAAATACGATAAGCGGCAGAATGTCATTCCATAAAATTTGGAGAAATATCATAACGGTCACTTTCCCTAAAATATATTATCTATAAGACATAGTATACAACGGATGGGCGGCAAGATACAGATGAGCAGTTATATTTGTTTCAAAAAGCAGAAAGTTCTTTATGGGAAATGGGTCGTCGCCCGGTTTCATTGACAAGGGCAGTGTGTTCCGCTAAAATAAAAACGTTATGGAAGGGTGTCCGAGCGGTTGAAGGAGGCGGTCTTGAAAACCGTTAACTTCGTGAGAGGTTCATGGGTTCGAATCCCATCCCTTCCGCCATATATGCTCGCCGCAGTTTTCCGCTGCGGTGCTTTTTTTCTGAAAAGGGGTTTCTCTTGGTTATTTTTGGACGCCAAATCAATATGATGAGACAAATCCGCCGCGCTGCCGGTCTGACTATCGGTGCGATGATTTATTCAGCGGGGCTGAATCTGTTTCTTGTACCGAACAACATCATTGACGGCGGTGTGACCGGTATGTCTTTGCTTCTTTCCGAGCTGGCAGGGATTCCCTTCAGCGTACTCATCGTGTTGCTGAATATCCCATTCTTTATTCTTGGTTATAAACAGCTTGGCCTGCGCCTGGCGGTGTCTTCCATGTTTGCCATCATCGTGCTTTCCTTCTGGAGCCATATCTTTGAGCAAATGGAACCGGTAACGACAGATCCGTTCTTATCTACCATTTTCGGCGGGATCATCATCGGTTTGGGCATAGGACTTGTCATTAAAAACGGGGGATCCCTCGACGGGACAGAAATTGTTGCCATTTATCTGGACAGCCGTTCCGCTTTTTCCGTAGGCGAGATTATTTTATTCTTCAATTTCTTCATTTTGGGAAGCGCCGGTTTTGTTTTTACATGGAACAGCGCCATGTATTCCCTTATTGCTTATTTTATCTGTTCCCGTATGATGGATGCCGTTTCCACGGGGCTTGATTCGTCAAAAGGCGTATTCATTATTACCACAAAGTACGACGAAGTCGCCTCGGCCATCGTAAACGATATGCATCACTCTGTCACCCGCCTTCATGGACAGGGAGGATTTCTGAAAGATGACAAAGACATTCTCTATGTGGTGATTTCAAGACTGGAAGTGACAAAGATGAAAGGCGTTGTAAAAGGCATCGACAGCGCGGCTTTCCTTTCCGTTTTTGATGTGCAGGAGGTCCAGGGCGGACGTGTGGGGAAAGGCTGGAAGCGGGAAGAAGACAGAAGCCCGTGCTGAGTTATGCAGAGGTGTTTGATTACTATAGAATTTGATGCATGCAGGAATAGAAAACTCTCTTGACATACTGTTATGTAATCCATATAATAAATAAGTCAGTCAGTGGCTGATATAAAAGCGGATTGAAAACCGCCATAAAGAGATGGAGAGGTGTCCGAGTGGTTTAAGGTGCATGATTGGAAATCATGTTGCCGGCGAATACCGGCACGGGGGTTCGAATCCCCCTCTCTCCGCCACGAAGTCAGAGCCTGTCAAGTAAGACGGGCTTTTTTATTTTGTAAAAAAAGGAATATTTAAAGATGTAAAAAGTTGTTTTTGCCCCCACTTTGACGACACTTTGTTCCGATGCGCAAGAAAATTTGATTGTATGGGCTTTTTATTGAAATATGGTAATATATCATTTGTCCTGCAGGCGATTTTAATATTGATTCCGTATAAGGAAGCAAAGAAAACATTTACAATACCGTCCCTGTAAACTATAATTAAAAATAAGAAAAACATTTGAAATATTACTTTGGGAGAGCAATCATATGCGGGGGAAAATCGTAACAGCCTTTATTTTTTTAACCATGATGACGGGAGCGGTATCAGCTGCTCCCGTTTTAGATTACACAGGAGCAGAGCGGCTGGAAGAAGCGCGGCAGAGAGAAGAAGACCGGCAGGAGCGGCTGCGCATGCCCCGCGTGGAAAATATGGGAAGCAGCGTGAATGAAAAAGAGGAAATGCAAGGTGCCGCAGGACCCGTGTTTAGAATAGACGAAATTATTTTATCGGGGCAGGAAGAAAAGTTCGGCTGGCTGCAGGACATCATACAGCCCCATATTCACACGGAGATGGGGATTTCATCCGTCAACAGGCTGGTAAAAGACCTGAATGCGAAACTGCTGGACAAAGGATACGTGACCAGCCGCATCGTGATTCCCGAGCAGAATATGAAAAACGGGAAACTCCTTCTCCGCATCCAAACCGGCAGGCTGCATAAAATCATCTACAGCAAAAACAGCGCCGTCATCCCATGGAAAAACGCATTTCCCATCAAAGAAGGAGACATCCTGAACATCCGCCGCCTGGAGCAGGGGCTGGAACAGATGAAACGGATCAGCTCCCTGGACGTATCCATGAAACTCCTCCCTGCCGAAGAAGCGGACATGACAGACGTGGAACTCTCCATAACCAAGGGGAAACAAATAAATGGAAGCCTTTCCGTGGACGACTCCGGACTGGAAGACACAGGAAGCATCCAGTGGAACGCCGCCCTGGGAATAGACCGGCTCTTTAATGCCAATGACCTCTTCCGCATCAGCGGAAATACAGACGGCTCCCGGGACGGATACGAAAAAGGAACCAGAGGACAGGGCATTTCCTACTCCATCCCCAGAGGCTGGGACACCTTCACCCTGCGGCACAACCGCTACCGATACCACCGGACCGTAAAATCCAATCCCTATGACTTCATCAGCAGCGGGAAAACCCGCATCACCGAATTCACCTTCAGCCATGTCATGGGACGCACCAAAAACGAAAAATACGGCTGGGACATAAGCCTTACCAAAAGAAACGCCCACTACTTCATCAACGATATGGAAATCCCCGTACAGGCCATGGACACCACCGCCATGGAAATAGGCCTCTTTGACCGCGTCTATGCGGGAAGCGGCACACTGTACACCCGCCTCGGATATAAAATGGGGACAGGATGGTTCGGCGCGAAACCTGACACAGACAATCCGGCGAGTCCCAAAACCCACTATAAAATGTGGCTCCTGGACATAGACTGGCAGAAACCCCTTACCCTGGGACACCGGCCGGCATCCTTCACCACATCCCTTCACGGGCAGTAGACGACAGGCGGCATGCGCCTCTACAGCACAGACATGGTGAGCATCGGGAACAGGTACACCGTCAGGGGCTTCGACGGAGAATACACACTCATGGGAGAAAACGGATGGTACATCCGAAACGAACTGTCATCCTCTCTTCCGCGCCTCCACAGCAGCGTATATGCAGGACTCGACGCAGGCGCCGTATACGGCGTATCCACAGAGATCCTGACAGGAAGAACCATCGCGGGCATGGCGCTGGGAATGAGAGGAACCTTTCCCTCAGGACTCTTCTACGACACCTTTATCAGCAGAGCCTTATACAAGCCTGACGGCTTCCATACGAAAACATGGGCCGGCGGATTCACGCTGGGCTGTCAATTTTAAATGAAATCGGTCAAATTTTAATCAAAACGACAAGAGGTTATGACAAATGAAAACAAGTAAACGACTCAGGCGAAACATAGCTATATGGCTGGCAGCGGGACTGTTTATGACAGGCACCGCCGGCATGGCGGCAGGTCCCATCATGCCCGATCCGAAAGCGGAAGCCCGCCATCAGCCGCAAGTAGAAGAAACAGCAAACGGCATACCCCTTGTCAATATCACCGCCCCCTCCTCCGGCGGCGTATCCCGGAACGAATACGAAACCTTCAACGTGCCGGACAAAGGCGCCATCCTGAACAACTCCTACACCCTCTCCAAAACCGAACTGGCAGGATACGTACAGGGGAACAATAACATGGCAGAAAGACCGGCCAAAATCATCGTAAACGAAGTCACCGGCGCCAATCCCACCGCCATGGACGGATTTCTGGAAGTGGCAGGAAACAGGGCAGACGTCGTCATTGCCAACCCGAACAGCATCACCGTAAACGGAGGCGGATTCATCAATACAGGCAAAGCCTTCCTCACCACAGGGAAACCCGTCTATGACGGAGAAGACCATTTGCAGCGCTTCGACATCACAGGAGGGGACATCCTCATCGAAGGGAAAGGCCTTGGCGGAAAAGAAACGGAAAGCCTTGCCATCCTCTCCCGCGCCGTGAAAATCAACGCAGGCATCTGGGCCAAAGACCTCCATATCACCACCGGGGCCAATACCGTAGACGCAAAGACCCTCGAAGCCTCTGCCATAGAAGGAAAAGGAGGACGCCCCGCCTTCGCCCTCGACACCGCCGCCATAGGAGGCATGTACGCCGGACGGATCACCTTAGTGGGGACAGAAAAAGGACTGGGCGTCAATAACAGCGGTACATGGAGCGCCGAAGACAACCTCACCCTTGACTGGAACGGCGACCTGAAAAACAGCGGCACCATCTACAGCAAAGGAAATACAGACCTCCGCGCAAGCCACCTGGAAAACGATAAAACCATCGCCGCAGAAAGAAATCTGTCCGCGGCGGCCAAAGAAAATATCCGTAACCAAGGCAAACTCCTTGCCGGAGAAAACATGGACATCTATGCCGGAAAAACACTGGACAATGCAGGACACGCCATGGAAAGCGGAAACAACCTGTCCATAGAAACCGGAGACGCCATCAATAATGCGGCAGGTACCATCAAAAGCGGCGGCAGCCAGCAGATTAAAGCGGGACATACATTAACCAATACAGAAGGCACACTTGCCGCCGATAGGAATATAAACATACAAACCGGCAGGATGACCGGAGACGGCATCGTATCCGCCGGGAAAAAAGCCGGAATCCTGTTGGAAAAAGACTTTACCAATACAGGGCGCCTGGAAGCAGGAAGCAGCCTTTCACTAGCCGTAAAAGGAAATATAACCAACCGCAAAGAGATCCTTTCCCGCGGACACCTGGCACTGGAAAGTAAAAACATCCGAAATGAAGAAACCGGAGAAATAAAAGGGGCGGACACAGAAACCGTAGCAGAAAACACATGGGTAAACCATGGGCTGGTCAATGGAGAAAATGTGCATATCCGGGCAAACCACGTAATCAATGAAAACAAGGGACGCATCTATGGGACAAGACTGTCCGTGGAAACAGATACATTGGATAATCTGGGGACATATAAAGAAAAAGCGCCCGTGATCGCATCCCGGGAACACATGAACCTTTCCGTTGCCGGCACACTGACCAATACTGAACATGCCCTCATCCGTGCCGAAGGAAACCTGATCATCGGCGGACAATCAGATGAGAATGGAAAAATAACGGGAAAAACAGAAAAAATAGAAAACAGAAGCGCCTATCTGGAAAGCGGCGGGAACATGACAATCGGCGTGAACCATTTGGAAAACCGCAATGAACACTTCTCCACTAAAAACGTTCTGGCAGGGAAAACCCACCACGAAGAAGCCGTAGGGCAGGGGAAGACAGACCGGTTCACCTTGGGCGGAAAAGGAACAGAAGGCGCAGCCTACATAGAGCGCCGTGGACATGTAGACCATCTGTATACACCGGACGGCGGAGACTATGACCACTTCACCACCTACATCTATGACCGGTCCGTTTATGAAGACCGGATAGACACGACAGACCCCGCGCACATAGCAGCCGGCGGCAGCCTTTCCCTCGAAGCCGGCAGGGCAGTGAATGACAGGAGCGTGATGACCGCCGGCAAGACCCTTACCCTCCATGGGGCAGATATAGAAAATCGGGACGAAAAAGGACATAAAACCGTAAAAGAAGAAGGAACCGCCACCTCCTACTGGACAAAAAGAGTCCACCATGGAGCCCATATTCATAAAAGGACAGAAACACGGACAACCCGCACTGATTATATGCCCGCTGATGCAGTCACCGATACGACCGTCATAGCCGCTGTGGACAAAGCCCATACAAACCCGGTATATGAAGGGACGAAAGCAGAAGCATACTTGAGTCCGTCAAAAAGAAAACCGCTTCATATTTCCGACAGCAGCCTGTATCATGTCACCTCCGATCCGACGGCCCGCTACCTTGTGGAAACCGACCCGGCCTATGCGGATAGAAAAACCTTCCTGTCCTCAGACTACTTCTTCCGCCGGATGCAGTACGACCCGGAGAAACTCGAAAAACGTCTGGGCGACGGCTACTATGAAAGCCAACTCGTCCGCGACCGGCTCATGCAGCTCAAAGGAAAACCGGCAGGAGAAACCGAATACAAAGCCCTCATGGACGCCGCTGTGAGATGGGCCCAAGAAAACAAAGACGTCCGCATCGGCATGGCCCTCACCGAAGACCAGAAGGCCGCCCTCAAAGAAGACATCGTCTGGATGGTGGAATCCTCCGTCCTTCTGCCTGACGGGAAAATTGTCAAAGCCCTCGTGCCGGAAGTCTATCTGGCGCATGGAAAGAACGGCACCCTTACAGGCTCTGCCCTTATTTCCGCAGAAAATATAGATATCCGTGCCACCAATGACATCCTCTCCCGCGGCACCGTTATCGCGGGAGACACGATGCGCCTCTCCGCCTCCGACATCAATAACGAGGGAGGCACCATAAAAGGCTCCACCATCTTGGAAGAAGCCCTGCGGGATATCCGGAATACCGGAACCATGGAAGCGGAAAACAAACTCAGCCTTACCGCCGGGCAGGACATAGACCTTGCCTCCACCCTGCATAAAGAAAGAAATAAACAGGGATACACACAAACCATCGCCTCCTCGGGGAAAGCCGCCGTCACGGGAAATCAAGGCACCCTGTCAATAGAAGCGGGAAGAGACATCACTGCAGAAGCGGCGGAAATATCCTCAGCGGGAAATATAGCCATGAAAGCCGGACGGGACATAACCATGGGAACCGCCGCAGTCAAAAAAGACACGGCCGTCACTTGGGACAGGAATAACTACCGCCATGACAGCGCCGCCCGGGATATAGGCGCCTCCGTTACCGCCAAAGGCAGCCTCACCATGCAGTCCGAAAGAGACATATCCATCAAAGCAGCAGATATCCGTTCCGAAAACATGACCGCCGTAGAAGCGGGAAGAAACCTTACAGTAGAAAACGGAAAAGAAATAACAGACCTGGAAGAACACCACCGCCATAAAGAAAGAAGTTTGCTCAGCAGTACCACCACGACCACCCACGATGAAGTCCATGCCGTGAAAGCACAAAAAAGCATAATAGAAGGAAATACCGTCTCCATAGAGGGAGGGAGAGACATCAGCCTTACAGGAAGCGCTGCCGCCTCCACCAAAGAAACAACCCTGTCAGCCGGAAGAAATATCTCCATACATGCTGCAGAAGAAACAAATAAAGAAATACACAAAAAACAAGTAAAGAAAAGCGGCCTCATAGGAAGCGGATTAGGCTTCACCATCGGGAGCGAAAAGAAAAAAGACAGCTATGACACCGAAGAAACCATGCAGGCAGGAAGCACCGTGGGAAGCATCAAAGGAAACGTCACCATCACAGCCGGACAGACGGCATCCGTCAGCGCCTCCGATATCATCGCCGGGAAAGACACCCTCATCACAGGAAGAAACGTAGACATCGAAAGCAAAGACAATACCTACAGAGGAAAAGAAGAACACGAATACAAAAAGAGCGGCCTTACCGTATCCTTAGGCGGAGCCGTAATCACTGCGAAAGACAATATCATCCGGCCGATAAAGAACGCCGGGCAGGCGCATGACGGACTGCTTGGGAAACTCTATGCCGCCGATGCGGGGTTCAACCTGCATGATGCGGTAAAGACATATAAAAACATAGGAGACGTGAAAAAGGGAATTACTCTTGACGTCAGCCTCGGAACCCAATCCGCCAAATCCGACAGCCGGTACCAGGGAACAGAAGCCAAAGAAAGCAGAATTGTTTCTAAAGGAAATGTGCGCATAAAGAGTGATGAAAACATCGCCGTAAAAGGCTCACAGATAACAGGCGAAAACGTGACCCTGCAGGCCGGGAAAGACATCCACCTTACCGCCGCAGAAAACAGGAAGACAGCAGAAGGGAACAGCAGGAGCAAAGGCGCAGGAATTACCGCATCCTTTGGTATAGGCGGACTCCAAAATGTAGGCATCAGCGCGGGAAAATCCAAAGGGAATATGGAAGAAGAGATAATAACCCATACAGGAAGCGCCGTCACCGCCAAAAATACTCTGACCATGGAAAGCGGGAAAGATATAGACATTAAAGGAAGCAAAGCAGGTGGAAAGAAAGTAGAAATAAAAACAGGAAACAACCTCTCCATAGAAAGCTTGCAGGACAGCCATACCTACCACAGCCGGGACAAAGAAAGCGGCATCCATCTGCAACGAGATAGAATTACCCGTCCGGATACAGGGAAAAAGAAAATGGACGATCCCTACTTCTCTATTGGGAAAAAGACAGAAACCACAGACTCCGCCTACGAAAGCGTCACAAAACAGGCAGGTATCTACGCAGGAAAAGAAGGATACGACATCCAAGTCAAAAACAACACCCGCCTCAAAGGAGCCGTCATAGACAGCAAAGCACCGGCAGAAAAGAACAAACTCACCACCGGTACTTTGACATGGGAAAACATAGACAACAAAGCCGAATACAAAACAGGAGGACACGGAATATCCTACAATGGGAAAATAGGAAGAGGAGACAAGAACGATTCCTTAGACTCCCGGACAAATAACAGATATGGGAAAGACCCTATAACGGGACAAAGAAACGGAATGAACAAAATCACCCAAACCATTTACGGCTCAAAAATCCCGTTAAACGAAAGAGGACTCCTGAATACACCAGTGCCGTCCGTCAAGGGAACAGCAGGAACAACCACCCGATCTGCCGTATCCAAAGGAACCATAACCATCACAGACAAAGAAAACCAGAAACAGGACATAGAGAAACTAAACAGGAACACAGAAGACAGCCTGAACAAACTTAAAGAAATCTTCGACAAAACAAAAGTAGAAGAAAGAAAACGACTATTGGAAGAACTGGGGATAGTCGGAAACCGGGCTATCCATGAGATAGCCTCCCACAATGGATGGAAAGACGGATCCACAGAAAAGATAGCCCTCCATGGAATGCTGGGAGCCATCACGAGCGCCAAGAGCGGAGGAAGCGCGCTAAGCGGCTTGATAGCAGGGGGAGCCAACGAATATGCCATAGAGTACTTAAAACAGACCAAAGGGAAAGACTGGATAAACAAGCATCCCGATACAGTGCAGAACATCTCCGCCGCCTTTGGAGGAATCCTGTCCAAGATGACAGGAGGAAGCGGACACACAGGCGCTTATATTTCTCAAGTGGGTACAAAGTGGAATGAGTATTTACTCACACAACTGGAACGCTCAAATAAGGATTTATTGATTCAAAAGGAATTGGAACGTAAAACATATGATAAGGAAAAAGATTACTCACAAGAAGAAATAAATAATGCTATAGCACAAGGAATTGTAAAAGAAAAAGATTATTTTATGAGTTTAGCGAATGCCTATCCGGGAGGTGCTGGAATTGCTTTGGAAATGTCTGCAATGAGTGATTATGAAATTCAACAAAAGTATGGGAATCAAATGACTTTAATTAAAGATAGGACTTATGTAATTAATCAAGATTCTTCTTTTGCTCATACCGTTATAAACTCGATTAATTATACTAATGCGGTAGGAGAAGCGATCAGGACAGTACAAACAAGTGGTATTCGAGATCAATATGTTGATTTTACAGTAGATATTAGATCAGATTCAAAAACAAATAAAATATTTGATAATTCTTCATTTTTACTGGCCGGCGCTTATTCCGGAAATATAAGCATCATGATAGATTCGAAAGGAGTTATACATGAACAAAGCTGCCTTATTGATAATTATAATTTTGAAAAACATTCACTATCAGATTCATATGAATTTAATAAAATTATTGAGCTCAATAATGAAGCAGCATTATCAATGCAGGCAGGCAGATTAACCCCGTTTATGTGGATTCTTTATATAAATAGGACGTTCTCTCGATTTGGTATAAATAACGAAGGAGAATAAGGATATGATACGATTAAAAAAAATGGGGTATAAGCAAGTTATCTTTTGTATGATAAACATTTTGCTTTTACTATTTTGTGGGGGGATTGTATATATTATTTTTGATGGAGATGATTATCCTCCCTCAATAGATTTACTTTGTGGGGGTAAAATACGTGTTCTTGGCGAAACATATGCATTGTTAGATACACAGAAAAATAAAATTATTACAAACAGGGCACTTGCTGCATATGTAATAGATAATAAGGTCTATGCTTTAGGGGCAGGTGAGTATGTCATATATGATATGGATATAGGAAAAGAAAAGGTATATATACAAGATGCCAATATGAAACAGGCAAGGAATATTTATAGGAAATCTTTTGAAATGGCTGAAAGAGAATATGTTTTTAGTTACTCGGAATTTACAGAAGAGGAGCAACGAGGATTTCAAGCTATGTTTATGAATCCTCATAAGCGAGGGGCTGTTTATTATAAGCCTTTTTATAATTCTTGCTATAAAGCAGGGCTTATTGATACACAGAAGCTTGCGGAAGTAGATATTATCGGTGATGATTGGCGTATTGTAAATGATGTTTTCTATGCATATGGAGATGACAATTTTATTATAATCACTGGACATGGAGAAAAAATTAGGCAATATTATAATGAAGCATTAACGTTAGGAAAGAGACTTAAAACTGAATATCATAAAATAGACAAAAAGAAAGCATTGTATGGAAGTCGATATTCTGTACTGGCAGATATTAATGAGTTTACACCGGATGAGATAGAAATTTTGCATAGTTTATGGAAGGAAAGTTTTTTAAGAACAGTGCCGGAAGAGAGAGAAAAGGAACAGGAAAAAGAGATGGATCGTGTTTGGCATAAAATAAGGACTGAGGAATAATCAATATTGTCATGCATTTATTTAGGGAAGAAAGAATATTGGGATCATATAGATAATGCGGCAAGAGACGTAGCAGCTCCCGTAAAGAGAGCCGGAGAAGTGGGAGGCGGCCGGCTGAAAGCCCTCTATGCCCTGCAGGCAGGCATGAACGCGAGAGAAATACAGAAAAATCAGAAGACAGACAAAGCCATTAATAAGAACAATGCCGTAGGAATCAATATCAGCCTGGGCAGCACCGGATGGAAAGACCATGCGGAAACCATTACCGAAGAAACAAAAGGAAGCCGGATCACCGCAGGAAAGACAGCCGCCGTCATCGCTAAAGAAGACATGACAGTCAAAGGCAGCACAGTCAACGCCCAAGACATCCATCTCAAAGCAGGAAACAACATCCATATCCTCTCCTCCGAAAACAAAAGCACAACCATAGAAGACTACAAAGCAAAAAAGAGTAGTGGATCGTGCAGACGCTATGCAAAGTGAAATAAAAGAGGGAAGTATTATTGTGGATTGAGGCCAAAGATGGAAAATTTATGGAAAGAGCTTTTAGCGTATGTAAAGAAGAAAACAGTAGTGAAAAAGGTTTTAGAATATGTAGAGAAGGACATTTTATTGAAAAATGCTTTAAAATTTGTTCCACGACTTGTAGTGGGTATTGTAGTAATCATTCTTATGGCAGACATAGGTAGTTCCGGAATTGAGTATTTTTCCAGGTCTGTAAGGCAGGATCTGTATGAGCATATTCCGGATATTCATATTTACGGAACGGATACCCTTCTATGCGATGAACTTACCATTACTGCCAGAACATCTGACAGAGCGTTTAGTTCACGGTCATTTATTCTTACAGCCAAAGGGAATGTCGTAAAAGAGTATTATACAGAGCAGCTGCTGCAGAGGGGCTGGATAAAAGGAAAGAATGAGAAGGGAGAAGATTTTCATTTTCATACCGATCGTTATGATGAATTTCGTTTTTATAAAGATGGATATACATTAGATGTGTTTTTTGATATCCCATTGGATCAGGATCCGGATAAACTAATCTGGGGGGACCAAAGAAAGCGATATGTAATCACAATGGCTAGGATTGAGTTTTATAGAGGTTTAAGGTAAAAAAACGGAAAACAGATAAAGCCATTAAAACAGATAAAGCCATTAATAAGAACATTAAAACAGATAAAGCCATTAATAAGAACAGCTGCATTCTGACAACGCCTTTTTATTTTTGGTAAAGAAAGGCGAGTAATGAAAAATAAAGGTAAAAAGCTGTTATGTAATTGAATTATGTTGTCGGTGAATACCGGCATGGGGGCGAATCCCCCTCTCTCCGCCATGAAGTTTAAAGCTTGTCTAATAAGGCGGGCTTTTTTATTTATAGCGAATGGTAAACTATGTTTTTATATTTACCATTTCATCCCTTTTACGGTATGGATGATTTTTGTGGCAATCAGTCCGTTTATCAGTCCTGTAACAGTGCCGGATAGAAGCAGGACAGGACTGTACCACAGGAACGCGGGGGTGTTTAACAGAAGAGCGGAGATCAGGAGCTGTGCCAGATTGTGTGTCACGCCACCGATGATGCTGATTCCGGTGGGAGAGAAAGAATTTCTGCGGTAAGAAATATACATGGCAAGAAAGCTTGCTATCGCGCCTGTAAGGCTGAAAACGGCAGTGAAGGGACTGCCGCTGAAAACGGAAAGGAAGAATACCCGGAGCAGGGATATGGAGAGGACTTCTCCGAATGGCAGGAAATAAAAGGCAATGACAATAATGAGGTTGGCTATGCCTAATTTAATGCCGGGAATGCCTGTCCGGAAGGGAAGCATGTTTTCTATGCAGCTGAGTAAAAGCGCCATGGCTGTAAACAGGCCGATGACACTCACTTTTTTTGTCATGGATGATCTCCTTCAGCGAACGGTGCCGTCAATTTTTTTATCTGCAGCGGATTGTATTTCAATGACTAAATGATGAGGAAGGCAGATGATGGCGGAATCGGCGGTGTGAATCGCTCCTTGCCGGAGGCAGTCCTTATGGGGGCAGTCGGCAGCCGTCATTTTTACGGTTCCGTTTTTGATGGTGAACTCATTTTGTCCGTAAGGTGTACCGATGTGGATGATGTCGTTTTTATCCAGCGGCCACGAACCGTACGGAGCGCCGTCTACTGTGGCGGTGACGGAACCCGCATCGTGCATAAGGGTTTCTTTTCCTATGAAGAGGAGGGCCGCTGCCAGAAGGAAGCACATAATGAGGTAAAGGTCTTTTTTTATCATGGCTTGTCAGGAAATAAGAACGACAGGAAGTTCAGAAGTAAATATTTTTTGTAAATCGGGAGTGATCATCAGGGTATTGTCATTTCTGAATAGGATCATTTGAAATTCACCGCGGTGTTCTTTCCAGAACAGGGCGGCTTTTTTTTCGCCCATAACGAAGAGAGCGGTGGAAAGGATATCCGCTTTTTCACTGTCTTTGCAGATGACGGTCACCGCGCGGAGCCCGTTTTGTACGGGTTGTCCTGTATGGGGATCAAAAATGTGATGGTACCGCCGGCCATTTTCGATGAAGTACCGTTCGTAGTCGCCGGAGGTGACAATGGACGTGTCGGAGACGGAAAGCGTCCCTGCTGTTTTATCCGTGTCATCAGGGTGGCGCAGGGCGATGTGCCATGGTCTGCCGCCGGGTTTCGTACCGATGACTTTGATATTTCCTCCTAAATCAAGAAGGGCGTTTTTAATACCGGCAGCTTTTAAAATATCTGCTGCTTTTTCAGCAGCTGTTCCTTTTGCCATACCGCCCAAGTCAAGGGCACATCCGCTTTTCAGGAAATATTCTCCTGTTTCTTCGTTATGGGAAATATATTTCATGCCTGTTTTACCAAGTGCTTCCGCGCGCTCGGTTTCCGTCGGCACATGATAGGGGCCATGGGGGAATCCCCACAGTTTGGAGAGGGGCGCGAGGGAAATGTCAAAAGTACCGCCGGTTGACCTGTTCCATGATTCGGCAAGGCTGATCAGGCGGGCGGTGTCTTCTGAAAGGATCAGTTTTCCTTCCTTCGAGAGCCGGGAGATTTCGCTGTCCGGATTTTCTGCGGAAAGGAGTGTATCAAGACGGCGTATTTCTTTTTCTGCATGGAGGAAAACGGTTTCGCTGTTTTTCCCATAGACGGTGATTTTCATGTAGGTGCCCATCGCAAAGAAGGAATGGCTTTGGGGCGTGTTGTCCTGAAAAGGAGCACATGCTGCAAGAATAAAAGGAAAGATAAGGGAAAAAAGAAATTTTTTCATTTTTTTGTTTCCCGCAGGTGATGGTTGGCGCGGCTCTGGATATGGTCGAGAGGCAGGCCGAGGGGACAGATTTTCACACAGGACAGGGATTGGCTGCACCCTGCAAAAAAGTATTTTTCATAGTTTTCTTTCAGCTTTTGGAGATGGATGTCCTCTTTGTTCTGTTCCAGTATTTTAAAAGCATGAATCATGGACGCGGCGCCGCTGAAGGTGCTTTCCGGCGTGTAGTTCGGGCAGATCTCAAGACAGCAGCCGCACATCAGGCATTGTCCCGCATCATATTGAAGGGAGCGGTTGCCCTTTTTCCAGTCACGGTCTTTTTCAGAAAGCCAGACCTGCATTTCTTTCAGCCGGGCAAAAATTTTTTCCCGATCTACGCGAAGGTCGCTGATGACGGGGAATTTGGAAAGGGGCGCCAGTTCTATTTTTCCTTTCTTCACGATATTGCAGAGGAAGAGGGAGCATGCCAGACGGGGAAGTCCGTTGATGAGCATGGCGCAGGCGCCGCATTTCTTTTCCTGACAGCTGGAGGCGTAATTGATTTTTTCTGTTTCTTTTCCGTCAGCGGTAAGAAGCGGCATGCGGGCATTCAGTTCGGATAAAAAATCGGCCACCGTGAGCCTGCCGTCTCCTGTATAGGTGAATTCTTGGGTATAAGGGGCGGAGCGGCTGTCTTTTTGCCGTTTGATGATGATTTTAATGTCCATCGGGATCCCCTTCTATCGCTGCTAATGAAATATGGATTCCGCCGTTTTTATAAACGGCTACGGTCGTTTTTCTGTATGATTCCTGTTCGTCAGGATAATCGCTTCTCGTGTGGGCGCCGCGGCTTTCTTTTCGGTTCAGTGCGCTTTTCAAAATCGCTTCCGCAAGGAGAAGGGATTTCGGGAAAGCATCGTTTTCATCAATGGTGGCGCTTTCGTCATAGAGCCCGCCGACAGCCGCGCGAAGTTCCTGTATTTCAGAGAGGCCGAGGAGCAGTCCTTTTTCATCGCGTTCGATGCCGAGAGATTTTTGTAAAATTCGATTCAGCGCTTTTCGCGCGGCGGGAATATGGAGTCCTTCTTTTTTATCTTTTGTCCAATACGTGGGGGTCATTATTTTTTCATCAGGACGGAAGGAAGAGGTCTGCCCCGACAGATCTTCCATGGCGGAATCAGCGGCTGTCCGTCCTCCATACATGGCGCCTAAAAGAGAATTTCCTCCCAGACGGTTGGCGCCGTGGTACTGGCAGGCCGCCTCACCTGCCGCGTAAAGGTTGGCGATGGGGGTGCGGTGGTTCACGTCGACATAAAGGCCGCCCATGAAGTAATGGATACCCGGTGAAACGGGGATCGGTTCTTTTAAAGGATCAAGGGCGAGAAAATCATGGCATGCTTCAAGGACTCCGGCCAGTTTATGGACGCTTACTTCCTTGGGGATATCTCTCATGTCCAGATAAGGCTGGATGCCCTGCTTGATCCACTGCCATTCCTCCCGGGCAATGACGTCACGGGGCATAAGGTTGCCCAATGCAGGATATTTTACTTCCATGAAGTAGAATTTTTTCCCGTCCTGTTCCACGTAAAGTCTTCCGCCTTCGCCGCGGACCGCTTCTGTGATAAGCATATTTTTCCCGTGAAGTCTGGTGGTGGTGGGATGGTACTGGATCATCTCCATGTTAGCTGCAGGAAGACCGTCTGCAAAAAGAGAAGCGGTTACATTTCCTGTATTGAGGACGGAGCCCGTGGCATTTCCGAAAAGGCCGTTCAGGCCGCCTGATGCAATGATGACGGCAGAAGCGGGAATATAGGAAACCCTGTTCTTTTGTAATTCATTAACGAGGACGCCTTTTGCCTGTCCGTTTTCCATCATGAGCTTGAGAAAACGGAAGCCTGTGATGTGCCTGATCATGCGTCCGGCTTCAAAAAAACGCGCTCTTGTAGCGAGAGTGTACATCAGCTGTTTTCCCGTACTGGCAGAAGCGAAAGCGGTTCTTTTTTTTGTCTGCCCGCCAAAAGGGCGCTGCTGGATCGTTCCGTCTTCGTTTAGGTTGAGAGACATACCCCATGCAAAGAGGGTGTTCACGATTTTGGGGGCACTGTGAGTCAGGCGGTGAACGGCTTCACGGCAGGCTAAAAAGCGGCCCGCTTTGTATGTTTCCTCTTCATGGAGAGCCGGTTCATCATGTTGCCCCATGGTGTCAAGCGCTGCATTGATACCGCCTTCCGCCATGTTTGACTGGGCGCGCCACGGGGGCATTTCTTCCACGATGAAGGAAGGCACATTTTCCTCAGCCAGACGGATGGCGGCGGATAAACCGGCTGCGCCTGAGCCGATGATGACAACTCTGTCCATAAAGCCCCCTAAAAATTCCAGTAAATGAAATAGGAAATCAAAGCGAAAAGAAACAGTACGGAAAATATGGAATACACAAGAATATAATCGGCTGTCCGTTCTTCGTATTTCAAAAGGCCCCGCTTGATCATCCAGGGTTTCGTGGCGCACAGAAGATGAATAAGAATGGCGGAGATGAAAATGATTTGTGAAAAGAAACGGAGAGTCGTGAATTCACGAAGGAAAAATACGCCGTTTACCGTTGTGGTATACGCGGTTATATGAAACCAGACAGAAAGAAGAATGATAAATCCCGACAGACGGATCAGCCAAAAGGACGCATTTTCTTTTAAGTACCACCGCCCGGTCCGCATTCCTTCACGCACGGCATCTTTTGACAAAAGAATACCCAGTATGCCATGAAGAAGTACGATCGCAAGAAGGGTATAAGAAAGGGGTTTCCAGTTGAACGTTGTCATGCGGAGAAGTGTAAACGCCCCCATGAGTCCGTGAAGGGCGAGAAGCACAAGCATGAAACGGGCAAGAAGGGAATTGAATTTCTTCATGTTGATGTTCTCTTTTCCAGAAGAACCAAATCGAAGCGGCCGCTGTGGACAAGGGAGCGGAACATAAGAGTGTCATAAGGACGTGTTTCCACGGCATAACCTTTCTCTTTAAAAAGTGCGGCAATCTCTTCCGCATGGGCGGTATATGCCGCATCTTCTTTGTCATAGGGAATAATCATTTTCGGGTGGATCGTTACTTTTGCGCCCATGTACTCCGAAGCGGAGGCGCCGCCTTCCTTTTCCGTGTTCACCAAAACGGTATAAACCGCTTCTTTTTCATGGAGAGAAAGGATTTCATAGTTATTTGCTGCGGGCGGAAGCTGGAATTTCTGTAAAAAATGGTCATAGCCTCCGCTTTCATAATCCGATTTTGTGGCACTCGAGACAGCATCGGTCTTTACCTCTAAGAAATTTATTGTCTGGAGAAAGAAGCCGGAGAGAAAAATAAAAAAGATTGTCAGAGGTGCGATAAGTTTTCGTGGTTTCATGGAGTATCTGATGCCTGTTTAAATGAAATATAAAAATATACGCTGTCTTATAAGATGGTTTTCCGGGCATGCAAATCAGTTTCTTTGTAAGGCGGCCTTATTTATTTTACAAGGCCTGCCGACTGTTTTTCAGAAGAGAACTATGCATGGCAGTTATGAAAAACATAAGTTTATATCGTATATGATCGAAGTGAATCTGAATCTGATTGATGAATTGAAATTTTAACGCTGATGTTTGAAGAAATATTGACAGAGGAGTGATAAGTGGTTACTCTTATAATATACCATAATATATTTGGCATTCCTAATATAATATATTGGAGTAGTTATAATTTATATGTGGAACATATATGGAAAATAGGAAGACATGGTGAATCAAAAAGAAGAGATATGCACGGACATAGGAAAAGCGATGGGCACGTTTCTTCGTATAACGTCTTATGGAAGGCCGCAGGGAGAGGTGTCCAAAGCGGTGCGGGCATATTTCCGGAATGTGGAAAATCTTTGCAGCCGTTTCCGAAGTGACAGCGATGTATCCCGTATTTCCGCAGCCGCCGGGGTAAAACCCGTGACGGTTTCTTCTCTTTGCAGGGATGTCTGCCGCTGTTCTTTGCGTGAAGCGGTGTTCACCGGAGGTATTTTTGATCCCACTGTCGGCGCGCTTACTTCTTTATGGAATATCGGCGGGGAAAACGAAAGGATTCCCTCTGAGGAAGAGATAGAGAAGGCAAAGGTCCTCATTGATTACAGGCATATAGAAATCGGTGAGCGATCCGTGTTTCTGAAAGAGAAAGGAATGTCTCTCGACCTGGGCGGTATCGCAAAAGAGTATGCCCTTCATCAGGCGGCAGCTCTTGCGGAACACATGGGAGAATGCTCCATGATGATTGACGCAGGCGGAGATATCTGCGTCGTGGGAAACAAGCCGGACGGTTCTGCATGGCGTCTTGGCATCCAGCATCCCCGACAAAGGAGTACGCTCATCGCAACAGTCGCGCTCGGCAGCGAGGATACCGTAGAAACGTCAGGTGATTACCGCCGGTTTCTTTTGAAAGACGGATTGATGCAAAGCCATATTTTCCAAATCAAAAAGAAAATACCGCTTATCAGCGCCACGCTTATTTACAAAAGAAATGGGGAAATGCTCCCTGTCAGCGGCGCGGCGTGTATCGCCGGCGGTCTTGATAAGGTGCGGGAGTGGCTGGAACGGATTCCCCGGCTGGAAGGTATTTTTATCACGGAAGATTTACAGGCCTACGTGACGGAGGGAATCAGCGACCGTGTCCGTATACTTACGAAAGACGCGGATCGGCGGGCTCTCATACGGCATGAATATGAAGGAGAGTGTCATGGAAGTTATTGACGTATTTAAGTCGGGCGGCCCCGTTATGTACGCGCTGCTGCTCTGCTCTATATGCACGGCAGTCATTATGATCGAGCGGGGCATGTTTTATCACCGGGCAGGAAAAAATCTGGGAATCTTTGTGGATAACCTGCCTGATATGCTTTTAAATAAAAGTTGGAATGACGCTTATGCCGATGCGGCGCAGGAAGACAATGCGGCTGCTTTTGTGGCGCAGGAAGGCATTCGTGCCGCGGCGGAAGGAAAGGATTTGCGCCTGGCTTTAGATACAGCATACAGCACGGCCGCCGCCGAGCTTCGTGCCCATTTAAATTATTTATCTATGATCGTTACGTTATCTCCTCTTTTGGGTCTTCTGGGAACGATTGCGGGAATGATCAGTTCGTTCCAGATTTTCAATTTACAGGCGGGACAGCCTATGGCTATCACCGGGGGGATTGGCGAAGCGCTTATCGCAACGGCGGCAGGTCTTTGTGTCGCTATTTTCGCTCTTGTTGTCCATACCGTTTTTGCGCAAAAGATGGATGATATTTTGACCGTTATAGAAAAAGCGGACGCCATCATCTCTTCGGAGGGCAGAAGGAGAGGCATCTGATGAGGGGGAAGCGGAATTTCCATCTGCTCTCGCAGCCGGAGGTCATCATTATCCCGATGATTGATATCATGCTCTTCCTGCTGGTATTTTTCATGGTGAGCACGATTTATATGGTCCATCTGAATACGCTTCCTGTTAATTTGCCCGCAGCGCAGGCGGCGCAATCGGAAACGAAGCCGACAGTGGTTTCTGTCACGGTGAATAAGGCGGGCCATGTCTTTTATGATATGGATGCAAAACCGACGGCCGGTATTTCCGAAAGGGTAAAGAAAACGCTTGCGGAAAAGCCGGAGACCATATTTGTCATCCGCGGGGACAGGGATACGAATTATGCGGATATTACAAGTGTGCTTGATTCGTTGAAGGCCGCGGGAGCGCGCCATGTCTCCCTGGCAGCAGAATCGGGGAAGAGGTAGTTATGCATTATCGTACGAACTGGCTTGTCGTTATTCTTCTGGCGCTTGGTCTCCATGGTGCCGTCTTTGGCGGACTGATATTGGTAAGGCCGCTGCTGGACGGATCGGCGGAGGAAGTCGCGTCGGAAGTGGGAACAACCATTGAATTGGAAGACGCACCGCAAAGCGGCGAGGGGGAAGAAACGAAAGATCCCGGCTATGAAGATGGTGCGGAGGGAGGTTCTCTTGTAGGAGAGGCACTTCCCGGCAAAGGGCTGGAAAATATAAAAGCGGCGGATATTTCTAATGAGCCGGCAGCGGAAACGGATATCGTGAAAGTTATGGAGGAACGGGAAAACCCGCCTCCCGATACGGAACCGGAACCTTTGGAAGAGACGGAAGCCGACGTTCCCGAAGAAAAGGCGGATACTGAACCGATCGTTGCGGAAAATGAAAAAGATGCGGTGAAGAAATTCCAGCAACAAATTGAAGACGCAAAAAAAGATCCGAAGAAAAAAATATCAAGTACTATCGTGGTGAAGAAAAAAGGTGACGGCAGTACGCATACGATGGGTCAGCCGCCGAAAATCATCGTGGATTCTTATCCGCCGGAAGGAATGTATACATTTAAAGGCGTTGTCCGTGTGTTTACGACGATCGGAGAAGATGGGAAGGTAAAGAAGACAAAGGTGGCGGTTACTTCAGGGCGGCGCGGTGTGGATGAGCTGGCGATGGCGTTCTGCCGCCGCTGGACGTTCAAACCGGCGCTCGACTCGAAAGGACAGCCCATGGAATGTATCAAATTGATCCGTATACCGTTCAATCTGCCGCCGGAAAAGATGAAAGATCAAATTGACAGGAATACATAGTTCATCCGGGAAATCGGCGGATGATGTGATTAAAGAGGGAGGAGCAGATGAAAAAAAGAACGATGAAATTTTTATATAGTATCGCAGCAGCGCTGTTTCTCTTGCTGACTGCGGCACTGCCTGCCGAAGCGGCACAGAACTGGATGCAGGTCTATGCCCATGTGGAGCAGATGATCAATAAGGGCGTCGAACAATATAATAACGGCGATTTAGAAGGCGCGAAAAAAATAATCAATGATTCTTACTATGGGGTTTACGAAAATGACGGGCTGGAAAAAGCAATCAGGACGACTATTTCTTCGAAGAACGCCAACCTGACGGAATATCAGTACAGCGAGCTGAAAAAAGCGATTCGTGAAAATAGGGGTAAAGATGCGGTTCGCGGAGAAGCCGATAAACTTCTTTCTATGATGAAAAATGATATCGAGTCTCTTGACAGCAAAGGGGCAGGCGGCGGGCGGTGGACTTCTTTCTGGCCGGCATTCCTGATCATGCTTCGCGAAGGGATGGAAGCGATTCTCGTTCTTGTAGCGATTATGGCGTATCTGGCGAAGTCGGGAAATAAAAAATACCTCGGCACCGTTTACAACTATTCCATTGCTGCTGTGGCGGCAAGCTTTATCACTGCTTATATTTTCAGCGTTATCCTCGGTAAGTTTACCGGCGGCGCGTCAAGAGAAGCTATTGAAGGCGTGACGGCCCTTATTGCTGTCGCTGTTCTTCTGTCCGTCGGATTTTGGATGGGCGGAAAGGCAAAAGGCGATGAATGGAAGAAATATATAGAAAGTATGATGAAAACGACCATTACCACAGGAAAAGCGAGGGCTCTCGGGCTGGCGGCGTTCCTTGCGGTGTACCGTGAAGGGGCGGAAGTGATTCTTTTCTACCAGGCGCTTTTTAACGGCGCTTCAGGGGATACTGATATGATTTGGTTCGGATTTGGGACCGGATGTGCGGTTCTTGCTGTTATTTTTGCCGTTATCCGTCTGGGGCTGTTCCGTATACCGCTCCGTCCTTTCTTTATCGTCACAAGTATTCTGATGTACCTTATGGCTGTCAGCTTTGCCGGCGGTGGAATCAGCTCTTTGCAGGAAGCCCAGCTTGTTCCCCAGACAGTAATTACCGCTTCCTGGTTCCCAAATATTGACTGGCTTGGCCTTTATCCGACCTATGAGTCTGTGGGGCTCCAGCTTGCGCTTCTCATTGCTGCAGGTATCACGCTGATTGTCCGTGGAAGAAAGCGTGCGTAAATATTTCTTTCGGACTCTTCAGAGGAATAAGAAGGATCCTAAGCAGGGTTATAATTGGGGGCTTGATCTCCAGGCGCCCCATTTATATACAATTATTTTTCCATTTTTTTATAAGGAGAGTGTTAAAATGAACAGTTTCAAAAAAGTTTTTACCGCAGGACTTGCTGCCGCTGCATTATTGGCGGGAGGCATGACGGCTTCCGCAGGATTCCAGGAATATCCGATCGGCGATGAACAGGAAGATACCGTCAACCACTTCAAAGTGGCCCTCGTATATTTCCAGCCTGTACAGATGGAACCGGAAGGCTCCATGCTGGCAGCGGATAAGGCGGATATCCATATGGAGACCGATATCCATGCCACGGAAGGCAACGAATGCGGCTTCGGTATCGGAGAATGGATCCCGTACCTCACCGTCCACTATAAACTGACCAAAGTGCAGACCGGCGAGTCTATTGAAGGCGTATTCATGCCGATGAGCGCTGATGACGGCCCGCACTACGGCGCAAACCTGAAGCTTCTTGGCGCAGGGACATATGAATGCGAATTTTCCATTGACAGCCCGGCACGTCAGAATTACAGCCTCCATGTAGATAAGGAAACAGGCGTTACCGGTCATTTCTGGGAAGAACCGGTCGTCATGAAATGGACTTTCGACTACGTTCCGCGCAATTGGTAATGTAAGAAGGAAAGCAGGCGGAACGGTCTTTCCCAAGTGATGTTTTCAAGATGCTGTAAAGAAATCCCCGGGCGGCAGGACAATAAAGAAATATAATATCTGCGCTGCGGAAAAATTTCTTTATCCGGTCTGTCCCGGGGATTTACTTGCAGCCGTTTCTTTTTGTGATTATTCGAAAGGAATTCTCATGATGCAGTTTCAAATGTTTCTGCAGCAGCTTATTCCCGCCATGGAATTCGGTACTGCGCTTATGACGCCGCTGGCAGTGCTGCTTGCTATTCTGTACAGTTGTGACGGAGGGAATCTTCGCAAAACTTTCAGAAAAGCTGCTTATTGGGGATTTTGGGGCTCTGTCTTCATCATGGCGGCCAAACAGGGGACAAGAAATGCGGTCAGCCGTGAAGGGTTTGAGGGATTGATGGCATTTTTCGCCATTATCAGCGAACTTATTTTGGCAGGTGTGCTTCTCGGTTCATCCGAAAAATTCATGAAGCGGCTTGGCATTTTTAAAAAGGGCGTCATTATCAACGTACTGGCTCTTACGATGTACTACGGCATGGAAATATGGCTCATTCCCGTGACCACCGTACTGAATGTGAATAATCCGTTTTCTGCGGAAATGCTTATCCGCATGCTCGGATTTGCTACAGGATTATTTATTGCTGTCGTGGGGAGCTGGCTCATTTACCATGCGGCAAAATCGCTGAACGACAAACGGCTGTATACTGTATTTCTTATACAGGTGGCGGCGCTTTTAATTCAGCAGATTATTTATCTTGTCCAGATTCTGATGGCAAGGGGAATCCTTCCTGCACGGTACCTGATCAAGGTGATGGCACCGGTTATTGATCACCAGGACTGGTTTATTTTCATTGTGTTTATCGTGGTCTTTGCGGTTCCTGCCGCATTGTTTTCACAGAAATGCCCGGCGAGGCCGGCAGGCTGCAATCCTGCACAGTATAGGAAAATCGTGGCAGACGATATACATAAAAAGCGCTGGGGCAAGGCTTCCGTAGGCGCGCTCATCGTGATGATCATTCTTTCCAGCGTGGGCAGTGCTTATGCAAACAAAAAGGAAGAATTGGTTCCTGCGGTGTCCGTTACCGCAAAGGATCAGATGGTGAGCATTGATATCAATAAGGTGAATGACGGACATCTCCACCGTTTTGCCTATCGGACGAAGAAAGGGACGCAAGTGCGTTTCATCGTGGTGCTGAAAGGCGGCTCCGCTTACGGAGTCGGACTGGACTGCTGTGAAATCTGCGGGCCGACAGGCTATATTGAAAGAGAAGGACAAATCGTCTGCAAACTTTGCGATGTGGTTATGAATAAGCAAACAATCGGACTTCCCGGCGGCTGCAACCCGATTCCCGTAAAATATGGAGTAGGGAACGGACAGATCCGGATCGAGCAGAAAGAGCTGGATGCCGCAGCGAAGTATTTCCGTTAGCAGAAAGGAGGATATAATTGTTCTGGCAAATGGTAAAAGGCGCCATACTCCGGCAGGGGCGCCAGCTTCTTTTCGTGGCGCTTACCGTAGCCCTCGGCATTTCACTGGCAACGGCAATGCTGAATGTCATGTTTGACGTAGGAGAAAAGGTGAATCAGGAACTGAAAGCCTTTGGCGCAAATATCACGGTGACGTCAAAAAATTCCTCCATTCTGAAAGATATTTACGGGCTGGACGATGAATCGGCACCGAAAGAATACTTGAAAGAATCTGACCTGGGGCAAATCAAGACTATCTTTTGGACAAATAACATTGTCGCCCTTTCTCCCCATCTGAACGGCCATGTCACGTTGGACAACGGTGTATCTATTCCTGTTTCAGGCACATGGTTTGATCATAAGATGGATCTTCCCACCGGTGAAGTTTTCGTTACAGGAGAGCAATATCTCAAGTCCTGGTGGCAGGTAGATGGAGAATGGCCTGAAGAAAAAGAAGAAAATTCCGTTCTTGTGGGGAAGGATCTGGCGGCTTCCCTGCATGTAAAAAAGGGAGACACCCTTTACTATACTAATAAGGATGGAACAAAAGGTTCATTTACCGTTTCAGGCATTCTTACCGGCGGCGGTGAAGAAGACGGTGAAATTATCGCGTATCTTCCGGCTGTGCAGAAAGCTCTCGGTCTGGAAGGAAAGGTGGATACCGTCACTGTCAGCGCCATGACGACACCCGAAAACGAATTGGCCCGCCGTGCCGCTGCCAATCCGAAAAGCCTTTCTATCAAAGAATATGAAATCTGGTATTGTACTTCATATGTAAGCTCCATCGCTTATCAGATCGAAGAGGTCATCCACGGTTCCGTGGCCCGTCCTGTCCGGCAGATTGCCGAATCGGAAGGGCGTATTCTGGATAAGACACAGCTTCTTATGCTTCTCATCACTGTCCTTTCCCTGCTTTCTGCCACCATGGGGGTTTCTAACCTGGTCAGCGCAAATATCATGGAAAGAAGCAGGGAACTGGGGCTGCTGAAGGCCCTCGGCGCAACGGATGTTTCGGTAATCATCCTAGTCCTGTCAGAAATTTTTATGGCAGGTCTGGCGGGTGGTATCTTAGGCTATTTTGTAGGGATCGGCTTTGCGCAGATTATCGGTCATGCCGTTTTCGGATCGGGTATCGCGGTGAACCTGATTGTCATTCCGATTCTCATCGTGCTTCTGATTCTTATGATCCTGCTTGGCAGTCTGCCTGCGATTCGTTCGATTCTCAGGCTCCGTCCGGCAATTGTTCTCCATGGCAGGTGATTCCTATGAATATAAAACGATTACATATGTACCTGGTCATGGTGACAAATGCGCTTCTGCGGAGAAAGCTGAGAATGTTCATTGCCCTTTTGGCCGTGGCCATCGGTGCGACAATTATTTCGGGCATGATCACGGTGTATAAAGAAGTACCTGAGCAGATGGGGCGTGAATTCCGCGCATACGGTGCAAATCTCCTCCTGCTTCCCGCCAACGGGAAAACAACTATGGAGGAGGCGGCCGTCGCTCCTGTTTATGACATGCTGAAGGACAAAGAAATAATCGGTGCGGCGCCTTTCCTTTATGAACGTTTGAAGATTAATGAGTCACCCGTACTTACCGGCGGCACTGATTTCAATGAGATCAGAAAGGTAAGCCCCTACTGGCAGATCAATGGAGAAATGCCGAAAGAAAATTCCAAAGAAATACTCCTTGGCTATGAGATGTCCGAACGCTTTCAGGCGAAACCGGGGTCGCAGGTTATCGTAGCGCTTGGCGACGGAACGAAGGAAGAAACATATACTGTTTCGGGCATTGTCCGCACCGGAGGCAAAGAAGAACAATTTGCCTATGTGGATATTAAGAGCCTTTGGGATTTTCTGGGAAAGCCGAATCTTCTGAGTATGGTACAGGTGAGTGTTGTGGCGAATTCAGGAGACCTGGAAGCTCTTGCGGCCCGTATGGCGGCCGAAACACCCGATGTCCATCCGCAGACAGTAAAGCAGATTGCCGCATCGGAACAGACCGTCCTCGGCAAACTGCAGGCCCTTGTTCTGCTCGTTACGGTAGTTGTTCTCCTTCTGACGCTTGTCTGTGTGGGAACGACGATGACCGAAGTCGTTTCTGAACGGCGCCGTGAAATCGGTTTGAAGAAAGCCCTTGGGGCAACGAACAGAAATATAGCAGGAGAGTTTTTCGGAGAAAGCTGTATGCTCGGCTTTATCGGCGGAATAATCGGCACAGGATGCGGATATCTTTTTGCTCTTGCCGTCGGAGTCAATGTTTTTGGCAGGAGTCTTGAAGTTTCATTTCCCATTGCGATTATGACGATTATTCTTTCCATTGTAGTGACAGCTGTGGCGACGATGCTGCCTGTACGAACCGCTGTAAAAGTGGAGCCGGCCATCGTCCTGCGTGGTGAATAAGGAGCGTATGATGAGTCTTTTAAAATTAACCGATGTGGGCATGCTCTACGGCGGGCGTGTTCCTGCACTGGAACATATCAACCTGACCGTGGAAAAAGGAGACTGGCTCGCCGTCATGGGGCCGTCCGGTTCAGGGAAAACCACGCTGATGAATATCATCGGCTGTATGGATAAACACACTTCGGGGGAAGTCATCCTTGACGGAATCAATCTGAATGAAGTGTCCAAAAACGAACTGACACAGATCCGGCGTGATAAAATCGGCATGGTGTTCCAGCAGTTCCATCTGATTCCCTATCTGACGGCTGTGGAAAATTTGATGGTCGCCCAATACTATCACAGCATTCCCGACAAGAAAGAAGCCATGGAAGCCCTGGCCCGTGTCGGTCTTGAAGACAGGGCGGGTCACCTGCCGAGCGAGCTTTCCGGCGGCGAACAGCAGCGCGTGTGTATCGCAAGAGCTCTGATCAATTATCCGGTCCTCATTCTTGCCGATGAACCGACAGGAAATCTGGATGAGAAAAATGAAAAACTGGTCATGAACCTTTTCCGTGAACTCAATGAAGAGGGGCATACCATCATTACCGTTACCCATTCCGACCATGTCGGCAAAGCGGCAAAACGGATCGTTATCATCGAGCATGGACATATGCGTGAAGGAGGAGAAGAAGAAAAAGCATGAAAAATTTAAAGAAATATGGCGCTGCGGCTGCAGCCGGCCTGGTGGCAGCGACGCTGCTCAGCGGCTGCGGTGATACCAAAGAAGCGCCTGCGTCCGAAGGCAGCACAAAATCGGGGCTGACCCAATATAAACCGCCGAAAGTGGACACGAAAGGGCTCCTTTCCAAGGCGAAAGATGGTACCTTTGAAGGAAAGAGCGCCGCAAATGGAGAAGGAGAGTATTCCATTATTTCCATTACGGTGAAAGACCATAAAATCACGGCAGCTACTTTTGACGGCTTCCTGAAAGACGGAAAACGGAAAGGGGAGGATTATGGAAAAACAAACGGAAAAATAGAAAATAAGGTTTATTACAACAAAGCCCAGCTTGCATTGAAAGCAAATAAAACTTATGCGGAAGCGCTGCTGCAGAAACAGGAGTTGAATAAAGTCGATGGCATCTCCGGTGCTACCCTTTCCTATAAGCAGTTTTTCGATGCGGCGCAGCGTGCTTTGGAAGAAGCGGGCAAATAATTATTGTCATCGGGAACGTGTAACAGCGTTCCTATTTTTATTTCCATGGACGGCGGGATATAATGTAAAAAACAGGAAGGAAAACCATGGACAGAAAAAAGAAAGCTGACGGACTTTTGGCGGGTACTGTATTAATCTGCCTGCTTGCGGCGCCATTTAAAGAAACCGGCTTGCTTGGCGGCGGACTTTTCCATATGGCCTTTGCTGCTTCCGTAGGAGGAATTGCCGACCTTTTTGCCGTATCTTCCCTTTTCGGAAAACCGCTGGGGATTTCCTGCCGCACTGACATCATTGCCAGACGGCGGGACCAAATCGTGGACATGGCGCGGGACATGGTAGGGAAAGAACTGTTTACAGAAGAACTGCTGGAAGATTTTTTGGAAAAGAATTTAAGCTGTGAGCTTATTCTTGCCCAAATTGAAAAACAGGAAGAACTTCTCCTGCCTTTACTGGAATCTGCCTGCCGCTGCGGCATTCTTGCCGTGGATAAAGGCAAGCTCTGGAAGCTGCTTCTTCGGGAAGGAAAAAGTGTTATTCAAAAAGAAAACTGGGCAGGCCGTATCGTTTTTGCTCTTTACGCATTGAAAAACTATGAAGGAAAACAGGTACTTGCCCAAGTACTTGCGAAAGAAGTGAAAGGATTCCTTCAGAACCGCTTTACCCAGACAGAAGTAAGACGGCTCTATCAAAGCGCCTGGGCGAAGTACAGGGACAGGGGGTGGTTCCGCGGTTTGCTGGAGAGCTTTGTTGAAAGAGAAGAAACGGAAAATATCCGCCTTATTCAGGAGCAGGTGTGGAATCTGGCGGATTCCATCGTTGATCCCGGAAGCGAAGTAAGGTGCGCCCTTGGAAAGAGCTATGACAGCTTTCTTAAACGGCTTACAGAAGATAAAAAACTGCAGGAGGAAATCAATACATGGGTGTCCGCTAATCTTGCAAGTCTTTTGGAAAACAGGAAAGACTTCTTTGAAAACCTTTGGGACAGCCATCAGGAAAATGCGGAAAAATTTCTGGCAGGAAAAATACTGGACCTTGTAAAAAATGAGTTGGGGAATCCTGAAAAAAAGGAAAGAAACGATAAATTCCTCTTAAAACAATGCAAGCGCCACGTCGGCTGGCTCCATGAAAAAATTGCCGGCGGTGTCACCAAAGCGCTCTCTCCTTACGACGGCAGAAAGATGGCAAGCATGGCAAAGAACAGTGTCGAAAATGAAGTGCAGGCTATCCGGATTAACGGTACCATCATCGGCGGTATGGCAGGACTGCTCTTCTACCTTGCGGTATGGGCGGGAGGGATTTTCTGATGAAAAGATACAAAACGGCGAACCGCATCTTTTTGGCATCAGCGATCCTCTTTGGAATCGCCATAGGAGTTCACTGTTTCTGTGAAAATCCTTTGACAGGCCTTTTTTACTTCCTTGCCCAGTCCTGTCTCATCGGCTGTTTTGCCGACTGGTTTGCCGTAGAAGCCCTTTTCCGGAACAGACTTCATCTTCCTCTTTTTAAACCGCTTATTCCTGCTAACAGGGAAGCCGTTCTCCGGCGGCTTCAGGAAACGGTGGAAGGAAAACTGGTGGGGAAAGAAACTTTTACTGACTTGCTGAAAAATTTTTCCCTCATTCAATTCATTGAAAAAGAAGCAGAAGGGTCCGTGAAAGACATAGAAACCGACCTTGCCCGGAGCGGCGGCGAACTTCTTCTGGGATTCATGGAAAACCATAAGAAAGACTTGTCCCGCTGGATCAGGCAAGGCGTGGATAATGTAAGAGTCAGTCTTGGCTTTTATCTCAGAGAAAAAGCGCTGGAAGGAAACTATACGGAGCAGTTTCTGGATAAACTCCTTGAAGAAGCACAGCGCGCCGTCAAATCGGATCAAATGAAGCAGATAATCACAAATAAACTGGAAAAATTGGGAGAAAATCGGGAGCGCGGATTTTTGGAAAGGCTCGTTTATAGCTTTGCAAAGTTTACAAATACCGTAGACTATGAAGACATGGCGGAAGCTTTCCTTGCGGCGCTGTCAGAACGAATCGAACTGTGGCGCGTGGATATCCACCCTTTTCACAAAACGCTCCTGAAAGAATGGAATGCTGCTGTAGAAGCCTTCCTGAAAACAGAAGAAGCGGAAAAAGCCCTTGTCCATTTTGCGGAAGAACTCTATCAATCTGTTTCCGTGGAAGAAAAAACGGATGCCTTATACAACAGTCTTTATGAAAAATGGGCGGCAGGAGATCAATTTGAAAAACGTTTCGTCCCGAAATTGCAGGCTATGCTTCACAATACGATCCAAAGTGTGGCAGAAAACGAAAAACTCCGTACCGGCATTGATGAAAGCGCCAGAGCTTTGGGAGGAAATATTTTGGAAGAAGAATATCCCCATATTTCTTCCGTCACCGCAGATATCCTGAAGAAATTCAAAGATAGCGACTTGAATGAATTTATTGAAGCAAAAGTCCACAAAGAACTGGAAGGCATCCGGATCAACGGGGCTGTTGTGGGACTCGCTGCCGGCTTCGCACTCTACGGATTGATTGAGTATCTTTACTTGCCTATTATTTCCTTACTCTTTTCGTTATAAAGGAAATCTGTAAGTCCTGACGAATAAAAAGTCCTGTAAAAGGCAGGCCGGTTTTTGTTATAATGGGCAAAGAGGTGATGATAATGGAATTTTTAAATGAAAAGAACATGATTGTTGACGGCGTGGACAAGTATTATGTTTCCGAACTGAAGCGTGTATACGGCAGTGCGGAATACGATGGGGAGGAATTTGTTTTCCTTTATGATCCGGAACAGGAAGACACTACCCGCGCCTATCGTCCTGACAGCTTCGTGATGGCGGTGATGATGGACGATGAGATTTTCGACGGCAAGGTGCTTCAGTACCTCGTGACCCTGTCCTATGACGGACATGTGAAAGGAGTGGAATATCTGGGACTGGATGATGCAGGCCGTCCTGATGCCGTTGATGTGGAATAAAACAGACTGATGAATGAAGAAAAGGAGTTGTGAAAAGATGAGTTTCTTTTTGCAGCTCCTTTTGTGACGGTTTTATGAGTAATAAAAGAGCTGCGAATCGGGATCGTCCCTTTCACAGCTCTTTTTTGTTTTATTCAATTTTCAGTAAAGTATTATCTGTCGCCCAGGTGGTTATCGAACATGTAGAGGAGAGCGGCGCCTTCCTGTGCTTTTTCGAATCCCGTGATGTTGTCGCGGGCGTTGACTTCTTCTTCAATCTGTTCGGTGACGTACCACTGGAGGAAGATTTCAGTTTCCAGATCGCCTTCTTCACGGGCAAGTTTAACGAGGCTGCGGATGGAAGCGGAAACAGCTTCTTCGTGAGCCAGAGAGTCTTTAGCGACATCCAGCGGATTGTCGTAGTGTTTCTTGACGCCTTCAATCGGAAGGAAGTCGACGGTACCGTCTCTGTCTTCAATGTAAGCAATGAGTTTCAGGGCGTGTTCTCTTTCTTCTTCATACTGTTTGTCCAGCCATTTTGCATAGCCGTTCAGTGCCAGGTTTTTCATGTCGTGGGACATGGAACGATAGAGGTAGCCGGATGCAAATTCCATGTTTACCTGGTCAACAAGCGCTTTTAAAAGTTTCTTTGATAATTTCATGATAAATCTCCTTTTTTATAAACTCTTAAGTATCTAAAACTTTCTATACATACTATAACATAGAAAAATATCGATGTAAAGGGGTGAGGTAAAAAGATTAAAAAATTTTTTAGGCAGTCTTTTCTGATGCATGACGTATTATAGAAATACGTATAGGAAATACTCTTTATAAAAAATATTCATTCCTTTGTAGTGGTATTTATTTCAGCAAAAAGCTGCTTTGACTTGACAATACTTGACAGTATCTATGGTTGGGCATACAATTTTTAGAATAGTATTAAATGGGAAGTTATGCCCGAAACAAGTTATGTAAAAGTGGAGGATAAGATGAGCAAGCCTCTTGTTGCTATAGTAGGACGCCCGAATGTGGGAAAATCTACGATTATTAACGGCCTTGCCCAGAAGCGTGTGTCAATTGTTGAAGATATCCCCGGTGTGACGCGGGATCGTATTTACTGTGACGTGCGCTGGCTGGATCGTGAGTTTACCATGATTGACACGGGCGGTATTGAGTTTCGTGATGAAGCGGATCAGATATCCGATGGTATCCGCCAGCAGGCGCAGCTTGCCATGGAAGAGGCAGATGTGATTCTTTTTGTCGTCGATGCCCGTGTCGGTGTGCAGGAGGATGATCAGACGATTGCGGGAATGCTTAGGCGTACGGGAAAGCCCGTGGTACTCTGCGTGAATAAAGTGGACAGTGAAAATCAGAAAATGGATACGTATGAGTTTTATTCCCTGGGAATCGGCGATCCCATGCCGGTATCTGCTGTGAACCATCTGGGATTTGGTGATTTGCTGGATAAGATTTCGGAAGGATTTCCGCCTCGTGAGGAATATGATTCTCCCGATATCATCCGCACGGCGATCGTGGGGCGTCCGAATGTAGGGAAATCGACGCTGATCAATTCTCTTCTCGGCTATGAGCGTTCTCTTGTGGCTGATGAAATGGGAACTACTCGTGACGCTGTGGATTCCGTATGGAAATACAAAGGGAAGACTTTCATTCTTGTAGATACGGCAGGGATGCGTAAGAGAGGAAAGATTGACGAACCTCTGGAAAAGTACAGTGTTATCCGTTCGATTCGTGCAATTGATAATTGCGATGTGGCGATTTTTGTCCTTGATGCGAACGATATGCTTACGGAACAGGATAAAAAGATTATCGGGTATATCCATGAGGCTGGCAAAGGACTTATCCTTATGGTGAATAAGTGGGATATGATTCCCAAAGAGACGAATACCATGGTGGAATTGGAAAGGCAGGTACGTGACGGCCTTCCTTTTGCTCCTTATATCCCCATGCTTTTTGGATCGGCTCTGACAAAGCAGCGCATCCAGCGCCTCGGCGATATGATTTACAATGTGGCGGAGCAGCAGTCCATGCGGGTGTCTACGGCGGTTCTGAATGATTTGCTGGATGATGCGAAAATTGTGAATCCGCCTCCTGCCCATGCCGGCCGTGTGGCGAAAATTTATTATATGACGCAGGTGGGGATCCGTCCGCCGACTTTCGTCATGTTTGTGAATGACGCGAACCTGATTCATTTTTCTTATGTCCGTTTTATAGAAAACCGCCTTCGCGCCGCCTTTTCTTTTGAGGGGACACCAATTCGTATCGTGCTGCGGAGCAAGAAAGACGGTGACGAATTATGATGGAAACGGTTGTAATCGTACTTCTTGCCTATCTTATCGGTGCTGTCCCGTCAGGATATCTTATCGGGCGGATCTTCTACGGCGTCGATTTGAAGAAGACGGGAAGCGGAAATATCGGAGCAACGAACGCGTACCGTACACTTGGAATGAAAGCGGGGCTGGCGGTGTTTTTCTGTGATTTCATGAAAGGGGTTATTGCTGTTCATCTGGGAATGCCCGAACCGACAACGGTTCTCTTATGTGCGCTTTTCGCAATTATTGGGAATGACTGGTCCATTTTCCTTAAGTTTAAGAGCGGCAAAGGGGTAGCCTGCGGTGTGGGAGCCTTTACGTATATCTGTGCGCCGGCGACGATTGCATCATTTATCGTCTGGCTCATTGTTTTTCGATGGAAGAAAATCGTTTCGCTCGCCTCAATCGCGGGTGCACCGGTGGTACCGATTGTTATTTGGGTTTTGGGAGAACCTTGGGAGTATGTGGCATTCAGTCTGGCGGCGGCTCTCATTGTTGTGGTAAAACATAAGGAAAATATCGAAAGACTTCTGCGGGGAGAAGAAAAACCGATTATACAGGGAAAGAAGGAATCGCAGTGAAAATAGCCATGATCGGTTCCGGCGGATGGGGGACGGCGATGGTTACATCGCTTGCCGCCCGCCATGATGATTTGGAACTGTACTGCCGCAGGGAAGAAGCGGCACGGGAATTGAAGGAAACAAGAGAGAATAAAGAATATTTACCGGGGGTCCGCATTCCGGTCCATGTAAAAATTACGAGTGATTTGGAAAAAGCTGTGTCCGGTGCGGACTGCGTGGTGTTGTCTACTCCGTCTAAAGCGGTAGAAACAACAGCGGAAGCTATGGCGCCTTTTATGAAGAAAAATGCTGTTGCAGTATGTGCTTCTAAAGGTCTTGCCGATGAGGCGGGCCATCGTTTATCGGAAATCATTTCAGAAAAGTTTTCTTCCGTAACGGACCGGATTGTTGTTTTATCCGGACCGAATCATGCGGAAGAAGTGGGTCTCGGTCTTCCGGCGGCAACCGTGGCGGCATCGGAAGTGCCGGAAGCTGTACAGATCGTGCAGGATGTTTTCATGCGGCCCGTGTTCCGTGTATACCGCAGTGATGATATCCGCGGCGTAGAATACGGCGGCGCATTGAAAAATATCGTAGCTCTTGCCTGCGGTGTGCAGGACGGAATAGGTCTCGGCGATAATTGTCGTGCTGCGCTTATGACACGGGGGCTTGTGGAAATGGCAAGATTTGGTGTGCATTTCGGCGCCCGCCGGGAAACTTTTTTCGGCTTATCGGGAATGGGCGACCTTGTTGCTACATGTACCAGTACCCACAGCCGCAATCACAGGGCGGGCCTTATGTTGGGGAAAGGAAAGACCGCAAAAGAAATCTGCGAAGGAACCCACATGGTGGTGGAAGGAATGCGAACGGCTTTCCTGGTGAATGAAATCGCAAGGCGCGAACATATCGATATGCCGATTACTGAAGAAGTGTGCCGCCTTCTGGAAGGGGAACACACGGCGCAGGAAGCCTTGGAAAATTTGATGACCCGTGCGAAAAAGGCGGAAATTGAGACGTATCTGGAGCCCTGATAAAAACCGGGCGGGGAATCATAGTATAAATATATGAGCCGTTTGCCACATTGTGGTATAATTTAATAAATTTCCAATTGGTATTTCAAGCAGTATATTTTTTGAAAACTGATGGGAAATAAGAACATCATCCTTGAAACGGAATGAAAAATGAGAATCATTGGAGGAAGCGCGAAAGGGACAGCCTTGCTGTCGCCTGTGGGGAAGGGGATGACCCGGCCTACGCTCGGGCGGGTACGTGAAAGTATATTCAATGTGCTTGCCAATATGGGAATGAAAGATACCCGTGTGCTTGATATTTTTGCAGGAACCGGCGCGATGGGGCTGGAAGCTTTGAGCCGGGGCGCGGCACATGCGACATTTTTGGATAAGGCGACATGTAAGCTTATCCGTGAGAATGCGGTGAAATGCCATGTGGAAAACAAGGCGGATGTTTTACCTGGCGATGTCAGCCGTTCTTTAGCAAAGCTTGCAGGGAACAGGTATGATTATTTGTTTATGGATCCTCCTTACGGGAAGGGCTATATTGATCAAATTCTTGCTTTGATTTTCGCTTGCAGGCTTCCTGCTGAGAATGCTATTATTATTGCAGAGCATTCTATAGAAGAACCGCCGGATATGACCTGTTTGGAGGAGAAATGTTCGGTATGGAAAGAAAAAAAGGTAGGAAATATTGTTGTTACTTATCTCCTTTGCCGGGGTTCTGAGGGAGAAGTTTCATGAAAATCGCTATTTGTCCGGGCAGTTATGATCCGGTCACTTATGGACATTTGGACATCATTAAGAGAAGCGCCGTGCTTGTGGATAAATTAATTGTTACGGTGTTTGTGAATCCGTCTAAAAAAGCGTCTCTTTTTTCTATTGAAGAACGGCTGGATATGCTTCGTGAAACGACGAAGGATATCCCCAATGTAGAAGTAGATACATCGACGGGGCTGCTTAATGTGTATGCCGCCAGTAAAAACTGCCATCTTATTATTCGCGGTCTGCGAGCGTTCAGTGATTTCGAGTATGAATTCCAACGGGCGCTCATGATTAAGAAGATTGATCCTACGTTGGAAACCGCTTTTTTCATGACAGACGGACGATATTCATACCTGTCCTCCACCGGTGTGAGGGAATTGGCATATTTTAACGGTGATGTGTCACAGATGGTTCCCCCTTATGTGGAAGCTATGATAGAGAAAAAATTAAAGTTACTTAAGAAATGAGGTTGTAAAATGGATACAAGAAAATTGCTTGAAGAACTTGAAAATGTTATTGACAGCGCAACCGAAGTACCGTTCTCCAACAAGAAAATGGTAGACAAAGATGAAATCGAACGACTGATTGACGCGATTAACCAGTCGCTTCCCAATGAATTGGAAAGTGCCCGCCGTATCGTCGCCGATAAGGAAAGAATTCTTCTGGATGCAGAGAAAAAAGCGGATGACACCATTGCTCAGGCGAAAGATTACATCGCAAGGATTACCGAAGAGAGCGAATTGGTAAAACAGGCACAGGAAAGGGCCAATGAAGTGGTGACTGCCGCCAACCATTCCGCCGAGGAATTGCGCAGCAGTTCCGTTACCTACGCGACTGATGTTTTGAAATACGTGGAAACGAATATGGAAAACATGCTGGATACCTTGAAGAAGAACCGCCAGAGCTTGATTGATTCCAACACGGCAGCTGCCAGGGAAGAACAGAAATAAAAGATTTCAGCTTTTTGGAATACGTTTATCTGTATTATTCATGGTGTAAGAAGGAAACGGAGTCCGACGATGGGAAGTATGAATAGAAAGCAGACGCTTCTTTGCGCCCTTGCCTTTATCATACCGGCTCTTGTCGGATTTTTTGTTTGGAGTGATGATGGGAAACGCTCCGGAGAAGATTCCGTGGTTGCGGAAATAACGGAAAGCGGAAACGCAAATGAAGAAAGCCGTGTCCTCGTATATGTCGTAGGCGCCGTGAAAGAACCGGGTGTCTATGAACTGCAGCGGGGGAGCCGCGTGTATGACGCGGTGCAGGCTGCCGGAAACGTTCTTCCTTATGCGGATATGGAAAGCGTCAATATGGCAGAACCCGTTGAAGATGCTATGAGGGTCTATATTCCTCTCAATCCGGAACGGACGACTCCCGCCGCAGCCGGTTTGGTGAATATTAATCATGCCTCGGGAACGGAGCTGGAAACACTTCCCGGCATCGGAGCCAAGACGGCAGATAAAATTATTGAATACAGAAACGAACATGGCGGGTTCCGCTCAAAAGAGGAATTGAAAGAGGTACCCACCATCGGGGAAGGGAAGTACGCCAAAGTGTCAGAGCGGATTACCTTATGAAACGGAAATATATATTTCTTTGGTGTGCTTCCTTTTTGGCTGCAGGGATATTTTTTGCGTCTTTTTTTGAGTTTTCTCTTTTTGGGGGAGGACTCTTTTTATTTTTGTCTTTGATGGGTATCCTTTCAGGGAGGGTTTTCGGGAAAACAGGTGCTGTGTGGGTATGCGGCGCTCTTTTTTTATGTGCTGCCGGTGCGGTCCGTATGGAAATAGCAGAAGAAATATGGAGACAGCAGTCACAGTACATTGTGGGCAGTGAAGGAACCTTCTGCGGCATCGTTGCAGAGGAACCTCTTGTGGACAAAGGGGAGGACGGATATGCCCGGTACCTTATTGATCTGAGGAAAATTCGTTATGCCGATGGAGAAGAAAAAAGCATTTCAGGAACAGTGTACCTGTATGACTTTGCCGTTGAGAATAAATATCCTGTCGGAACTGCACTGGAAGCGGAAGGAAAGCTGCGGCCCCTCCGTTTATATAAGAATCCGGGGAAAATCGATCTGGAAAAGCGCTACGAAAGCGGGCATCTCTTAGGACGAATTTACAGCAAGGAGAACAGCCGTATCCGCCCTGTAGGAGAAACCGGGGAGTATAGGGTGACGCGCTGGGCGGAAACGATGAGGGAACGGTTGGCATGTTTTTTTGCTTCCTACATGGATCCTGTACGCCTTCCTGTTCTGATGACACTTCTTTTCGGCGGACACTATTCAGAAATTCCCAAAGACATCATCCATTCTTTTTCAGTGACCGGCATTATTCACATCTTGTCCGTTTCCGGTTCTCACATCGCGCTACTTTTCGGTTTTTTATATTTCCTTGGGAAGTGGCTGGGACTTTCCATGAAGGTAACGGTGGTTCCCGCTGTGCTTCTTGTGCTCGTGTACGCCGCTATGTCAGGCTTTGTGCCTCCTGTGATCCGCGCGTCCCTCATGGGAATTCTTGCCGTGATCGGTGTCCTTCTGGAACGGGGGAGGACGGCGCTTAATCTTCTGGGAGCGGCAGTGGCGGGGATGCTCTTGTGGAACCCCTATTTCCTTTTTGATATCAGCTTCCAGCTTTCCGTCTGCGCGTCGGCAGGAATACTGCTTTTTTATGAACCGCTTCGGCATGCGCTTGCCCGATTAGGAAAAATTCCGCCCCGGATCTGTGAAGGCTGTGCTCTTTCTACGGCGGCCCAAGTCCTCGTGCTTCCCATTATTTTGTATAATTTTCATAGTTTCCCACTATATTTCATACCTGCCAACCTGATCGTTGTGCCGCTTTTGGAATGGGTGATCATTGGGGGACTTTTGGCGGCGCTCTCTTCTTTCCTTTTGATGCCCCTGGCAGGAGGAATCTTGCAGTTTGCCGATTACTTCCTCTGGGCGGCGCTGCGGTTGAATGGATTTATTTCTTCACTGCCGGAAGCGTCTTTTGAAGCGGGCAGTCTTTCCCTTGCCGAAGGGATTTTGTATTATATAGGAGTGGCGGTTTTCTGTTTCAAAAGAAAATGGGAACGGAAAGGGCAATATCTTCTTGCCGGTATCATTTTTGCAGGGGCGATTCTTTTGTTGGCAGAATGGGCGGCGCGCCGGGAGACCGTTCTGCTGGCGCCTGATTTGGGAGCAGATACGGGGACGGTACTTATCTCCGGTGACGCGAAGATCGTGTATTATAAAAGCAGCGGGATTCCTTCGGCGGCAAGCGGACGCGAATTGGATTCAATCTTAGGGTACCATGGAATTTTTGATATAGACGTGCTTCTTCTCAATCTGGAAGAGGTGAAGAAGCCTGTCCCGTTTGAAATGGATACAAGAATAAAAGAGATATGGGCGGTCGGAGGAAAAGCGGAAACGCTTGCACCTTTCCTTATAAAAGATTTCAAAGGAACAGTCAGAAATCTATCGCCGTCGCGCCTGCGCTTAAAAAACGGATTGACAGTCATAACAAACGGAAGCGCCCTTCGTGTGGGAAAGGGTTCGTGGGATGTATACTTTTCAGGAAATAAGAGTTTCAGTGAAGGAGATTCCCCGCACACCGCATGGGTGGGAGGATCGAACGGTTTCCGCCGCGGCGTATCGGAAAAGGAACTGGACAGATTGAAACCTGAAGCGGCAGTATATGGAGGCGGCGGGCGATTCGCCGGTGAGGACAAAGATGTTTTTTATCTCTGCAATTGTCCCGTAGCATACACGGAAAGCGAAGGGATGGCGGAGTTGATATGGGAAAAAGACGGATGGCGGTTATTGCGGGGGAGATGGGACGGAAATAATGGCAGTAAAACAAATCTTATCCAATTGCAAAATTTTATACGGTAATGACTCGGTTACTATCGGATTGCGGAGAGAAGAAATCATCCGTGATTATTTTCATGGAGAAATACCCGAGGTGACGGTGCTTGATTCTCCGGGGAATTATGACCTTTACAGGAGTTATCTGGAAGGGCAGTCCCTCTTTGCCGTAAAGACGGCAGTGGTCATGGAGAATCCTTTTTTTATAAAAAGGCCGCCGAAAGATAAAAAGGAAGAAAATGAATTTAACGGTTTCATAAATATACTGAAAGAGTTGACACCCGATATATTGGCGATTTTTACGGTAGACGGCGCTTTAGATAAAAGAACGAAGGCCTCTAAAACGTTACTTTCTGTCTGCGGGAGTGAAGAATGCAGTCTTTTAGCGCCGCGGGAGGGCGCGTCCGTCATGGCGCGGATGCTCATGGACTGCGGGAAGCGAGTGGAGCCGGAAGCACGGGCGTATATGGAAGAAGTTATCGGTTCCTGGGAGACGATTTCCCGCCCTTTTCTTCAAACAGAATGTGATAAAATCGTATTAATGGCAGGAAACAGGACCGGTATTTCGAAAAAGCTTCTGGAATACGCTTTGCCTGAGTATATGGATCAGGGGATTTTTAAGTTTACTGATGCCCTGATTGCCAAAAATGCGTCTGCCGTTATGGAGAATACCGATCATGTGTTTACGGACGTGTCGGAAACAATTAAAAATCTGGGGTTTATTTCCGCTAAATTCAGAAAAATAAAAATACTGAAAGAAATGCAGCGGAACCATGCACCCTTGCCGCAGATACAGAAAGCGGCAGGGGTGACGAACCAATGGGCGTGGAAAAATCTGGAGAAGGATGCCCGCTTTGTTTCTGAAGAAGATGCGGAATGGCTGCTGCTGAATATATTTGAGTATCATTGGGGAATTCGCGAAGGAAGCGCTCAAACGGTAAAAGAGCTGCTGCTGCGTTATTGTATGCGTAAATGAGAGAGGCGGATATGTATAAAACTGTAAAAGTTTTCGGGGGTATTTTTGTGGCGGCTGCTGTCCTTGCCGGAGCAGCTCCTTTTGTCTGGGCGGGGAAAGACACGGTCATCCCCGGCGTCCGCCTGAACGGTACCGCGGTAGGCGGCATGGGGAAAGTCCGGCTGGAGGAGTTTTTTCGGGAAAAGAATGAAGAGCTTGCCGCAAAAAAACTGGCACTTAACCATGGCGCGGTTCATGAAGAGTGGTCATATAAGGATTTAAACGTGCATTTTGATAAAAGCAGGGCAGATGAGCTTTTGCGGTTGGGGAAAACGGGAAATCTGCTTTCTGACTGGATCACCCGCTGGAAAGCAGTCATTTACGGTGATGTAGTAGGGGTGGTTCCGCTTTATGACAGGGAAACGCTTTGCACGAAAGTGGATGAACTTGCCGTGAAGTATGGGCAGATGCCGAAAGAGGCTATGCCTGTCATAAAAGATGACGGGACAGTGGAATTTATTGAGGGCGTACCTTATCTTGTTTTTGATCGGCCGAAACTTGTGGAAATCGTAGGAAATGCCCTTGTCAGTGAAGATACGGATGCTGTGGAAATTCCCGTGACGGAAGAAAAGATGCCGATGCTGACAAAGGAGCGGTTGAAAAATTTTAATACGGTTCTCGGTGTTTATACGACGAATTTTGGGGAAAGTCCCAACAGAAGCAGAAATATCGAATTAGCGGCGGAAGCTATCAGAGGGTCTGTAGTGGATCCGGGTACCGTATTTTCCTATAACGATGCTACAGGAGAACGGTCTCCGGACAAGGGATACTTGGAAGCGCCTGTCATTGTGAATGGAAAGCCGCAACCCGGTTATGGCGGCGGCGTGTGCCAGGTGAGTACGACTCTTTTTAATGCGGTGCTTCTTTCGGGAATGGAAGTGACAGAACGGAGTCCTCATTTTTCACCGGCATCGTATGTGCCCATAGGACAGGATGCTACTGTTTCTTATGGGGACCTGGATTTTCAATTTATAAATAATTTTAAAAATCCGGTTTACGTATATACGAAGTATGAACCGGGCGCGGTGACATGCTGGATCATCGGCGCCAGGGAGGATAAACCGGAGGAATCCCGCGTTCTGCTTGAGTATTCGGGCGCGATAGGATTCAATACGCAGGAAAAGGTGGATCCCGTGCAGACGGAAGAAAAGACGGTAGAATACGGACATGAAGGATATAATGCGGGAATCCTCCAGTATGCCCGCTGGGCGGACGGACGTGTTTACGAGAGAAGTTTCCCGTCATACTATGATCCCGTAGATACTGTGATTACATACAATAAAGATCCGAAAAAAGCAGAAGCCGAAAAGAAGGCTGCCGCTGAAAAGAAAGCGAAGGAAGTAAAGGAACGGCAGGATGCCGGCAGGAAAACAACGGAAAAGAACAAAAGAGATAAAGAGAATAAAGAAGAGCAGAAAGCCGTCATAATCTCTTTGGGGAACTGAGGCGTTCTGCTGCATATTGGAGGGATTACAATGGGAAAGTATCGGCTGAAATCAAAGCAGAAAGGTTCAGTCATTACTTTAATGGAAGTGGATACAGAATGCCAGGCTTGGTACATTCAGGCCGATGACAGAAACGCGGCTCTTCAGGTATTGAAAGCCATGAGCGATGAAATCCGCTGTTTGAGGAATATTTATTTGAATGGGGATGATGTGACGGAAGAAGTCTGTCCCCTTTTAATGACTATAGGTGATGCGTCTCTTCCGGAAGAAGAATTCAGTGAGATGTATGGTGCTGGAAATCCGGATGTCGGTATGGATATGCATAGGACAGAGGATTCGCCGGAAGGGGAGGCCGATTCTGAACCTGTTTTCAAGCTGCCTTCTATCCGTGATGTGCAGGCGGCTATAGCTGCAGCTCCGCCAGTGGAAGACAGGCCTGCACTTTCTCAAACGGCAGGCATTTCTTTTTCGAGCGAATTGCCGTCTTTAGAGAGCGTGCTTCCTGCTTCCGCTTTCCAATTATCCGCTTCCGGAGAGAAGAGAACGGACGGCATCCTTTTAGGCAGATCACATATTAAAGGGAAAATATCGGATATCAGTACGATCCGGGAAGAACAGGGCGGTATCGTCGTACAGGGAACTGTCATTGGCTGTGAGTGCCGAGAACTCCGTGAAAACAGGTGTCTGTTTACCATGAAGCTGGCTGATGAGACAGACGGAATCCTTTGCAAAAAGTTTTTTGAAAAGAAGGAAGACGCACAAAAGCTGACCGGTGTAAAAAAGAATATGACCGTAAAAGTCAGGGGGAATGTGCAGCTTGATAAATTTACCGGCGGCCTTGTGCTGAATATTTCCCAGATGGAACAGGGGAAAGAGAAAGAAATCAACCATGAGGATATGGCTGAAATACCGCGTGTAGAACTCCATCTCCATACGAAAATGAGTTTGGACGGACTCATCGATAATGAAGAGATCATCAGGACGGCGGCAAAGTGGAAGCATCCTGCCGTGGCGATTACGGATCACGGCGTCATTCAGGCATTTCCCCAAATACAAACATTGGCGGCAAAATACGGGCAAAAAGTCATCTACGGCATGGAAGGTTATCTGATCGATGAAGTGCCTGAAGATATTGACAGCGACCGGCAGCAGTACAGCCATATTATCCTGCTGGCAAAAAATATCACGGGTCTCCGCAATTTGTACCGTCTTGTGACGCTGTCCCATCTGAAATACTACCGCAAGCGTCCTCTTCTGCCCCGTCCGCTCCTTGAGGAATTCAGGGACGGACTGATGTATGGTTCCGCCTGTGTCATGGGTGAATTTTTCCGTGCCGTTTTGAACGGAGACAGCGATGAAGAACTGATCCGTCTGGCGAAATTCTATGATTATCTGGAAGTGCAGCCGCTGGGAAACAATGAATTTCTGCTGTATGAAGATAAGTATGCTGCCATCACGACGAAAAAAGATTTGCAGGAGCTGAACAAGAAAGTTATTGAAATAGGAGAAAAAGCGGGGATTCCCGTATGCGCTACATCTGATGCCCACTACCTTTTTGCCGAATACGCGCGGGACAGGGATATCCTTTTGTCCAACTGGGAGAAACCGGGGAAAATAGAATCCCATCCGCCGGTATATCTTCGGACGACAGAGGAAATGCTGGAGGAATTCAGCTATCTGCCGAAAGAAAAAGCGGAGGAAATCGTCATCACGAATACCCGCCGGGTGGCGGAGCAGTGCGAGGTCATCGAACCACTGGCAGAAGAATGGAAATCATACAATCCGAAAATTGCCGGTGCTGATGATAAGCTGAAAGCCATGTGCTATGAGAAAGCAGTGGAGCTTTATGGAGAACCGCTGCCGGAAATTGTCCAGGACAGGCTTGATCTGGAGCTGACACCGATCATCAATCACGGCTATGGCGTCCTGTATTATATCGCCCATAAGCTTGTCAAGCATTCCAACGACCGCGGTTACCTGGTGGGATCCCGGGGGTCTGTCGGGTCTTCTTTTGTGGCGACACTGGCAGGCATTACGGAAGTGAATCCGCTTCCGCCCCACTATGTGTGCCCCCATTGCCACTGGAACCAATTCTTTACTGACGGTTCCGTCGGCGGCGGTTTTGATCTGGCAGATAAGAAATGCCCCAACTGCGGCACGGAATTAAATAAGGATGGGCACAATATCCCGTTTGCCGTTTTCCTGGGATTTGACGGAGACAAAGTACCTGATATTGATCTGAATTTTTCCTCCGGCGACGACCAGGCGGTGGCCCATAAGTACACCGAAGAACTCTTCGGGCGGGATAATGTATTCCGCGCAGGAACGATTGCGGGGATCCAGGATAAGACGGCTTTCGGATTCGTCAAGCGGTACGCGGAAAACCGCGGGCTGACATTCAATGATATTTTTATAGAAAAATTATCCGCCGGCGTGGCAGGGGTAAAACGGACCACAGGGCAGCATCCCGCCGGTATTATGGTTTGTCCCCGCGATATGGATATCCATAATTTCACGCCACTCCAATATGCTGCCAATAAAAGATGGCTGAAAGATGAAACGGGAGAAAAAATTCCGGGTACCATCACCACCCATTTTGATTACCATTCCATTTCAGGGCGTATGCTAAAACTGGATATTCTGGGCCACGATGATCCGAAAGTCATACGTATGCTTCAGGATATCACGGGCATCGATCCGCTTCACATTCCTTTCAATGATGAAAAAACGCTGTCCCTTTTCAGCTCGCCTGACGCTCTCGGCATTACGTCGGAACAGTTGAAAGCGGCGGTGGGGGACAAGGGGATTACCGTGGGGGCGATTGGTCTTCCGGAGTTCGGCACACCTTTTGTCCGCGGTATGCTGGAGGATACACGGCCCAAAAATTTCTCCGAGCTTGTCCGCATTTCCGGTTTTTCTCACGGGACGAACGTGTGGCTGAATAATGCGCGGGATTTGATTACGTCAGGCAAGGTCAAACTGGAAGAAGCGATTTCCACGCGCGATGATATCATGAACTATCTGATTGAACATCATGTAAAACCGCTGACCGCTTTCAAAGTCATGGAAAACGTGCGTAAGGGTAAAGGGCTGGAAAAAGGAAATTCCAACAACCGGAAAGAATTGGAAGATGCCCGGGTACCGCAGTGGTTCATTGACTCATGTCTGAAAATTTCCTACCTTTTCCCAAGGGCCCATGCGGTGGCTTACGTTATGATGGCGTTCCGCATCGCCTGGTTCAAGGTGTATGAACCTCTTGCTTACTATGCGGCTTATTTCACTATTCGGGCGGAAGGCGCGTTCAATGCGGCGGTTATTTTAAGAGGACTGGCGTCCCAGTCGGCGGAGCTGGCGCGGATTAATTCGCTGCCCCACCCAACGGCGGTGGAAAAGGGGAGTGCCACAGTTATTGAGGCAGCGGCGGAAATGTATCTTCGCGGTTTGAAATTCCTGCCTATCGACTTGAATAAATCATCCGCTTCCGAATTTCTCATGGAAGACGGTGCACTCCGCCCTCCGTTCAACTGCATTCCCGCTTTGGGAAATACGGTGGCAAAGGAAATTGTTGAAGCCCGCAGGGAACATCCCTTTACGTCGAAAGAAGATTTGAAAAAGCGAGGCAAGGTAAGCCAGAGCATTATCGATACCATGGATGAAATGGGAATCCTCCACGGTATGCCGGAAGAAGAACAGATTAATCTGTTTTCTTTCTGAAATATATAAAACGCAATAAAAAATAAATCACCTGATTCACGATACAGTGAAGAAGGTGATTTATTTTTTTTCGATGATATCCATATTTCGGAGTAAGACGGGCCTGCCCCGCCAGGAAAAAGCATATTCTCCATATTCTTTTGTAAATCGGCGGTTTGAAATCTGTTCCAGTGTTTCTCTTTCCAGACGGGGGATCCGGTCTGCACCCGTTTCCGGAAGGGGAGAGTATGCTGCATTTTCATTAAAGGGACAGCATTTCTGGCACTCATCACATCCGAAGATAAGCGGCGTCTTACGAAGAATATTTTTTTCTTCTTCATTTAAGACTTCTTTCTTTTGCGTGAGGTACGATTTGCATCGCCACGGATTGAACCGTTCGTGGGAAAGCGCTTTTCCGGGGCATGCCGCGAAACAGCGGGTGCAGCTGCCGCAGTTCATTGCAAGCGGGGTGTCCGGAGGAAGTGCCAAAGTGGTCAGTATGGCTCCGATGGTAAAGTAAGAACCGTACTTCGGATGTATGAGGCAGTGGTTCCTGCCGAAAAAACCGAGTCCTGCCTGGTAAGCGAGCCAGCGGTCTGCCATGGGGGATGTATCGGTAATCGCATGGAATTTTTCATTGGGATACTGCTCTTCCATATATCCGATAATTTTTGCAAGATACGCGCGGACAACGTGGTGATAATCTTTGGCTCGTGCATAAAGGGCGATATTTGCATTCTTTTCCTCGGGGTACCGGTAAGGGAAGAGAATGACAGCGATGGACTTTGTATCCGCGAGAATTTCTTCAGGCGCCAGCCGCTTTTCTATCTCCGCCGGCGCGAAAGGAACGGGACCCGCTTTTTCCAGTTTTTCGGAAAGCTGGGGGGCGATAGGGCAGGACATGCATCCTACGGCGTCCAGCAGGAGGGAGCGTGCTTTTTCCAATAATAGATTTTTGGCGGAAGAATTCATACATTCCTTTCATAAAAAAGAGCAGGTTTCCCCGCTCCCATTTTACTTGCCGATACGTTTGGACAGGACGTCGCTTACCCGCTCTGTCGGCATATCATCGCTGTCATACAGAAGGCCTTTCGGACTTTTGATAATGAGCCGGTCCATGAGGTTTTGGTCAATCAAATCATTGGTGGCTGACAGGAAAGAGAGACAGGCCTTATCATGCTGTTCTTTTGAAATGAGTCTGGACAGGCCCGGCGTTTTTAACCGCTGCTGCAGGTAAAGCTGGTGGATGGCTTTCCAGCTGTCTTTCTTCGGGCAGGCACGGAGAAGTACGCAGATAGTATATCCTTTTTCTTTCAGATAACTGATGAGCGCCATGGTGTGGGCGGAGTCATCAAGAGAGCCTTCCTGCAGGATGTGATACTTCTCTTCTGCTGCTTTCCGCATGGCTAAGTCAGAAAGATATTTCCCTTCCTTTGTGGAAAAATAGGTGCAATAGCGTCCGTATTTCTGAAAAACTTCTTTTGCCCGGGGATGAAACCCGCGGAAGTTGTCACTCATGGACTGGATAATGTCGCCGTCGTAGTCATCGATGATCACGGAGGACATCCGTGTCTTTCCGGAACCTGGCTGGCCTGCGATAATGAAGGCTGTCGGATTCTCCTGCGCCCCTGTTTTGCCCTTTATCATGGCAGGCCAGATAACCGAGTTGAAAAGGGTATTCATCTCTTCGGCGGAAAAACGTCGGACTTCTTCCAATTCTTCTTTTGTCAGTTTGGAGGAGCTCACGGAAGAAAAAAGCTGGTCTGCCGTGTACTTCGTTTCGATGGCATATGCCTCTTTGAGCATTTCAATCTGTTTTTCCATAGAAATCCCATGACCTTTTCGGAGTTCCACCTTGGCCATGGCGCGAACCGTTTTCCGCCATAAATGGAGAAGGCGTTTTTCATCCTCCTGTTGGATTCCTTCTTCACTTCTCATATTGGAAAGCAGATTGTAAATCGTGGTGAATATTTCCGCGTTCACTTCCAACTGGATTCCCATGGGGGTAATTTCCGCGGATTCATACAGTTCATTGATCGATCGCTCGTCATATGGCATAGCCTTAACCAACTCCTTTTATCATCAAATATATGTCCCATCATAACAAAAGGGGAAATATTTGTCTAATGACCGCATTCTTTATTCCTTAAGCGGGACAAATCGACGGCGGGCGGCGTAGCGAGAGAATCATCCCGGTTCCATGGCTTGTCATAGAGCTCCAGACATTCGCGGACTGTTTCATACGCTGCGGAAGCGAGAAGCGAACCGAGGACGGAGAAAGTGCCTGCGTCCGTATAACGCGGGGCATCCGGATTGGTGATGAGCGTGATGCCGTCCGTTCCCGTGCCCGTAGCAGGCAGACCGTTATTCACATCGGCGATACCCAGATCCTGCAGGGCTGCCGTCTTCCCTTCAGTGATCGTGATGATGGCCCGCGTCATGATGGCGGAAGGAAGGGAAATATTCAGACTGATCATGATATTGATCGTACCTACAGGAAAGAAGTGACCGTCTTTTTCTGTATAGAGCGGCGGAGAACCTGCGCGGGCCGCCGTTTTTTCCGCACCGCCCGTAGTAACTGCGTCAAGAAGAAGCTCCTTATGGGAAAATGTTTTCACGGAACGCCATTCCATCTTTGCCGCTGTAAGAAGGGCGCAGGCCTTTGCCGGATCATATCCGTTTTCCAAAATGGAAAGACGTAAAAATTCAGGGACAGACCCTCCGGGAAATCGATCTTCCGATGGATAAAAGGTTTCCAGTTTCTGGTTGACTGCATAATTGATTTCTTTAAAACCGCCGCCGTAAATGGCAGTGGAAAGGGAAAAACGTGTTTTTTCAAAAGCCAGACAAAGGTGGGAACGTGATGCATGCAGTTTCCCTCCCGCCGGCAGTGTAATCGTTGTGTCCATGGTATCTCCTTTATTCTTATTATAACAGGCGGTGCTTGTCATATCATTGAACGGCCTATAGAAATATGATAAAATTTAAGCGTATTTTATAATGTGTAAGGAGTACTCATGTTTATTGTGCCTTATATGGTGGTAGCTGCAGTTGCTATCCTGTTTTTTATTGTATGCCGGTTTATAGTGTACGGCGTTGGCGGTAAATCGCGGCACGCCGGGGTGAAAGCGGAAGTGACCGCGGAAATTCCCGTGCGTCCCCGCCGTAAAAAGGTGCCGGTCCGGCAGGCAGTGCCTGAGACGACCGCAGAATTTCCTTTGAGGAAAAAATCAGATGGTGCCGGAAAATCCGCCGGTGAGACTACACAGATTTTGCCTGTAAAGGAAATTATAAAAAAGGCTGATGCCGCTATGGGTGCTGATGGCGCTACCCGTGTTTTCGACCGGGGTGAACTGGAAAAGACGCTGCCGCCTGCTAAAATGCCTTCAGGGAAGGTATCTGCCTTTACCGCGGAAAAAGCTCCTGAGATTTTGGAAGGCACACCGACACTCCAATCTCTGGAAGAACGGTTTGTCCGGCATTTCCTGAACCGGTACGGCGCGGTTTCTTCTGTCGTGGAACAAGATACAAGGATGGTAACTGGACACTTAATCCGTAATATGGATATGGATCCTGAAGATATGGCAGACAGTCTGACACATATCATGGTACAGGAAGCGTTACAGAACGCCCAGCGTACGTATGTGCTGATGCCGAACGATACGGTTCTTTCCATGGTGACTGATGCATTTGCGGATGTGGCCAGGGGCCGCCGTTCCGAAACGAGGACAACCCTTGCCTATGATGCGCTGAAAGCGATGCCCCGCATGGAAGAAACACAATTCAATGCGCTGTCGCTCCTTCTTCTTTTTCATTATTCAAGGAATACGGATAATGTGGATATGGAGGCCTTCCGTAAGTACACGAGAAAGTATATTACTCCGTTTCTTAAGGAGCTGCCTGATGAATACAGCGGTTATCAGCAGATGGAATATATTCGCTGTGTCTCTTTGGAAAACAGAGAAATCTCTTTTGGCAGGGTGCTTCATGATTCATACCCTCTTATTTTTGCTTACCGCGGCGCCATGAAGAGCGAACTTTCTTCCGTGAAATCCGACTGGCCTGAAGATGCTCTTGTCCCGAGTCTGTACAATTCATACTATAAACCGGCGGTGGTGGATGATTCCCTCTTTGCGGATTTTTGTGCTGATATGGGGATTACCAAAGAGGAAGACAAGACTTACCTTCTGAAAGTTCTCCATTCCCGTCCGGTGGATTATGACAGAAAGGAATTATCATACATCCTGGAAAAGATTTCTCCCGACCTGGCAAGTATGCAGGAAGTATGGGACACCAGTCTGCTCCGCAGATCTTCGCTGACCCTTATGGGGATGTACATCGCCCGTGTCTGCATCAAGGCAACTATCGGCGAGGAATTTGACTTGTCCCATTGGATGTAAAAATATAAGAAATTATATGCATGGAAAAGCATTTTGGTTATCCTTGTTGAATACGGATGATTAAAATGCTTTAATGACGTATAGAATAATAAGATTTTAAAACGACAGGTGGAAGATGGGGATATTTGATATTATAGGACCGGTCATGATCGGCCCTTCCAGTTCACATACGGCAGGCGCCGCGCGTATCGGAAAAATAGCACGGGAAATATTAAATGACGAACCGGTTTCAGCGGAGATTACGCTGTACGGTTCTTTTGCAACCACAGGAAAGGGGCACGGTACGGATAAGGCGCTCGTGGCAGGTCTTATGGGCTATGCCCCCGACAGCGGCACGATCCGTGATGCGATTACTACCGCGGAGGAACGGGGGCTTTCTGTTTCCTTTCAGGCATCTTCCCTGGATATGGGACATCCCAATGTGGCGGAAATCAAAATGAAGGGGAAAAGTGGAAGAATGGCGACAGTGGTAGGGCGGTCCTTAGGCGGCGGCCGTGTCATGATTACGGAAATTGACGGGTTCCCTGTGGAAATCACGGGTGAGGAGTATACACTCCTCACCAATCATAATGACGTGCCCGGTATTGTTGCCGATGTAGGGAAGATTCTTGCAGAAGAACATGTGAATATTTCCAATATGCGCGTATTCCGCAAAGGGAAAGGAACGGAAGCGGTAATGATCATCCATTCCGACCAAAAGGTTCCCGAATCTGTTATTTGCAGGATCAAAGAAGGAAATAAAAATATCAACAGTGTTATGACACTGGATATTATTTAAGGCAGGGTATTATGAAAACATATCATTCCGTAAAGGAACTTTTTGCGCTGGCAGAAGAAAACCATTGCTCTCCCGGTGTTATTGCATGCCGGCTGGAGTCGGAAGAAAGCGGAAAAGACTTTGATGAAGTATGGGAAAAGATGAAAAAGACCATTCCCGTTTTCCGTCAGTCTATCCAGCGCGGACTGGCGGATACGAAAAAATCTGCCAGCGGACTTGTGGGTGGTGATGCCAATACCATTTTCATGCGGGGAAGCCGTTTTTTGAGTCCTGTATGCCGCCGTGCCTGTGCTTATGCTATAGCAACAGCGGAAGCAAATGCTAAAATGTTCCGTATCGTGGCGTGTCCGACAGCAGGATCCTGCGGGATTGTACCGGCTGTTTTGGCGGCAGTGGCGGAAGAAGAAAATTCTACTCTCAATGATGTGACCCGCGCGTTATTTACAGCGGGAGCCATTGGACGGATTACTGCGGAGAATGCTTCGATTTCGGGGGCAGTTGGCGGCTGCCAGGCGGAATGCGGCACAGCGGCGGCGATGGCTGCGGCTGCGGCGGTGGATTTACTCCATGGTACGACAGAGGAAATGGGGAACGCTATGGCGCTGGCGATGAAAAATATTTTGGGGCTTGCCTGTGATCCTGTGGCGGGTCTTGTGGAGGTTCCCTGCGTGAAAAGAAATGGATTCCATGCGGTACATGCCCTTGTGGCGGTGGAAATGGCAATGATGGGGATCCGTTCCGTCATCCCTCCTGATGATGTGATTGACGCTATGGGAAGAATCGGGCGCCTTATGCCTGTGTCCCTTCGTGAAACCAGCCTTGCAGGTCTTGCCATGACGGAAGAAGGAAAGCATATTTCCGAAAGGCTGATGAAACAAAATGCTATGCCGGCAGAATAGCATAAATGAAAAGGATAAAAAGACTGCGGCAATCAGAGGAAGCACTTTGGCGGATTTCTTTCCGAAGCGCATTGACAGGAAAGAAAAATATGGCTATAATAAACTACGTTGCCGGGGCATAGCGCAGTTTGGTAGCGCACTTGGTTCGGGACCAAGGGGTCGCAGGTTCAAATCCTGCTGCTCCGACCACATGCGGGTGTAGCTCAATGGTAGAGCGCCAGCCTTCCAAGCTGGTTACGAGGGTTCGATTCCCTTCACCCGCTCCATTTTTTGAGGGACTTTCCGGAGCGGGGAGTCTTTTTCTTTTGCGGTATTTCGGGGAATCCTTTATAATAAAAAATAATTCAAATGAGGAGCTGACCATGGGCTTTTTTGACAGAAGTAATGAATCCGCCAGTCCGATCGGCCTTTTGCGGGCGCATATCGGCACGTTTATGTACTGCGTGAAAATGGGAAAAAAGAAATTTCAAAATAAAGAAGATGTAGGAGATATCTTTTTTGATATGGACCAGACGAAGTTTCTTTTGGATCAGGCGACACGGGGCTCACTTTACGATTTTCGACAGCGTATCGATTCCGCTCTTTGGGATGCGGCTGTCCATAAATATTCGGAAGATTTGGACAAGCTGAAAAAAGCGCTCCTGAAAGCTGTGGATCAAGGGGCAGCGAAAGCAGCGGATATTGCGGAGGAAGAGCCGGAGGAAATTGTTCCCGAAAAGGAAGAAGAAAAATCGGGAGACTGGCGGAATCATATTCTTGATGAAATGAAGGAAGCGGAAGAAGCAGCGAAGAAGAAAGTGCCGTCAAAAGAAGAAAAAAGAGTAAAGACGGATGACTCTAAAGAGATGTCCGAAGCCGATTGCCGGGAGCTGTGGAAACTCATTAAGGAGATGGATAAGGAATTCCGCGAAATGAAACAAATTGCTGATGAATGGCTCATGGTGAACGGGAGAAAAGACGGATGTTTAGGAGCAGTTCTTGCGGCAATGCTCCTGCCTGCAGGTGCCATCTACGGAATCTGGTCGCTTTTTTAAGGGAAATCGAAGTTATATATTGTGCTTTCCGCATTTTCTGTGCTATTATAATCAAAGTAAAGGTTGTTTCGGGAGGTGACATTATGTCTAAACACATCGTTACGATTAACAGCTCTTCTCTGCAGGACTCCATCAAATTTGAAGGCTGCAGCGAATGCCAGACTTCCTGTCAGTCTGCATGCAAGACCAGCTGCACCATCGGCAACCTGCTCTGTACGGAACAGGAAGAAGCTGAAGAAGCGTAAGGCACGGCCATGCTCCCGATCTTATGGTCGGGAGTTTTTCAATTGTTGTACGGAAATATTTCTTTTGGGGGCTCAGAAAAATTCATGGATTATAATGTAAAGCCCATGATTCATCGTTTCCGTCAAAATGATATGAATATCGTCATGGATGTGAACAGCGGCATTGTCCATGTCGTTGATGATGTGACATACAGGGTTCTGGAGTTTTATAAAGGAGAGGGCAGAGAAGAAGCTTTATCCGCTCTCGAAAAAGAATACGGCGCTGAAGAGCTGAATGAAGTCATGGATGATTTGGATGAACTCATCAGGGCTCAGTCTCTTTATGCGCCCATGGATAAGAATTATGAAATGGCGATCGAAGATAAACCGATTGTCAAGGCGCTGTGTATCAATATCGCCCATGACTGCAATCTCCGCTGCAAGTACTGCTTTGCTGGACAGGGAGGATATGGACAGTGGCGTATGCTCATGAGCTTCGATGTGGCGCGCCGGGCTGTTGATTTTCTGATTGCCCACAGCGGGCACCGTGAACATTGCGAACTGGACTTTTTCGGCGGCGAACCGCTCATGAACTGGCATGTGGTCCAGCAGACCGTGACTTATGTACGCCAGCAGGAAAAGAAACACAACAAAAAAATAAAGATGTCTCTTACGACGAACGGAATGCTTCTGGATAAGGAGAAGGTGAAGTATCTGACGGATAACCATATCAGCCTGATTCTGTCACTGGACGGCCGTAAGGAAATGCATGACTCCATGCGTCCCGGCGTGAATAATGAAGGTACTTATGACCGCATTATGAAAAATCTCCAGTACTGCATCAAGCATCGCAATGGAGAAGAATACTATGTCCGCGGTACTTTCACCAGGCAGAATCTGGATTTCACTACTGATGTGGAAGATATGCTCAATCATGGATTTCCCGCGGTTTCTATGGAACCGGTTGTCGGTGATGACACGGCGGATTATTCCATCAAAGAGTCGGATCTGCCTCGGGTGAAGGACGAATATGATAAATTGGCGAAGTTTTTCATCAAGCGTGAAGAGGAAGGAAATCCCTTTTTTTTCTTCCATTTCAATATGGATCTTTGGAGAGGCCCCTGCCTGCCGAAGCGTCTTCGCGGATGTGGAGCGGGGCATGAATATCTGGCGGTCGTGCCCAATGGAGATATTTACCCTTGCCACCAGTTTGTCGGTCGTGAAGGATATGTGATCGGCAATGTCTTTGAAGGACTCAAAAATATGAAGATGATGCGCGATTTTCGTGTGAACCATGTGTTCAGCAAGCCTGAATGTGTGGACTGCTGGGCAAAATTCTTCTGCTCCGGCGGCTGCCATGCAAATAATGAAGCTTATGCCGGGGATATCCATAAGCCTTACGGGATTACCTGTGAAATTCAAAAGAAGCGTGTGGAATGTGCGATGATGATTCAGGCGTATAATAAGTTGAAAGCTCCGAAAGTCATGCACCAGCCGGGAACAAAAGCGGCAAGGAAAGCGGAAGGCTTATCCGCTACCTGATAAGATGAAATAAAGAAAGAAGAGGATGACAAGAGGTTTCTGTTTGCGCAGAGACTTCTTTTAATTTATAATAAAATAAGTATTATAGGGGTAATGGAATCAAAATACAGGCATCGTTTTTGATGCATTTTGTATGAAGGAGGAATTGATTATGCATATAAAAAGAGTTGGAGTCGCCCTTATGGCGGCTGCCATGATTGGTACAGGTGTGTTTTCCGGGGTTTCTGCATCCGGATTGGGCAGTATTCTCGGCGGTATTGTGAAAGTAGGCGGTATAGGGTTCCTTGTGGATAAGTATGGTGAATCGCTGAACAGTGCCATCAATTCTGTTATGATGAAAGAAGGCGCAGGTACGAACTATGCTACAAAGGTTGTTCCTATCGTCAGTATCGGTAACAGAGGATATATCGGAGCAGCACAGGTTATCGGCGATGCGGACCAGGTGGAAAAGGTGGAAGCGGTAGGCCAGCTTGAAATCAGCTGGAATAACAAGCTTTTCCGCATCAAAGGTCTAATTCCTATGGACAGTAAGAATCCGACCAGTTTCAGCCGTGTGCAGGGTGTAGGTGTTTCCGCCGTTATTGATGTAAGAGTTTAATCGGAGGACTCAGCATGAAAAAATCTATTCTTGCAGCAGGTATTTCTTTGTTGTTTGTATTTCCGGGAGCAGCAGCTGAACCAACGACTCTAAACGGACGTATGGAACGGGTGGAAGATGTCCTTTATGGGGAAACGCGCAGCGGCTCCCTTACCGAACGGATTACTTCCGCTGATAATTTAATTTATGGCACAGGTAGTTCGACAGGTGTGGGTCTTGATGATCAGGTCGGGAATCTTTATGCTGATGTGGTGAACAGCGGTAATGATGCTGCACCGTCCATTTCTTCCCGGACGAATGCCCTGGAGTACTACCTGACTGATGAAATTAAGCGGGAACCGCTTGCCGGCCGTATCGGTGATATGGAAAAAAGCGTTTTCGGCAGCGTGAAATCAGGCGCATTGGATAAGCGTACCGCGGAATTGGAAAAAGCTATTTATGGAGATCAACATTCGGAAATGAAGGATGTTGTTCTTCCTGAAAAGACGGTATTCAAGATTTCTTTAAATGATAATATCAGTAGCAAAACAAACCTTGTGGGTGACCCTGTAGAATTTACCGTGCAGGAAGATGTGAAGGTCGGTGACATTCTTGTGCTGCCCCGCGGTTCCAGAGGAAGCGGCGTGGTGACGAAGGTATCCCGGCCGAAGAGCTTTGGATGCAGCGGTAAACTGGATATTTCATTTGATCAGGTATTTTCTTTGGATGATGAACCGATTCCGACCGTTCTCGGACCGGAAGCAAAAGATAAGCTGAAGATGGAAGCTGCTGCCGTAGGCGCTTCTACTATCGGCGCATTGGCGCTGGGGCCGGTCGGCCTGGTAGGCGGTTTTTTTGTTAAAGGCAAAGATGTGGAACTTCCTGCAGGATCTGAATTGTATATACAAACGCAGAAAGATGTTACCACGAAAGGTCTTGTTACCGCTTCCGGCGCACCGAACATGGTACTTCGTAAGAGAGTGGCCAAGTCGGCTGTTGCCGGAGAGGCAGGGAGTACAATGGCTTCTGATGCCGGTTCTTCTGTGAATACTGTGGAAAATATGCGGAATGAATTGAAGTTCGTCAATGAGGACGGAGATGAAATAGATACCAAGACAAAAACAGTAAAATCTGATGCGGAAGAGACAAAAGCGGATGTTTCCGGGACAGCGGAAAAGGCTGCTGATGAAGGAGAAGAAAATGCATCAGTAGTTATTGTAAGAAATGAATAAATCGAAATTAAAAAGGGCATTGATTTTAGGGTGTGCCCTTTTTCTGGGAACGGGTCCGGAAGGATATGTTTCGGCGGCAGGCGGTATAACTTATGAAGAAGGGTTCGTCGTCGATGAGGATCATAAGGGCGTAGTGCGCCCGATTCGTCCTGCGGAAGTTCTTGTAAATCGGAACAATGCAAAAACAAAGGAACCGGTAAAATCCGATTCCCCGTCTTCGGCAGCAAAAAAAGGGAAGAAGGCAAAAGATACCGGGATTTCTCCTGAACATCCTTTGACTTTTACTGCGGACTATATCCGTTATAACCATTCTACAGGAGATGTTATGGCGGAGGGGCGTATTGATATGCGCCAGATGATGGATCAGTACACTACAGAATATGTCTATGGAAATACGGTTACCCAGCAGTATGTTATTCCGGGAGAAGTACACTGGAAAAATCCCACTACTGATATGACGGCACAGCGGGCGGAATATGACGGTGCCGCATCCATAGGAAAGTTCTATGACTTTTCAGGCTGGGATTCAGGCCTTTACTATTTTAAAGGGGATAAAGGGACTTATTATCGTAAGGACAATAAAATGGTTGCGGATAGAGGCTACTTCACGACGAAGCATGCTGTCGCCAAAGTACCTGACTATCGGATTGAAGCAGATACCATCGAAATTTATCCGGGAGACCATTACACGGCTTATGATGTGAAATTAAAAGTGAAGAATACAACCCTTATTTCTCTTCCCAAGTACAGGGCTTCTTTGAAAAATGACAATGCGACCAGCCCGTGGTCGCTCCTTCCCCGCCCGAAGTATGACAGCGATAACGGATGGGGATGGCATAACGGACTTGAATTACCTGTAGCGCATAATGACGATCTGTATTTTTATATCCGCAATGAATGGTACACGAAATCAGGATACAAGCCGGATGTCGGTTTTAGCTACAGCACACCTTTCGGGTGGTTCAATTTCCATTATGCTGAAGAAGAAAGTTCCATCAATGATGAGGGCGGTTTATGGATTAAAAAGCGGCCGGCTCTTGAGTTTAAGTCTAATCGGTATTACCTGTTTAAATCGCCCTTCTATGCAGGTATAAACGGAGAGATCGGTTATTGGGATGAGGAAAGGGCAGGCGGTAACCGTAAGGGCAGTTATAAAGGCTTCGACGTGTATATTTCCGGTGATCCCATAAAGCTGGGCAGGTTTCTGACTTTTAACTGGAGAGCAGGGATTGCCAAAGATTACTACGGATACCAAAATGAGATACGTGAAAATAAATACTATTCCGTGGGGCTTATGGGCGGATACAGAGCGGTTTCCGGATGGATCAATTATACAAATCGTGCGATCACGGGATATACGCCGTATCTTTATGATACGTTCAGTACGACGAAACCGATTGATATAGGATTCAGACTCGAACTTACACCCAAAGATGCTGTAAGCGTTTCCTGGACGATTGATGCGAAAAATGGTAATGTGGATCACCGCTATTATACTTACTACCGGGATATGCATTCATTCTATGGATGGATCCGTTATGACACGGTGGAAAAGAAAACAACATTTATGATCATGCCGAAAGATTTTAGATTCTGATTGGGGTCATCGCTATAGGGGCTGGAATGAAATTTTCTTTAGACAAACATTTAGATGTCGATTTACAATATATTTTTGGCAGTAAATGGAATGTAAATGCGGAAGATCTGCAAAATTATGAAGCAGTTATTTCCAATGCGGCAAAGCGTGTACAGCGGATAAGAAAAACGGGAAAAGGCCCGGGAGGCAAAGCGGTTCTTTTTTCCCGCCTTCCTTATATTTTAGATGAAAATGTTCTCATGACGGCAGAAGAGCGGCTGCGGTTGGAACGGCTGGACGGAATCGGGAAAGAACAGGATGTTCTGATTTCTATCGGGATAGGAGGATCTTATCTGGGAAATCAGGCGATTTTTGATATTTTTTATGGTCCGTACTGGAATATGCGTTCCCGCAGGGAAAGAAACGGGTATCCGCAGGTATTCTTTGCGGGACAGAATGCCGACCCGGCAGCGCTTATGGATCTCGTCCGCCAGCTTCGGAGGGAACGGGGCCGCTGCAGCCATAAATTGAGAGTGCTGCTCCTGATAATTTCCAAGTCGGGGACAACTGTGGAACCGATGGCGGCTTTCCATGTATTGAGACGGGAATTATCCGATTTTTGCGAGCTTTCTTTTATTACAGTCACTGACAGAAATACCGGTAAGCTCCATGAATTGGCCGAACGGGAAGGATGGGAACAGTTTGCCGTGCCTGAAGGTATCGGCGGCCGTTTCAGTGTCTTTTCCCAAGTCGGTTTGGTCTGGGGGAAGTTGGTCGGTTTCGATATAAGGGCTTTTCTTGACGGTGCGAGATTTGTGGAAGAGCATTGCCGGGGGAAAATTTCGGATAACCCGGCACTTATGCTGGCTGCGGTCAAGTTTATCGCCATGAAAGAGTATGGAGTGGCAGCAGAGGTCATTATGCCTTATGGCGCAGGCCTTCGTGCATTAGGCTGGTGGTATGCCCAGTTGCTGGGAGAGTCTTTGGGGAAAAAATTTGATACCCATGGGAATATTATTTACAATGGCCGCATTCCGGTTGCCTGTGTAGGCACGACAGATATGCATTCCCTTACGCAGGAACACCAGCAGGGGAAGAAGAATAAAATTGTACAGTTTATTTCCGTGAGAAATCTTCCCGATAAAGCGGATTTCTTTTGTGATAACGGGCACGCAGGCGGAATGGTGGATTTGGGGATGCTGCTTAATGCCGCTGCCCGGTCTAATCAGGAGGCTCTGGCACAGGAAGAAAGGATGAGCTGTGTGATAGAAATTGAAAAGCTGACAGAATTCCACATAGGAATGCTGATGTACTTCTTTTTCCTTGCTACTGCCTATGAAGGTGCTATGGCGGATATCAATACATACGACCAACCGGGGGTGGAGGATTACAAGAAAATCCTCCGCAAGTATTTACAAAAATATATGAAAGAGGTATGAGGTTATGGCGGGGGCGCGCAGGAGATGGATAGTCCCGGTGACAGGGGCAGTGGCGGCTGTTTTAACGGTGTGGGGCATTCTTGGTGTCGGTAAAGCGTCAACCGTTATCCCTGAAGAGGCAAACAGTACAACTCCTGATGCTGTAAATGAAAGTGAAATGAAACTTGGAGAAATATCGGGCGGCGTTAAAAAATATGACGCGGCTCTTTATTTACGGGGGAAACCGTTGAAAGATCCGTTTTATGCGGTGCGGTCTTATGATTCAAAGAGGGAAAATGAAGAAGCACCGCAGATGCCGGTGGCAGAAGGGACAACGGGGGCTATCCATCTCGCCCCGGTTTTACAGGGAGTCATGGAGTATGGAGGGAATCGGCGGGCCATGCTTGCCGTGAATGGAGAATCAGTTACAGTTCGGAAAGGGGATCGGGTGGGTATATGGTCAGTCGTTTCAATCGGAGAAAAAACAGTCCAGTTATCATCGGCAGCAGAGAATCTTTTTTTGGAACTGCCTTGAGACATACCGTCTTTTTATTCGTAGGCACTCTGTTCTTCTGTTTCCCTTTTTCTGTTAATGCGGAAAACAGAATACCAGAGATGAAACTGGAAACGAGTGCTCACGAAACGATGGAAGCAACACTCCGCCAATCCATGGAAGAACGAAAAGGGGAAAAGGCAAAAAGTTATTTAACGAAACATGCTGTTACGGAAGAAAAAGAACCTTCCGATTTCAGTCTTCATGTAAAGAATGCGCCTATCCAGGAGGTCCTCCGGAGTCTGGCGGAACTTACAGGGAAAAATATTGTCTTCGGCGGTACAGTTACAGGAAGTGTGACGGCTGATCTGGATCACGTCACGCCGAAAGAAGCGCTCCATGCCATGCTGGTTTCCCAGGGACTCATAGCACGGGAAGAGGGGGGCATGCTTATTGTTTTTGGGGAATCCGCCATGAAAAATGGGGGAAGAGCAACGAAATCCTATAAATTGTCTTATGCGGAAGCGAAAGAGGTGGCGGAAGGGATTCGCCAGCTTTCTGACAGCGTCCATGTAGCATATAACCAGACGGCAAACGCGGTCATTCTGAGCGGAACACCTTTGGAAATCATGGAAACCGCTGCGGTTCTCCGCTCTCTTGATGTTCCTGAAAAACAGGTAAAAATAGAGGCGGAAGTTATTGCCGTAAACCGATCCCATTCCAAAGAACTTGGGATCGACTGGGATTTTAAAGCTCTTACCGGCAGCGGCGAGTATCACAGGGAAAGCTGGAATGAACAGCGGTATGTCACCGATGGCGCGGGAAATATAAAGTATGATAAAAATGGAAATCCGCGGATGCGGAATATCGAACATAACGGATGGAATGTGAAGATTCCTGAAGGCTACGCAGGTATTTCCTACGGCAGATCCGTGGCAGGGCATCCCTACACCGCTTTTTTCAGGGCTAACCTGAATGCTCTTGTTTCTACAGGCAAAGCGAGAATCCTTGCCCGGCCGAATGTGGTCACCATGAACGGACGGGAGGCGGAAATACTTATAGGAAATAAAATTCCGGTTATCGTGGAGCATGTGGATAACGGCGTTCGGACAACGACCACGGAATACCGCGACGCAGGCATCAAGCTTACCTACACGCCGCGAATCAGTGCGGACGGGGAAATCACCGCAAATGTGAATGCTGAGGTTTCCACGCCGTACCTTGTGCCTGAAATGCGGGCTTACCGTATCATTACCCGCCAGGCAAATACGCTGGTCCGTCTCCGGTCGGGCGATATGCTTACTATCGGGGGCCTGATAGATAAGGAAGAAAATAAAACCTTTAGGAAAGTTCCTATTCTGGGAGATATCCCCTTACTGGGAAAACTTTTCCAGAGCAAGAGCCGATCCGTGGAGGAGTCGGAAATAGTCATCATCATAAAAGCGGAAATACTGGACAGATGAACCGCTTTTATAGGAAGATAAGGGAAATATGGCAGTACTTAGAGTCAATGGTTTAACTAAATATTTCGGCATTAACAGCGTTTTTGAAAATGTTTCTTTCGAATTGAAAAGCGGCGAACATATTGGGCTTGTAGGGGCGAACGGCGCAGGGAAAACGACACTCCTGAAATGTATCATGGGAAGGGAAGAGGCTGACCGGGGAACGATAAAAACCAGTGATGGTGCAGTAATCGGCTACCTTCGCCAGGATTTCGATTATGCCGGTGAAACGATACGTGATGAAATGGAAGAAGCGTGGGAAGACGTTCTCTTTTATAAAGACAGAATGGAACGGCTGGCAGCCGAATTGGAATTTCATAAAGATGACGCTGATCTTGTTTTGGAATATGGAAAAACGGAAGCCCGTTTTGAATTTCTCGGCGGTTATGATTATGAATCTGCCACAAAAAAGATTTTAAGGGGTCTCGGTTTTACGGAGGAGGATTGGGATCGGGACATTCATTCTTTTTCCGGCGGTCAGAAGGTCAGAATTAATTTGGCGGCTGCTTTCGTGCGTCATCCGGATTTCCTTCTTCTTGACGAACCGACGAACCATTTGGACATGGGCATGCTGGAATGGCTGGAGGATTATCTTCGCTCCTATAAAGGAGGCGTGCTTATGATTTCTCATGACCGTTACTTTCTTGATGCTGCGGCGACAGGCATTATCGATCTGGAGAATCACCGCATTCATTCTTACCGCGGCGGCTATACGCGGTATATGGATACGAAGACACGGGAAACGGCGGCTTATGAAAAAGCATATGAAAAGCAGCAGGAGCATATCCGTGAAACGGAAGAATACATAAGAAGATACAAAGCGGGGATCAAATCAAAACAGGCACGGGGACGGCAGTCGCAGCTGAACCGCTTGGAACGGCTGGAAAAACCGAACCGGCAGGCCACATTTCGTTTTCATTTCACACCGCCTGATGACTGTGCGGATAAGGTTCTTGATATCCTTCATGGTACGGCAGGATATAATGGGACTCCTTTATTTAAAGATATAGAAATGCATATAAAAAAAGGGGAGGCGGTAGGACTTATCGGACCAAACGGTGCGGGGAAGACGACCCTCCTGAAAATGATTACAGGGGAACTGGCGGGAGAGAAAACGCTTATCCATATGGGCAGCCATGTACAGGTGGGTTACTACTCCCAGGAGCAGGAGTGGCTTTCACCGGATCGAACCGTTATTGATGAGGTGCGGGATCTTTTCAATTATGGCGAAGCGGAAGCAAGAAATGTGCTGGGCATGTTCCTCTTTCGGGGAGAAGATGTTTTCAAAAAAATATCTCTTCTTTCCGGCGGTGAAAAGGCGAGGCTGTCCTTGTTATGTCTCTTTCTGAAACGGCCGAACTTTCTCATCCTTGATGAACCGACAAACCATCTGGATATTCCTACGAGGGAAATCATGGAAAAAGCCATACAGGCTTTCGGCGGAACCTGTCTGATTGTTTCCCATGACCGGTATTTTCTTGATAAAGTTGTGACGCGCACACTGGAACTGGACAATGGCAGGCTTACTGAGTACCTTGGCAACTACACTTACTATAAAGAAAAGAAAAAAGACCTGGAAGAATTTGAAAAGGACAGGGGAAATGCAAAGACTGCCAAGACGCCTGCCAAAATGACGGTATCCAAGGCGGAACCAAAAAAGGTAGAAAAGAAGGGGATTTCCATAGCGGCAGCAAAAAAGCTGGAGCAGGTGGAAATGGAAATTGCACGGCAGGAAGCGACCGTGAAAATGTACACTTTCCGTATGAACAGCGAGCCTGAAAATTATGCCGCCCTTACGGAAGAGTATAAGGACGCGGAAGAAAAGCTGGCAAAACTTTATGAACGATGGGATGCCATCGCAGAAGATATGTAAAGGAGGATTACATGAAAGACACGGCACTGGCGGCAGCCAAGGAAATGATTAAGACGATGGAAGGCTTAGCAGATGGTTTGCAGGAACGGCTGCGCAGAACGGAAGCAGAAAATGAAGCGCTTCGGAAAGAATTGGAAAAGTATCGTGAAGAAGAACGGGAAATGGCGGAAGAGGTTTTTCGGGGAGGCTCCGGTGAATTTAGCCGCTGTGACGACGGAGAGACATTAGAAGACCTAAGCGGGAAACTCAGCTGTTACTATCGGGATTTAGATCTTTATGACGAAAAGCGGATTACCGCTGAAGACGGGGAGACGCTCTATCACACGATGAAGTACATCTTCAAACAATTAAAAAAAGCAGGTGTCCGCTTTAAGTGATGCCTGCTGTAAATGACGGACAGAAATGTTCGTCTTTTTCTATTTTAATTTCTTTGCCTGCGCGTAGAAGAACATATACTGCTGAAAAATACCTGCTGCATGGCCATAAGATGGGAACGGGCTGATTCCGCCATAATATTTCTGAATGACCCGCCCGATCCACACGTCTACAGGTGCGGCTGCCGTGCGGTGGTAAGCGAATAGGGAAATACAATTTACTACTTTGATGCCTGCTCCGGGAAACAGAAGAAGTTTTTCCGTGAGTTCTTTATCAGACAATGTTTCCATTTTAGTGAAGCTGATCTTTTCTCTCGCAATCATGCGGACTGTGGCATGAATATAGGCGGCCCGGTACCCGAGAGAACAGTTTTTCAATTCATTGACAGATAATTTTCCGAGCGCTGACGGGGAGGGAAATGTGTAAAAAGTCCGCCCATTTTTTGTAATTTCCTTTCCTGCGGCAAGACAAAGTTTTTCCACGGAACTCCGTATAGCGGGAATGGATTTCCTTTGGGAGATAATAAAGGTGATGAGCATTTCAAAAGGATCCTGCCGCAAGATGCGGATACCTTTTCCATATCCGGCCGCAGCCCTGAGAAAATGATCTTTTGCGGGAATGGAACGTCTGAACGACTTGTAAGAAACAGATAAATCAAAATAAGGAGCCCACACCCGCTTCCATGCGTAAGGGGTGCAGTCCGCTTCCCAGGTATCCGTTCCAAGCGGGGATAGAGACAACGTGTTTTTCCCTGTGATGAAATGGAAGGAACCGTCGGGCTGTGCGGAGGCACGGAAACATTGTCCGCTCCGTATGATTTTTTCCGGATCAAAGTCGTCAGGAATTTGTATTTTCATAAAATAAAATAACCTCTTTTCCTCTCTTTATTATACAGGGGATTTCTATTCTTGCCGTGAACAGACGGAATTGGTAGTATAATAACAACATGAAAGGTACATAAATAATAATTTAAAGCAGGTGCAGTTTATGAGAGCAAGAATACATAAAAGTCTTTTAATGATGGGTGTTATTTCAGTAGCACTCGCATTTTTACTGGCAATTATCCTCCATTATCAAAGCATGCAGGAACAGGCGGACCGTGAACTGGCGCGTGTGGCGCAGACGGCCGCCGCCGCGGTATCTATGGAGAAGGCTCCTGAAAGCAAGGCATACCTTGATGCTATTTATGATGGAAATAATAAGGACATCCATATCGTATGGCTTACGGATAAAGGGAGCATCCTTTACGATACCGATGAAACTCTTGGAAGGAACTATCTCGAGATGCCCGAAGTCCGGCAGGCGATCAGGGAGGGATCCGGGGAAGTCGTTCATAAATCGTCTGATGAGCATCCGAAAAGTTATGTAGCGTACCGTACGGCCGATGATACCATTCTTCGTTTTTCCAAATCAAAAACAATTTCTTTTTTTGTCGCGTCTGATTTTATTCCTGAAGTCCTCCTTTTCCTTCTTGTTTTTTCCGTGGGATGCCTTGCTGCGGCGGAACATGAAACAAATCGTATCCTGAGTCCCGTCCGCGGCCTGGGAAATATCATACAGGACATTATGGCGGGAAAAGAGATAGGCAGGCTGCCTGATGAATATGAAGAACTTATGCCCCTCATCAACAAGGTGGAAGAACAGCATGATGAAATAGAAAACTATTTGGAAGATATTGAAGAAGAGAGAAATACGACCCGTACCATTTTGGATACTATTTCTGATGGGATTATTCTTTTGAACAGCCGGAAAGAGATTGTCGATTATAATGAGCGGGTAAAAGAAATATTTCATGTGGAAAAAGACAAGCGCTTCCGCCGCATTTCCTTTCTCTATCATGATGAAGATTTTCTTCGCGCTGTCGGACGTGCCTATCGTTCTGAACGTTCCCGCGAGTATACGATGACGCTCTTTGGGAATCCATTCCGGATGACTACGGCAAAAACGGAACTGACTGATGGGGAAGAAGGGCTGCTCCTTGTTCTCAGCGATATGACGGCAAATTACATGGCGGAACGCATGCGCCGGGAATTTTCGGCGAACGTTTCCCATGAATTAAAAACACCTTTGACATCTATCAGCGGGTTCGCGGAAATTATCTCCAGCGGTATGTACCAAAGCGAAGAGGATTTGAAAGTTTTCGGCAGACGAATTTTAGATGAATCCCATCGGATGATGTCCTTGATTGACACCATCATGCACTTGTCAAAAGTGGAAGAAACAGAAACCACGATCAAATGGAAGCCCGTAGAAGTTGCTGGACTTGTCCGCTATGCCGCCGAACTCATCAAACCGCAGGCTGATAAGAAGAATATAGTTGTTGAGCTGGACATGGAGCCTGTCCATGTCTACGGGAATGCCGCTCTTTTATCCGAGTTGGCGATGAATCTTTTGGATAATGCGGTGAAATATAATCATGAAGGCGGCCATGTAATGGTGAAATTGATGGCGGAAAACGGAGAAATGGTCATGACCGTTTCCGATACGGGGATTGGTATCCCCGCAGATAAACAGAACCGTATTTTTGAACGCTTTTACAGGGCAGAGGAGAGCAGAAATAAATTCACCGGCGGCAGCGGACTGGGACTTGCCATCTGCAAGCATATTGTAGAGAAACATAAAGGCAGTCTCACTATTTCCAGCACAGAAGGAGAAGGGGCCACCTTCATCGTTACTCTGCCTGCTATGAGTGAAAGCGATGTGTCCGTGGAGACGGATAATGATATTCTTGCAAAGCAGGAAGCTGCTGACGGTGAATCGGGGAAATTGGCGGAAATGGAAGCGGCAGAAGAAGCTGCTGAAGAAATGACTGAAGGAGGCGATGCAGCCGATAATACCGAGGAGAAAGAACTATTGAAAAGGAAGAAGGAAAAGAAACGGAAAAAAGCGAAGAAGAGAAAGACGAAAGATGCAGAACAGGCGGAAAAGCAAAAAACAGCTAAAGAAGAAAAAACGGGAAAAACATCAAAAGCGAAAAAGTAAATTGAAAAGGATATGCCTTGGGGACATCCCGGAGACATATCCTTTTATAATGCCGATTAACGCATTGCGGCAGTAAACATACCGGTTGCCTTATTAAAAGTAAGGACATAAACTGGACCGCCTGCCGATGAATGGCTGCTGCCTGCCGGCGGATCAACATGGAGAAGAAGATCCTTCTTTGTGATCTCCAGTGTTCCGTCGCCCTCTTCTCCCGTAAGGGAAGAACCGTCGAAGGCAAGAGTAAATTCCCCTTTTTGGTAGGATACGATGCGGAGCCCTTTAATGTCGCCCGTCTGGAAGACATAAAAACGCTTTCCGTTATCTGTTTGCACAAACTGAGTTATGGAGACGGAAGCATCTTTCCTTCCGTTTTCTCCATACAACGCGACAGGGAGATCGGAAAGAATCAGATTGGATTCATTGATTGCTGTTGAAAAGACAGCATCCGCCTTTCCGTTATTTACCGCGTTCAGATTAATGCCTAGACGCTGCTCCGTAGAAAGGTTAATTTGGATGGCCGCTTCACCTCCGGAAACCGCCAGGCTGGAAGTGGATCCTTCCTGCCAGTTGGCATAAGCTGTTCCTGTGGTAATTATCGCAGCGGCAAGAGTACATAATATCTTTTTCATAAAATACCTCCTTGCTCCTATTATAAACGATATGGAAAAAGAAGTCGCGAAAAAATGGAAATACACCGTGTACACATAAAAAAGACAGTCCTTTTATGTAAAAATATAACCTAAGTGAATACACAATATATGTTCGTTGGAATAAGGAGCCTTGTTTACCTTATAAGCGTATTCTTAATCTGATGAAATGAATAAAGAAATAGAACCTTTTTATCGCTTTTATGAAAGCAGAGGAAAATCCATGCGGGCAGCAGAGAAAGAAATAATGAAATTGGAAAAATGAGTGTTTGACGAAAGAAAAAAGACTTGCTATAATTCATTTTGCTGACAGGGACATATTCTTGCGGCGTCCGGTTCCATTTTTTCAAAAGGATTCAAAAGAATGCTTGACAGAAGGAAATGGCCGTGCTAAAGTAATGAAGTCGCTTAGAGCGATGGTTCTTTGAAAACTGAACAGTACAGCGAGAAAAAAGC
>ENA-ORNW01000017-ORNW01000017.1-human-gut-metagenome-genome-assembly--contig:-NODE-17-length-228516-cov-33.829323_pt1 | contig 228516 bp, 210 predicted proteins | sample MGYA00242121_ERZ509034 | MGnify/ENA primary metagenome ERZ509034 (study PRJEB26280, sample SAMEA2338689) | human gut metagenome | biome: human gut; feature: human-associated habitat; material... | reverse complement strand
AGGTCTGTTCCTCGGTCTCTGCGGAGGTCTGTTCCTCGGTCTCTGCGGAGGTCTGTTCCTCGGTCTCTGCGGAGGTCTGTTCCTCGGTCTCCGGGAAAATCAGTCCAACTATTTTCATACTCACTCACCTCAAGCCTTGTGATGCAGGTAAATACCGGCGACCTTGTTATCGTATGCATCGGCGATGCCGACATTGCGATAACCGTACATCCATGCGTCCGCCGTCTGATTCTGTTCGGGTGAAATTATCTTCGGGGCGACATGCTTCTGGAACTGAATGACTGCCGGCTTGTGAACAATCATAAAGTTGATGTCTTTTGCGGAAGTCGCCTTGTCGTAGCCACCTGCGGTCTCGTCCGTGGTTGTCGTGTTCGGGCTCTCTCCGGTCGTGATAATCTTGCCGGACTTCTGGTTGATTGCGGTATAAAACCTTGTCTGCGGGACATCGACGATTTTAACGAATCTTTCAAATACCTCGCGGCTCTTGGTAGTGTCCATATCCTGCACAAGACCATGCAGCGTGGGCGTGATGTAAAGATATCTCTGATCGGTCGGAACCTCATCCTCGTCCATCTTTGTTATAGCCGCTCGAAGCGCTGCAATTACGGCGGCGCCATCAGAAAGCGACGCGCCCGCCGAAACTTTGGATATGCCAGTAATGCCGGAATATGTTGCAAAACGGAATGCATCAAGTTCCGGAACAACCTTTGTTCGGATGAATTCTCCTGCGAGTCTGCCAAACGCGATATAAGCACTCTCCTGATTATCAAGCGCATCGACAGTGAAAAGCCTACCTCTGTCAAAATTGCATTTGACCGTCTCATTTGTCAGCGTTACATCGCCGGCAACATATCCGCCGTTACGCGAATAATCGCCAAGCCCGCTCATGCTGAGTTTGGGGATTATAAGTTCATTCGCATTTGCGCCCTGCCTGACGAGCTCAGAAGCACCATCAAGATCCGAGGTAAGAGATGCGAGCTTATAAGCCTCGTCAAGCATTTTCACAAACTGTTTGACAAGTGTAATACTGTTTGCCATTTAAAAAGTCCTCCTTATTCGACTTTCAGCCCCATTGCGGATCTTATTGCCGCTTCCTGGGAGCTGTATTTTGTTGACAGGGAGCTTCCCCCTGTGCCTGCCGCATATGGCGGAGGCGTTTCTTCGTCCTCAAAAAGATAGCCGCTTTTCTCTTTGAGTTCTTCAAGCGCAGTCTTTATATCTGCCGCCTGATTTTTACTTGCCTTGAGCGCGTCGATGTCAAGCATTGCTTTAACAGCTTTTGCTTCTCGGCCTTTCATGCCGGCTATAGCACCATCGAGAATGTTACCGAACTCGAGATCCGCAAGCTGCTGCTCATAATTGGTTTTCTGAGTGTTCAGCTCGTTTGTCAGCGTGCTAATCTTTCCCTTCAGCTCGCCAACATCTACGTCCTTAAGGTCCTTCAGCGCATTTTGTGCGTCTTCGAGCTGCGTCTTATACCCGTCACGCGCCGATACCACTTTACTGTGTTCAGCGACGGTTTTATAATTTTCCGCAAACTCTTTTTCAAAATCCGCTTTTCTTTCCTCGTCAACGGTAATTCCGTATTTTTCGAGGATGGTGTGAATGTTTTCCATAAAAAATCCTCCTAACATGGCTTATATACCGCTCTGTCTGCGGTAAGAATTAAGCCGCATAAACCTGCGGCGGGGTGATATAAAAACAGCGTCTTGCAGTTGACTGCAAAACGCTGTAATTATTAAATTATAGGCATGGTGACACCGCCTCGCTTTCGCTTGTCGGTCAATAAAATATTATGCCTTCCTTCTGTGATATTTCATATATTTCTTTCCAGTACTCATATGACTCTACTGCTTCCGGTGGTGCTTTGTCCGTAAGGTGAGGAAAATCATTTTCATCAAAGTAATACCATTCAGGATTTCTTTGAAAAAATGTCATTTTTTCTACATGTTCCGACATTATTGTATTAATCCTACCTTTCTTAAAAATTTTTCGCAAAACCTTCTTGGTTTCTTACTATTATACCATTCAGAACAAGCTTCTGCAACTACCTCTTGATAGGCCGGGTTGGTAACGGTTGTAGCATAATGTGAAAGTTCTTTTTCAAGTGCCAAGTTCAGTCTCTGTACGCTCATATGCTCGGAATAGCCACATTCAAATAGCACTTCCCCAATATCCTTTTTATAGTTTTTTGCACCTCCCGCCATTGCAATCGCATGTCCAAACTCATGGTAAAACAAACCGTTTGCATCGGTGCCTTCGGGGAAATGACCTCTTTTAACATCGTCGCTGTAGTCAGACATCAACGCATCCCAATTACCAAATTTGTTTTTGTTAAAATGTATCTCACGTTTATCAGGTAAGAAATACCCGTAAACATCTCTATTTTTTATTCGACTCAACACAACTTTCATTCCATTTGTTTCTTCTGGATATATTTCTGCCATTCTCATACTCACCGCACTTATCTTTTCCAGAACTCGAGTATCGCCGGTAAAATTATCCACTCCTGACACTTCAAAACCTGCAGCGTGCATCTGTGCTTTGTATAGCTCTATTTTTGCAATCTGATCTCCACCTATTGATGAGGCTTTAGTCCCCTGCTTATAACTAAATCCGGAAGTGTGCAGACGATCCGTTTGCATTCGCAGCCCCGCCGCTTTTGAAAATCGGGCATATTCCTGATTAAGCCGAGTATATTTGATGCGTGAAACTTTGAGTTTATCTTCGTCGCCCGCTCCCTCGAGCACAGATATTTTTCGTTTACATTTTCGTATGGCAGTTTCAAGGCGTCTTTGCATTTGCGTAGCTTCATACATCGTATAATGCTTACCTTGATATGTTATACCATCGGCATTTGACTTCTTAAAGGCTTCAAGCTCGGCATCCGTGTATGTAGGTTTTGTAACGCCATAAAATATCGGAAAAGCCGCATGACCGCAATTTAGTGTTCCAATGCGGCGAACAAGGCTATCATTGAGTTCTCGATACTCTTCATCTCGGTATTGCTTTCCTTGTATTGGTTCATGGTCCGGCGCACTCGCCGCGTGAGCAGATATTTCCCATCCGTCCGCGCCATATCGTTCATGGTTTGATTCGCTTATTTTTTCTTGCATAAGACCGAGACCGCCCATGATGTTACGCCGAACGGCCGTTTCTATTGACGCGTGCTTTCCGCTTTCATAGTCTATTGTGACAAGTCCTTTATCATACAAATTCTTGCATGCGCCTCTGACCGCAGTTTTGTAGTCTGTCGCGCCGGAAGAAACGAGTAAGAAGACATAATCGCAGCAGGAATTATATGCGTTATATAGCGGCAATGCGTTCCCGTATGGGTCTATCATTCCGATAGTCTGCGTAAGATTTGAAAAATTGTCTTTTGCAAGCTCAGCCGCAGTGACCACAAGTTGACGCAGGCTTAAATTCTTCTCGAACGGCACTGCCTCTGTGGTCGGAAGCTTCGACAGGTCAAAATCATAGCCCTCCCTTGCCGACTCCCGAAACAAAGTATCTATCTCAGACTCGGTCGCCTTATACATTTTTGCAAGTTCTTTTTTTATCTCACGCCGGCTCATCCCGAGTTGTTGTGTTTTCCAAATCTGATAGCCCGCTGTCGATGTGATTTTTCCCGCTTCGGCAATTCTTCTCGCAATATCGCGCAAAAGAAACTGAATAATTGGATCCATTATTCGACCGGAGATCACACTCAGTTGGTCTATTTTCGCTGGCAACAGCATTTATTCTTCCCTCGTCATGCTTTCGATTTCCGGCATATATTGCCTGCGTATTTCCTCTATATCATGTTCGGTCTCATGAGGTAATTCAAAATACCACGCGACAGCAATCTCCGGCTTTATAAGCCCCATTTGCACCATACTGCAGTATTCGTTCCATGTCTTATCACGATTGTACAATACGCCATCACCAAAATCGATGATAACATCTTCATCATTTACCTTTGCAGCTCCAGGCATTTTATATATTCTCGCAAGCTCAGAACACAATTGAACCGCATCACGAACCGCCCGCTCCCAGACTTCCTGCAGATCTGTTATAGTTAGGTTATAGTCGCCGTCCGAAGAGGTTATTTCTGTCGCCGTTCTCTCGGCCATTTCAACATCAGACAGTATTCCGCGTTTGAAGCCGATAAGGCTCTCTATGTTTCGCAAATACTCTGTTTTTCTTGCAAGATAACTGCTCTCTCGGAGCTGCGGCGAGAATGTAGTTATTTTCTGCTCGTCGGGATCTTCGGTAAGACTTGTAAAAACATCATCTTCCAACCGTCTCTCCCCGTTCGACCGACGGCGCATAAGGTCCTCCGGAACCATTATTCTAAGTCGACCAAGCTCAAACTCTTGGTCGAGAAGCTTTTCATTTCTGTTTATTCTCTGTATCAGCTTCGCGGCGGGTGCATATATAGCGACACTATCTGCAGATCCGTCAACGGTATTAAGCAACGGGGTTTTCAAATGAATCAGACCGAGTCCGCTCAGCGGCAATGCTATCACGGGCTGTAAATTTTCATACTTCTCAAGCGCATTTACCGGAATTTCTGTTCCAAGCATCTCCGGCGTCTCAGACTCATAAAGTTTTGATTCTATTATCAACATCTTTCCGGCGGTTCGCCGCTCAAGCAGAGTATAATATTTTCCTTTGGCAATTGTTATTTCAGCGGTTCCCACGCTTGTAAGTTCCTCGTTTTCATTTCGTGCGAGCGGCACAAAGCAATCCCGTCTAATTGGGACAAAAGTAAAGCCATCAGCAGTAGGTACCGGTTTTATGAGGCACTCCCCGGAAATAAGCATTTGTTGAAACGCCTTTTTATGAATAACATCCGTTCCTCGCAGAATGCAATTAGCAAACTCGTTTTTGCTTGATGCCTGATATTCCGAAAATGCGGTCTTTGTCAGTTTTTTAACGATCAGCACTGGCAGGCGCTGGCAATCATCCAGCTGCTTTTTGTCGTTTTCAAAATACATTTCAAGCCAAAGCTCTATAGCGTTTCTCATTTCATCGCTCGTGATGTCCTTCACACCGAAAGCATCCTCAAAGCTGTATATTTTATTTCGATTCATTAATGCCGATATAATACTCATCTGTCAACCCCCGCAGCATTTATGACTATCTTCTTGCCCGCTCGCACACCCCTCTCAAGGCCGTCAATATATGCCCGGAGTTCCCTGTTTTCCTGTTCAAGTGCGACAATTTTTTTTTGCATTCGCCCGCTCTCCTCAATCATATTTTCGCGTGCATATGCAGGCAGATATTTCTTACAAATCCACTTCTTAATCCTGGTCATATTGATCCTCTCTGTATCCCATCCACCGCAGTTCCCGGCGGAGTATCGTATAGCAAAAATAACGCATATCATCCATTGCATGGTCATATTCTTTTACAACCTTGTCAACGGTTGACTTTTCGTCCCATCGGTATAGGCCGAATTCCCTAAGAATATCTTCGCAACTTGAATTTATTTTTACAGCTCCGCTTTTTATCATTTCCGAGGTCACGCGGATTCCGTCGATAACATCATTTCGTGCTTTTCTGACCGAAAACTTACCGTGCTTGCGTATACACGCTATAAAGCTCGCTGCCGACGGGTCAACGACTATTTTCTCAATCTCATACCCGTTTGCCAGCTGCTCAATTTCAATATAATATTCCTCATCTGTCTTTTGCTTGCTCTTCTTTCTGCCGTCATAATAAAATTCCTTTATACGCGTCGCAGTTTTGCCGTGCAGGCACCAAAGGCCCGCAGAAAAGGGATTTTGTGTGCCATAGTCAATGGAAATAAAATACCGTCCTTTTTTAGGGACGGTATCATCAATTAAAGTCTTTACATCGACATCATACACTATGCCGTCGGCGGCAACCCATTGCCCCAAAATAAAGCGATTGTAGAAAACGCCTGTGTACATGCTCTTGTAGCGGTCAATAATTTCGGGCAATAGCGACGGGTTGTCCGTCAACTCAAAATGCAAATGATAGATTCGATGCTTTTCTGCCTTGCAAACCCATTCTTCATAAAACCAGTGCATTGGACTGTCAGGATTGCAGTTAAACCAAAATTTTGATCCAGCGACGGAACATCTTGCCAGTGCCTGCTCCACAAATGATCGCGGCATCAAGGCAACCTCATCGAGCAAAACTCCGCTGAGTGTCATGCCCTGAATCAGTGCCGCCGAGCTTTCATCCTTTCCGCCGAACACATAATAATAATTAACTCGCCTTTCTCCGTTTGTTTCTCGCGTAATCGTCAAGAGTTTGACCGATCTCGTGTATTTTAGATCATAATATGCTTTAACATCCGTCATGCCGAGCAACGGCATTATTATATTTCTCTCTGCCGACTGGACAGTTTTTCCGCAAATGGCAAAAGTATTTTCGCTGAAAAATCTCATTGACCAGTATACGAATGACGCAATCATACAAATTGTTTTTCCGGAGCGAATAGCCCCATCACATATAATACCGTCATATTTATCATTATCGCGATGACACCAGCGAAATATTTCTTTTTGCTTTGGCGACAATGTTGTTATTTTCATTTGTTGTCACTCTCCAGTGCTTCGTAAAGCTTTGACAAATCCCCTTGCTTTGCTGGCGTCGCCGCCTGTTTATTAGTTGCAAAACCCGCTCTGTCAAGAATATCTTTTGCCGCGGCAATCACGTCTCGATCATCAGCATACTTTTTCGTCAAAATACCGCCAAGTGCTTCTGCCGCATCGACGGCATGAAACAAAAACGCTTTTCGTAAATCTTCAGCAATCTTCTCTTCGCAAGAGTTTATATATGACTGGACATCTTCGCGTGCTAACAATTTGCTGGCCGTAACCGCTGCCGAACGCTCTTTGTAGCCTGCCGCAATGGCGGCATCTTTGCCCGCTCCACGTTTGCAATGCCTCTTTATGTATTCGTCTGCAAAAAGCCGCATGCGATCATTCACGCCACCACCTCCCGAAAAAGCTAACTTTGCACTTTGCCTTTATTCTGTCGCGCGCGTGAGTTGATTAGCTTTTTTTAGCTTTTTAGACTATCCTTTTCAGACTATTTTTCAATGTGGAGAAAAACGAGTTATAAAAATCGAACAGTTCCGCTGATTTCTCCAAGCGGAACTGCTCAACTTTTGGATTTTCGTTAAGATTTGAGGACGATTCGATAACAAACTTTCCGGCATCGGTATCGAAAAGCATCACCTTGGAATGGTTGTTGTGCATGCTCACGGTCCAACCGTTTGTTTGGAATATGTAGGTTATCTGTTCGAGATATCCATAACCGCGATTATGCTCGCAATTGTCTTTCATCGCACCGCCGACGAGCAAATCAACTTTGTCTAATCTGCCGTCGTTGTGCAGACCGTCAAGCATTTGCGCCTGCCGAACACCGACGCGCAGCGTTGACGCAAACAGACTCTTTATGCGCGTCTGACCGGCAATCCAAACGATAAAGGCAATCGAGCTGAACCCGCCGGATGTAATATACACAAAGCTTTCGCCTTCCGGAAGCTTTGAAGTCAGGTCTTCTATTATCGCGTTTTCACGCATAATGTTAAAACTCTGCCGCTTTTTGGGCTGAGTAAATACTTTGTGCTCCATTTTTTCACCATGAAAAAAGCAGCCTCAAAAGGCTGCAAAAAAAGTTTTATCAAACTCATGTTCGATAATAATATCACATACGCAATCGATCCGCAAGCACAAAATATTAAAAAATTAAGTTTCTGAATTTTGCACAAATAGAACAACAGTACAGCGATAAAATTAGGCTATTCGAGCACTAGAGAATGTGTCCGATTATATTGAAATTTTTTCGAAAAGGGCTTATAATTTTTTCCAGGAAAAGTTTGGCAGCGCAGCAGAGGAAAATAGGATATCGAAAGGTGTGTCTATCTTGTCTCTGCCAATAGTCGTCTTTATCACGTGGATCGTCTTCGGCTCGTCACCAATAAAAGCCGCTGTAATTTCTATTTTGGAGATCGCTGCCGCTGTTGTTGAAAATCTGCTTCACAAAAAACATCCGCAGAATGAGCCACAATCGCCTAATCTCAAAAAAATCATATCGCTCTCCATGACAACTGCATTGTATTTCCCGTTAGCACTGATCATTATATCGACGATCATTAACACAAAATCATCGAGCTCTCTGCCGAAAGAGATCTGGGAAGTATCGATAAAATACTTCAATCTCTTTAGTACGATTTCCTCATTAAAGGAATTCGTAGACGGCGTCTCTGCGCTACTGTCTCTGTCTATGAGCGTCGTGAGCGTATAGAAAAGCACCGCGGTCACCCCTAATGACCACGGTGTTAGATACGCAACAACAAAAGCAATACTTCCGTCGTGTTCTGTTGCGCGCCCTTTTCCTCAATAATGTCCTCACCATACAGTTGTGGTGAGGACATTTTGCACCACATAAAAATTCTTCTTTGTGTAGCCTGATTATATTAACACATAACACCACTTATGTCAAGTCTTTTTTGTTTTTTTAGCTCTTCTCACCTAAAGCCCCGCTATTTATGACGCCGCGGGGCAGGCGTGTGTGAAAGGAGACATAAAAATGAAGAATAGAATATCGGTACATTCTTCATCCTAATGCTAACAGAAATGAATTCCTCATTGTCCTCAACTTTGCCGAATATAGCGATAACAAATATTGCTACAATTCTTAGCGGTGTTATTACCGCCAGTCTTTGCCGCCACATCTTCCCATGTCAGTCCCTCGATAAAGCGCAGCGTGAATATCTGCCGAGTCAGGCTGTCGGGAATATCCGATATGTAGCGCTCAAGTCGGCTGCGCTCGTATATGCGTTGCTCGATTTTAGCCTGGATTATAGCTTCGAGATCCGTTATCTCCGCTATGCAGCGTTCAAGCGCAGGCTCAGGGTTCGGGCTATGCGGCATACCGTCGTAGTTCGGCGACCTCGGACAGAGCAAATTTGCCCGCAGTTCCGCAAGCCTCTCACGGTCAAGCTCTATCTCCTTGTCAAGGTAGTACAGCTGCGACAACTCTTTAAGCGTCATTTAACAGCCTCCTCTCGGGTTTTGTCGTGCTTTTCAATCTCCGGCTTCAGACAATGCCAAAACGGGCACAAAGGCTTTTCTCCGCCGGTCTGGACGAGAAACACACAATGCTCATCCGGACACATCTCAGGCACTGCCATCACCTTCCAATAGCTCGGGGTTATCATAGATATTGCCGATGACCTCTATATCGTGGTCGTAAAAGTTATCCATAACATAGCAAATACTGTTGCCATAAACTTGAAAACAGGATTCATCAAAAGCAACTTGATAAGGCTCCTCATCGCCTTTCAACAAAACAATATCGCCCTCGAAAATTTTCGTGCCGTTTTTGTCTGCCAAACCTGTGTACTGCCCTATCGTTTCAGGGATTACCGTCCTTTTGCTATTATTGGTGCAAATCTGCCAGTCGCCGTCATAACAGAGAATAGGCACACCGAAATACCACATACCATCATTATATTTTTTATCGCCTTTGCCACGGAAAAGTATCTCACGCATTGTTATTACCTCCGTCCATTTTTGCGCCGCAAGCATATCCGATTTCGGGCACTTCGCCGCATTGCGGACAAGGTTTTAATTCAGCCATTGTTTTCACACTCCTTTAATTAATGCTTGTTCCGCTTCTTCACGGGTGAGGAAAATTGAATTATTTATCGCTCGTGCATCAAAAACGACATTTTCAGTCACAAAAATCACTTTGTTTTCGGTATATGTAATTTCATAGATTGTGCTTGTGTATATCCTTACACCGTCAGTTTGATAGATTGTGTCACCCACCTTGCACGGCAACGCGGTTACGCCGTGTTCAAGAAGATAGTCTGCAAGGTAATCGGTGAAGCTTCCTGTTTCGGGGTTCGTTCTTTTGGCTTCAATCATCAAATCAATCAGTCGTTCTCTGTCAGTCATTGTCGCTCATCTCCTGCACATAACACCACGACTGCGGTGCTTTCTTAATCCAGTTCAAACAACACCACTCCGTATTACATCCCCCGTCAACTCTGTAAAACTCTGCTTCTGTTTCACTAATATATTCATATCCAAACTCGCAAAGAGGACAATACGGCATTTCGGGAGAAACACAAGGTTTTCTAAAATCCTCTAATGTTTTAGGTTTTTTGTAAATTTTGATGTCAGAGATATGCCAGCCATAAGTCATCTTGACACCAGCGTACTTCACAAAATCATCTCGGCTCAAGCAAGATTCTTTGTTAATATAATCTTTTGTGTTATAGTCAAACGGCGCAATGCTATCACAATCAATGGTAATAATTTTATCGCATACAAACTCACCAATGACTTTACCGCAATATTTGCCCTGAAAATATCCATCACCTTTTCGATAGAAATCTTTAGTGCAGTAGATATAACACTTAAATGGTGTCGTTATTCTCGGTCGTGTTTTTCGCACCTCAATCGTCTTTTCGCCGTTTGCTATCAGTTCGCAGTATTTCGGTCTAACGCTAATCAAAACTTCCCTGTCAGTCATTCTTTTGTCAGTCATTCTTTTCTCTCCTCTCACAATCTCGATAAACTCGATTCAATATCTCGCGAAGCGCATCTTCATACATCATAGTCGTCACTCACTTTCAAAAATCCCGTTTCAATGAGTTCTCGGCCGCATTTCGGGCAAACATACCCACTATCATCTCCTGCCTCGAATATCTTGCAGCAGTAATAACATCTCAGGCAGCGTGTGTCCCGGTCGCTTGTCTGCTCCCGTATGTAGCGCCTGTTGGTCTCTTCCTGAGTTATTTGTTTCAGCATGGCAGCTCCTCTATTCTCACATAAATTCCCGGCACGGCAGCCCAAAACTTTTCGCTGATCTCCGACGCTACCTGTGCATCGTCCTTCCAAAAGCACAGCCGGGTCATGCAGTCCTTTAATGCCTTTTCAAGGTTATCCGTATCTGGCTTTGTTATTTTCGGTTCGCCGTCCCGGTGCCGTGTACCGTCATTATCAAAGCACCATTTGACTATCAGTCTGACCGCGCCGCCGTATGGCTGTGTCGGGACATGCCCCGCGAGATGTGATGTTAATTTACTCTTGGTCGCTTTCAGCTCGGTTGAATCGTACATTATCGCCTTACCGTTTTTGACGGTTATCTTTTTGCCGTGATGCGTTACCGTGGGTGGATGCATCGGCATGAAAAATTCAGTTGTCATTTCAGTTTCCTTTCTTTTTTGTTTTTGAAAATCGTCCTTGTCAAGGTAGGGAAGAAGTTGTGTGCGGCGGCAGCCTAAGCCGCCACACTTCTTTCCCTTGACTTTGAGGGAAGGGAATTTCCCCACTTATATATGAAATATATAAGTGTTTTTTCCCTCAAAGGGAATTTCTCGATTTTTTATCGACTTTTTCCTTGTGAGGGAATTTCTCGATAACCATTCGACTTTTTCCCTTGTAGGGAACGGGAAATTTTATCGACTTTTTCCCTCGTTTTTCTTTCCAACTTCTCCGTCGTCAATCCAAAAACCACCATGCTCTGTCAACCTTTTGCGAACCGTTTTCGCTGTTACTCCGAGATATTCAGACAACTCATTCACTGTTACCCGTCCATCCATATTGCAGGCATCGAAAGCAGTTTCTATGCTGCTTGTTCTATCCTTTTTTCGCTCGGATGAGGTCTTTTTGCTGCTGAAGTTTCTCCTGAAAGGCGAGTTTTTCGAATTAAAATCGCTATCCGGCTTTATATCCTCCAGCACGCCGGTATCATCTATCCGATGTACAGGATAATCGAACCAAAGGTTGACCGGAGCGAACTTCGGGAACTCGCGCAGGGTGCCCTCGACGCGCCACGCGGTACGCTGCTCTATGCTGTTCCACGCTGTTCTGACTTCGGCAAGCATAAGATCGCGGGATGCCGGAGAAAGACTCTCGCCGCACATTTTGAGCAGCTCGTGCGCGGTGTTTTCTTCGTCCTGCGACGGTTCCGGCAGCTTGAAGCGGCGCATCCATTTAAGGCAGATTTCACACTGCGCCTTGTCCTCTTGCTGTTTGCGGATACCGTCGGTTATATCAAGCTCTATGAGGTCGAGCAGCGCGTCGGGGTCGCGGGCGAACACTCCGCTGCCGGACGCTCTGTCCATGCTCCTCTTGCCGCCCTGAGCGCCTTTTGAATGGTGGTGGCAGTAGATAACCGCACACCCGAGTTCGGTGCAGACCTTGTCAAATTGGTTGCAGAAATGCGCCATCTGATCTGCGCTGTTTTCATCGCCTGTGATGATTTTATAAATCGGGTCAATGACAATGGCGATATAGTTTTTCTTTGCGGCGCGTCTGATGAGCTTCGGCGCGAGCTTATCCATCGGAATGGACTTGCCGCGCAGGTTCCACACATCGATGTTGTGCAGATTTTCCGCAGCCCAGCCGAGCGTTGTATAGACATCTTTAAAACGGTGCAGACAGCTCGCACGGTCAAGCTCGAGATTGACATACATTATCTTGCCCTGGGTACATTTGAAGCCCAGCCATTCGCGCCCCTCGGCTATGGCGCAGCATAGCTCTATCAGCGTAAAAGACTTGCCGGCCTTTGACGGTCCTGCGACAAGCATTTTGTGTCCCTGCCGCAGAACTCCGTCTATAAGCGGCGGCGCAAGCTCCGGCAGGTCGTTCCACACATCGGCAACGCTCTCCGGATCCGGCAGGTCGTCGTTTATGCTTTCAATCCATTCTTTCCATTCGTTCCATGAACTCTTGCCGATGTTTGTGTCGAGCAGGTACTGCTTCTTCCCGTTGCGCTCTACGCCCGGCATACGGCTCAATCGGGACGGGTTTTTGTTCTGGCGGTCGATGTCTATGCCGTTTTTCTTGCACACATCATAGAGGTAATCAACACGCTTGCGGTATTCGTCAAAGTTTGCGGCATCGATACGTACAATGGCGTGCAGGCTCTTTCCTCCGCTGTAAACGAGACAGGCAATCGGCAGCTCGAGCTCGCGTATTATCTGGTTTTGATGGGTGATGTCGGTCGTATCGGATTCGACCAGAGCATATCGGAACTCCGTCACATTTTCATTTTTGACGCCTTTGCCATCCAGAGGATTGAAGCGTATCCACGCCCCCGCCTCCGGCTTGCAATCGCCTATTACGCGACCTATGTCGCCCTCGCATTTGCTCAGAGCCTCTATAAGCTCTCCCGCAGTCCTGGTATACACGCCTTTCGTCGGCAGGTATTTACTGTCTTTTTCCCAGCTTTCGGTGACATAACCGACCGTCTCCCCCGCCTCAAAGAGCGTTTCGAGATATTTGGTAATCTGCTCTACAGGATTCCATTTGTCGGGAATATTCAACTCCTTGCCTTCAATCCAGCTTTTGTCGACAAGAACAAGATCATCCTTTTGTTCTCCGATAACGCTGTCCCAGTCAAGCGCGCCGTCATCTGCCTGAAAATGCCAGCCGTTATCTTTTGCCATCTGAACGATAGTCCCCGCCGTAACCGGTGCAGCGGCACCGTTGAAGGTATTCCACTTTTTTTCGCAGTCGCCGGCATGATAGCGCTTGTCCGGGCGTGACCATTCATCCCAGTCATCGCAGCTGTATCCCTCATGCTTAAGCGCCATGCCGACTTCCACCCATTCGGAATATGTGCAAGCAGCCGGGTCTATGTATTTTATCAGCTCTTTCAGGTCGAGCTTTTCTTCTGTCATATCGTCATTGCCTCCGGTTTATAGTCTTTAGGCACAATGCCGCGCGGAACACGCCAATCGTTTGCAGCTATGCGATTTATCATCTTTGTTGCAGCGTCAAAGCTCCATTCGCCTACATGCAGAAAACCGCGGGATTCCAAAAAGCGTATCTGTTTCGGCGTTGTGAGACCTTCTTCGCGGCGCTTGCTGAGGCGGTCAAGCAGAAGCTTTGCCTTGCCGGCGTTCTCGATTGCGTCGGGAAATATACCGAGCTTTTCGAGCGTTTTAATCTGTTTTTCCGTCGGCGGAGCACATTCCCACCCAAATGCCGGGACATAGCTTGAAAGATCCTGCGCGGAAATCGACATTTCATACTGCAGCGGGTCTACAAGTCTGCGCTTGCGCTTCCTCATTTCCTTGAGCTGCGCCGCAAGAGCTTCTTCACGCTGAGCGACAACATCGCTCTCCGCTTGCTGCTCGGCAGCCTCAATATCGACCGGACAGCCTTCCGCTTCGATATTCTCCGTCATCTTTTTTGCGACCTCTTCGTTTTCACATATCAGATGAGCAGGATGACAAAGTTCATGGCGCTCTGTATGCCACAAGAAATCGAGTAGCAGAAGATCCTTTTTGCCAGGTGCAAGGCGCGTTCCGCGCCCGACCATTTGACTGTATAGGCTTCTGACCTTTGTCGGTCTTAACACGATGACGCAATCGACCGCCGGGCAGTCCCAGCCTTCTGTCAAGAGCATGGAGTTACAGAGCACATTATATTCGCCGCGCTCAAACGCTTCGATTATCTCCGCTCTGTCCTGACTTCCGCCGTTGACTTCTGCAGCCTTGAAACCGCGCTCATTCAGAATATCCCGAAATTTTTGTGAGGTCTTTATAAGCGGCAGAAACACGACTGTTTTGCGCTCCCTGCAGTTCTTTATCATCTCGTCGGCAATCTGATACAGATACGGATCCAAGGCGTTGTCGATATCGGCCGCCTTGAAATCCCCGTTCTGCATAGATACGCCCGTTAAGTCGAGAGCTAAAGGAATCGTGAGGGCTTTTATAGGCGAAAGATAACCGTCTTTGATAGCCTGCGGAAGAGTGTATTCATAAGCAAGGGAATCAAAGTATGTGCCGAGATTGCGCATATCGCCTCTGTCCGGCGTAGCGGTGACGCCTAAGACATGCGCGTCTCCAAAGTGCTCAAGCACGCGCTGATAACCATCGGAAAGACAGTGATGCGCCTCGTCGATGATTATGGCGTCAAAATAGTCGCTGTCGAACTGTTTGAGCCGTTTTTCTCTCTGTAAAGATTGCACCGAGCCAACGGTTATACGGTACCAGCTGCCGAGGCAGCTTTCTTCGGCTTTCTCTGTGGCACACATCAAGCCGGTAAATTTCAGTATTTTGTCCGCCGCTTGCTCAAGCAGCTCGCCGCGGTGAGCGAGCACAAGAACCCGCTCACCGTTCTGAACACACTGCTTTGCAACATTAGCGAAAACGACTGTTTTGCCGGTGCCGGTCGGCAGGACAAGCAATGTGCGGTTATTGCCGCTCGCCCACTCGTTGAATATTGCCCGTTCTGCTTCCAGCTGATAAGGTCTCGCGTCCAAGGATTAAAAATTCCCCGGAGTGAAAGCGGGACGCTGAGTGGATTCGTCCGGCTCAAGGAATTTCTTGACCTCATTGTAATAATTATCGTTGTAAAGCCTCTGCCCTATCTTGCAGCGGCCTTTTGAACCTACAACCTGTGCCCAGTTCATTCTCAGAGGTTCGCCGTGTTTCTTCTGACCGATACTGATAAAAAACGCGCACACAAGCCCTTCTGTTTTACGCGAGAGGAAAAGATTATGTTTGACGATTGCTGTACCCTGCGGCGCATCTATCTGAAGCGTAAGCTCTGCCTTCGGGCAGGCAGACATTTTCTCCGAGCCGTTGAAATAGCCGCGCTCAAAGCTTTTGACGGTGAATTCATATTCCCCTTCCGGCAGAAGTACAAATTCGTTTTCGGCTTCGATTACACTGTCCCAGTCGAGGGCGTCGTTTCTGTTGGTATTGTAGTTTTCGTTCATAGTTAATACTCCTTTTTATTTAAAATTTTCTTATATGATTGACGATGATATCGTAGACCTGCTCCCATGCGCCGATAAGGCAGCCGTTAATGAAAGCTTCGCCATAATTGAGAATCGGCGTGTCGGCAGTGAAGTAACCTTTCCACGCTACCGCACTTCTAAGCTCATCTTCGGTAACGTTGTTCGCCGTCATGAGTTCACGCAGCGCTGCCGGTAAGCCAGAACTCGGTTCAGTGTTCTCAGTGTTCGGGGTAGGCTCATCGGCATCGGCGGTAAACTCGTCGATTTTTGCCTTGAGCTCCTCTATGCTTTTTTTCGGCGGGTCGGGCAGCGCATTCGTCTGCGGCTTATCTTCCGGCGCCGCTGCGACATATGCACCGGAAGACGGAATAAACGGTGCAATAACGCTGAAATCGAAATCGACCTCGTCCGGCAGCCCGTATCTGTTCTTCGCATCCCAGCAGGGATGATGATTGGTATACATTACCCTTCTGCCGCCCTGTGCCTTTCTGCTGTCGGTCTTCTCGTCCTTTATCACGAACGTCTTATAGTTGACGAAGAGAACCGTGTCTGCCCATTCTTTTACGATCGGCGCGACATTTTTTGAAAGTTTCATCTCCCAGCGGTCGTATGCGCCGAGCTCGTCCGGCTGCTCAAACTTACGCATTTTGGCGTGAGCGGTCAGCACGACGTTAATACCTTTTGATATAACCTCATTGAGCAGGTCGAGAAGCCTGCCGAACTTTTCGTAGAGCTTTGTATAGCCCTTGCCGTATCCGAAGTCCTCAATACTCTGTTTGTGATTTACGGAACATATATGATTACTTGCAAGCTGCTCTGCCCAGTCCGCTGTGTCGATGACAAGCGTCATACACAGTTCGGGGTGATCGCGAACATATTTGACCTCTTCGAGAAGCATCGTCCAACTGCTCGGTTTGTCAAAACGCTTAACGTTCAGCCTCTTTGTGCTGCCTTCCGTGTCGATGAAAATCGCGCCCGGGAACTTGGAAGCAAAGGTTGATTTGCCGATTCCCTCCGGACCGTAAACTATGACCCGCTGTGCATCTTCGATTATTCCTGATGTTATGTTCATTAAAACTGTCCCGCCTTCCATGCTTTTTTAGTCTCCGTCGGTTCGTTCACCACATATCCGTCCTCTATAAGGACACTGCATTCATCGCCGGTGCTGACCCTCGTTGCTATCGCCTGCAGCCCCTCAGACTCAAGCCATTTGCCGAACTCAGCAAGAGTGTCAAGATCCATCTGCTCGAGCTTATCAAGCAACACAAACCCGCAACTGGGGTTGAGCTTGTGCACGATGGCCGTGGAAACCTTGAGCTGATCCGCTCCGGACATATTGTCCCACTTGAAGCCGTTGTATGTCAGCTCGCCATCCTTGACCGACAGCCCCGGCAACGGCAGCTGTGCGGACTTGAGCAAGTCGGTTTTCTTTTGCCTGACATCTTCAAGCTCGTTCGTCAACTGGCTGTACTGAGTCTGATACGCTTTCGCATCCTCTTCCGCTTTCTCTTTTTCAAGGTTGGCACGGATTTTAATGTTGATTTTCTCAACATTTTCAATGTCCTCTTCAAGCTCGACGGTGCTCAGATCCTCGAGGTGCTCCGTCTCCATGTGCGCAATTCTGAGGTCATCCATAAGGCTCTGCTGCTCAGTCATAAGACGTTGAAGCTCAGCCTGGATTCCGTTTATTTTGCTGTTGACGGCGTCATAGTGATGCTGTATCTCGGCGGCTCGGTCACGCTTGCGCTTATTCTCGGCGTTATGCGCCATAATACCTTGCTGCCGTTTGATAAGCTCGGATGCGGAAATCAGCTGCTCCGGTACATCCGGATACTCCGTCATCTCTCTGGCATACTTGAGTTTCTGATCGGCTATCTGTCCAATCATGTGGCGCTTGTTGTAGAGCTCCGTCTCGTCGTGCTCAAGCTGTGCGAGCCTGTCTCCAACGCCGATTATGCGCAAAAGTGTGTTGGCTTTTTCCTTGTTTGATGCGGTCATAAACCTCGGCAAATCAAGCGCAAGCTGAGAAATAAACTCGTTTATAAGCTGCTGACCGCCTTTTCTGCCGGTAGGGTCTGTGACCTTCAAGGTGCTGTTCTTCCCGGTGCGCTCCACTATGATGCCGCTGTCCATTGTGATTTTGAGATTGGGCGGCAGTACAGAACCCTCACGCTGTGGCTCTGACGGACGAAATCTATCGCCCCCAAGCGCCCATGCAATGCTGTCGAGCACAGAGGTCTTACCCTGACCGTTACGCCCGCCTATCACAGTCAGACCGTTTTCGGTGGGCTCGATTTTGACCGCCTTAATACGCTTTACATTCTCGAGCTCAAGGCTGTTTATCTTCATTTGACATTAGTCTCCCTTCGTGTTATCATGATGTTGAGGTTTTACCTTTGCCGTCTTCGCTGCCCACTCAGCGTTGGCGGCTTTTGTAATATGCGCAGTAATCGTCCGCCGGCGGCGATTCGCGAAAAATCCCAGTCTCGTGGGTGTACATACATGCCGTGCCGTCCCAGTCGCCGCACGGAGCTGCCATGCGTCTGCGCCAGTCACAGCTGTTGCAGACCGCCATTTTGCGCCAAGGGTCACGCCCGCGCTTCGGTGTCGGTGTTGGTGCTGACACGATTACTTGCTGCCGCCGATGGTCGGTCAAGCCGGCGAGATAATCAATTGACACATCAAAATACTGCGCTATGTTCACCGCCATCGGCAGCGACGGACAGCTCTTGCCATGCATATACGTCGATACCATGTTAGGCGCGGTGCCGAGTGCCGCGGCAAGGTCTTTCTGCGTGACTTTCGGCACGCTTTCGCGCATCAGGTCTTTTAGCCTGGCAGCAAGGATCTGCACATCGAACGGGCTTTTAGTCGTCTGATTTCCCATTGCGTTTTGTCTCCTTTCTGTTTAAAATTTTTGCTTTGAGGTCGTCCTCGAAGGCTATCAGCTTGTCCTCGCGGCAAAAGCCATAGATGATAAGTACGACGACAAGGATCTCAAAAGCGGTCTGAATTGCAAATTTTAAAGCCATAGTTATATCTCCCACTCTTTCAGCTCACCGCACTCGTCCACGCGATGGAACTGGTTAGCGAAACCGAGAATAGAGTTGCGCATTTTGATATAATCTGCGTCATCGCATTGCATCGAACACAGATGATACGCAAGCTGGCAAGCAAGCCTCTTATCGGCTTTGAAATGCAGGCTACCGCACCACAGCGGACAGCAAGAATAATCGAGGTCTGCGCCGCTGAGGTCTGCGTCCCTGAGGTTTGCGCCCCTGAGGTCTGCACCCCAGAGGTTTGCGTTGCTGAGGTCTGCGCCCCTGAGGTTTGCGTCCCAGAGGTTTGCGTTGCTGAGGTCTGCGCCCCTGAGGTTTGCACCCCAGAGGTTTGCACCCCAGAGGTTTGCGTTGCTGAGGTTTGCGTTGCTGAGGTCTGCGTCCCTGAGGTTTGCGTCCCTGAGGTTTGCGCCCCTGAGGTTTGCGCCCCTGAGGTCTGCACCCCAGAGGTTTGCGTTGCTGAGGTCTGCGCCCCTGAGGTTTGCGTCCCTGAGGTTTGCGTTGCTGAGGTCTGCGTCCCTGAGGTTTGCGTTGCTGAGGTCTGCACCCCTGAGGTCTGCGCCCCTGAGGTTGTAGTCTAATACCGCTTTTTTACAGCCCTGCTTCAAAAGATCAATAACCGCCGTGCGGTCAAACGGCTTCTGATGTCCTATGACCTGAAATTTGCTCGGGTCTACGGTATACGTACCAGTTTCGCCCTGATCGTGTTCCAGCACTTTTACATCTATGCGCGTGTCGGTGGCAGCCACAACCAAGCCGCGGGTCATCTTTGTATTTGTGATACAGTAGTCATTGGTTATTCCTTTTACAAAATCGCCTATTTTAATATTCATAAATTAAATCTCCTTTCTATTAGGCGAAAAATCTGTGCCCGCCGATGGTGCAAACATAGGTCTGCGACTCATGCCATTCGCTGCTCACAAGCGTCGGTGCGTAGAAGAAAAGTATCTTCGCGTCTGTCACCGTCTCGCCGGCATCAAAGACCGCGGCGACGGCTTCCCTCGTCTCTGCGTTCGGTTCTACCCGGCGGTCGGTGTAACCATACTCCGCAACTATCTCCACGGGGCGTTTGCCGGTCTTTTCACACGCATTTAAAATGCACTGTGAGACCGCCATTTTGCCATCAAACGGCTCGATTCCCGATTCAGCCATAACAACCTGGCACACGAGCTCGCGCTCCTCTGCGGTCAACCGATAGCGTGCTGTGGGTATCTGCGCCGATACCGTAAGCTCGGGCGCAATAATCGGTTCTGTCTCCGGTATCGTGATTTCCTCCGGAACCGCTGCCGCCGCGAAAAGCAGGACAAGCGCCAGCACTGCGGCAATTGTTAAAAATCCTTTTGTCATTTTGATGTCTCCTTTCTGTTTTTGCCATTATCTCACCATAAGACCAATGTCTCCGCGCTTGAACTGCTCAAGCCGGTCAAGCCTAATGTGGTACGAGTACGACCCGCTCGGATTTTTGATTGCGATACAGAAGGTGCATTTCCCCTCCCTCGCGAGCAGACGAATCTGATGCGGCGGTATGTAGATAACCTCTCTCAGGTACATTGACGCCTCGTCGACTGACATAAGTGCCATTTTTTTACGCATGGTGTTTTCCTCCTTTCATTTAAATAAAGTTGAATCTTTTCCGAGTATGGCCGATTGGTCGAGCGCCTTTAATAGCGCGTCCATTCGATACACGGTGGGTTCTACCCGTCCCAGCTCGTAAAAAGAAATCGTCGATGCCGGCACGCCGCTTTTTATTTCCAACTGCTTTAGCGACAAACCGGATTCTTTACGGCATTGGCGCAAAAATTGAGCGATATTCATTGAGCTCCTTTCCACAACATATTGATTTGGTTTATTTGACTTTTTACAATATATCGTTTATAATTAATAATAAAAAATTACAGAGGTGTGTCATGCAAGTTTCTAAAACAACGAATGTTACTCTCCCGGCATCTGCTTCCTGGAGAATCGAAAAATTTTCATTGCTTGAGCTTTTTAAGACTATTGAAAATGAGTACACCGCACTGATTCCGGCATCGGAGAATTATCGAACTACCGTAGTTGTCTGTCGTGACATAAGCGATGAGACAAGGTACACTTTAGAGGAATTTAAGAAATACTTTTCAGACAGTGCGCCTTTTAAGTCTATAACTCTCCTGTGTACCAACGCACTCGAAGAGTCCGCGTACCTTTATCTTGATACCAAAAGCATTCTGTATAAGACTCCATATCAGTGCTACATTTCAATTTCTTCCTCAAGTCTCACAGAAGCAGAAGCAGAAGATTTTTTAAAGAAGATGACAGCACTTGCTATTCCGTTTTTATCGGAACCAAACGCAGCGCAGAACATCGAAGATTCCCGCATCCAACAGGCACCTGCTTCAAAGACTCAAGAGGAATCACGTAGTGGTGATGATAGCGACACAAACCACGACAGCCCAAACAGCAAGCATCACAAGAAACGAACGGCTTTCTGGAATTCGGCTGATAAAGTCGATCGGATTATTGGAATTATAGTCGGTGTTCTTGCGATTCTCTCTTTTTTCGGCATTCACAGTTGCACGCAACACAATGATAATTTGAAAAACCAAACATACAGTGTTAATAGCGAAGCAGATTTTGCCTAACACCATATAGTCACCCCCTCTTTCGACTTCTGGGCGAGTAGTTGCAGCTGCTCGTTCAGAAGTTCCTCTGCGGTCTCAAACTTTTTCATTTCTTCATCTCCTTTCGTGCGGATTGGCAAAAGTCGCTTTTAAAGCGACTTAATGACCAAAAAAAATAGAAGCCGGATTTTTGATATTGAGAATGTTTATCATAGCTTCTATCTCGTTGCTGTTGAGAATACCCTTGTTAAGCTTGCGATTAAGCGTAGTTTCGTGTATTCCCATCATCTTTGCAACGTCAGCCTGAGTCATTCCTCGAGCCCGTATCAAACCCTTAATTTCGTTTTTAGCTATCATGTTTCCACCTCCTTTGTCGCTTTTTACGCTACTATGTTATCATCCCATAAAACACTTGTCAAGCGTTTTTGAAAATTTTTTTCGCTTTTTAGTTGACTTTTTCCGCAAATCTGATACAATAGGCCGTGGAGGTGCGAGATATGTCTTTAGGTAATAATATAAAACACGCGCGAAAGGCTGCAGGCTTAACACAAGAGGACATAGCAAAGGAAATCGGTGTTTCCAAACAGACGGTTCAAAAATACGAGAGTGGAGTAATAACAACTATATCCTCTGACAAAATCGAGATAATCGCAAAGCTACTTAAAACAACACCCGCAAAGCTTATGGGGTGGGAGGGCAACTCGTCGCTTAAACTTATTTCCCCGAACATTACGGATGATGTCGTAACTTTCCCGGTTCTCGGTTGCATTGCTGCCGGATATGAAGAAATCGCGGTCGAAGATTGGAACGGTGCGGTTGTAGAAGTTCCGACGGCTTATCTGAAAGGAAGAGACAAAAAAGATTTCTTTGTTTTGGAAGTCCGCGGCAGCTCAATGTATCCGCTCTATCAGGAAAAAGATATAGTGCTTATATTGAAGCAGAATTACATAGACCACAACGGCGATGTCGGAGCAGTCATTTATGACGGAGAATGTGCCACGCTCAAGCGCATTGATGTTTCCGATGATATGGTAAGACTCAGCCCCATCAATCCGGAATATCAGCCAAAAGAGCTGCGAGGCGCGGATTTGGAAATGTATCATATTCTCGGCGTTCCTCGCATGCTCATTCGAGAAATAAATTAAAAATCCCGCCCTCGCGGCGGGATAATAGAAAGGATGTATAAAAATGAAGTGCAAGAAATGCAAAACCGAACTCGGCAAGAACGACAAAGTTTGCCCGAACTGCGGGGCAAAACGACCTAAAGGTTGGATAATTGCTATCGTGGTAGTCGCGCTTCTCTGTATTGTCATTGCTGCAATGGCGATAAGCGGAGAGGGCGGCACAGACACACCGACAACGACGGAACCCGAGACCGAGTATATCACAATGGATGAGTATAATCAGATAAAAAACGGCATGACATACGAGCAGGTCGTTAAGATTATCGGCTGTGAGGGTAAGCTCGCAACTTCCTCCGAGATTGGCGGAAGCACCTCTCAGACCTACGGCTGGTCAAGCAGAGATTTAGGCGGCGGCACTACATATGGCGCGACAATTATATTCGTTGACGGCAAGGTCACTGGCAAGTATCAGACGGGGCTTGATATTGCTGACGATGTTTCGAGCGCGATAAAAGATTTAAGCTAAATAAAAAAAGAACCCCCGGTGCGGGAACACCGAGGGTTCGAGAATCAACACACACCATGCGTATAGAGTGGATTGATATAATTATTATATCATCCGCTCCGGCAAAACACAAGTAAAGGAGCGGATTTTTTAATGGCAAAGCGTGAAAACGGTGAAGGCAGCGTATATAAACGCAAGGATATCAAGCGGCGTCCCTGGGTCGTCGCGTTGCCGGCAAGTTATAGCCTGGACGAGCAGGGCAAGATGATTAAAAAGCAGGAAATCCTCGGGCACTACGCATCGAGCAAAGAGGCAAAAGCTGCTCTGGCTCACTACCTCGAACACCCGGTAGTTGAAATCAATATGACCGTCGATGATTTGCACACATTGTGGCTCTCCCGTGCCGAATATAAGAACCTGGCTAAGCAATCAAAGGACTGCTACAACGCCGCATGGAAGAAGATCCCCGAAGATGTAAAGGCTATCAAAATGCGCGAGCTGAGAACGGAAGACATGCAGAAATGTATCGATGCATACAGCGCACAAAGCGGCACTTCGCTCTCGTATATAAAAATCACATTTTCGCGTCTTTATGCGCTTGCGTTGGAGAGAGACATTTGTTACAAAGACTATTCTAAATTCGTTAAGCTCCCAAAGAAAAAGAAAAACGAAATACATCCATTTTCTGCTGAAGAAGTGAAAAAGATAAAGGCTGCCGCACAAGCTAATGTCCCATACGCCGATATCATTCTCATCCTGATTTACACGGGATTTCGTATTTCTGAACTACTCGCCCTTACTCCGGATGATTACATAGCGGATCAAGCCTTGCTCATAGGTGGTCTAAAAACCGAAGCCGGAGAGAATCGCCATGTTCCTGTTCTGCCGGTGATTAAGCCGTATATAGAAGCACTCGTAGCAAAGCAAGGTAAAAAAATAGTATGCCGTGATGACGGCGAGGGATACAGCTCGAGCTACATGCGCAAAAAGTATTACGACTGCCTTGAAGAGATAGGAGTTAAGCGTCTATCCCCCCATTGCTGCCGAAAAACATGTGCAACAATGATGGTAGAAAACGGGGTATCACCCGAAGCTACACAAATGATTCTTGGGCACGAAGAATACAGCACGACCTTAAAATACTATGCACTTGTATCAGACAAAACTCTCCATGAGGAAATGGCGAAGATATCTTAAAATCCGTAGTAATCCCGTAGTAACGCCCGATTTCCGTTTAGCATTTATCGTCTGTTGCGCACATCCAAGCCACTATATGTTGTGTTTTTCTCCGCAATTTGCTATGTGTATGTACTACATATTTGACTTTTAATCAAGGTGTCCGGAGTTCGAATCTCCGATGGATCACCAAATACAGAGAAGCCGCCTTTGGGCGGCTTTTTTGTTTTTAGATTTTTTAAAATTTTGTGTTGACAAAGGTATTTTTTGTGTTATGATATAAGTGTGCTACGACAGATAGCACACTTATTCTGATTTTGGTGCACTGCGGCGCGCCGGAATCAAAAAGAAAGGAGAATCGCTGTGGTCTTAATCGACAAGCAGAGCCGCGTGCCGGCATACGAGCAGATAAGAAATCAGCTGCTGACTCTTATCCTTGTCGGTACATTCGCTCCGCACTCGCAGCTGCCGTCTATACGGTCCATTGCCGCCGACGCCGGTGTGAACATAAACACGGTCAAAAAGGCGTTCTCCGACCTTGAATCCTACGGTGCGATATACACCGTGCCCGGAAAGGGAAGCTTCGTCAGCGAAAAGGCTTTCAAGAACGATTCGGTGCACGACACGGCAGTGTCCGAAATTTCGGACGCCATCTCTGCCGCCCGCGCCAAGGGACTCAAAAAGCAGGAAATTATCGACATACTCAATGAAATCTACACTCAGGAGGAAGAATTATGATTGAAGTAATCGGCGTTACAAAACGGTTTCAGGACTTCACCGCCATTCAGAATCTTTCGCTGAAAGTCGAAAAGTCGTCAATATATGGGCTTGTCGGCTACAACGGCGCGGGCAAAACGACGCTTCTCAAGACGGTCGCCGGAGTCTACAGAGCCGACGAGGGCGAGGTCAAAATATTCGGCGAGAATGTTTTTGACAACGCAAAAGTTAAGCAGAGACTTTTCTATGTCCCCGACGACATATATTTCGAGCCCAACGCGACTATCGAGAGCATGGGCAAGTTCTACGCGGGCTACTATCCCCGCTTCAGCTTCGACACCATGCACAAGCTCTCAAAAGTTTTCGGGCTTGACACGAAGAAGAGCATACGCGGCTTTTCAAAGGGCATGCAGAGGCAGGCGGAGATAATCCTCGGAATGTCCACAATGCCGGAGGTCATTCTGCTCGACGAGAGCTTTGACGGACTCGACCCGGCGAAGAGGAACCTCATCAAGAATCTTCTGCTCGAATACATGGCGGAGGAGGAATGCTCGGTCATAATCTCATCCCACAACCTCCACGACCTTGCGGACATGTGCGACCACATCGCGCTGATAAACGGCAAGAGCATAGTCATGGACTGCTCTGTTGACGATATCAGCGGCTCGCGCTGCAAGTTCAGGCTGGTCTTTGACCGCGACCTCGAAGAGAGCGATTTCAAGGATCTCGACATCAAGCACTTCTCGAAGGACGGAAAGATAATCACTCTGAGCGCCAACGGCGACATGGACGAAAACGAGAAGAAGCTTCAGAATATGAAACCGCTGATGATCGAAAAATTCCCGCTCACGCTCGAAGAGATCTTCCTCGAGGAGATGGAGGGCAGCGACTACGACTTCAAGGACATCTTCGGCAAGGCCGAAGAGAAGAAATGAGGTGACACAGATGAAGAAAAAATATAAGAACACTTTCTGGTTCTCCGTCGCGCACGCGATGAAAAAGAACTTCATTCTCCCGCTGCTGACATTTGCGGTGAGCATGTTTTTCTATCTCTCCAACTTCTGCTGGGAAAAGATAAGAGAAGCAAAAGAAACAGCCTCAATCAAAGGTCAGGATGTTTTGAAGATAATGCGCGACGCATATGAAGTATTTATCTTTGACTCCGAACAGGCAGCATATAACCCGCTGCTTTATATCTTCCCCGCCCTGCTCGTCGTGATATCGATTTTGCTCGGCGTTTTGCTGTTCAGATTCGTTACGAATAAAAAGACCGTCAACGTCTACTACAGTCTCGGTATCAAGCGCGCCGACCTCTACACCGCGCGTCTTCTTGCGGGCGTGTTCATGATGCTCGCGGCGGTACTCGTCCCGCTCGCTGTTTCGCTCGGGCTCAACCTTCACTATTTCGGCTCGTCCGTCATGCTCTGGCGAACATTCCTGTTCTATGCGGTACACAGCGCGATATGCGTGCTCGCCGGTCTTACAATATCGGCGGCGGTCTCAAGCTGCGTGGGCACGACTGTTGAGGCGATTGGTTTTTCAGCCGTTCTCGCGGCGTTCCCGAGCGTTGTGACAATGTGCGTGAACTACGGCGTTCCCTCAATTCTCAACGGCGCACCCGCCATAACTTACTATGGCATATACCCTGCTGCATCAAGCTACGGAGAGCTGCACTTCGACATAACGGGCTCCACCGTATTTGGGCGCATCATCAGCCACATAAATCTGCTCATGCTCAACAGAAGCTCTTTTATTAACTCATCTTCCGTTGAAGCTATGACAAAAGAGGCGGCAAAAAAATGGGCCGCGCCATCGCTGACTCCCTATATTCTCTGGGCAGTTCTCATCGCCGCGTTCTTCGTGTTCGGTCTGTTCATGTTCAAGCGCAGAAAAGCCGAGATATGCGGTTTCCCCGGAAGAAGCGCCGTTCTCAACTTCGTGCTCTGCATGATTACCTCTTTCGGCGTGGCTTCGCTGGTGCTGTACTTCGTAGTTTCCGAAATACCGCAAATAACAACCTGGATGATTATAGTCGGACTGATGATAATCAGCATCATAATCTTCCTGATATTCGACATTATTCTTCATCTGAGCTTCAAAGCCATCAAAAAGGACTGGAAGATAGGTCTCGTCCACGCCGGACTTATGGCGGCGTTCCTGCTCTCGCTTTACACCGGATTCTTCGGCTACAGCAGCCGCGTGCCGGATATTCAGGATATTGACAGCGTATCCATCTCCGCCCCCAACGCGCTGATGGGCAGCTACCAGCTTGGACGCGAGCTTAGCGGCAGCTATGTCACGGACAGATATTATTCCGATGTATACTCGAATTACTACTATGTCGGCAACCGCTCGGTTTCCCTCATCGAAAACTTTAAAGACAAAGATGATATAAACACTGTGCGCGAAATACACAAGGCCATGATAAAAGCCGGAAATATCCGCAGAGTCAACACAAACTCCGACGACTATTCAAAGAGAGTAACCTGCCAAAGCGTTGTTATAAGATACAAGCTCAAGAACGGACGCGAGCTTGTCAGGGTCTATGAATATGTTCCGCTGACAAACTATCCAACACTCTATACTCTCGAAGACACCAAGAATTGGAACAGCAAGATAAAAGACGAACTGCTCAACATCGACTCTGAAAATGTTATTCCTATAGTTTTCTCCGCTCAGATGGACAACAGGATAGCTGTTGACGAAGAGCTGACGGCGGGTCTTGCGCGCGCAATATACAACGATATAACCACGCTGAGCTCCGACAAATTCCTGTCAAGCAACGCCAAATATCTAGGTTCGGTTGCATTCTATGTCAACAGGAGTCAGAGAGAAGATTACTCAATGTATGAATCATCCGAATATGTCAATGCGACTTCAATGGAGGACGAAATCACCGAGGAAGAAGAGCCTTTATCCCGTCAGGAAACTGTTGACAACCTTGCAATTCGAGATAACTCACAAGGTAAATACCTCGCGCTCGGCGACTATTCGGTAATCCCGATAACCGAGGAAATGACAAATACGATAAGCTTCCTCAAGGCTCACGGACTCTATGAAAAGCTCAGCGACGAGTCGCCGATAGTCAGCGCAAGAATAGCAGACATGGGCAAAGCCACATCCTCAGACGATATGAGACACGGTTTCGCCTATTCCAGCCCGATTTTCAACTCGTTCTGGGACGACGGAAAGTCAAAGCCATATTCAAAGAAGGACTCTGACGGCTATGAATATGAAGTTAGCAGCTACACCAGCGGCGACTTCATGCCGAAGGATTCAAAGACCGTCACCGACAAGGCGACGCTCGAAAAACTCGCCGCCAACGCCTACGGTTACAGATTCGACCTCACGGGCGGATATCTTGTTGAATTCAAGCGCGCGAACGGCAACCTTACGATAATGTATGTTCCGAAAGGACGCATCGAGCTGAATCTCGGCACAGGCAAATAAAATCAAATCGGCGGCTGTATTCAAAAAGGTACAGCCGCCGGAGAAAAAATATCGGGAGGGAGAAAGGGTGAACAGAACAAAAGACGGCTTTAAAAATCCGTTTGGCTTCACGGTCGCACACGCGATAAGAAAGAATTTTGCTTTTCCGCTCGCGATTTTTGTCATGAACCTGGCACTCTACCTCAACGGATTCTTCGGGAGCGAAAAGATGAGGCAGTTTATGGCACTGACCAAATCCAATTCGCCGACAGCTCATGCTCTGCGTGAATCCGGGAAATTTTTAATAATCGGCGGATCTAACAACTATATGCTGACAGATATTCTCTATTTTTACACGGCGGCAGTCGTTGTTCTCTCCGCCGCGCTGGGCATAATGCTTTTCAGATTCGTCTCAAGCAGGGCGAAGAACAACATATATTTCAGTCTCGGCATCAGCCGCGCGGGTCTGTTTTCGGCGCACTGGCTGGCGGGAGCGGTCATGCTCGAAGCGGCCGTGCTTCTCCCGCTCGCCTTTTCGGCAATGCTGAACCTTATCTACTTCGGCTCGTCCGTCATGCTCTGGCGCGCGCTGCTGTTTTACGCCGTGCATATGACCGTGACGGCGCTTGCGGGATTCTCTGTTGCGGCGGCAGTCTCCGTCTGCGTGGGAACCGCAGGCGAATCGGTACTGTTCTCGCTCGCATTCATAGCGTTTCCGAGCGCTGCTGTATATTTTCTCAATAACGCGGTACCGCATCTGCTCTTCGGCGCGCCTCACAATTCAAACTACGCACTCTATCCGTCGGCGAGTCACAACCAGGATATCAGCATGGCTCTCTCCCCTTTTGGGCGCGTGCTGTCGCGTCTAAATCTGCTCTCGCTCAACAACGACGTATTCATCCGCTCGGGCTCGTTGGTCTCGGCCGACGGATTCTCTAAAATCACCGCAGACGAGCTGAATAGCTGGAGTGCGCCGTCTCTTGAGCCCTATATACTCTGGGCGATACTGACCGCCCTGCTGTTCGTTTTCGGGCTTTTGATGCTAAAGCGCAGGAAGGTGGAGATATGCGGCTTCAGCGGCAGGAGCAAGGCTTTAAACTTTTTGCTGACCGCCATGCTCTCTGTTTCCGCAGGCTCGACTATCGTCGCCGTTAATTTTTATTTTTCGCAAATCACCGACAAGCAATATCTTATAACGGGCATAACAACCGTGCTTTTGAGCGCTGTTATATTCGTGGTTTTCGATATTATGCTCAATCTCAGTTTTAAGGCACTAAAAAAGGATTGGAAATACGGGCTTGTCCATGTGGCTCTCGCGGTCGCCGTTATGCTCTCGCTCTACACCGGGTTCTTCGGTTACAGCAGCCGCGTGCCTGATACCGACAGCATCGAGAGCGCATCGGTATCCGCTCCGGACATACTTCTCGGAAGCTACCGCACAAGAGCAGACGAGCTCAAATTCAACGCAAACTCCGGCTACTATCTCGCCTTCGACGAGGACGGAAACCCGGTTGGCATAAACAGCGGCTGCTACTATCGCAGCAACGCCGACGAAAGGCGCATAATTATCGACGGATTCAAAAGCGAAAGCGACATTAACGCCGTGCGCGAGCTGCACAAAAGGCTCATCGCCTCGGGCAGAAAAGTTGTTTCAAGCAGCGAGGATTATTCCGAAAGAGCCGTGCGCAGCACTGTTATTATAAAATACAAGCTCAAGAACGGACGCGAGATAATAAGAGAATATCAGGCAGTCGGGCTCGGCGACTATCTCTCGCTCTATTCAATAGAGAACACCGAGAACTGGAACAACAAAATCAAAAACGAGCTGCTGAACATAAACAGCGAAAAAGTATTCCCCGTTCTCTTCTCGGGACAGATGGACAAAAAGACCGTCGTTGATCAAAAATTTACACGCGGACTCGCCCGCGCGATATATGAGGACATAACCTCTCTCGGCGCAGACAGAATTCTCTGCTCCGACTCGAAATGGCTCGGCGCGGCAGCTCTGTACCGCGACATAGCGTCGGACGGAGTCAAAACCGTGACGGCAGCCCAAGCCTACTCGCCCGACACAGACGACGAAGATGCCGAAACGCCCGAGGATGCAATAAACAACGCTTGGAAAGCCGGAAACTACGGCGAGATGATGACCAACGGCTCGGAATACGGAGATTTCGGCAAGTTCAAGTCCGTTATTCCGATAACCGAGGAAATGACGAACACCGTCGAATATCTCAAAGCCCACGGGCTCTATGACCTGCTCGTTGACGAATCGCCTATAGTCGCCGTCAGAGTGGCGGACATAGGCAAGCTCACCGTCGACGCGCTTGAATACACCACGCCGATATTCAACGCTTTCTGGGACAACGGCAAATCAAAGCCGGAAACCGACCACGAGACCGGAGAACAGATAAGCACATACACGAGCGGCGACTACATGCCGAAAAATTCAAGGGAATTCACCGACGGCGCAACGATAAACGCACTCGCCGAAAACGCCTACGGCTACAGATTCGACCTCACGGGCGGATATGTTGCCGAGTTCAGACGTGCCAACGGCTGCAGAACGATAATGTATGTCCCGAAAGGGCGCGTCGAGCTGAATCTCGGTTAAATATAAAAACTCCCTTAAACACACATAGCCCCGGGCTTCACGGAAAATCTGTGAAGCCCGGGGCCGTTTTTATATTTACACATGAAAAAAATGCGACCCCGAAGGATCGCATAAGTTCAGCTTTCAGATATTACTTGTCCTGTATTAAAGGAAGAGAAGAAGCAAGGTTGCAACGAGTGCGAGAACGAAGAAAGAGATAGCGATGATCTTCGTGATAAGCACAAGCTTCGACTCCATAGTCCTGCTCTTGTTCTTGCCGAAGAAAGTCTCTGCGCCGCCTGCGATAGCGCCGGAAAGACCGGCGGACTTACCCTCCTGAAGAAGGACAAGAACAATAATAGCGACCGAAAGAAGAATGAGGACTATGCCCAATATAATCTCATGTACTGCCATGAAGTTAACCTCCAAACACAAATTGCTAAGATATTTTAGCATATACTTTGACACATTTCAATAGTTTTTACAAAAACTTTTGCCGAACGGAGAAATTTTCCTTCCGAAAGATGTATTATCGGCGCGCAGCTGAGCAAACTACTCTCAGCGGCAAGAGTCCGAAGTCAATGCGTTTGCAGGGCTTTTCCCGCCGACCGTTTTGCGGGGAAGCCTTGCAAACGGTCTTTTTTATATTCCGAGCTCAAGCTGTTCGCCCTTGTCCTCCGCGCTCAGCAGCGCTCCGGCGGCGGGCAGGTTCTTTGTCTTATATCTGTACGCCTTGGCGAACTCCCCTTCTTTATACGCGCGGACGGTCATAACTTTCTGACCCTTCTTGAGACTCATAACGCCGACTCCCTGAGTGTCCTTGGTAGTCTTGGGCGAGATTGCGCCGGTGTTTATCAAAAGGTGTCTGCCCGCGGAAGAGATTATAACAAGCTCGACATCGCTTTCAATATGGAGCATCGCCGCGGCGGGCGATTTGTCGGAATAAGCTTTTATGAGCTTCTTGCGGTTCGTCTTCGTCTGATAGGCGGAAAGCTCAACCTTCGCCGCCTTTCCGTTTTCAAAGAAGAAGAGCATATGACCCGAATAGTCCGAGGTCACGACCATATAGACCGCCGTCTCGCCCTCGTCCATGCCGAGCGTGCTCGCCACATAATCGCCGAGTGCGCTCGCCTTTGTCTCCTTGAAGTCGTTGACGCGAGCCTTGTAGACCTGGCAGCGGTTCGTGAAGAAGAGAAGCTCTTTCGCGTTATCCGTGACCACAGTCTGGGCGAGCTCATCGCCCTCCTTGAACTTCTGCTCGCTGCTCATACGCAGGGACTGCGGGGTTATCTTCTTGAAATAGCCCTGCTTCGAGAAGAAGAGCGTCACGGGATAATCGGGTATCTGCTCCTCCTCTTCCTCCTCTGCGATATCGGAGGCGTAGATAATCTCCGTCTTTCTCGGCTTGCCGTATTTTTTGATAACTTCCTCAAGCTCGCTGATAATTATCGCGCCGACTCTGCCGCGCTTTGCGAGGATATCCTCAAGATCGGCAATGAGCTTTTCGAGATCTTCGATATCCTGCGTGCGCTTTAAGATATATTCGCGGTTCAAATGACGAAGCTTTATCTCCGCGACATACTCCGCCTGGATGCGGTCGATTCCGAAGCCTATCATGAGGTTCGGGACGACCTCCGCCTCCTCTTCGGTATTTCTGACGATCTTTATTGCCTTGTCGATATCGAGAAGTATTTTTTCAAGTCCGCGCAGCAGATGCAGCTTGTCCTTAGCTTTTTTGAGGTCAAAATAAGTTCTGCGTCTGACGCACTCCATGCGGAACGCAATCCACTCGTTGAGCAGCTCTTTGACGCCCATGACGCGGGGCGAACCGGCAATCAAGACATTGAAGTTGCAGGCGAACGAATCCGAGAGCGGAGTGAGCCTGTAGAGCTTCTGCATGAGCTTGTCGGGGTCAGTTCCCCTCTTTAAGTCTATGGTTATTTTAAGACCGCTCTTGTCCGTCTCGTCGCGGATATCGCTTATTTCTCTTATCGCGCCCGCCTTGACTCTGTCGATAACCTTTTCTATTATAGACTCGCTCGTCGCGGTCGAGGTCATCGGAATTTCCGTTATATCAATACAGTTGTTCGACTTGTCATAAGTATATTTGGCATAGAGCTTGAACGAGCCTCGGCCTGTGCGGTAAATCTCCTCAATCTTCGCGCGGTCATAGAGTATCTTCGCGCCGCCCGCAAAATCGGGTGCTTTGAGGGTATCCGCAACGCAGTGGTCGGGGTTTCTGATAAGCTCGATAGTCGTGCGGCAGACCTCTTCGAGGTTAAAGGAGCATATGGAGCTCGCCATGCCGACGGCTATACCGGTGTTATTATTGACGAGAACGCTCGGGAAAGTGACCGGCAGAAGAGTCGGCTCTTTCATGGTGCTGTCGTAGTTATCGACAAAATCGACGGTGTCCTTGTCGATATCCTTGAAAAGCTCGGCGCTTATGGGGTCGAGCTTCGCCTCGGTATATCTCGAAGCCGCCCACATCATATCGCGCGAATACGCCTTACCGAAGTTACCCTTTGAATCGACATACGGGTGCAGCAGAGCTTCATAGCCGCGCGAAAGCCTGACCATAGTCTCATATATGGCGGCGTCGCCGTGGGGGTTCAGCTGCATGGTGCGTCCGACTATATTAGCCGACTTTGAGCGCGCACCGGTGAGCAGACCCATTTTGTACATGGTATAGAGTATCTTTCTGTGCGAGGGCTTGAAGCCGTCTATCTCCGGGATAGCACGCGACATAATGACGCTCATCGCATAAGGGAAATAGTTCGTTTCAATGGTATCGGTTATCGGCTGTTCGACAACTTCACCCGCGCCGATGATATGAACTCCGCTCTTGAGCGGATCGATTTCATTTTTCGGGGGTTCTTTTTTGCCTCTTTTTCCCGCCATTTATATCAAAATCCTTTCAATAGTTAAGCTGTTACGAAACATCCGCCATGTCGATATATGCCGCGCCGTCGCGTGCGATATGCTCTTTTCTGCCGGCGAGATTGTCGCCGAGCCAGAGATCAAATATCTCGGCAGTTTTCTGGGCGTCGGTCGGGTCGACGCGGATAAGGCGGCGGGTCGCGGGATTCATCGTCGTCAGCGACATCATGTCCGCATCGTTTTCACCGAGTCCTTTCGAGCGCTGGATGGTGAACTTGCTGTTTTCAAGCTGGGAAAGGATATCCTGCTTCTCCTGCTCGTTATATGCAAACCATGTCTCGTCCTTTGAGTTTATCTCATAGAGCGGCGACTCCGCGATATACACCTTGCCTTTTTCGATAAGCGTGGGCATAAGGCGATAGATCATCGCGAGGATAAGCGTGCGTATCTGGAATCCGTCAACGTCGGCATCGGTGCAGATTATGACCTTGCTCCAGCGCAGCTGATCGATATTGAACGCGACCATATCTTTCATCGACTTCGACTTGACCTCGACTCCGCAGCCGAGAACTTTTATCAGATCGGTTATGATATCGTTTGCAAATATTTTGTTATATTCCGCCTTGAGGCAGTTGAGTATCTTTCCGCGCACGGGGATTATCGCCTGGAAAGACGAGTCGCGCGCCTGCTTACAGGCGCCGAGAGCCGAGTCGCCCTCCACTATGAACAGCTCGCGCTCGGAGACATCCTTGCTGCGGCAGTCAACGAATTTCTGCACGCGGCTGCCCATATCGTTGCTCGACTGGAGCTTGCCCTTTATATTGAGCTTCGTCGTCTCAGCACGGACACGCGCACGCATATTGACGAGCACCTGATCGCATATCTTGTCCGCATCGAGCTTGTTTTCGATGAAATACACCTCAAGCTGATGCTTGAAGAACTCGGTCATTGCCTCCTGAATGAACTTATTCGTGATAGCTTTTTTCGTCTGGTTCTCATATGAAGCTATGGTCGAGAACGACGAGATGACAAGCACAAGGCAGTCTTCAATATCCTGGAAATTTATTTTTGAATCGGATTTGAGATATTTTCCGCTCTTTTTTATATAAGCGTCTATCTGCGACACGAAAGCGGAGCGTACAGCTTTATCGGGCGCGCCGCCGTGTTCAAGGTAGCTCGAGTTGTGATAGAACTCCTTGAGCTGAACTTTGTTCGAGAAGCAGAGCGCGGCGTTTATCTTCAAAGTATAGTCGGGCTGATCCGCTCTGTCGCGGCCGACGCGCTCGCCGCTCCATGTACAAATGGAAGAAAGTCCGTTTGAGCCGACCACCTCGCGGACATGGTCGGCGATGCCGTTTTCGTAGAAATATTCAAAAGTATCGAACTTTGAGCCGTTCTGATTTTTGAGCACGAATTTGACGCCCGCGTTGACTATCGCCTGGCGGCGCATCATATCCTGAAAATACTCGAGTGGTATGTTGATATCGGTGAAAACTTTGAGATCCGGGCGCCACTTTATGCGCGTGCCGGTGTCTTTTTTATTATACGGCTCCTTTATCATATCACCTACGGGCTTACCGCCCTTGAAATTCAGATGATAGCAAAAGCCGTTTGAATGTATTTCCGCCTCCATATATTCCGAGGCATACTGAGTGGCGCAAAGACCGAGTCCGTTTGTGCCGAGAGAATACTGATAGCTGCCGCCGTCGTTTGTCTTATACTTACCGCCGGCATACAGCTCGCAGAAAGTCAGCTTCCAGTTATATTCCTTTTCTTTCTGGTTATACTCAACGGGTATTCCGCGTCCCTGATCCTGAACCTCAACGGACTTGTCCTCAAATCGGGTAACGGTTATTGTATTGCCGAAGCCCTCACGCGCCTCGTCAACAGAGTTCGAGATAATCTCGAACACAGAGTGCTCGCAGCCCTCTATGCCGTCGGAGCCGAAGATGACCGCAGGTCTTTTGCGCACGCGGTCGGCGCCCTTGAGCACCTCTATGCTCTCCTGATTGTAGGTTGCCTTATTCGCCATTTAGCTGTCCCCCGTAAATCAAATGCTACGCATTATTTTGTATCATACATATTTAATTATACACCATATATTGGCTTTTTGTCAATGATATCAATGGGTATAGAAAAAGACAGACCATGCAATAACACGGTCTGTCGGATAAAAATTAGGATTTATTACGCCCTTTGCTTTTTCTTAAACACATCTGCGGGAAGCTGGGCGAGAACTATTGCGACGAACATGATGATGCAGCCGCTGAGCTCCCTTACGGACATTTTCTGATCTATCAGCACCCATGCGAATATAACAGCGAACACAGATTCAAGGCACAGCAGGAGCGAAGCGACCGTGGGGTCGGAATCGCGCTGTCCGAGGGTCTGGAAAGTGAACGCCACTCCGCAGGACAAAATACCTGTGTAGAGCAGATAGGGCGCTGCGCTCATTATGGCATGGATACTCGGCTTTTCAAAGATAAACATGAGAATGACGGAAATTATACCCGAGACAAAGAACTGCGCGCACGAGAGCTTGACTCCGTCGACTATAGCCGAATATTTGTCGATAACAAGAATATGTATCGCAAAGCCGACCGAACACGCGAGAGCGAGCAATTCGCCCTTGCCGAAAGTCGCCTTGCCGCCCGCACACAGCAGATAAAGTCCGACAACGCCGAGTCCGACGCCTATCCACACAGGAAGACTGACGCGCTTTTTGAAGAAAACGAGGCTGATTATCGGCACCAGGAGCATATAGAGCGCGGTTATGAAGCCGACCTTGCCGACCGTTGTATAGCCGAACGCCGCCTGCTGAAGATTGCTCGACACGCAGAGAACCGTTCCGCAGACAAGCCCGCCGACAATGAGACTTTTTCTGTCTTTTTTCTTCTCTTCGGGCGTTTTCTGTTCGGCCGAGCCGAGCTTTTTGTTTTTTGATTTTTGAACTCCCGACATTATTGCAATGACCGGCAGGAGCACCGTGCCGCCCATAATCATTCTTATGCCGTTGAAGGTCAGAGTTCCGATTACCTCGAGTCCCTCGCTCTGAGCCACAAACGACAGTCCCCATATAACGGCGGCGAGAATGAGAAAGATGCCGCCTTTAAGCTGTCCCTTTTTCGTTGTTATCACTCCACTGAAGTTTTTCGAAATATGATAGCACAAAGGCAAATAATAAAAATCGGATTTGGGAATAAAATGTAATTTCCAGAAAGATTTTCGGTTTATCTCTCCGCGAGCGGAAGTATTGAGCCGATATCGGTTAATTGAAAGTCCCCCGCCTCCTCCGCACGCACGCCGAACGAAGAGAGAAAGGTTCTTATTTTTTCACCGTCTTTATGAAATGCAAGCGAGCCGTTGAAGAGCATTGTATCGGGCGCAATGAGTCCGCAGCAGCCGCCGATAAAGCCATATTCGCGCCCGGGCAGGGCGACATCGCCCTTTGAGACGAGCAGTACAGCAAGTCCGTTTTTTTCGGCCGCCGAGGCTATTGACACATCATCGGTAATTATCGCGCTTTCAGTCACCGGCACTACCGAGCATTTTGTGTAGCCCTGGCGCACGGGTATTAAACTATGCCCGGAAAAGTCGATGTTTTTGCAGACGGTTTTGGGATTGAGTATCGCATAATTGCCGAAAAGCGCGGCATTGAGCGGCACATCGGCGGGATATTTATCGCCGAGCGGAGTGTCGAGAACCTGCACATCAAATCCCATTTCAATAAGCTTTTCCGCGTTGTTACACTGCTCTCGGCTCAATATGATTTTTCGCCCGCCGAGATGCAACAAATGCAAATCGGCGTGGGCGGCTGTGCCGTCGGTTATCGCGGCGCACGGCAGGATATCAAAAACACTGATACCGCGCGCGAGAAGATATTCTTTTGCTTTCACTGCGCCGATGCTCACTGCGGCGAGAGCTATTCCCCTCTTCGGCAGGTTCGGCGATTCTATAGGGGTCATAAAATTCATCAGTCAACGCAGTTCGCGAACGCCTCATAGACATTCTTGACGCCGATGACCTCTATCTCCTTTTTGAGCTTGTCCGGCACGGATTTGAAATTATGGCGCGGGATGATGCAAGTTTTAAAGCCGAGCCTCGCCGCCTCTTTTATGCGCTGTTCGCAGTGGTTGACGGAGCGAATCTCGCCGCCGAGACCTATCTCGCCGAAAGCGAGCACATCGTCTCTTATCGGGACATCCTTGAGGCTCGAAATAAGCGCAAGCGCGACGGAGAGGTCGGTCGCGGGTTCATCGAGCTTGAGTCCGCCGATGACATTTATATAGGCATCCATATTGCCGAAGAAATAGCCCGCCCGCTTTTCGAGGACGGCTAAGAGCATAGCCATGCGGCTGTAATCAAAGCCGGTCGCCATACGGCGGGGATTGCCGAAGCTCGACGCGCTGACAAGAGCCTGAACCTCGGCGAGTATCGGGCGAGTACCCTCCATAGCGCAGGCGATGCAGGTGCCCGAAGTGTTCTTCGGTCTGCCTGAAATTAGCATAAGGGACGGATTCTCGACCTGAGAAAGTCCGCTGTCGAGCATCTCGAAAACGCCTATCTCATTCGTCGAGCCGTAGCGGTTCTTGACGGCGCGGAGGATTCTGTAAGACATATTGCGGTCGCCCTCGAAATAGAGCACCGCGTCAACTATATGTTCGAGCACCTTGGGACCCGCGATGTTGCCGTCCTTGTTGACATGACCGACGACTATAATCGGGATATTGCTGCTCTTCGCGGTGCGCATGAACATCGAAGTCGATTCGCGCACCTGCGTGACACTGCCCGCAGATGAGCTGAGGTCGCTTATAACCATAGTCTGTATGGAGTCGATGATAACGAGCCCGGGCTTGTTGATATTTATATACTCGCATATAGCCTGAACGTCGGTCTGGCTCATGAGAGTGAGGGTCGGGCTTGTGACCCCGAGCCTGTCCGCGCGGAGCTTTATCTGATAGACCGACTCCTCGCCCGAGACATAGAGAATATCGAGATCCTTGCCGATATACTGGCATATCTGAAGAAGAATCGTAGATTTGCCTATGCCGGGGTCGCCGCTCAGGAGCACCAGCGAGCCTTTGACTATTCCGCCGCCGAGGACGCGGTCGAGCTCGGTGAGCCCTGTCTGATAGCGTATCTCCTCATCGGCGGTTATCTCGCTGAGAGCATATGTCTTGACGCTGCGCGCGCTCGCGCCGCTCTTGGACGCCGGAGCGGCGGGCGCTTTTATCTCCTCGTTCATGGTGTTCCACTCGCCGCAGCCCGGGCAGCAGCCGAACCATTTCGGGCTTTCATAGCCGCATTCGGAACAGATATAGACCGATTTTGCCTTGCCTGCCATTTTATGTTACCTCCGTCAGTTTTTCGTCTTGTTTTAAATAGTCTGTTATACCGCACATGACCGAAAAAGCCATGGCGTTCTGATAATTATCGTCTTTTAGTTTCAGCGTCTCGGCGGCGTTCGAGAGAAAGCCGCACTCGACCATAACCGCCGGAGACTGCGCATGATAGAGCAGATATATCTCAGTGCCAGTGCGCTTGACGGCGCGCTGATTCTGAGGCTGGATAAGCGAGCGGATATCCTGTTGAATCGCCTTTGCCAGCTTCTCGCTCTCCGGATTGTTTTTTGAATAGAACACCTGCGCGCCGCTGTATGACGGGCCGCCGTAGTGGTTCTGATGTATGCTCACGAACAGGGCGTCGGGCGTCTGTTCGATGATTTTCATTCTGTTTTTTATATCCGAGACTTTTTGCTGACGCACGGTTTTTGCGGAGTCGTCGGCTATATCGTCGTCCGTTTCGCGAGTCATGATGACATTGTAGCCCGCTGTATCGAGCATATCGCGCAGCTTCAGGGCTATGGACAGATTTATATCTTTTTCGACCGTTCCGTCCGCCGCAGTCGCGCCGCCGTCCATGCCGCCGTGACCTGCGTCAACGATAATTGTCACGGTGCGGAGCGCATTTGAAGAGGCCCTGTGCGCATATCCGGAGCCGCGCGAGGATATCATCACGAAGCATATAATCATTATTACAACAGCCGCCGCGATACCGAGAGCGACGAGCCTTGAACGCTTTTTGAAATTTATCACCATACCGACACCCCCACAAAAGAATATGCGGAGAGTCGCGGCATTATTAGAACAGCGGCGGGCAAAATAGGAAAAAGGAGCTGAGAAAATGAAAGGAATAACAAAGATTATCGGCGGTCTCGCCATCGGGACGGTCAACTCCGCGCTCGGAGCCGGCGGCGGAATGATCGCCGTGCCGATGCTCAGAAAAAGCGGAATGGAGCAAAACAGAGCGCAGGCAAACGCGGTGGCACTCATTATGCTGCTGACCGCGGCGAGCGCGGGGATATATATTTACACAGGAAAAGTCACCTTCAGCGACGCGCTCCCCTATCTCCCGGCGGGGCTTATAGGAAGCGTTCTCGGTTCTTTCATTCTGCCGAAGATACCGACAAAAATACTCGGCAAGATTTTTGCCCTTTTCATGCTTTGGGCGGGAGTGAGGATGCTGATGCGATGAAAACTATACTGGCAGCTTTTTTCTCGGGTCTCGCCGGCAGTCTCGGACTCGGCGGAGGCGGAGTGCTTGTGCTCTATCTCGTGCTCGCGCTCGGCATGCCGCAGCTCAAGGCACAGGGTATAAATCTATTATTCTTCATCCCCTGCGCGGTGCTCTCGAGCATAGTTTATTCATTCAAAAAGCTCATCGACTGGAAAAGCGTTCTGCTCTTTGCCGCAGGCGGTCTGCCGGGAGTTTTGCTCGGCAGTCTCGCGGTATCGCACATGAACAGCAATATTCCCGGGAAAATATTCGGCGGTTTTCTGCTGCTCATGGGCATAAAAGAGCTGTTCAGGAAAGGTGATTGATGCGCCGATAGTCGAGATAATCCTGGAGAATCATCACGGCGCTGACGGCATCGACAACTGCCTTGCGCTTCCTGCCGCGCGTGTTCGTGACATTCAGGGCATTATGCGCCGAGACCGTTGTCAGGCGTTCGTCGCGCATCACGGTCTCTATGCCCGAGAACTCGGTCAGAGCCGCCGCGAAATCCTCGCACCGCTGAGCGCGTTCGCCGTGGGTGCCGTCCATATTGACGGGCAGGCCGACGACTATCAGCTTCGCCTTTTTCTCTTTGGCTATCTCTGTTATTTTTTCAATCAGCGGCTCGGATTCTTTTTCTGTTATAACGGTCACGGGAGACGCCAAAAATTCGGTCTTGTCGCAGACGGCTATGCCCGTTCGCGTATCTCCGTAATCTACCGACAGGATTATCATAAAATACCTCTTAATTAAAAAATTAGCCGCACCGTTATCGGGTGCGGCCGTTTATATATTTTTTCGCCGCAGGTTGAGTTTAATCGTCCGAACGCGGGCTTGTCGGAAGGATGGAATTGATAATATTGCTGACCGCCTCGCCGACTCCGCTGACGACCTCGCTGACGGATCCGCCGCCGCATGCGGTACACTCGGCGGGCATTGCGGACTTCTTATAATACCCCTTTGCGGTCTCCTTGCACGAGGGAGAAGCAAGAAGTCCGGTCTTCTTGCAGTAGTCCTTCTCCTCGACCTTGCCGGTCTTGGGGAACTCCTTGACGGGCAGGTTCGCGTGGATGCGGTCGAGCAGTTCGATATAGACTCGTCCGGAAGCACTGTATCTGAACGGAATGACCTTGGGCTTATCGTAGCCGAGCCAGACTGCGCAGACATAATAGGGCGTGCCGCCGGCTATCCAGCTGTCCTTGGTGTCACTCGTGGTACCGGTCTTGCTCATCAGCTCGAATTTGCCGAGATTCTTGCTCTTGCGGAAATCTCTTGCCGGGACGGTCTTGAGCAGTTCGCGCATAACCTCTGCGGTATCCTCGCTGAGAACTCTCTCAGGCTCGGACTTCGTTTCGAGCAGGACTTCCGTACCCGTGGCATTTGTGACTTTATAATAGCAATAGGGCTCGTAGTAATAGCCGTTGTTGCCGAACACGGCATATGCCGCCGCCATTTCGACAGTAGTGACGCCGTTTGTCAGAGCGCCGGTTGCAAGGGGCGCGATATTCGCATCCGCAGAATCATCAAGAGTTGTCAGATGGAACGTCTTTTTCATGAAGTTATAGGCCTCGTTGACTCCGAGCATCTCCGTAATTATTCTGACGGGCACGGTATTGAACGACTTCTGGATAGCATACTGGACGGTTATCTCTTTCTTGCTTCCGTTTGTGCCGTCCGCATTCTGCGGCCAGAGCTTGCCGTTTTGATAGATCGAGTAGTCGAGGATCATGCTCGACCAGTTGACATAGTTCTTCTCGAGCGCGAGAGAATAGGTCGAAAGGGGCTTTATGGACGAACCAGGCTGTCTCGGGGACTCGGACGCTCTGTTGAGGCAAAGGTTGCCGTTCTTTTCGCCCGCCTGTCCGACTATGCCGACGATTCTGCCCTCATAGTCCATGACGGTTGCCGCGGACTGAGCGGCGGGATGCTCGGCAGTGTCTGCCTCCCTATCGAAAGCGATTCTGTTTGAATATACGGTATTGAGAACCTTCTGAACATCGGGGTTTGCGGCAGAATATATCTTGAGTCCGCCGTAATTTATCTTCTCCATCGCCTGGCGGTAGGTGTAGCCGTATTTGCTCATCAGATCCTTGCAGACGGTCTTGATGACATAATCGACATAGAAATCCTGATATTCTTTCTCGGTGTTCTTGTCCTCGGTAGTGTTCTTGGTCTTGCCCGGCTTCGGGACATAGCCCTCGCTGTTTGTGAACACGAGCTTATAGTTGACCGCTTCCTCGTATTCCTCTTTGCTTATCGCCTTTTCTTCGAGCATATATTTGAGGCAGAGTTCCTGACGCGTTTTGTTCGCCTCGGGGTTGAGCAGAGGGTTATACTTCGTCGGCGCTTTTGTTATGACCGCAAGGGTCGCACACTCGGCGAGGTTCAGCTCGCTGACATCCTTGCCGAAATAAGTCTCGCTCGCAGTCTGGACGCCGTAGCATCCGTTGCCGAGATAAAGGGTGTTGAGATAAGCTTCAAGTATGGCGTCCTTGCTGTAGTGCTGCTCAAGGTTCAGAGCGCGCTCTATCTCCTTAAACTTTCGAACGACCGTTATCTCCTTGTCGTTGGTCACATTCTTGACGAGCTGCTGGGTTATTGTCGAGCCGCCGCCGGTTGAAAGTCCGGTTGCCGCGCCGAAAGTGCGCAGCCAGTCGACGCCGTGATGCTTCTCAAAACGCTTGTCCTCAAGGCAGACGAAAGCGTTTCTTAGATTTTCCGGCATCTTGTCGAAATCGACCCATATTCTGTTCTCCTCGCCGTGGAGCTGAGCCATTTCAACGAGCTCGTTGTTGCTGTTATAGGCATAGACGAACGAGGTCTGGTTCTGATTCGCCTTGTAGTCGTCGAGATTTATCGCGATCTCGCCGTGGGCAAAAGACACGATATTGAAAAAAACATAACCTCCGATTATCGCCGTGGTGAGCATACCGACGACGAGCACACAGAGTATGACCAGCAGAGCTATCCTGCCGGCTTTTTTATTCGGCTTTTTATTCTTCTTTTTGGAAGATTTTTTGGCTGTTCCCATCTTTTTCGATGCGTTTGCGGGGCTGTTTGCCATCCGTGCGCCTCCTTCACATTACAATCCAGTTAAAAATTATAGCATACTTTTTGCAAAAAGTTTAGCCTAAATCCAAATATTCTCATCATTTTGTAAAATCAAAACAATAGCAGTGTATAAAACAGCGTATAAAAACGCCTGAAAGAGGCAAAAATCACCACGAAAGCAGAAAAAGCAAGCCTTCGGAAAGGAAAAGGAAAGATGAAAACCACGATAAAAAGCATCGCCGTTGCCCTCGCGTTCTGCGCCGCGGCGTTTCTGACCGTCTCGGCTATAATCGAAAACACCGCACCGAACGGGAGCGAAAAATACATCATGCGCGACTACAACGGCAGGATAGCAGTGTTCGTATACGGCGAGGACGAGCCGCAGGAGGTATTCGATGTTTTCACATCCTCCCTGCCCCGCGGCGAAGCCGAGCGCATCTACAAGGGAATAACGGTCGAGGGCGACGAAGCACTTCAAAAGCTGATAGAAGATTTTACAGGGTAGCAAAAACAAAAGCGGCTGTTATCATCACGCAGGCACTGAGCCTCATGATGAACAGCCGCATTCTATTTTTATTGCCGATATTTATTCGCCCTTATCAAACATATCGTTAAGCTGGGCGCACACGGCGGACATTCTGCCGATACGCTCGCGCAGGATAGTTTCGGCTTTCTTCTGCGCCTCGGCGACTATTGCGTTCGCCTGCTCCTGCGCTTCGGTAACTGTCTTCTGTGCCTGGCTGCGCGCGGCGGTGACTATTGCATCGGACTGGCCGCGAGCCGACTCATTGCTCACTTTGAGCAGGCTCTTCTGCGCCTCAAGGTCGGATATCTCCTTTTCGAGAGCTTTCTTCCTGCTCTCTGCGGCGTTGAGCTCGTCAACCATATATCTGCCCTGATCATCTCTGAGCTTTTCGAGGCGTTTTATATGCTTTGCAAACGCCACGCAGTTGTTATATAAACTGCGGTTCTGCGTTCTGAGTGCTTCTATCTCTTCGCTCGAAGCCGCTTCGCCCGCAGGAGCTTCGGCACGCTTTTCAAGCTCCGAGCCCCAGGCGTAAATTTTATTATATTCCTCCTGCAGCATCGAGATATACGCATCCGTTGCCGCAATATCGTATCCCCTATCAACCACGGGGATCTTCATCTTTCCTTCCACTTCTGTCATCCCTTCCCAAAAATCAGCTGTTTCTCTTTGCTATATCAACAAGGTTTTTGTAGCTTATCGCCATCGACTCGCGCGGGTCGATATCGCAGGTGTCCTGCTCGATAACGATATATCTTACACCAGAATCTCTGCATACGCGGTAGCACTCATCGAGATTGAGGTTGCCTGTGCCAACTTCGGCAAAATCGGGCTTGTTCTCGCTGTTGATTTTATAATCCTTGAAGTGGCAGACCTTCATTCTGCCGCTGAGGCGCTTTATGAAATCCGCAGGATCGCCGCCGCCATACTGAACCCAATATGTGTCCATTATAAAGCCGAACAGCTCGGGGTCGGTGTCATCGATAAGCATATCTATAACGCGCCTGCCGTTATATTTCTTGAACTCGAAAGCGTGGTTGTGATAGGCAAAGTGCATTCCCATATCGCGAAGCTTTTTTGCGAGCTCGCCCGTAAGCTTTATAAACTCGCGCACGCCCTCTTCGCTGCCGCTGTACTCCCCCGGCATACAGCCGACTCCGAGCGTGTCGCAGTGGATCATTTTATGCTCCCTGACAACGGCTTCGGTATCGCTGAGCATGCGGTCGAACGAAGTGTGCGTGACGCAGACATCCATACTGTACTTATCAACAAGATATGCGACCTTCTCCGGCTCGATAGGTCCGATAGCGGAAATCTGAATCGTGTTGATGCCGATAGAATCAAGATAGGCAAAAGTCTTTTCAGCATCTTCATAATTCTGTATGTAGTCGCGTAAAGTATAGAGCTGCGCACCGAGTTTGATATCCGACACGAGAGCACCTCCGTTCCCGCTTTTTCTACAGATTATTATATTATAGCCGTCCCGAAGTTTCAAGTGAATTTACAAAAAAAGCCCGGACTTGCAAACTCCGGCAAACCTCGAATATAGATATTCTACGGGAGGCGGTGCTGTGTTCGGTTGGTTTTTGCAGTTATTTTCAAACGGATTTCTCTTTTTTATCCTGCATCTGAGCCAGCCGGGCTCATTTGCCCCGCCGCTGAGTGCGGCGCAGGAGCGCGAAGCTCTTGCAAAAATGCACGCAGGCGACAAATCGGCGCGCAGCGAACTCATCGAGCACAACCTGCGGCTCGTGGCGCACATAGTCAAAAAATACTACGCCGCATATTCGGATCAGGACGATCTTATTTCGATAGGCACGGTCGGGCTGATAAAGGCTATAGACTCGTTCAAGCCCGACAAGGGCACGCGCCTTGCGACATACGCCGCGAAATGCGTTGAAAATGAGATACTGATGCACTTTCGCTCGATGAAAAAGAGCGCGCACGACATCTCGCTCGAAGATCCGATCGACAGCGACAGCGAGGGAAACCCGCTCACGCTAATGGATATTATCTGCACGCCGGACTGCATCGCAGACGATCTTGATTTGAAGATAAAGAGCGAGAAGCTGCGCGGGCTCGTCATCGGCATACCCGACCCGCGCGAAAAGGCGATAATCGTCATGCGCTACGGGCTCGACGGCAACGAGCCGCTGACGCAGCGAGAGATAGCGTCGATGATGAACATCTCCCGCTCCTATGTCAGCAGGATAGAAAAGCGTGCGCTCGAAAGGCTCGGAAAAGGAATGAAACAGCCGTGAGAATCATCCCACGGCTGCATTTTTATTTTATAATGTCGTTATCCTTGATGTACTTCACAGTCTCATCAACGGTTGTGAACGCGAGGGCAACCGAAGTATCGGCGGCTCCGTAATAGATAGCTATTCTGCCGGTCTCGGCATCCGCGAGCGCAGCGCACGGGAACACGACGTTCGGCACATCGCCGACGCATTCATAGAGCTCATGGGGAGCTAACAGGAAGCTATCCGCGCGGTGGAGCACTTTCCACGGCTCATCTTTATCGAGGATGGCGGCGCCCATGCTGTAGGTGAAGCCATTGCAGCTCGTGAGCACTCCGTGATAGAACATGAGCCAGCCCTCGTCAGTTTCAATAGGAGTCGGACCCGCTCCGACTTTTGTAGCTTCCCAGTTCTCGACCGGGCTCATAACAAAGCGGTGCTTACCCCAATAAGTGAGGTCTTTCGACTGACTGATGAATATATCGCCGTAAGGGGTGTGTCCCCTGTCGCACGGGCGAATGAGCAGAAGATACTCGCCGTTCACCTTGCGCGGGAAAAGAACGCCGTTGCGGGCAACAGGATAGCAGGCATCCTCAAGCTGAGTCCAGCTCTTGAAATCCTCGGTATAGGCTATACCGATAGTTGTGCCGTGAGGGGTGAGATTGACCCACGAGAGATAGTATTTTCCGTCGAGTTCGCACAGGCGCGGATCGTAGCCGTTGAAGATATATTTATTCTCAAGCTCCCAGTTTATCGCGTCTTTGCTGAAGCCGACAACGAGCTTATGGGCGCGCGAGCGGATATCCGCCCTGAAAACTCCGGCAAAGCCCGAGCCGTAAGGCACAACAGCGGAATTGAAAATGCTGTTCGCCATATGCAGATTGTCGCGGGTGATAACGGGATTGCTGCTGTAACGCCACACGGGATATTCAAATCCTGCGGGCTTATCCTCCCACGGGATATTTGGTATGTTTGTTCCGATTATTTTTGCCATATCTGACTCTCCTTCCGTCCTTTAGATTTTAGCATAGATAGAGACAAAAAGTAAAGAGGAAGGGCGAAAATGAGAAAGAAAGTAAAAAAGTGGCGGATATTTTAAAAAAGTTTGAAAAAAGACTTGCCAAATCGCTTTTCATGTGGTATTATTGATGAGCTTTCCGGGTGTGGCGCAGCTGGGCGAGGAGAAATGCCGCCGCCTGTGGCGGATGAAGGCATTGCTCCGAGGTGAAGAAACAAGGAGCGGAACGAGCGCTCCAAGCGAAGTACCGCGACTATGTTTCTGAAGGAAGCGCCGCGGCGATTAGCAAAAAGCCTATAAGCGGAAAGCAAACTAAATTCAGGTATAACCGGGTGTGGCGCAGCTGGTAGCGCGCTTGACTGGGGGTCAAGAGGCCGTGAGTTCAAGTCTCGCCACTCGGACCAGTTAAAGAAAAAAGCTCGTAATCGTTGAGATTGCGGGCTTTTTCTTTATCTACTTCAAATTATCAAGAGGACTGTAATTGCTGAAATTGACTACCGTTTTAGCCTGTGTCAAATGGACATACTTTTTAACCATATCGAGCGTAGTATGTCCGAGAATCTGTTGCAAAGCGTAGATATTACCGCCATTTTCAAGATAGGAAGTTGCAAAAGTATGCCGTAACAAGTGCGGATAAATTCGGCGAGTCAATGAGCCTTGAGCGACTTTTTGAGCCTGTAGTGTCTTAAAAACTCGAGCTATCGTTGAACTTGTAATCGGTCTCCCCTGCTTCGTGAGAAACAATGCTTCACTATCACTATCAATAGGTCTGAGGTTGATATACTTTATCAAATACCGCTTTGATTTGTTACCGAGCGGAACAAGGCGTTGTTTGTTTCCTTTTCCATTGATAACGGCATAGCCCTCGAATATATGCACATCAGACACTTTTAAACGAATAACTTCACCACGGCGCAAACCGCTATCAAGCATAAGCGCACAAATACAATAATTCCGAAGCCCTTGAATATTCTTTGTGTCGAAACATGAGAAAATGAATTTAATCTCGGCAGGATTGAGAATATCAATAGTTTTTCGCTGTGCTTTCGGAAGCTTTAATTTGTCGCTGAAGTTAAGAGCCGTGTAATCTTCCTCAAAAAGCCAATGCAAATAGGCTTTAATGCCCTTTATGTATGTTTTGTAACTGTTATCACAAATACCGCGCCTACGAAGAAACAGAGCGTATTTTCGCAATATTTCAGCGTTCAACAAATGAATATCCATATCAGCACCGATATAACTAATCATAGGCGAAACACAATTTCTGTAATAAGCAACTGTTTTCTGTGAATTTCCCTTTATCTGTTGAGTAATCAAAAACTCATCAAATGTATTTTGCAAAGTCATTCTGTATCACCCATTCAAATATTTTAAAACTCAAACGATAGAATCAATGAGTTCTTTAAGCTTTGATTCAGAATATGGAAATTCAGCCTTTGAGCAGTATTCATTATGGAAGTCATAATCAACAGGATTAATGAGAGTACCTCTTTTAATCTGCTGCGCCCTTTTCAGTCCTCGGCTGTGATAAAACATATGAGCATTTAACTCTGTAACGCTTGAAGCTAAATCTTTGTTAATATACTTTGTTATGTACTTGCTTACTGCTTCGTGATTGCGAATAGGTTCAAGGTCACAAAAGCCGAACTTATCAGCATATGGAATCCAATTGTAAACCGTATCACCGTTTAGAACTTTTTGTGCAAGTTTCTTTCCCATGCGGTCACCGACAACAAATTGCTTTAAATGTGAAACTGGTAAACCACTAATCAATCCGTGTATATGCCAGCTAATACTATCACTATGGCGTTCGGGAACTAACAAAAAGCCAATCTTAATGCCGTATTTCTTTGCGTAGTCTCTGAACCATTGTGTGAGGTCTTTATGAAATTTATCTAAATCTGTGCGGTCATACTTTGAAGAATCAATTGTACCCGTAAAGAAGAAATCCCACGGATTACAGCAAGCAAGCTCATAGATAGTATTTTTAGCTCTTGTGATGTTGCCAGAACATTTAACATCATTTACAGAGCAACGAGAAGAAAACTTCTTTTCTTCACATTCAACATCAGAATTTCTAACACACCCCAAGGTACTAAGAACAATTTTTTGATGTTCACCGAAGCCGAGAAGCTTGAGGAATGTCTGATTGTGTTTAAATTTAGGTTCTTTAAGTGGCATTTACACTCCTTTGTAATAGCAAGAATTATCTGTATTTCCCGTAATATGATATATAGTCAAGTAATAGAGAACGGGTCTGTGCGTTGCCCCCTCAGATTCTGAGGGGAGCAAACGCACCCCCGAACAACGAACACGGCACTGGCAGAAATGAGCAAATATCCAATGCCGAGAGAAGTAATCAATCAGCTGGCTCACGGTGCGGAACAAAATCATCAACCAAGACAACAATCTGTTTATCATCGATATGTTCAACAGAACTATGAACAGCAGAATACAAAGCCCGATTAATGCGCATTAAACTATGCTCTTCACCATAAAAAGCGCGGATAAATTTGCACGATAAATCAAGCTGAAGCAATAATTCTCCTGCTGTTGAATGTGACATTTTCAAAACTACCCTGCGGTGTGGATTTTTCATAAAACAATTTCCTTTCCTTTTCTGTTGCAGGAATAGCGGAAACGAGGTATAATATATTTACCTTGCAGGGCTATTCCTGTTTTGGGTGAATGGTAACGGTGAGCCGCCAAGCTTTGAGCCGTTACCGTTTTTTTATGCCCTCTTATCGAATATCACCTCTTTCACTGATAAAGTAGATTTTCAAAATAGTTAAGCCAAGAAACAACATCTCTTTCATCAAAAGAATTGCTTCCCGATGCCGAAAGAACAGTAAAAACATAATTAGGATTAATCTCTGGAATCCACCTCACAATGCGCGCTGTAAGCTCAGATTTTGTTAATTCTTTGAAAATGGTCATGAAAACACTCCTTTAATGATTTTACCGTTAAATATAATATCGTAGAGACCGAAAAAACAAAAGAGCCATTTAACGGCGTTATCGTTAAATAGCTCTGTTTTACTTGCAAAATCGTTAAATATCTTTGATTTACTTAGTTTCTCGCTATATAATATTAAGCAAAGGGAGTGAAACAACAATGAATAATGATTTATCTTTAAACTTAAAATTGCAAATAGGAGACCAAGAGAATTTAGACCCGCAAAAAAGAAATCAAAACAAAAAGAAAGCAATAGAATCACGAAGCAAAAAAATAGGTAAGATTTTAACCGACCTAAGATTAAATATAGATATGACGCAACAGGAAACAGCAACAGCAATAGGAATAGCACAGACAACATATGCAGGATACGAAACGGGCAGACACGAACCAAGCATTGAAATATTGATAAGATTAGCCGATATATACAAGGTTTCAATGGACTATATAACAGGCAGATATGAGGGCTCTGAAGATATCGACGATGAAGAATATTACGATGCAAGGAGAGTTGAGGAAGAAGAAGCCAAGCAAGCATATAGAGAAATGATTGACTCTGAAAACTTTTCAAGCCTCATGACATATAGAGACACAAAAGAACAAATAAAAGAAGAACAGAAAAAGAGAGGAACATATAACAGAGCCAAGAAGAATAAAAAGAAAGACCAACCCACAAGATAAAAAGCATTACACAATTACACAAGTTAGCCTAAAGGGTAATACTAAGCCTTTAGGCTACCGAGCGCATTTTTACATTGTGGTATGGGGAAACTTATCCAACAAGGCGAAAAGCGCTTACGCGCGGCTGATAATGGTGGCAGGCCACTAACTTTTCACATTCGGAGCGCACAGAAGACCGCAGATACTTTTCAGCATATCGAAACAAGGCAATTCGGCAGGCGCGTTTCGCGCCCTATTTTAGATTCTGATACAGGGGGAAAGCAAGTCACACGCTCTGAGCTTCTGCACCCTGTACCCGCTTTATATACTACAACGCACGCACAAAAAGTACTGATATTTGTGGCTAATATCAAGTAATATTTCAACTACACTACACCGGGGATTGCTGGGGGTCAAGAGGCCGTGAGTTCAAGTCTCGCCACTCGGACCAGTTAAAGAAAAAAGCTCGTAATCGTTGAGATTGCGGGCTTTTTCTTTATCTACTTCAAATTATCAAGAGGACTGTAATTGCTGAAATTGACTACCGTTTTAGCCTGTGTCAAATGGACATACTTTTTAACCATATCGAGCGTAGTATGTCCGAGAATCTGTTGCAAAGCGTAGATATTACCGCCATTTTCAAGATAGGAAGTTGCAAAAGTATGCCGTAACAAGTGCGGATAAATTCGGCGAGTCAATGAGCCTTGAGCGACTTTTTGAGCCTGTAGTGTCTTAAAAACTCGAGCTATCGTTGAACTTGTAATCGGTCTCCCCTGCTTCGTGAGAAACAATGCTTCACTATCACTATCAATAGGTCTGAGGTTGATATACTTTATCAAATACCGCTTTGATTTGTTACCGAGCGGAACAAGGCGTTGTTTGTTTCCTTTTCCATTGATAACGGCATAGCCCTCGAATATATGCACATCAGACACTTTTAAACGAATAACTTCACCACGGCGCAAACCGCTATCAAGCATAAGCGCACAAATACAATAATTCCGAAGCCCTTGAATATTCTTTGTGTCGAAACATGAGAAAATGAATTTAATCTCGGCAGGATTGAGAATATCAATAGTTTTTCGCTGTGCTTTCGGAAGCTTTAATTTGTCGCTGAAGTTAAGAGCCGTGTAATCTTCCTCAAAAAGCCAATGCAAATAGGCTTTAATGCCCTTTATGTATGTTTTGTAACTGTTATCACAAATACCGCGCCTACGAAGAAACAGAGCGTATTTTCGCAATATTTCAGCGTTCAACAAATGAATATCCATATCAGCACCGATATAACTAATCATAGGCGAAACACAATTTCTGTAATAAGCAACTGTTTTCTGTGAATTTCCCTTTATCTGTTGAGTAATCAAAAACTCATCAAATGTATTTTGCAAAGTCATTCTGTATCACCCATTCAAATATTTTAAAACTCAAACGATAGAATCAATGAGTTCTTTAAGCTTTGATTCAGAATATGGAAATTCAGCCTTTGAGCAGTATTCATTATGGAAGTCATAATCAACAGGATTAATGAGAGTACCTCTTTTAATCTGCTGCGCCCTTTTCAGTCCTCGGCTGTGATAAAACATATGAGCATTTAACTCTGTAACGCTTGAAGCTAAATCTTTGTTAATATACTTTGTTATGTACTTGCTTACTGCTTCGTGATTGCGAATAGGTTCAAGGTCACAAAAGCCGAACTTATCAGCATATGGAATCCAATTGTAAACCGTATCACCGTTTAGAACTTTTTGTGCAAGTTTCTTTCCCATGCGGTCACCGACAACAAATTGCTTTAAATGTGAAACTGGTAAACCACTAATCAATCCGTGTATATGCCAGCTAATACTATCACTATGGCGTTCGGGAACTAACAAAAAGCCAATCTTAATGCCGTATTTCTTTGCGTAGTCTCTGAACCATTGTGTGAGGTCTTTATGAAATTTATCTAAATCTGTGCGGTCATACTTTGAAGAATCAATTGTACCCGTAAAGAAGAAATCCCACGGATTACAGCAAGCAAGCTCATAGATAGTATTTTTAGCTCTTGTGATGTTGCCAGAACATTTAACATCATTTACAGAGCAACGAGAAGAAAACTTCTTTTCTTCACATTCAACATCAGAATTTCTAACACACCCCAAGGTACTAAGAACAATTTTTTGATGTTCACCGAAGCCGAGAAGCTTGAGGAATGTCTGATTGTGTTTAAATTTAGGTTCTTTAAGTGGCATTTACACTCCTTTGTAATAGCAAGAATTATCTGTATTTCCCGTAATATGATATATAGTCAAGTAATAGAGAACGGGTCTGTGCGTTGCCCCCTCAGATTCTGAGGGGAGCAAACGCACCCCCGAACAACGAACACGGCACTGGCAGAAATGAGCAAATATCCAATGCCGAGAGAAGTAATCAATCAGCTGGCTCACGGTGCGGAACAAAATCATCAACCAAGACAACAATCTGTTTATCATCGATATGTTCAACAGAACTATGAACAGCAGAATACAAAGCCCGATTAATGCGCATTAAACTATGCTCTTCACCATAAAAAGCGCGGATAAATTTGCACGATAAATCAAGCTGAAGCAATAATTCTCCTGCTGTTGAATGTGACATTTTCAAAACTACCCTGCGGTGTGGATTTTTCATAAAACAATTTCCTTTCCTTTTCTGTTGCAGGAATAGCGGAAACGAGGTATAATATATTTACCTTGCAGGGCTATTCCTGTTTTGGGTGAATGGTAACGGTGAGCCGCCAAGCTTTGAGCCGTTACCGTTTTTTTATGCCCTCTTATCGAATATCACCTCTTTCACTGATAAAGTAGATTTTCAAAATAGTTAAGCCAAGAAACAACATCTCTTTCATCAAAAGAATTGCTTCCCGATGCCGAAAGAACAGTAAAAACATAATTAGGATTAATCTCTGGAATCCACCTCACAATGCGCGCTGTAAGCTCAGATTTTGTTAATTCTTTGAAAATGGTCATGAAAACACTCCTTTAATGATTTTACCGTTAAATATAATATCGTAGAGACCGAAAAAACAAAAGAGCCATTTAACGGCGTTATCGTTAAATAGCTCTGTTTTACTTGCAAAATCGTTAAATATCTTTGATTTACTTAGTTTCTCGCTATATAATATTAAGCAAAGGGAGTGAAACAACAATGAATAATGATTTATCTTTAAACTTAAAATTGCAAATAGGAGACCAAGAGAATTTAGACCCGCAAAAAAGAAATCAAAACAAAAAGAAAGCAATAGAATCACGAAGCAAAAAAATAGGTAAGATTTTAACCGACCTAAGATTAAATATAGATATGACGCAACAGGAAACAGCAACAGCAATAGGAATAGCACAGACAACATATGCAGGATACGAAACGGGCAGACACGAACCAAGCATTGAAATATTGATAAGATTAGCCGATATATACAAGGTTTCAATGGACTATATAACAGGCAGATATGAGGGCTCTGAAGATATCGACGATGAAGAATATTACGATGCAAGGAGAGTTGAGGAAGAAGAAGCCAAGCAAGCATATAGAGAAATGATTGACTCTGAAAACTTTTCAAGCCTCATGACATATAGAGACACAAAAGAACAAATAAAAGAAGAACAGAAAAAGAGAGGAACATATAACAGAGCCAAGAAGAATAAAAAGAAAGACCAACCCACAAGATAAAAAGCATTACACAATTACACAAGTTAGCCTAAAGGGTAATACTAAGCCTTTAGGCTACCGAGCGCATTTTTACATTGTGGTATGGGGAAACTTATCCAACAAGGCGAAAAGCGCTTACGCGCGGCTGATAATGGTGGCAGGCCACTAACTTTTCACATTCGGAGCGCACAGAAGACCGCAGATACTTTTCAGCATATCGAAACAAGGCAATTCGGCAGGCGCGTTTCGCGCCCTATTTTAGATTCTGATACAGGGGGAAAGCAAGTCACACGCTCTGAGCTTCTGCACCCTGTACCCGCTTTATATACTACAACGCACGCACAAAAAGTACTGATATTTGTGGCTAATATCAAGTAATATTTCAACTACACTACACCGGGGATTGCTGGGGGTCAAGAGGCCGTGAGTTCAAGTCTCGCCACTCGGACCAGTTAAAAAGCTTTGAAATCTAACGGTTTCAAGGCTTTTTATTTTTTGCGTAGGATTAGAAAGTATATATTTTCTAACACTTCTTCTAACACTTTGATATTTAGCTAAAAGGTTTATTAATACACTTGCTTAAGCAAACCGCAAATGAAAAAATTTCTATTATCCTGTATTCACATACAAAAAAGCTTGGAAAGTGCAGAGTAAATGCAGAGTATTACGGACTAAACCAGCTAAAAAAATATATAGGAAATCCCGGAACGTCGCCATTGATGTTCCGGGATTTTTATTTTGCATTATATTGCTCTTACTTCACTCCGTCGAGTTCAAAGGCATAGAGCCAGCCGCATTTCATTTCGTCGGGGTTTATCTGCGGGAAGACGAGCTTTGCTTTGCCGTTGTCGTTTTCGACGGCTATGGGCGCGTCACGCGCTAAAAGCTTCGCCTTTATATCCGGATTGTAATCCACCTTGTCGAGCGTGAGGCTGCCAAACGGATAGGCGTTCGTTATCGCGTAGACCTTGTCGCCCTTTCTGGTGTAATATGTACCCTCCTGCGGCGCTTTGGTATAAATGCGCGTGCCGTAGATAGCGTCGCCGTTGACGCTGAGCCACTTACCCATATCGAGCAGGCGCTCCTGCATAATAACAGGGATAGTGCCGTCCGCGGCGGGGCCGATATTGAGCAGAAAGTTGCCGCCCTTTGAGACGAGCGAGCAGAGCGTTTCGATAAGTTCCTTGCTGCTCAGATATTCGTCAACGCCCTCGATGCGGTTGAGTCCGAACGATGCGCCGATACCGCGGCACTCCTCGAACGGGCGGTCGAGCTCGACCTCTTCGATGCGTCTGCCGTTGTCGATTATGCCGTATTCGGTGGTGAAATTGCCGCCCAGGCGTCCTCTTGTCTCCCTGCCCCAGCGGTCATTGGGGACTATCGTATCTTTGACAGGCGATTCGTTATAGAGCCACTGGAGGAAATCGGTCGAGTGCCAGACGGAACTCGGGTGATCCCACTCCCCGTCCGTGAACAGAGTCCATGGCTCATATTTTGTTATAAGCTCCTTGAGCATCGGGATAAGATGCTTTACGGCATACTCCTCGGGATCTTTGAGATAGAGCGGATGGAACCACTCATAAACCGAATGGTAGACGCCGAACTTGACATCCGTCTTTTCGAGCGCGGCTTTCAGCTCGCCGCAAAAGTCCCTGTGAGGTCCGACATCGACGCTGTTCCAGTTCCACGCATAGTCGCTCTTGAACATGCAGAAGCCGTCATGGTGCTTCGAGACGAGGTTTATATACTTTGCGCCGGACTTTTCAAAGAGCTGCGCCCACTCGTCGGCATCAAAGAGTTCCGCCTTGAAGCCGCTGACAAAGTCCTCATACTGCGTTCCGGGGGCATACACCCTGTCGTGGAACTTGCGCGCGGCGCTGTTCTCGTCGCGTATCTGCTGCATATACCACTCGGCATACTGCCCTTTTTCGGTATACGCCGGCACGGAATAGAGACCCCAGTGGATGAATATGCCGAACTTCGCATCCGCGAACCAATCCGGCACATGGCGGCTGTTGAGCGATTCCCAGTTGTTTTCGTAATGCATTTTAACTCTCCGTTTTTGTTATATTTCTGAAAAGACGTCGCCGACGCCGTTGAATATATATGTGGGTCTGTAGGGATAGAGATTGACATCCTCGAGGCTCGTGACTCCCGAAAGGACGAGGACTGTGTCGAGACCGGTTTCGATGCCCGCAATGACATCCGTGTCCATTCTGTCGCCTATCATCGCAGCCTCCGCCGAATGGACGCCGAGCATTTTGAGTCCCGTGCGCATCATGAGCGGATTGGGCTTACCGACGAAATACGCCTTCTTGCCCGTCGCCATCTCTATCGGAGATATGAGCGCGCGGCACGCGGGGACGATGCCATCCTCGACTGGACCCGTGAGATCGGTATTCGTGCCGATGAGCTTCGCGCCGTTTCTGACGAGGTTCGACGCATGGACGACCGTCTCATAGTTATAGCTCGAAGTCTCGCCGACTATGACATAATCCGGGTCGATGCTGTTCATTGTGATACCCTGGTCATAGAGCGCGTTGACGAGTCCAGGGGCGCCGATAACATACGCCGAGCAGCCGGGCTTCTGACTGCTGATAAATTTTGCCGTTGCGAGGGCACTGGTATAAAAATGACTCTCGTCAACATAAAGTCCCATTCTCTCAAGCTTCTGCTGAAGCTCACGCGGCGAGCGTTCGCTCGAATTCGTAAGGAACAGGAACGACTTGTTTTCTTTATACAGCCACTCCACGAACTCTTTGACATCCGGAAGCAGTCTGTCTCCGTGATATATGACACCGTCCATATCACATATAAATCCTTTTTTTGCTTTTAATGCATCCATATTTTCCCTCCCACTAATTGTTTGAAATAAGCTTATCAGTTAACGGGTACAAAGTCAATAATTTACTTTGCGTTTATATTCACAAGCTCTGCGCGGAGCTTTGAATAGACTATTTTCTGGCTGCTGTAGAGTCCGTAATAGCCGGAGAGCAGATAGCTCACGGCGGCAGCGAGCGCAAACAGCGGCATACCCTGCGCGCCGAAGAGTTCTATGCTCAGGAATATAGAAGCGAGCGGACAGTTGACAACGCCGCAGAAAAGCGAGACAAGTCCGACCGCCGCGGCAAATCCGGGATCGAGCCCGATAAGTCCGCCGACGACGCAGCCGAAAGTCGCGCCGACGAAGAAAGTCGGGACTATCTCGCCGCCCTTGTATCCCGAGCCGACGGTGACGGCGGTGAAGATAAATTTGAGCAGGAACGCCTCGGGCTTCGCATTGCCGCCGATGGCGCGTTCAACTATATCCATTCCCGCGCCGTTGTAATCCCCGCTTCGGCAGATAAGAGACAGCGCGACGATTATTAATCCACCGACGACTGCGCGGACGAAAGTGTTTTTAAACAGCTTTGCAAAGAGTTTATGCGTGCCGTGCAGACCGAGACAGAATCCGATACTCAAAAGAGCGCATATTGCGGCGAGCAGAGCGGTAAGCAGGCAGCTTTTGAGCGAGAATGCAGGGATATTCGAGACGGTAAACGCGACGGGCTCAGTGCCCATAAGAGTCGAGATAAAATATGCGACGAACGCGGACACGACACACGGGAGCAGACCTGCATAGTAAATGACACCGACGCTGATAACACCGAGTGCGAAAACGGCGGCGGTTATCGGCGTTCCGAAAAGCGCGGAGAACACGGCGCTCATGCCGCACATAGTCATTATATGCATATCTTTTTCATCGAGGCGGGATATTTTGCCTATCAGTCCCGCGATGCTGCCGCCGAGCTGAAGAGCCGCGCCCTCTCGTCCGGCGGAGCCGCCGAAGAGGTGCGTTATAACAGTTGAGACAAATATCAGCGGCGCGAGCAACGCCGGCACGCCCTGCGGCGAGCGCACGGCATCGAGTATCTCGTTAGTGCCGATATCCTTTTTGCCGGAGAGCTTATACAAACCGGCTATCACAAGTCCGCCGACGGGCAGCAGAAATACTATCCACGAATGTGCTTTGCGCACGCCGGTAACATATTCGACGCTCAAATGAAACAGCGCACCGACCACGCCGCCGACAGCGCCCGTGACTGCGGCGAGAGCGAACCATTTCAGAAAAGTCAGCAGATACTTTCCCGCCGACTTACAGTTATTTTTCAGATTTATTTTGACAAACTTCACTTTTACCCCATCCATTAATATATGTTGATTAGATTTTATCACTTTATCACAGCTTTGGCAACGAGAAGAAAAAATTTGCGCCATGATTATGGCTTAATATACATTAATAGTTGAACGGTGTAATATCCGCCCTCTACCTTCGCGTCCTACAGCAAATATATTTTTATATTCCCCGCGTTAAGGGAGTCGAAGTAAAATTTATATTGCGATAAAAATTCAAGGACCGCCGGAGCGATCCTTGCTTTTTTATTTTTCTTTGAGCAGTTTTGCGAGCTCATCCATGAACGTATTGATATCCTTGAACTGCCTGTAGACGGAAGCGAAGCGAACATAGGCGACTTCGTCGATGCTCTTGAGCTTCTCCATCGCGAGCTCGCCGATATAGACGGTAGTCACCTCGCGGTCGAGCGAATTCTGGAGCACAGCCTCAATCTCGCTGACTGCCTTTTCGAGCTGTTCCATATAGACCGGGCGCTTTTCGCACGCCTTGAGCATGCTGTTGAAAAGCTTGTTTCTGTCAAAAACCTCGCGCGATTTGTCCTTTTTGACGACGACTATCGGCACGGTCTCGATTATCTCATAGGTCGTAAAACGCTTGCCGCAGCTGATACATTCGCGGCGGCGGCGTATTCTCTCGCCCTCATCGGTAGGACGCGAGTCGATGACCTTGCTCTCTTCAAAACCACAGAACGGACACTTCAAAGCTATCACTCCATCTTACTTATTTTTTTGGACTTTCAGGCCGCACAAAAACCTGAAGAAGTTATTGCTGTCAAGAATATACTTTGATACAAGATAACTCACAACATAGCTCACAGCGAACATTATCAATACTATTAGCGCGGGAGCCGTGATATGGGCTTTTGTGACTATTAACCAACGCAAGCCGGTTATCAAAAACGCGTTGAGCAGATAGTACTGGAGAGAATATTTTCCGCTCGTCATCAGCTGATTCTTTATGAATTTCGGCATTTTCACCAAAGAGAAGAACGAGGCGAAGAAAGCCGAAGCCGAAAGCGCGGATATATATATTCCGGCAACAGAATACACTTTGTCGGCATAGATTCTCAGCGGAATGAATGACAGACAGAACACCGCTGCGCTCACTGTAAGGATAACGATACGCTTGTTTTTTATCTTTCCGAAATCGCAGCCCTTGAGCATCATGCCGATGATAAAATATGTAAGATAATACACAACGCTCTTCAGGCAGCATATCTCCGGCAAGTCAAACAGCGCCGAGACAATAACGCAGACCGCTATAATCGGCAGACCGAGAAGTCTGTTCTTTTTCAGTATAACCCAGAAAAGCGGCGCGATAACCGAAATTACGAACAGAGTGTAGAGGAACCAGTAGCCGCCAGCCGAAGTTCCCTGCAGGAAGAGCTGAAAAATTGCAGACTTGATATCCATGCTCCTGTTGACAAGGCTTCCGCCGACAACTCTGAGAAGCAGCGCGGCGGCATCGAAAACAATATAAGGCACGAGTATTCTCTTCACGCGGGCAAGAAGATATCCGCCGTAATTGCCCTTATACGAACACAAAAAGCCGGATATCATAAAGAACAGCGGCATCTGATAAGAATCCACAAATCTTTTGAGAATATTGCACCACGCAACTTCCTCAAGATTCACCGGATACACTATCACCGAATGACATATAAGCACCGAGATGATAGCGACGCCTTTGAGTATGTCAATAAGATCGATATGTTTCTTGGCTTCCACGCGCACTGCCCCTTTGCCGAATTTCTATATTTTATTATCGCACAAAGTCAAACTTGTTGTCAATATAATCTTTCGAGCATATGCATCGAATCGGTCAGCTGATCTATGCGCTCGAAGCCCGAGCGGTAGAGCTCGATAACGCAGTCGCCGGAATATTTGTTTTCTTTCATGAGCGAAAAAAGGGCGGCAAAATCGAATTTTCCGTCAAACGGCGGCATGCACTTGTGATTTTCGTCGTGATCACTCAGATGTATGTGGCAGATATTATCGGAAAACTCCCTGAAAAATTCTATCGGGTCGACTCCGGCGAGGTACGCCTGCTTGATGTCGAGCACCATATGAAAATTCGCACCAAGGCGCGCTTTCAGTTCATTCATAAGCTCCGGCGTCTGCCCGTTATGGTGGACAACATTTTCCTGGGCGAGAATTATCCCCTGCTCCTGCGCGTCGCGGACGAGCAAGCTAAGACGCTCGGCGTATTCGTCGGTGCTGATATTCACCGGCAGCTTTGCGCCGTGGAGCACGACTATTTTCGCTCCTATCGCAGATGCGGCGGCATAATATTTTTTGTAAAACTCCCTGTAATCGTCGAAGCGGCGTTCATACTGGCTGAAGAGGATATAGCCCTCGGCGAACGAGGTAAACGGATGTATCGAGCGGATGCGGATACCGCTGTCAGAGGCTATAGACGAAATGCGGCGGAGAAAATCCGGCTCCAATTCCGACGGCGAGTTAAAAAACACCTCGGTAACTTTTGCTCCCGCTTCGGCGACGCAGCGCAGAGCCTCTTCGGTCGCCGCGGGATAAAAGCAAGCGGTGGATATTCCGACGGACATTCGTTTTCCTCTCCTTTCCTCAAAAGTAAAAATCTTTGCATTGCGAAAAATCGCACTCCGGGTTAGAATCAAACAAACGGAGGTGAAGATATGCGCGGCATAAAAGAAAAAATTGCAGAAAATTTAAGCTACATAAATCCCGTTTCACGCAGGATGCTGCTCGGCGCGGTCATTATTTTCGAGCTGCTCTTCACTCTCGCCGTCTGCGCGCTGCTGCTCGCGGGGCGCGGATTCAACTACTGGAGATGCATATATCTCGCAAAGGACGCGATAGACTGCATCCGCCCGAGCATGGGAGTCATGCTCTTCGGCTCGCTGATAATGCAAGCTATCGACCCCAAGGGTGAAAATCAGGATTAGTATTACACTTAATATATATATGATATCACAAAAAAGCGCCGAATACAATTAAATTCGGCGCTTTTTGGCGCATCTGCATATGGACATTTACTAAAAAAGTATGATATACTTTTAAAAGCGTTTTTATTTTGGCGTTTCGGAGGGAATATGACAAGGGACAAGCTAATCAAAAAAATTGCGACATGGATAATGATGGCGATAATGCTTTCGGTCTTTTTGCTGGATATAATCTGCGTTGCGATGTGCAACAGATATCAGAATAAATTTGAAATCACCCCGGCGCAGTTTTCGTCGGACGGCACGGCGGACAGGATACATTTTCTAAACACCTACAACTCAGACGCAATACTCATAGAATCAAACGGAAAATTCGCGCTCATCGACTCCGGCGAGGGAGACCGCAATCCGCGCAGGAAGCTCAGCTACAACGGCAGCGAAGAGGCTGTTATAAAATATCTGAAAAAGGCTGCCGGCGACGCAGAGGGCAAAGTAACGCTTGAATTTGCGCTCGGCACGCACAATCACTACGACCATGTCGGCACATTTGAGGCGATAGCCAACGACCCGGATATCACGGTAAAGACATTTTACATAAAGCCCGTCAACCGCGAGATTGCCCACGAATACGAATACAACGGCTGGGGCATCGAAACAACATACGCAGACACGGTAAAGGCGTTTCAGAACAGGGGCACAGTTGTTACTTCCGAGATACCGAGCGAGCCGTTCAAATTCGGCGACTTCACGCTTACTTTCTACAATACAGCACTCGATGACGCGCGTCTTCACGGGCAGGGCGAAAACGCCGAATCCGTCGGAACGATGGTCGAAAAGGGCAAAAAAAGCGCATTCCTCGCCGCGGACATAACGAGAACCACCGGACTCGAGGGCTTACTTCTGCCGCAGCTTCATAAGGTGGATCTGCTCAAGGTCGGACACCACGGCTACTACGGCTCGACCTCGTGGAAATTCGCAAAGGGACTTTCGCCGAAGATAGCGATAATCACAAACAGGCTCGGGAAGATATATCCCGATGTCAAATGGACGCTCACAATGAAGAGCCACAGCGCGATATTCGCGACGGTTGACGAAAACGGAATCATCGCAGAATTCACGGACAACGACGAAATCAAGCTTTCAAACCACGCGCAGGATTAAAAAAATATCAAAAGCAGGAGTCCCACGGCTCCTGCTTTTTTATGCTCCGATCCTTTTGACTCCGCGCACGGCATCGGGAGAATTGCTCTCATCCATCTCCGGGAGCTGATTCCAATAGCGTTTGGGCATGAAGTTCATGCGGCATCGGGGATTATACCGCGCCTCGATAGCTACCGTATCATAGAAATGCTTCCACAGCGCGCGGAAATACAGTTCCTCATCCCCCGCCTGCGGCTGTTCAAAGCCGTCTAACGGGATAATCATTTTCTGCCTGTTATGCCAGACGAGCGCCTGCGAATGGGTCTTGTCATATATGAGAAACGATTCGTTCGGATATCTGTCGCAGAAATGCGGCGCGAGCAGAGGCAGGACGGAATTTTTCGGCTCTATAATTGAAGTGAGGGTATTATTCTCACTGATGCTGAAGCGGACAAAGCCGGTATATTTATGGCTCTCCTGCTTGAGGGCGCGGACGGCTTTCGTCAGGCGCGAAACGGTGTCGTCGGCGAGCATACGCATGACACCCGCGCCGTAGTGCATCACCATATGCACAAAATCGTTGATGAGCGTTCCCCTGTCCTCGACGCAGGTCAGGTACCCGAGCCGCACGGCATTCCAGACATCGGCGCTGACATTTTTGAGCCCGCGGCGGACTCTGTCTGCCTTTTGCGGATCGGTGTCAACGGTTTTGCACGCAAAGAGAGTCGGCACGAACTCATCCTCCGCGACTATAGAGCACGGCAGCTCGCGGCTCTCAAAGCTCTCGAAAACAGCCGTCAGAAGTCCTTCGAACGAGCCGTCATATACATATGTTACATCTGACCGTGCAGACATTGTACTACATCCTCCCTTGTTATCCTGTTGTCGAACAGGCTCAGCTGTTCGCCCTGCATATTCGGCAAAAGCGACTGACACCGCTCGGAAATTAACGAGCCGAGGACTCTGTCGGGATTGACATTGAGTCCCGCCAAATGTTTGCCCTTGCAGGTTATGAAATACTGGGCGCGTTTGAGCACCACGCCGAGTTTTTTGAGATCTTCAAAGCTCAGCGGCGAGACACGCCGAGCCGCCAAAATTCTTTGAACGCTGCGCACGCCGACGCCCGGTATTCTAAGCAGTTCTTCCTTTGTTGCGCGGTTTATTTCGAGCGGGAACAGCTCCATATGATTGAGCGCCCAGTTGCATTTCGGGTCAACATAGGGGTTTAAGAACGGGTGCTTTTCATCGAGCAGTTCGTTCGCATCGAAGCCGTAATAGCGCAAAAGCCAATCCGCCTGATAGAGTCTGTGCTCGCGCAGAAGCGGCGGTTCAGTTGTCTTCGCGGGCAGAAGCGGGTTCTCAACGACCGGGATATACGCCGAATAGAACACGCGCTTGAGTTCGTATTTTTTATAGAGCGCCGCGGAGAGCGACATTATCTGATAGTCGCTGTCGGGCGTTGCGCCGACTATCAATTGCGTGCTCTGACCGCCGGAGGCGAAACGCGGCGCGTGCTTATATCTGACAAGCTCTGCCGAGCTCTCTTTTATCTTATTTGTAATAAGTCCCATCGGGCGGAGTATCGACTCCTTTGTTTTGTCCGGCGCGAGAGTTTGCAGGCTGTTGTTCGACGGCAGCTCGATATTGACGCTCATTCTGTCCGCGAGCATGCCGAGACGGGTTATCAGCGCGTTATCCGCGCCCGGGATCGCCTTGGCGTGGATATATCCGCCAAATTTATATTCTTCGCGCAGGATGCGCAGAGTCTCAATCATGCGCTCGCAGGTATAATCGGGACTGCCGACGACGGCGGACGAGAGAAAAAGTCCCTCGATATAATTGCGGCGATAAAAATTCATCGTCAGCTCCGCGAGCTCGCGCGGCGAAAATGTCGCGCGGCGGACATCGTTGGAGACGCGGTTGACGCAATATTTGCAGTCAAAAACGCAGGCATTGCTCATGAGAACTTTCAGCAGAGATATACATCTGCCGTCCGCCGCGAAGCTGTGGCATATGCCGCACGCGGCGGCGTTGCCTATCCCCTCGCCGCCTGAGGATCTGTCCGTTCCGCTGCTCGTGCAGGCGACATCATATTTCGCCGAATCGGAAAGTATCTCCAGCTTGTCAAACAGATCCACGCTCTCACCAGATTTCAAACATTTGTTCGTACATATTATACATCAGAACATTTGTTTGTGTCAAGAGCTAATATAAAAAATATCGGCCGCGCCTAAACTTCGGGCACAGCCGATATTATTTTACAGGATGATGCAGATGAGTCCGCTGCATCCCTCGTTGATGACTTTTTCGAGCGTCTCCTGCAGTTTCATGCGCGCCGCGGCGGGCATACGATAGAGCTTGTTGTGCAGTCCCTCGTTGACGAGCTCATGCAAAGACTTGCCGAAGATATTCGACTCCCATATCTTTGTCGGATCCTCCTCGAACTCCTTGAGCATATAGTTGACAAGTTCCTCTGACTGGGACTCCGAGCCGACTATCGGCGCGACTTCTGTTGTTATATTCGCCTTCATCATGTGTATCGACGGAGCGGAGGCGCGCAGGCGCACGCCGTATCTGCCGCCCTGGCGCATTATCTCCGGCTCTTCGAGGCTCAATTCATCGAGCGACGGCATGACTATTCCGTAGCCCGTCGCTTCAACTTCGTCGAGCGCACCCTTGAGCCGCTCGTATTCGCGGCGCACGGCGGCGAGTTCGCGCATGCAGCTCATCAGATCCTGCTCACCGGAGATATCGAGTCCCGTCTCCTCGGCGAGAATCTTATAGAAGAGACTGCCGTCTATCTGCGCCTCTATCCGCGCCGCGCCACAGGACAGATCCATTTTCGCTATCTTTGCGTCCGTCACATATTCACACGCGCAGATATCCTCGGCGAGGTGTTTTACATCGCGGAGGGTGCGGAGGTTCTGCGCCGCTTCGCTCACGGCGCTGCAAAGTCCCGAGCGCAGCCAATGATCACGGCTGAGAGTCATAGCCCAACCCGGCAGACCGACACTGACTTCTTTGACGGGGAACTCGAAGAGCACCTGAGTGAGAATCTCTTTTATCTCCTCCTCGCCTATCTCGAGGCAGTTCACGGGCATGACGGGCACGCCGTATTTATCGGTCAGCGACGCCGCCATATTTTTGACTTCGTCGGACTCCGGATTCGTGCTGTTCAATAGGACAACAAAAGGCTTTTTGAGCCCTTTGAGCTCTGATATTACCCTGCCTTCGGCTTCTTCATATTCGCTGCGCGGAATCTCGCTTATCGAGCCGTCAGTCGTTATGACAAGACCTATTGTCGAATGTTCGCTGATGACCTTCTGTGTGCCTATCTCCGCCGCCATATTGAACGGTATCTCATGCTCGAACCACGGGGTTTTTACCATTCGCGGGCTCTCGCCCTCGATATAGCCGAGGGAACTCGGGACGATATATCCCACGCAGTCTATGAGCCGCACGCGGAATGTCGCCTCCGCTTGGAGCGATATCTCAACCGCATTTTCCGGGATAAATTTCGGCTCGGTGGTCATTATTGTGCGTCCCGCCGCGGACTGCGGGAGCTCATCGGTCGCGCGGTCGCGCACGCTCTGGCTCTCGATATTCGGCAGAACGAGGGCATCCATGAAACGCTTTATAAACGTTGATTTTCCGGTTCTGACAGGGCCGACAACGCCGATATAAATATCGCCCTGAGTGCGCTTTGCAATGTCGCTGTAAATATTTCTCTCCTGCACGGTTATCCCTCCTCAGACTCCGGGTATCAGCAGCATACATTTCTGCGCCACCGTTTCGCCCGTTATGCCGTTTTCCTGCTCCACCGCTTCAACGGTCGTGTTATACCGCCTCGCGATATCCCATATCTCCTCGCCCGCATCCGCAAAATAGACTGTCAGCGCGGCGCCGCCCGTCTTTTTGCCGTCGGAATCGGAGCATTCTATAGAAGTGACGGTCTTGCGGCGGACGCTGTCGAAGATGCAGCCGGAAATATTCATCTCAACCCTGACATCGGCGCTGCCCGAAGCGCAGGCGGCGCTCGCGGCGGTTATCTCGATGCACGGCGAGCACTTGAGATCGCCGCACTTTCTGACCGCTCGGCGATATTCGTAGTTCGTCTGCCGCTGGGCGTAGCATGGCTGGGATTCGGCATCGGTATAGAGAAAATGGAGCGTCAGTTCGCCGGAGATTATTATTCCGTCGGAGTCCTGCGCCACACTCTTGGATAAGTCGGAGCACCATAGAGCCAAAATCTGTCTCGCCTCAGGCAGATCCTGCGTGCTGCGACAGGTGAAAGTATCGTTGAACTTATCGGCGATGACCGCGAAATCGACATTGCGGCTCTTTGTTTCAAGGTCACAGCAGACGGAATAGGCATCGGTGACGGTCGGGAAGCTCAGCTCGCGATAAGCCTTGACTCCCGCGCCGACGCGCGCGCTGATATCAATCAGTCTGTTGTCGCCCGCCTGGTCGGCCTTCGGCAGGACTTCGAGCGAAGTGACGGGCAGGCAGACGCAGCAGGTGCAGTCCTCGTCAATGCCCTCGAGATTTATTATCTGGCTTATCGGCATGGAATGGCCGAAGTTGAATATTTCGCCGCCCTCGCCGCGACAGACCGCGCTGACGGTGAGTTCGCCCTTGACGAGCAGTTTGTTGCTGATGACTTTTATCTCTTGCGCGAGCGCCGCCGCCTGCGCGCTCAGCACGCAGGACACCGCCGGGTCGCCGTCGGGCAGAGGCACGGTCTCGCTCATCGGGAACGCAGTCTCAGTGCAGGCGACGAGGCTTGCGGTGCGGCTGTCGCAGCATCTGAGCTGGATTCCCGCGCCCTCTGCTCCGGTTATTATCTCCTCTTCTTTTACTCCGGATATGCTGAACGCCACGCTGACCACGGCGTGGATATCGAGCCTGCGCGGGCTGACGGCACGGCAGTTGGCATACTGAGTATAGGCGCGCACATTCACGCAGCAGTTTTCATCCGCACCCTTGAGATCGGCGTATTTTGAAAACGGATATGTCTGCTCGAAGCAGCAGACCGCCCCCTGCTCGTCGGCATAGATGACGCACACGCCGGCTGAACCATCCGCCGTCGCTCTGTCGCCCGCGGTCTGGACTGCGGTTATGCGCGGAGTGACAAGGCACTTGAGCACGCGCCTGATATCCGGGCAATAATCCGGCAGGGTTATATCGGCATCTATCGGCTGTTCCGCAGTGCAGCTGCCGAGCGTCTCTTCGACACCGACCGACTGCGTTATAACGTTGATTTGCATCGCATTCCTCTCCTTAACAGAAAATGTCAATGCATTTATATTCCTCCCATGTCCCGCGTATGATAAAAACCTGCGCGGTGTTTTCAAACGTATTTTAGCACTCTTTTAATTAGAGTGCTAAGTATTTACAATTTGTTCACATATCACTGTATTCTTTTTTAACAAAGCAGGGGTACTATATAATCAAACGAAGGGAGCGAGAGCCCCTGGAGAAGAAAGAGAGTGAGTCCGATGGAAATCGGAGAGCAGTCAGACAAATAAAACAATCACTTCAACATGAATAACAATAAACAACAAACGGAGGAATCAATTATGTTTGAACTTACACCTTATGAACGCAGACATCAGCGTGCACTCTTTAATCCTTTCAGAGATATGGAAAACTTCGAGAAGAACTTCTGGGGCGACATGGCCGCAACAGACTTCAAGACTGATATAAAGGACAACGGCAAGGAATATGTGCTCGAGGCAGAGCTGCCCGGATTCAAGAAGGAAGACATTCACGTCGACATTGAAGACGGCTACATGACCATCAGCGCAGAGCGCAGCAACGAGACCGAGAAGAAGGATGACAAAGGCAACTTTGTCCGCCGCGAGAGGTCTTACGGCTCGTTCAGCAGGAGCTTCGATGTCTCGTCCGTCAAGACCGAGGACATCACCGGCGAATACAAGGACGGCGTTCTGACCCTGACGATGCCCAAGAAAGAAGAAAATGTGCCGACATCGAGAAGGATCGAGATCGGCTGATAAAAAGCAAGCGACCCCGGAGGGAATACCCTCCGGGGTTTTGTGTTTTTATATGTGCTTTTTATAAGAGTTACTTCATCCCGTGTTTTTTCATATAATTCGCAATGCAGTCGAGCTCGCTGAAATATATTTTTTCGCCTTTCACTTTCATGAAATGCTCATGCCCTTTGCCGAGCAGGAGGAGGATATCCCCTTTCTGCATATGGTCGAGGGCATATTCTATCGCCTCGGCGCGGTCGGTTATCTTGACATACTTACCCGCTCCGCCGCCTTTTTCGACCCAGCCGGCTATCTCGTCTATTATTGCATCGGGATCTTCAAAGTCCGGGTCATCGCTCGTGATTATAATAAAATCACACATCTTTGCGCTGACAAGACCGAGCTCCTGCCTGCGGATAGTCGCTTTGTTGCCTGTTGAACCGAAGAGCGCAACAACGCGGTTGGGTTTATAATCGCGGACAGTCTCAATGACATTCTCCATACTAAGACCGTTGTGTGCGTAGTCTATAATTACGCTGTAATCATCGCTGACATGGACTATCTGCATTCTGCCGTCGATGCTCACATGCGAAAACGCCTCGCGCATTTTTTCAACAGGAATGCCCATCTTGCGCAGGAGCGCGACGGACGCAAGGACATTGTAGACGCTGAAAAATCCCGGCATACTGACCTGCGCGTGCCACGGGGCGTCGAACTTGCTCTTGCAGTCGAATTCTATTCCGAGGAAGCCCGGGCGGCGCAGAGGATTTATATTCTCTGCATAGTAATCGCACTTTTCGTCGAGCCCGTAGCTTATCACCTCGCCTTTTGACGCGGCGGCGATATCATCAAAAAACGCATCGTCTCGGTTAGCGACAGTGAAGCCGCTGTGGACATAGAGCTGCTTTTTCCAATAGGCGTATTCTTCAAACGTCTTATGCTCGTTTCCGCCGATATGGTCGGGCGAAAGATTTGTGAATATCCCGGCGTAGAACTCGACGCCGTAGACACGGCTCATCTTGAGTCCTATCGATGAGACCTCCATGCAGACAGCCTCACAGCCGCCGTCTGCCATCTCGCGCAGAATTTTCTGAAGCTCATATGATTCGGGGGTCGTGTTGACGGTCGGTATTTTTTTGTCGCCGTAGAACGCGCCGATAGTGCCGATAACGCCTGTTTTTATGCCGCAGTTTTCGAGCGCACTGCGCAGGATATAAGTTATACTTGTCTTGCCCTTCGTGCCAGTTATACCTATCATTTTCAGCTCATCCGCAGGGTGGCCGAAGAAGTTTATGCTCATCTGCGCGAGGTCGCGGCGCGTGTTTTCGCTTATCAGCACGATTGCATCATCGGGCAGGCTGAGCGCCTCTTCCGCAACGAACACGCGGCAGCCGAGGTCATATGCGCTCTTTGCGTATTTATGTCCGTCAGTTGTCTCGCCTTTCATGCAGACAAAAGCCGTGCCCGGTCTTGCCTTGCGCGAGTCGTAGACTATATCGCATATATCCGCCTGCGGATAATCACCCGCAACGGTCGTGCCCTCAAGCAGTTCTTTCAGAAACATTGTATCTCTCCCGTGAAGTCTTATTTTTCAAACGGTCTTATAACAAAGCCGAAATTGAGTTTCTTTTCGTCGATACGGCGAAGTGCACGCTCAGGGTCGTTGTGATACTCCGCCTCGCTGATTCCCGTCATGCGCCAATCGAGGCTGACAACGGTATCTTTGAGGGGCTCAAGCTCAAAATCATGCTTCGTATCTTCGAGCATCTGCGCCGTGAAATGCTGGGCATTGAAGCTGAAATGCTCCATGCCGAACGGCTCGAATCTGAGTCCCGCCGCGTTTGAATAAACCTCGGCAAAACGGGTGCCGTAATGCGCGCCGTTCTCCTGCGGGCGGATATAATGCTCAAAATTATCCGTCGCCGTTGTGTTCCAGAGTCCGAGACGCTGAGACTTGTATCTGTCGACATAAGCTTCTCTCGGGCCGAAGCCGAAATAGCTGACGCTTTCATTTTCCGAAGGCATAAAGAGCCTGTAGCCGACTTTCGGCAGTATCGGGCATTTCTCGATAACGTCGCCGTCAAAGCAGAGCGTCACGCAGCCGTCGGGCGTGAATTTGTAATCGACATCGGCGTGGATAACGGGCGGGCAGGACGGGCCGCCGATTGCTATCTTCGTCTTGATGCACACGCCGCCGTCAGTTTCGCAGACAAGGCAGGAATATGTTTTCTGCGCGGCATATCTGAAGTTCTTGAGCCTCCACATCTCCGACGAGCCTCTGTTATAGCAGGGCGCGCGCCAAATCTGCGGCTCAACTGGTGCGCTCAGCAGCTCTTTACCGCCGCAGGTTATAGAAGATATGCGTCCGTAGGGCTTATCAAAAGTATAGGCGATATTTCCCGCCTTGATAACCGCGAAGCGGTCATTTTCGCTGAGCTCGACTCTGCCGTCTTTTGGCACATAGGGCGTATAGTCCTTGAGTACAAACTGCTCGAAGCCCGTTTCAAAGCCTTTTTCCGCCCAAGGAGTATCTTTTGTCGAGACAAAGCTCAGAGTCAGCAGGCAGGACGGGAGCGAGTCAAAATCTGCGGGGTCAAAAAGCTTTACAGTAGTACTCCCCTGCGCGGGTGTTGAAAGCGCGGCGGTAGTGCCCTCTGAAACAATCTTGCCACTCTCTGAAAGAGTCCAGTGAATCGCCATATCGTCGAGAGTGGTAAAGCGTCTGCGGCTCGTGACGGTCACGCTGCCATCGCCATTATATGCAGCCGAATACTGCTGATAGACGCGCTTCATATCGAAATAGCCGGGGCGCGGAGTGCGGTCGGGATAGACGAGTCCGTCGATGCAGCAAATTGAGCTGTTCGGGAAATCGCCGAAGTCGCCGCCATAAAAATAGCGTGCATTGCCGTTTTCATCCGGGACATTGACCGCATGGTCGCACCACTCCCAGATACAGCCGCCGAAATTGTTGTCATACTTCTCGACAAGATCCCAGAACGGATAGACATCGCCCGTGCTCATCGAGCAGACATATTCGCACATATAGAAAGGCTTCGTATATTCTTTATTATTGAGATAGTTCTCTATATATTCCGTGCCGGCGTACATACGGCTCTCGACATCCGAGATATCGGCAAAATTCTCGCCCTCGGGGACAGCCTTGAACTCGAGGTGGGAGTTCTCATAGTGGACAAGTGCGCGGTCGTCGCGCGAGCGGATATACTGCGCCATCGCGCGGTGGTTGACACCCGCTCCCGACTCGTTGCCGAGCGACCAGAGCACGACGCAGCCGTGGTTCTTGTCGCGCTCGAAGAGTCTCTTTGCCCTGTCGACATAAGCCTCGCGCCACTCGGGAGCGGACGAGAGATGTGACCAGCGCGTCCAGTCCCATTCGCCCTCCCAGTCGTAGCCCATGCCGTGGGTCTCGATATCGGCTTCGTCGGTCAGCATTATGCCGTATTTATCGCACAGCGCGAGGAAGCGCGGATCGTTGGGATAATGCGACGTGCGGATCATATTGCAGTTGGCACGCTTTATGAGCATAATATCCTCAATCATATCGTCGAGCGTGACGGCGTGACCCGTGACGGGGTTTGAGTCGTGGCGGTTGATACCGCGAGCCTTGATTGCTTTTCCGTTTAGAAGGCATATCCCGTCCTTTATCTCGAAGCGACGCACCGCAGTATCAAGCAGAACGATTTCGTCGCCGACGGTCAGCCAGAGTTCATAAAGCTCAGGCTGTTCATCGTTCCAAAGAACTGGAGAATTGACGCTTATGCTGAATTTTTCGCCGCCGACACCTTCGGACACAGTAACTCCGTCCGGCGCGACGAGCTTATATTTTATATCGCACGGTGTGCTGAGCTTCGCTTCAATGCGAAGTTCGGCTGAATTGAAATCATCGGAGACATAGCTTTTGACAAAGATGTCATCAAGTCTCTCTTTTCCGCGCGCGAGCAGATAGACCTCGCGGAAAATTCCCGAGAATCTGAAGCAATCCTGATCCTCAAGATAAGTGCCGGGGCACCACTTGACAACCAGCACGCAGAGGGTGTTCTCGCCGCTGACTGCAAAGTCCGTGACATCAAATTCGCTCGTGCAGTGCGAGACCTCGCTGAAGCCGACGAACTTTCTGTTGAGCCAGACATAGAAGCAGGAATCCACGCCCTCGAAGTTCAAAAATAAATCGCGTGAAGAGAGCTTTTCATCGAGCGTAAATTTTCTGACATAGAGCCCGCAGGGGTTCTCATCCGGGACAAAAGGCGGGTCGGTCGGGAAAGGATATTCGAGGTTGCTGTAAAGCGGGACATCGTAGCCGCGGTCGGTATAGGTCTGCCAGCTGCGCGGGACGGATATTTTATCAAATCCGCTCTCGCCGACATATTCGGGCGGCTCGCGCAGGACATCTTCAAAGCTTTTGAAGAAGCGGAAATCCCACTCGCCGCAGAGCGGAACAAAATAATGGGACTCACTGCGCTCGCGCGAAGCGGCGGTCTTTTCATCCGCAAAGGGAATGAAATAAGCGCGCGGCTCAAGGCAGTTTACATGGAGCGTTTCAAGAGATTTGTGATAAGCCGGTGTTTTCATCGAATACCTCACAGCAAAAGATTTTATACAACGATAATTTTAATGCTTCCAGCCTTCAAAGTCAACAAAAAACAGAGCGTTCGATTGACCGCAGGGCAAATTTCGGATATAATTGAAAAAAAGCGAAAGGAGCGCCTATGGATATCTTTGACCTTGCCGTTATCGGCGGCGGACCCGCCGGATACAGCGCGGCGATAACAGCCGCAAAGAGCGGACTGAAAACGGCGCTCATAGAAAAAGACGAGCTCGGCGGAGTGTGCCTGAACCGAGGCTGCATACCGTCGAAATCCATGCTCCACAGCGCGAAGATTTTCAGGCAAACACTCGATTCCGAAAAATTCGGAGTTACCTGCAAAGAAGCGGATTTCAATCTCGACGCTGCGCTCGCGCATAAAAATGATGTTATATGTCAGCTGAAATGCGGCATCGCTGATTCGCTCGAACACGCGGGAGTGAAAGTCATAAATGCAGAAGCTCATATAAAAGGCAAGGCGGACGGGCTGTTCATAACCGCCGCAGGCGAAAATGATATATATTCAAAAAATCTGCTCATCTGCACGGGTTCACAACCAAGGGAGCTTGAAATTCCCGGCGCGGATATCACGGATGTGAGCGATGTATATAATCTTGACGCAATACCGAAAAGCGCCGCGATTATAGGCGGCGGGGCATCTGGGCTCGAAGCGGCGGAATATCTGAACGCGCTCGGATGCAGAGTGTCTGTAATCGAGCAGGCGGAGAGACTTGCCCCGACTATGGACAAAGACATAAGCGCATTTTTGCGGCGCAGTCTCAAAAAGAGCGGGATAAATATTCTCACTTCGTGCAGGGCCGTTTCGGCGGACGGTAGAAGTATCAAATACACCGACGCGCGCGGAAAAGAAAAGACGGCCGAAGCGGATATTATAATAAACGCATCCGGCAGAACGGCGTGTTATGACGGGCTCGGAATCGAAAACATCGAGCTTGAAAATCTCAGCACGGACAATCATATGCAAACTGCCGTCCCCGGCGTTTATGCCGCCGGAGACGCGAACCAAAAAGCCATGTCGGCTCATGCAGCATACCGCGAATCGGCAGCGGCGATAAACAATATTCTCGGCAAGACTGACGAGATAGACTATCTCGCGATTCCGCAGGTCGTGTTCACTTTTTCCGAGGCAGCATCGATCGGCGAGACGCTCGAAAGTGCGCTCGCAAAAGGCATTGACGCCGTTTGCGGCGAAGCGCCGCTGCGCTCGAGCGGAAGATTTTTCGCCGAGGGCGGGCAGGACGGATTCTGCAAGATAATATCAGAAAATACAAGCGGCAGGCTGCTCGGAGTTCACATTGCAGGCGGCAATGCGTCGGAGCTGATATACGGCGCGGCGGCGATGCTCGCGAACAAAATGACTGTTGAAGAAATTAAAAATACGGCATTCCCCCACCCCACGGTGAGCGAGGCGATAAGAGAAGCCATTTTCAGATAAGGAGCACTGAGATGTACGACAAGCAATTCAGATTCAACGAGGACGGAGAGTTCAAAATCCTGCTCTTCGGCGACCCGCACGAGAACGACGATGTCAGCTCGGAAAAAGGCAAGGCGAAGCGCGCGGACACGCTGAAATTCCACGAGACCGCGCTCGACGCGCTCAAGCCCGATCTTGCGGTTTATATGGGCGACATATGCGCGGCGTCGCGCGACGACATCGGCATGGAGTCGTTCAAGAGGCAGTTCGAGCGGCTAATTGCACCCGTTGTTGAGCGCAAGATTCCGTTCGCGACAATAATGGGCAACCACGACCACGACTCCGGGCTCGAAGAGGAGCAGACGGAGATTTTCGTGAACACCGAATACTGCGTGACCCGCCGATGCGACGAGGATATCACGGGATATTCAAACTATTACATACCCATTTTAGGCAAGAGCGGCAAGCCGGAGTTCAATCTCTGGTTCATGGACTCGAACAATATTTTCTACGACAAAGAGATTTCATATTACGATGTCGTTCACAAGGATCAGATAGACTGGTACGAGCGAAACGCGGCGAAGCTGCGAAAAGAAAACAAGGGTGCTCCCCTGCCCGCTCTGCTGTTTGAGCACATCCCGGTCGTTGAAGAATATGAGCTTCTCAGAAAGGCGAAGCCCTGGGAGATGTGGAAAGCCGTGCGCGGCTACGGGCATCTCAACAAGAACTGGTATGTTCTCAAGGACGAGGACAACGGATATCTCGCAGAGGGTCCGTGCCCGGCGGATGTCAACAGCGGACAGTTTGAGAGCTGGAAGAAGATGGGCGACATAAAGGGCGCGTTCTTCGGCCACGACCACATGAACAATCTCGCGGGCGAGGTTGACGGAATACTTCTCGCGCAGTGCAAGACCTCGGGATTCCGCGCATACACAGACGGCGGCAGACCGTCCGTCAGGCTGATAACCGTTCACGAAGACGGAAGCTTCGAGACAAGCGTCCATTCGTTCAAGGATTTCGGGCTCAAATGCACCTGTCTGGGACCGATTGAAAGCCACATAACCGACCGTCAGAGCGTCAACGCTACAATAGCATCGCGTGCGCTTCTCGCAGGAGCGGCGACGGCGGCAGTGATGCTCGGCGCGGGCAAAATCTATCAGATTCTCAAAAACAGGAGGAAATGAAAATGGTGACTCATATAGTATTCTGGGCGCTTAAAGACGAAGCAGAGGGACACAGCAAGAGAGAGAACGCGGAGCACATCAAAGAGTTGCTTGAAGCGCTCGTCGGCGTTGTCCCGGGGCTTATTGAAGCGAAAGTCGGGATAAACGAAAACGGCGGCAAATATGACGCGGCGCTCTTCTCAAAGTTCGAGAGTTGGGACGCGCTGCACGCATATGACAGCCACCCGGAGCACCTCAAGGTGCGCGCTTTCGTCAAGGCGGTTCGCCTCGAGCGCGAGAGCGTGGATTTTGAAAGCTGATTTTTATTTTTAACATTTAAGAGCCGATGCCCGAAAAGCTCGGCTTTTTTTCTTTTGTGTGAATAAGCTGTTAATTTTGCTTTTTTTTGAGAATTTTGTTGTCATATATAGCTTTGTATGCTACACTGAAAGTGCAGAGAGAAGCACAACGGCAGTTATATCTAAAGCTCACTTCAGGCTCTTGAAAGCGAGGTTTTCTTATGGATATCAACGACAATAAATTAAAGAGATTTTACACCGTATCCGCCGCTATAGGATATATTCTTTGCGGTCTATACGCGTTCATATACTGTGCATCCTATGAGCTCGTCCATCTGCACCTGCCGATTTCGTCGGAGTCGGTATTAAGCGGTGTGTTCGATGACTTTTTCTATTTCAGCGAAGCGACTATTGTAGTTTTGCTTGTCTTCGCTATCGTCTGCGTGGGGTCATATCTCGCGCTACTGTTCATCGCGTTCGACAAAGGGCACCGCCCGCTGCCGTTCAGACTTTCAATCATGGCGTTTGCCGCGTTCGTCATGAGCTGCGCGGAATTCGACAAGCCCGACACGGATTTGCGTATATTCTGCACCGTGCTGGCGGCAATATTCCTGCTCATAGGCATTTATACTGCTGTGCTTTGCGTGCGCAATGTGAAGAGATTAACGAAATAAAAGGAGGGGCTTCGATGAAAAAACTCGGAAAAGTTTTAACCGTGCTGCTGCCTGTCGTCGCTCTGTTTTTGGAGTCGCTGCCGTACGGTGCGGTTCTGATTTTCAAGGATTTCCCTGACAGGACAATACGAACGACTTACTCATATTTCAGCCCGACCCCTTGGGGCTACGCAAACTTTCCGCCCGGGATAACGGCGCTTCTCACCTGCGTTTTGCTGATGGCCGCAATCCTGGCGGCGGCAAAGGACAGCCGCAAGGCTCTGCTTCGGGTTTTCGGCATCTCTCTGGCGGCGGCCGTTATTTCGCCCATGCAGTTGTTATATAATATAAATAATTTCTCCGTCACGGGCTGCCTGATAACAATCACGCTCGCCGCCGAATGTGTTCTGTCGGGAGTACTCGCAAGGAGAAAGTAAGAAAAATACAGAGCCGGTATCATTGCAATACCGGCTCTGTGTTATTTATCTTTACTTTTTTCGCACTGCGAGCAGCAGCCGGAGCATCCGGAGCAGCCCGAGCATCCGCCGTGCTTTTTCTGCCTGCGGATCGAAACTATCGCGAGCACAACGAGCAGAACTATAACGGCTATTATAACAAAATCAACGGGTTTCATGCTATCAGGCTCCCTATCTGATAAACGCCGAACGCGACGAGCCACGCGACAACGCACTGGAGAATGACTATACCTATCGTTGCAAGGGTCGAGTTCATCTCGCGTTTTATAGTTGCAACTGCGGCGACGCAGGGCGTATAGAGCAGAGTGAACGCGAGGAAGCTCGCGGCGGTCAGCGGGGTGAACATAGCGGAGAGTGCGCCGCCGAGGGTCGATACGCTCGTGTTGAGCAGGACGGACATTGTGGAGACGACCGCCTCCTTTGCGGTAAAGCCCGAGATAAGCGCAGTTGCGACGCGCCAATCGGCGAAGCCGAGGGGCTTGAATATCGGCGCTATAAAGCGGCCTATCGCGGCGAGCATACTGTTCGCGCTGTCCTCAACGGGGTTTATGCGCGTGTCGAAGCTCTGAAGGAACCATATGATAATTGTCGCGACAAATATGACAGTGAACGCGCGCTGAAGGAAATCTTTCGCCTTTTCCCACAGCAGAAGTGCGACGCTCTTTGGCGACGGGATGCGGTAGTTCGGCAGCTCCATAACAAACGGCACGGGGTTGCCGCGGAAGGCCGTATTCTTGAGTATCAGCGCGAGCAGAACGCTGAGCACGATGCCCGAGAAATACAGGCATATCATGACGAGCGCGCCGTGTCCCGGGAAAAACGCCGCCGCGAAGACCGAATATATCGGTATTTTTGCCGAACAGCTCATATACGGGGTCAGCATTATTGTCATCTTGCGGTCGCGGTCGGACGAGACGGTGCGGGTCGCCATTATCGCGGGAACGGAGCATCCGAAGCCGATAAGCATGGGAACGAAGCTGCGCCCGGAGAGACCGATTTTTCTCAGCGGTCTGTCCATAACAAAGGCGATTCGCGCCATATATCCCGTATCTTCGAGAATGGACAGGAAGAAGAACAATGTCACTATTATCGGCAGGAACGACAGGACGCTTCCGACGCCCGCGAAGATTCCGTCGATGATAAGGCTATGTATGACAGGGTTGATTCCATAGGCAGTCAGCCCCGAATCGACGAGTCCCGTGAGCTTGTCTATTCCGAGGCTCAGCCAGTCGGAAAGGGCGGAGCCTATAACGTTGAAGGTCAGCCAAAACACGAGACACATAACGCCTATGAACACGGGAATGGCGGTGTATTTGCCGGTCAGGACACGGTCGAGCTTCATGCTGCGGCGGTGCTCCTTGCTCTCGTGGCATTTGACGACCGAGCTCTCGACTACTTTTTCTATGAATTCGTAGCGCATTTCGGCGAGCGCGGCGTTTCTGTCAAGCCCGGTATCGTTCTCCATCTCGACTATGCAGTGGTCGAGCAGATCGCGCTCGTTGCTGTCCAGTTCGAGCTTGTCCGCCATATCGTCGCCGCCCTCAATGAGCTTTGTCGCGCAGAAGCGGCACGGCAGGTCAAGGCGCGAGGAGTGGTCTTCGATAAGATGCACTATAGCGTGGATGCAGCGGTGGACGGGCGAACCGTCGGAGCAGAAGTCCCAGACCTTCGGCAGAGTTTTGCTCTTTGCGACCTGCAGAGCCTGGTCAACAAGCTCGGACACGCCCTCGCCCTTTGCCGCGCTTATCGGCACGACGGGAATACCGAGCGCGTCGCTCATTTTCTTGACATCTATTGTGCCGCCGTTCGAGCGCACCTCGTCCATCATATTGAGCGCGAGCACCATCGGCACGCGCAGCTCGAGCAATTGCAGGGTCAGATAGAGGTTTCTCTCTATATTCGTGGCATCGACTATATTTATGATACCGTCGGGCTTTTGGTTGATTATAAAGTCGCGCGAAACTATTTCCTCCTGCGTATAAGGGCGCAGGGAGTATATGCCGGGCAGGTCGACAACGGAGCTGTCCTTTGCGCCTTTTATCGCGCCCATCTTCTGATCGACTGTGACGCCCGGAAAGTTTCCGACGTGCTGATTAGAGCCTGTCAGTGCGTTAAAGAGAGTTGTCTTTCCGCAGTTTTGATTACCTACGAGAGCAAATATCATTTTGCGTCCTCCTCGGCTCTGACTTCTATCTTTTTCGCATCGTCAACGCGGAGCGTCAGCTCATAGCCGCGCACCATTATCTCTATCGGATCGCCCATCGGCGCGACCTTTTGAAGCGTCACACGGGTTCGCGGGATGAGTCCCATATCGAGCAATCTGCATCTGAGAGCGCCCTCGCCGCCTACGGCGGTTATGACGGCACCCTCTCCTACTTTCAGTTCATTCAGCGTCATATTATCCTCCCGGAAAAGTAAGCCTTGCTTAATTTTATACTTCAAGTAAACGCTTGTCAAGAAATCGAGACAGAAAGACGGCAAAAAATCCTGCCCCGCCGACGGTTCGTACAGTCGGCGGGGCGGGTTCGTTTAATCGGAAGATTTTCTTTTTTTTGCTGCCGTTTTAAAGCAGGGCGCGGTTTACGCACGCTCGAGTATCATCGTGCCGAGGTTATAGAGAAGGCAGTCATCCGGCAGAAGTGAAATCTCCGCAAAGGAATCAACCTTTTCGCCCAACACCTCGCCTTGAATCCCGGTGTCATAGTAGAACTTTCCGTCTTCTTCCTTCCATACGGTACTCTCCAAAACCGCATATCCGTTTTCGCGGATGTCCGCGCCCTGCTTTTTCGCCTCTTCGCGCACCTCTTCGGGCACGAATAAGAGCGTGTTGAGCGTTCCGTCCGGTGCAAATTCCATGATATATTTGCACATCTGGACGATTTCGGCATACATATCGTTATCGACCTGACTGTCTGCCGTAAAGACTTTCTCGCCGTCCGGGGTAACCAAATGCATTTCCCTGACTTTCCAAAGTCCGCAAATATCCATATTATTTTCCTCCTGTTATGCCCACGGGTCGGCTTCCTTCGGGGTGCGCACGCCTGTCAGCAGGTACTGCTCCCACAGGAACCACTTGCCGTCGGAGCCGCGCTGGCGCATCTTAATGGGACGGGGATCGTCCGCACCACCGCAGGGAATGAACAGCTTCATGTAGTCCTTCTCCTCGCCGGATACGTGATTGCTCTCAATGATGATTGTATAGGGCTGAGAGGGAGTGTAGTTATTGTCGGGCGTTGCGCCTACGAAGTAGGTGAACGGGAGATAGGTCTTGCCGTCGCGGAAGCGGTCGTTGAGGAAGGATATCTCCTGACCGTTGAGCGGACGGGGACCTCTGAGCCAGTTGAGCATCTCAAGGCCGATATTCTTATCCGCCGCATAGGCGCAGAGGGCAAGGACGGTCAGAGCCGCCGTCTTAAACGGTGTGTCAAGGCTCGCCTCGGGGAGCGCCTGCATTTCGGCAAGGCTCTCAGGCATAGAAGCGAAGGTGAACTGCTCTCTCTTGTTGCCTATCGACTGTATGGCAGAGGTCGCCGCCTGCTGCGCCGTGCTCTTAAGCTTATCAAATATACTCATATAATCTCTCCTTTTTCAAATGCTATTGCTTCTTTTTCCTGAGGGCAACCGCCACTCCGGCTATTATGCCGCCTATTGCAAGGCAGGCTATCGCTATCAGGACAACCGCCTTCACGGAGAGTGTTTTCCCCGTGCTGTTCTGCTTCGCGGCCGTGGTGGACTCGACAGAGCCGGGCTCGCCTATATCGGTTTCCATACCGACTGCGCTTTCGTCCGGCACCTTAACGCTGTCCGGCTCGGAGGTCTTTTGAACCCCGGAGGTTTTATCCGCGCCCGGGGTCACCGGGGCGGGCTTCTGCGTCGGCGCGGCCTTTTCGACTACCGTGACGGGAATGACGCTCGAATACGCCTTACCGCCGAGCTTTGTCTCAACATAGCAGACATAGTAGCGCGTCCCGGCCTTTTCCGTGTCGCAGACGAAAATAGGATCTTCCTCCGAGTACCCCTCATTCGCGCCTATGGCTACAATATCCTTGAGCTTGCCGGTAGTTGTTTCATACCATAAATATGACTTAACCTCGTCACCGTCCGATGCCTTGGCGTCGCAGTAGAGCTTGAGGACCTTGCCCTTTTCCACTCTGACCGACGCTGACACTTTAAGCTCCGGCGGGAACTTGCTTCCTCCTACGGAGATATAAGACCTCGCCGAGGTCACGCTGCCGGTTTTGTTTGAGACGATACAGTAGATTTCCGCCCCGTCAAGGGCGCTCCCGATACCGTTGATAAAGAAAGTATTACCTTTATCGTTCGAGCCGTAGCCGCTTCCGAGAACACCTTCCTGCCACGGATGACCCTCGGCAAAGGACTTGTTGGTGTCATATGTAACGCCCTTGTACACGATGAACCAATGGTAGGAAAGATTATCTCCCGCTGCCTCTACGCTCCAAGATGCCACACTGTTTTCCGGGAAGGTTCCGTTCTGCGGCTGACGGGTAATCACTATATTACCCGCAGCAAGCGACGGGGTTAACGCAAATGTCGCTAAGATGAGAATGAAGATTAAAACTGCTATTGCTTTTTTCATAGACACCTCGCTTTCTTTGCGGCGGCTCAGAACTTACCGCCTCCGCCGCCGTGTGTCTCTCCGGAGGAAGATGTATGCGTACTGCTTCCGCCGGAGCTGCCGCTGTCAGTATTCTTCGGTTTTGCCGTGCGCGTAACGGTATTGTACAGAAACGTGTCCTTGCTCTCCGTTATATTAAGGCTGCCGCTCTTCATATAGTCGCCTGCCGCCGCCTGGAAGCGCACTGTCTTGAGCTGTGCCTTCATCCTGCCGACTATAAACATCGCAAGGCCGACGCCCACCAAAATCGAGATCAAAATCCAAATTATCGAAAGAGGTCCCTTGGGCAGATTGCTCTTGTCGTAGGGCTCTCCCTCTCTTGACTTTGTGATGAAATCATCGGAGAGCTCGGCAAAGGTGTTGAATGCGGCGGCATAGTTGCCGTCACCCAAATCCTCTACCATCTGCTCGCCGATATACTGGATTCCGGCATCCGTAAACGCGGTTATGCCGTAGCCGCAGGTGGATATCCACCAGTCGCGGTCCTCCATGCTGACGAGGAACAGCAGACCGTCTCTTTTTTCTCCGTAGCCGTATTTGCAATAATCATAGATATCGTCGGCATATTCCATGGGCTTTTTGCCGTCCAACGTTTTGGTCGTCACGACTATTACATCCATTTTCTGACGTTCGCTGAGCTCGTCGAGCGTTTTTATAAGGGCTTCTCTCTCACTTTCCGAGAGGAGCTTCGCCATATCCTGAACGCGCTCGTATTCGCTTACAAAGCCGTCCGCATCCACCGCAAAAGCCGGGATAACCGTGCAGAAGCAGAGGGCAAGGACAAATATCATCGCAAGTATTCTCTTTTTCATTGTTATCCCTCCTTTACAGTATTCCTGCAAAATGCAGAAGCCACGCAATGCCGCAGGCGGCAGCGCTGAGCGCCGCGGCGAGTCCCACCGTCCACTTTGTGGCGGCCGACTTATCGAGCGGAAGATTGCCGACGAATTTGCCGGTCTGTCCGTTCATGGCAAAGGTATATTTTTCTCCGTTCCAGGTTGTGTTCAGCAGCCACACGGGATAGAGCGCATACTTTGCCTTTCCGCCATGGAACTGCACCGAGCTGCTCTCGGCATTGACCGTTGCATAGCCCTGAACCGTCGAGGCAAAGGCATCCTCCGTGGAGCGCCTGACGCGCTGATTGGCGCGGTCGATGCTCTCCTCGGCGGTCACATCGTACTTATCCGCAAAATAGCCCGCAAGATAAGCCGTCTGGAAATCCAGAGCATCGGAATAATCGTAGGGCTCGACGGACTCCATGAGATCGTCCGGCATTTTGGATGAGCCGTCCACCGGGACATGCTCAAAGCCGACGCTTCCGCCGCGATGAATCATATAATAGCTCGTCTCGGTGTATCTGTAATCCTTGTCGCTCCATGTGCGAACCTTGGTTGCACGGTAACGCACCTGCGCGTCGACATCGGTATCAAAGAGCCAGAACGGGACATAGACGCCCTTTACCTCGTCGATATGATTCTGATCCTTGAAAATCTTGGGCAGAAGCTTCTTTCCGTTGAGGTGCTTCATCAGCCCCGCCTTTGCCGCCTTCTTATCGAGCTTGAACGGGATCACGATGTCGGGCTTGAGCAAGCCCGCGAACTGGTTCATCATGACTACCGGATTGCCGCAGAACGGGCAGGACGTTGCCGCCGTATTGGCATCGCCCACTATTTCTCCGCCGCAGGATTTGCATACATAAGAGCGTAACCCCTCAATCTCGCTCTCCTGCCACTCGCTGCCCGCAGAGGTCTCCCATTCCATATTGTCCGCCTGTTCGCCCTGAAGCTCGGCGTCATAGCTCTTGAGCGCATCCATTTCAAACTCAGTGTCGCAGAAAGGGCACTTCATCTTCTGGAGCGTGCTGTCAAAAGCTATTGCGCCGCCGCAGCAGGGACATTTATATTCCTGCAAGGTTTGCATTAAAAAACTCCTCTCTTAAAAGAACATTAACCGTCAAGCGCCTCTATGTTTTTACCGCCGCAAAAGCCGCATAGAATTTTCGGTACCGACATAAAGAAAAGTCGAACTAACGGTATTTTGTTTTTTGCCGTTTTCAAAAGCTGTTCATTGTATTTGCAGCTACGCAGGTCGGCGATACACACACAAATGCGCGGTTCTTTTGCCGAAGATAAATCTTACAGCCCACCTGCGTAAACGCCGTAAAACCGATATCCTCCGCCGCATTAATATCGGCTCCGAAGCCTTTAAGCTTCTTTTATCCGTCTTTTTCTCTCGGCACGAAGCGATGGCCTGCCGGCCGTAAGCTCATCTCACCTTTCCGTCAAGCCGTTTTTTCGGCAAGCTGATTTGCTTATTCGCTTTTTGCAGCGCCGCGAAAGGCTTGGATCGGGCGGGAATCGAGCCGCATTAAACCTCCGCCTTTCGGGACGCCGATTACCACTGCTTTATCAGGCGAGCGGCTTGCCGCATTCCGGGCAGAATTTTGGCATAGCCTGACCGGGCGCGGGCGCCCAGCCGCAATTCGGGCAGCCGCTAACCGAAGCGGGCTTCAGAGAGCCGCAGTTTGCACAGAATTTACCTGTATTCTGTGCGCCGCAGGACGGGCACATCCAAGCTGCCGCTGCCGCCTGCTGCTGAGGCGCGGGGGCTGCCGCATATCCGGCCGAAGTCGCTGCCGCATAACCTGCCGCGGGGGCGGCTGCATATCCCGGTGCGGGGGCTGCCGCATATCCGGGGGCGGGATTCGACGGTCTGTCGCCGCCGTATACCGTGCGGTTCATCATGCCGTCGCCGTCCCATGTGCGGTAACGGTTATCACGGCGCAGAAGTATATCCTTGAGCTCGTTCATCTTGCGCTCATACTCGCGGTAGAGGTCGGTATACGGGCTGTCGGGGCGGCTTCCGTCGCTTATCTCAAGCTCGATACTGTCAAACCACGGGGAGTTCACGCGGATAACCACATCGAACTCATAGTCGCACTCATAGCGGGGCGGCTGATAGCTCTTTCTGTTTCCGTCGGAATCCTCGAAGAATATCTCTTCCCTGTTTTCTTTTATATTTGTGTCGACCGCAACAACCTGCGAAAGCTTAATGATATCGGGATTGGCACTGCGCCAATTCGAGCTTCCCGTAACGATAAACGCCTCGGAGACAGTGCTGATATACACTTTTTTGCTTCCGTCGAACATCACGTCGGGGTTAAAATCTCTGACGAGCTTCTCGTTTTCCTCGCGGTAAGCAAGCTGACGTTTGATATCCTCGACCGTCGAGCGGCGGCGTTCGCTGAAGAACGGAGACAGCTTCGCGGCGCAGTTCTTGCAGAGATTGCCGTCTTCGAGCTTGCGGTTTCCGAGAAGTCCTATTTTCTCGCCGCAGATATCGCAATATTTCTTATCAAATAATCCCATAGTGTTTCCCTCCTGTTATTTTTTCGGTCGCAGTAACGACCAGTTTTACGCTGTCAGCCTGCAAACCGTATCATAAGAACGATTTCAGCAGCTCAAACAGCTCTTTTTCACCCATGCCGTTATATTTCATCGAAATGACGCTGCCGTCGGGCAGAAGCCGGCCTACGCAAAGCAGACTGTCCGCTTCGTCATACACATTCTCTCCCGCCTCTGTCCCCGGTTGAGGCTGTTAAGCACAGCGTCCTCGGGGATATGTGGCAGCTCGGAGATTTTCGGTGAAGCTTGCTTTTTCGCTAAGCGGCGGTGACACCGCACGCCTGTGGCAACGCCCAATATGAGCGCCGTGAGCAGAATCAAAATTATGAGCAGCGCCTTCATCGGCCGTCTTATTTTTTATCGCTATCGTCAAATATATCTCCGCACTCGGGGCAGAACTTCGGAGGATTGGATGGATCTTCGGGCTCCCAGCCGCACTTATCGCAGCGGTAGAGAGGAGCGCCCTCGGGCTTTTTGGCTCCGCAGTTCTGGCAGAACTTGCCCTTATTGACGGTTCCGCACGAGCAGGTCCAGCCGTTTGCGTCAGCGGGTTTCGGGGAGCCGCACTCGGGGCAGAACTTGCCTGTCGCGGTAGCGCCGCACTGACATTTCCAAGCGCCTGCTGCCGGCTCGGGAGCGGGCTTCTTTCCGCCGCAGTTCGGGCAGAAGTTACCGGACACCATATTGCCGCACGAGCACTTCCAGCGCGCCATATCGGGGCCGTCCGTCGGCTGCTGCGCCGCCTGCTGCTGAGCCTGCTGTTGAGCCTGCTGTTGCTGCTGACCCATGGCGAACAGGTTCTGAGCGTTCATGCCGCCGCCTGCGTTCATAGCCATGCCCATGCCCATAAAGCCGGTCATTGCGCCTGCCTGGTTGCCGGCCGCGGTCTTCATGGCGTCCGCCTGAGCGCCGACAAGGGTTGCCGCCGCCATGGTGGGATCGCGCATGATAGCTGCACGCTGAGCCTGCTTGATGAGCTCCGCATCCTCTTCGGGGAGAGTGACCGAGCCGAGGGCTATTGTGACGACCTTGAGTCCGCGCAGCTCGCTCCACTTTGCGGAAAGGGCGGCGTTCATAGCGGTTTCAAGCTCGGTGTTGTGAGCTACTATCTGATTGGGGCGAAGCTCAAGGTCGGAGAGCTGAGCAAAAGCGGGCTGAAGCGCGCTGATGAACTCTGTCTTGAGCTGATTGTCTATCTCTTCGCGGGTATAATCCTGCTCGACATTGCCGCAGACATTGGTATAGAAGAGCATGGGGTCGTCTATCTTATAGGAATATACGCCCGAGCAGCGGACTGCGACATCGATATCAAGGCCTATCTTCGAATCGACGACACGGAACGGAATCGGATTCGGAGTGCCGAACTTGTTGTCCATCAATTCCTTGGTGTTGAAATAATAGACACGCTGATCCTTTCCGGTATCTCCGCCGTAGGCGAAACGCTTACCGATGGTCTGGAATGTCTTTTTAATGCTGTCACCGAGAGAGCCAGAGAAAATCGAGGGCTCCGTGGAGGCATCATATGTAAACTCGCCGGGCTCCGCGCAGAACTCGACTACCTTGCCCTGCTCGACTATCATCATGCACTGTCCGTCCGCAACGGCTATACCCGAGCCGTTTGTGATGATGTTGTCGCTGCCCTTTGTGTTTGACGATCTGCCGCTTACGCGCTTCTGTCCTTTGGTAACAAGAAGCTCCTTCGGCATTGCCTCACAATAGAAAAATTCCTTCCACTGATCGGCAAGAACGCCGCCGACTGCGCCTACACCGGCTTTAATAAGTCCCATAAATAAAAACTCCTTTGCAATATTATTTTATTATATTATTTTGCGGGGTGATTCCCCTTTTTGACTGTTTATCCTACCGCTTCGTCAAAGAGCAGCGGCTCGCTCTTCAAAACATAATCGGTTTTTCCGTCGCGTCCGTCATAGGTGAGCACTTTTCTCGCGGCCATGCCGCCCTTTTCGGCTTCTATGGCGGCGGTGGGAACAGTCTCGGCAAGGCTGCCGTCGAACTCATAAACCTCGCCCTTTTTGACCTTCACCGAGAAGAGGATACCGTCCGACTCCATCTCATTATCGGCTTCGTTATACTTGAGCTTTACGAGCGTGACGATGACTCCGTCAACATTCGAGACAAAGCGTATCCTGTCATTCGGATAAATCGCGCTTCCGGTCTTAAAAATCTGCACCGGGTCGCCGAGAGCCCTGTATGACGCGGAGCTTGAATCGGTATAGAGCGAGAGCTCAAACGCATCCTTCGTCACATCGTACTCCGTCATAACTTCCTCGGTAGTCTGCATATCCCCGTCGCCGGTCGTCTCATCGGTATTGCCCGTTTTACCGCAGGCAAAAAGGGTGAGGGCAAGGACAAAGACCAGAAGAACCGACAGAATTGCCGAAAAGCTTTTCTTCATTTTCAAACCTCCGTTCACGGCAGCAAAGTCCACAGGTCGGAAATTGCATCATATTCATATACCACCCTGTCGAGGTGGTTAAAGCACACATTTATCTCGCGCACGAAGCTGTCTTCGCCGCTTGTGCCGAGGGCATAGATATTGTAGCGGATTCCGTCCTGCTCCATATACTCGCCCGTATCCAAAATCGCCATGCCGGAATCGATATATTCGGCGAAGCCCTTGCTGCATTCGCGCATCTGTTTGACCGCCTCATCCAAAGGTATGTCATACTTCTCGCCGCGCTTTATCTCCGTTCCCGAAAGATTAGACGGAAGCGTCATTTTTTCGGAAGAAGTCGAGGTTATCGCCGCTTCTGCGGTCGTGCCGTCCGACGTTTCGGTGGTCGGTTTTTTGTCCTTAGCGCAGCCTGCCGACAGCATAAGGGCAACCGCCGTCAACAGAACCGCTGCCGTTATCAGCATTCTTTTCACTGCGGGGTCAAGCCTCCTTTTCACGGGTTTCTTCTTTTTTGTCCGCCCTGCCGAAGCTCGACGAGGCGGAATAGGGATTCAGATTCTTTTTCGGCTCATCCCGCACGCTCGCGCAGTCACCCGCCCAGCTGATGAGCAGAGTGCGCAGCAATATGATAAAAAACCATATTATGAGCAGCGAAGCGAACCACCATATGGAAATTTTAAGGATGAAATGGGCGGCAAGCAATATCCACGCGGGCACCGACCAGCCGAGGTTGAATACGAGGTTCATCAAAAAGCAGAGCATAAAGCCCCCGAAATCGCGTTTTCTCACGGTTTGTCTCCCCTTTCTTCAAATACATCCCAAATACTGCACATATATAATATCAAAAAAAATGTCCGAGCACACTACCCCCTCGGAGTAGTTTTGATCGAAGAATGCGAAAAGGCTCGGATATGCAATTTTACCGCACAACAAAAAGCCTGCGGTCGGAAGGGTCGGAGACAAGCTCCATATCACTCAAATTTTCCTCAAGCACATCGAAGCATGAGGTGGCGACGGTCTTTATCTTCCCGTTTTTTTCCGCTTCGGCTCGCGTTATGCCGAAGAATTTGTCCATATTCATCATATCGTATTCCTGAAGCCCTACGCTGACGAGCTGCTCTGGCTCGATCTCTTTTCCGTTGAGCTCGACATTGAGCAGTCTCTTCTCCGAGCGGGAATAGACGACCCTGAATCCGTGCGAGAGCTGGTAGAACTCCGTTTTTCCGTCGAGCGCCTCGTCGCGCAGAATATACATGAGCACCGAGCGCAGCTGTTCTCCGGTCAGATATATGCGCTCTATTTCATTTTTATACGGGAATATCTCCGCCAAATCCTGGAGCTGGACTATGGGGCCTAACTGCTCGTATCTGATACTGCCCGAGCCGAGCAGCATTATATCCAGACCGAGCGCATCCTTGAAAATATCGCTGAATATGCGCCCTATCTGCGTCTCCTCGTTGCGTTTGCGATGAAAATATTCCTCTTTGAAGCGGGTGACTACCCGACTGTATTTCACATCCGTCTGATTCTTATATTTTTCTATGACCCGCTCTAACTGAAGGTCACGCTCGCAGTTGTCCTCGTTTATCGGAACGAGCTGCCAGGTGTAGCTGTCTATGCAATTGCCGTCAGTATCGACCATGATATCAAAGCGGCCTATCTGAGAGGTGCCGTTCGCCGCCTGAACTATCGGTATCCCGGCGACTACCGCGGGCTCGCTGAGCATTGTGTGGCTGTGGCCGCCGATTATAATATCGACTCCCCAGCGCGGGTCGAGATTCGCGGCAAGCTCCTTGTCCGCCTCAAAGCCGATATGGGTCAGGAGAACCGTAAAGTCTATATCGACGGACTGATAGCTGTTGCATATCTTTCCGACCTCTGCCGCCGCCTCATAGACATCGAGGAACGAGCCGATGAGCTTATCCTGCTTTGTTTGTGAGAGCACCTGCTCGGTAAGAAGTCCGATAAACAGCACCTTCATGCCGTCAATCTCGAGAATCTCGTGGGATTTGAAAAGGCGCGTGCCGTTATTTTTCAGATATATATTCGCATTGATTATCGGGAACTTTGCGCAGCGCTCTATAAATAAAAGATGCGCTATGCCGTAATCCACCTCGTGGTTGCCGAGGGTCACGACATCGGGCGCTAAAATATTCATTATTTCAACGGTCGACAGTCCCTTGTACTCGCTGTCTATGAGCGAGCCGCGGAACATATCGCCGGAGATTGAATAGACTACATTCCGCTCCTCGCGGCGCACCTTGCCGACATAGCCCGAGAGCATGGAGACCCCGCCGATAAGCCTGTCATCGACCTCCTTGGCCATAAAGTCGCCGTGCATATCGTTTGAATGAAGGAGCGTAAGCTTTTTCAGATGTTTCATTTTATTGCACACTCACCGAAATATTTCGCCGATTTGATTATAACAAAACAAAAAAGAATACGCACTACCCGAAACGGGTAGTATTGTCAATAGAGCGGATTTATCCACCCGTTTGATATCATGTAGAAAGCGAGGTCGACCGACCTTGCGAAGCCTGTTTTTGCGAGCATATTCTTCTTGTGGTACTTCACCGTGTCCTCGCTGATATAGAGCTCGGCGGCAATCTCTTTGTTGGTCATATGCTTGCACATCAGGCGCAGTATCTCCATTTCGCGCTCCGTCAGCGGCGCCTCGCCCTGCGGCATGGGGATGGTCTTAGGCTCGGGGAAGCATCCGCCGCCCGACATAACGTCACGCGCGGTCTGCTCGAACTCGGAGAGGCTGCGGCTCTTATATATGAATGCGTGGGCGCCCGCCTCCTTTGCGCGCGGGGCATAGGATATCTCGTCAAAGGCGGTCATAACTATCACTTTTATATCCGGGAAGGCATCGCGCACCTCTTTTGTTGCGCGAAGTCCCGATGCGCCGCCCTCGGTGCAGACGTCCATAAAGACTATATCCGGCGAGAGCTCACCGCACATTCTCACTGCATGATCGGCACAGGAAATCCCGCCGACAACGCAGAAATCCCCGCTCTCGTTAAACAGGCGCTCAAGGGATTCGCGCATTGATTCGTGGTCATCGACAACCAGCACTTTTGTCACAGGGTTTCACCTCCGGGAATAAAGACTGAAAGGACAAATCGGGGCTTCGTTTCAACTCTCACGCTGCCGTCAAACAGCCCGACTTTTCTTCGTATCGAGCTGAGTCCGCCGCCTTCGACGGGCTCGGACTTAGGCGGAATACCGTTGTCGGTTATCCTCATGGAGAAATTGCCGCCGCTCTGTCCGAGAGATATGTATACCTCCGACGCGAGTCCGTGGCGCACGGAGTTTGTCACCGCCTCGGTTATTATATCCATACCGAGCCACGCAAGGCTCTCCTTCGCGGGCAGGTTTCCGTCTATAATAAGCGTCACGCCTATCTCCTGCATGAGTCGGCAGAGAGTCTCCAATCTGTCGGCGGCGGTAGTCACGGCCTCCCTGCCGCTGAGCTCCTCCGGCAGGTTATAGGCGAATCTGCGAATAAGCTCCTCATCGGGCTCCTCGCCCTCGCGCAGGCTGCGGAAAAGCAGGGCGAGGCGCTGACCCAAAATATCGTGGAAGCGGCTGCGGATTCTCAGCATCTCCTCCTCGCGGCATAGAAAACGAACCTCGGATATCATCTCCTTGAGCTCGAGACCTCTGCTCTGAAGCATGGCGCGCTGTGCGTTGAGCTCATTTGTGAGCATCCACTGCTCGGTAACGTCCGCCGCCGAAAGCTGAACATAGCGTCTGTTTTTAATATATATATCGCATCTTGTGAAGAACCAGACCTTGCCGTCGGGCAGGATAAACACGGTTTTTCCGTCGATAACATTGGAGCTGCAGCTGTCCGAGACATCGCCCGAGAGCAGGCGTTCGTAGAACTTCTTTCCGTCCCTGTAAACCTCGCCGCAGAGCACCTGCATGAGCCTCTGCACACGTCCGTTTACAAGCAGTATATTTCCGTCCGGCTCGCAGAAAAGCAGACCCGAATGGAGCTCATCGAGCGCGAGCTTGACGGAATCGCGCGACAGCTCGTTTTTTATATCCCTGCGGCACACGCGCATAAGCAGCAGCGCGCGGGCAATCAGCAGAAGCTCCGCCGCGCAGAAGATGACCGCCGTCGCTTTGTACGGCAGGAGGTCTATATACGGCAGGGAGACGGACGAGACGACCGCACAGAGCAGAACATCATAGACTCGGCCGACACAGGCTACGGCTATGCACGACGCGGCAACCGCCGCAAACACGCCGTATCTCATCACCTCATATTCGCTGCCCGCGGGCAGGAACATCCAAGCGTTCAGCTGAGCGCGCGCGACGATAATGAGCATAACCAAGCTCTGAGCCGTGACCGCTGTCTGAGAAATATATGCGGCCGTGCGTTTTCTGTCCCTGAACGCACTGCGCACCACCGTATAGACGAGCGCAGCCGTCTGAAAGCCGACGCAGAAAACAGATATCATACATATGAGCACTCTGGCGGGCTCCGTGAGAGAGTATAAAAACATCAAGGCGCTTTCCCTCCCTTCGGCACGCGCAGACTGATGCCCGCAGTCTCATCGAGGTCCTTTACCGACACTGTGCCGCCGACACCCTCGACTGCCTTTTTCAGTTCGTCGCTCATAAACTCTTCGCCGCCGTCAAAGGATGAGGGGAGCAGCTTCATCTCCGTCATGCCGTCTGTATCGGCAAGACGCTCGAGCAGCGTATTTTCTTCACCCGCGCACGAATCAAGCACGGAATAGAAGAAATCGTACATCACGCTGCCGCAACGCGGAGACAGCGAGCCCTTTGCGGTGCAGACGGTGCTTATTCTGATATCGGCGTAGGACGCGAACTCGGAGAGCTCGTCGATATAGACGGCCAGCTCCTCCGCAGGCATATCCCCGCCCTCCTGCTCCTTGAAGAACAGGCTGCATCTGCGCTTTATGTAGCACATCAGCAGAGTTATTCGGGCGATGTCCCGCTGCTTGTTGTTCGAGCGTTCAAGCCCGTCTATCATATCGTTCATGCGCTCGAGGTGGCGCTCCATCTCGGCGTTTAAAAGCTCCATGAGGCGCACGTTTTCCTCCGCCGCGGCGAGCCTGTACTTGCTCTCGCGCTCCGTGACAAGGAGCTTGTTTGCGGAGGTCAGCTTCAAGACGTTTTCGCGTATCTCCTGCTGCATATTGAGTATCTCGGCGATACTCTCCTGCCAAACTATCATGCCGCCCGGTATGCCGTCGGCGTAGAGCAGGGTGTCGCCGTGCAGAAGAAGAGGATGCTTTATATCGTCGCGGAGCTTTTCCCAATCCTCGCGTGATATCGGCCGAGCACCGGCAGAGCTGAACTCGGCATTGCCCTCGGAGTCGATTATCTGCATTCTCAGGGGTGAATTGGAAAAGAGCACGGCATATTTTTGATTGACGGGCACAAGTCCCGTTCTCATCGCAAGCTCCGCAAACGCGAGCGCAAAGACGCACGAGACGGTTGTTATATCGCTGTCGCGCGCCACGGGAACGCCTGCGGCATATGCCGCGCAGTAAACGAAAAGAAGAACCTCGCTGAGTATCGGCAGAACGAGCCTCGAACGGTTGAAGCCACGCATGGCCTTTCGCACCAAAATCGCGGTTGACAAAATCACCGCCGCGACGATAAAGGCAAAAATAAGATAATAGCCGAAGTTATATGTATAGCCTCCGCTGAAGGTTTTTATATCTTCAAACTTAAAAACCCAGCCGTGCAGGTCGTTTGTGAACACCGTCAAAAGCAAAACCGCATAGACGGCAAAGCCCGAGCAGACAAATATCTTGCGCTGCCGAACATTCCCGGAGGAATCGGTCATCAGAGACAGGATAAGCATAAGAAGCGGCAGACCCATCATAAAAACATAATAAGCATACCAGAGATAGCGCCCCATAACGGGGTTCCCGTCCGTCTGATATTTCAAAATACAGACGAGCATCCAGGCTATAACCATGCCGCCGAGCGCGCGGACAAGCATTCGGATATCCTTGCGCTGGACTCTGCGCAGGGCAAAGCCCATCCAAATTATCGCCGTCATTATGACAGCCGCGCCCAAGAGCTTATGTTCAAACGATTCCGCGGAGGAATACAGACGGCTTCTGAACACTCCGCGTTTGAAAACGCTGATAAAATTCTCCGTCTGCCTCGCAAATTCTACGGCATCGCCTACCCTTTCGGCGCGCCCGTATTCGGACAGAGACGGATAGTTTTCGCCCTGAGCTTTGTCGGTGCGGAAGCCCGCCGCGGCGATCGCATCCCCGGCATTCTGCGAAAACTTCATCTCATAGCCCGACAAGACGCCGACTCCGTAGAGCAAAGTGCCCTCGGAGGGGATTATTATTTCGATATTTTTTCCCTCGCGCTTCATAAGCGCGGCCTGGTAATCCCAGCAGATATTGACGGGGGCGTCGATTTTGTCGTAGCTCAGCCTTCCGCTTTTGTTGAGCTTATGCAGCAGGCCGACTGCCTCGCCGGACATATAATTCTTCTCAAGCCCATAAGACACGGCGGCAAAAAGCATCCGCTCATACCGAGATGTAAAGCCCACGGGACAGGATATATTTTCGAGATCGCGCCAGCCTTTTATCTCCCCGTCAAAGCGCGAGCGGTCAACGGCGATAACGGCGGCGGTGGCAAAATGCTCGTACCAAATTCCGCCCGTCCCCGCGTCTTTCGAGGCGCGTGCCTGAACGTCAAAGAGGGCGAACGCCTTATCCTCTCCGTCAACGGACGAGAGCAAAGACGCGAGACCTTCGCCGTCGCGGACGGTGCAGTCGGGCGCGATGTCGCGGAGCAGGTCAATATAGGCGGGGTCCGTATCGCGGACAAACATAGTTTTTTCGTCCGACTTTATATTACAGCCAGAAAAGCAAAAAACGGCGGCAAAAAGCAGGAGCACAGCGACACCGAGTCTGCCCTTGTGCATCCGCCTCACCTCCGTCCGTGCGCCGAAGCGCAAAATTTCCGATACAGTATACCGAGTTTATTATATTATACGCAACCGTTAATTTCAACAAAAAGCGTTCTGCTTTTGCCATAGTTTGCACAAAAAGGTCAATTTACGGGCGGAGTGTTGAAATAAATCGCCGGCGCGGAAAATTATCTTGATTTTCGGAATGATATCGTGTATAATACTTGCGTTCAGAATACCCGCCGGTGTGATGGAATTGGCAGACGTGCCGGACTCAAAATCCGGTGGTGGCGACACCGTACCGGTTCGACCCCGGTCACCGGCACCAATACCCCGCTCTTTCGGACGGGGTATTTTTCTTTGCGAAACAAACTTTCCGCAGCCGGGCTGCGCGGAGACGTTTTTTGCCCTTAAAGTTTCGTCTCGGGAACACCGAACAACACGTGTCGGTATTTTGACCAAATTGCCGCCGCCCCTTTTGTGAAACCTGCTCAAATATCTCCGTATACTTGAAAAGCCTTTTTACATATGGTATAATCTTTTAAAATTATGTGTAAAATTTTGCACATGAATTCGCACATAAAAACCGTATCGAAAAACCACACAAAAGGAAGGTAGAAATGAGCAAAGGAAAAAACAAGGCGCCGAGCGGAGCTATTAAGCACAACACCTACACCGGCAAAGAGCTGACAGGTTACTTAGTAGGTCTCGCAGGACAGAACATCATCTACAACATCATCGCAGGCGGACTCCAGTACTACTGGCAGTCAATTATTTTTTTGCCGGCGATGGCCATCTCGGTAATATTCTTCGTCGCCCGCGTTTGGGATGCTATCAATGACCCGATGATGGGTTCGATAGTTGACCACACCAGAACAAAGTGGGGTAAGTGCAAGCCCTACCTCATGTTCGTCCCGATCCCGATAGGAATCATTACCATTCTCACATTCTGCAACAAGACATACACCGACTACACATCGACCGGTGCGCATGTACTGATTATCGCCTGGGCGGCAATCTCCTACATTCTCTGGGGTATGTGCTACACCGTCGGCGATATTCCGCTCTGGGGTGTAACCTCGCTTATGACCGACGATGAGAACGACAGAGCAAAGGCTCTTTCGCTCGCCCGTATCGTCGCAAACCTCGGCGCTATCGGCATGCTCATCACTTTCGCAGGAAAGGCTCTCTCCCCCATGTTCCAGGAGAAGAAAGGCCTTGACCTTATTCATGCGGACAAGATGTCCTATATCATAATCGCCGTTATCCTTACGATATTCGCAACTATTCTCTTCCAGTTTTCCGGCTTCTCTGTAAAAGAGAGAGTTCAGCAGTCCGAAAAGAAGTACACCATGAAGGAGAACTTCAAAATCGCGATCTCCAACGATCCGTTCAGAAGACTCCTCCTCTCGGGCATTCTCAGAAGCCCCATCATGCTTCTCTCGATCGTCGGTCTGTCGCTCGTTATGTACTACTTCTTCGACAACAACCTTGCCAATCTTGTTGTTGACGGCCAGCTTCAGATTATAAAAATCGTTCAGCTTCTGGTTATGGCTATCGGCCTTCTCGGCGGTATGATCATCGGTACTGCCGCCACGCCGAAGATGTCCGCAAAGTTCGGCAAGAAGCAGCTCTATAACTTCTATTCAATCGCCGGTGCAGTTCCCTATGCAATGATCTTTGTCGTCTATAAAATAGCCGGCGGCAACCTTATGCAGAACATGGTTTATGTCGTTTTGATGGCTGTTATGATGTTCGCGGCTTCCTGGGCAATGGGCTCGATAAACATTCTCCAGTCGATAATGATAGCAGACTGCGTTGACTATGAGGAGTACAAGAACGGCGTTCGCACTGACGGCGTGTTCTTCTCCGGCCAGTCCTTCATCACCAAGCTTGCAATGGGCGTTTCCTCGCTCATCTCCGGCTTCATTTATTCGGCTGTTCACTACACCGCCGAATACATCGAGACTCTTAACCTCGACCTGGCGGCAGGAAAGTATCATTTCTACGAGGCAAACGACGGAAAATACGCTATGGCGATGTTCCTGCTTATTTCCATTCCGCCCGCAATCGGTATGCTTCTCTCCGCTATCCCCACTCTCAAGTATTCGCTCACCGATAAGGAGCACACAAGAATCCTCAACGAGCTTATTGAGAGACGCGCAAGCAAGAATAACGGAAACAACGACTGATTGTCTCCGACAAATCAATAAGCACGGCGGTGCAGCTCACTCGGGCTGCACCGTTTTTTAATATGCATAAAAAAATAACGGAGCAGGCAAAAAACCTGCTCCGCTATTTTCTTTCGGGTTATTCGAGCGCCCCGTCTCCGCCCATTAAAGCAGTCAGCTCTCTTATGCGCTCTATCGGGAACGGCGGGAAGCACAGCGGCTTTAACGCCATGCTCATCAGCTTCATCGGGTTGTCGTCCGCGGCGACGCGGTTCGAGGACATCGCACCGCATCTGCGGCAGCGGTGGACTATCGCCCACTCGCCGTTTTTTCTCACCCAGACCGCTATGGGATCCATGATTCCCCCGCAGTCCGAAGCTCTGTCTCCGGGCTCAATATCAACATGCAGGCTCGAGAGGCAATTCGGGCAGTGGTTTCTGTGGTCGCTGCCCGCGCCCTGCGGCACTACAGTGCGTCCGCACACTTTGCAGGCAAAAGCTTCGTTGCAGGCGTGGGTCTTGTAATAACCTTTTTCGTAATGTTTGCGTTTGTTTTCGCGATTCATTTTTCCTCCCGAAGATTGAGCTGCGGGAAGACGGCAGAGTGTGTTTTATTTGCCGACCTCCCGGTCAGCGCACACTCTCCGATGATTTTGTGATAAACTTCAAACAAAATCTCCTTGTGTTTTTATTCAAGAAACGGTCAGATGACCGCTATCCCACGCATTGCGAAATAAAAGCTTATTTACCGAAAAGCTTCTTGAAGAGGTTGATTATCGCGCGGAAGGGAGCGGTGATAATCCTGAAAAGAATCTTGAAGAAGCCGTCTTTTTTCTCAACCGTTACGGTGAAATCGGATGAGGCTATGATATTGCTGTCATCGTCAACGAGAGTCATCGTTATTGTCGCGGTACCCTCTTTAATACCAGTCAGCTCGCCTTCGTTAGGCTCGACAGTAACGACGCTCGGATCCGAGCTGCTCCATCTATAATGATAATCAACATAGTCTTCCTGTATCACAGGAGTGTATATCAGCTTTTCTCCGACCTTTATAGTAGTACCGCCGTCGCCGAAGTCAATGACCTGAACCGTGTCTATCTCAACCTCGGCTGAGAGGTTCGATGTTGTATCCGTGACGCTTATTGTCGCGGTGCCGACGGTGAGAGCCTTGACAAGTCCGTTTTCGTCAACCGAAGCGACGGACGGATCGGAGGATGCCCACACGAGATCGGGCAGCGACGCGCCGTCGGGCTGCGCAGCGGCAACGAGCTGATACGAACCGCCGACGGGGATGGGAGAGGTGGGAGCCGCAAGAGTTATGCCGGTGGCTTTAACAGGCGCGTTTGCTATATGAAAGTCCGCCTTATCACCGGTTGCACTGTCACCAGATTGAGCCAGCGTGAGCACGCCGTATGTTTCATCGTTGATCTCGCCAAAGCTATAATCATTGTTAAGATAAGAGAATGTTGCGTCATCAGTCAGCGGAACAACAACAGTTGTCTCCGCATCATCGGAAAGCTCATACATTGTATACTCAACGCCGCCTAATGTGCCCTCCATCTGCGACTTGTACACACAATCTTTTACATCAACAGTTCCTGTTGCCGCATATATGCAGCGAGATGCATCATATTTATCTGCAAACTGATAATATTTTGCAACATCTCTAAGAGCTATGCAATCAATCGAACCGGAAAATGTACTTTGGGGTGCCTGATAAACTTTACCATTAGAGCCTTTATAAAAGTACGTTTCTATATTTGGGAAATTGTTGTCATACGCATAAATTCTCTGCTGTCCGTTTACTTCTTTGTAATACAAGAAGTTTATAGCATGACCGCCTTCAGACTCTTTCCTAAATCCTATCTGCAAAGAACCCTTATTATCATAATTGTGGTTTTTAACATAATTAATTACGGCGTTCCAATCAGAGCTAATATTTGCTTTTCCGGTAAGATAAGTACTTCCTCCCGCAACAGTAGCACGAACAGAATAGCTACCCTGTATACGCTGATAATGACATATTGGTTTTATTACATCTTTTTTTTCAAAAGAATACAAACTTCTTGATATATCTTTTCCTATAATCTTTCTGTCTAATGCTCCTATATAATATCCGGAGCTTGTTATAGACATACCAAAGCAATGGCCGGCCGAATCCTTATCCGTAAAATTATTAAAGCTGTATGTTTCATCACCAAGATTATAGATATCAACGGCGAAATTGGTTCTTAAGGCAGGACGCACACCATCCGGGGTGAAATTAATATCATTCTTGATATAGTGATTAAGATCACCGTCATGGCTGACTCGGCTGGTATGATAGGAATCGTGTCCGGCCGAACGCAGTCGCATGCTTGACTGCCCATCCGAATCAACATAAAGCCCCTGGCTCTTCGCGTAATCGCTGCCCTTTGACAGACGATTTGAGCGAGAGGATAATCCATATGCGGCATTATTGATATCGCTGTAAGACAGAAGGAATATCTTGTCCTTTGTCGTTTCACTGTCATATTCACTATGGTCAGTTGAATAAGCTCTATTGTCAAGTGTCGTGGTCAATATGCTCTTTTTCTCGGCAGCGGAAAAAGCGGTATTATAAAAATCATTATTCAACCATTTTCTGATACTGCTTGTAGCATAGTCATTAGCATAGTGCGTATGTGCAGAATCATTCCAATAAGCCGTTCCGTTCTTATCTGTTCCATATTCATACACTGTATTGCTGTACGCCTGAGAGTCAACAATGTTTTCACAAAGGACAAGACCGGTAGCGGGATCAAGCACACGCCACTTCAACGGTTCAAATTTGAAATAATAGACATTATTTGTGTAATATCCATTGTACTTCTGATGAAGCTCGCCTGAAGATAATGAAGTATGCGTATAGTACGGTCTGTACTGAGAAAAGGTGACGGCGCGATATTTTACTCCGTTGTAGGTGAAATCATAATATTTCATCCAATCGCCCTTTGTCATAGAACCCACATTGTCGTTTCCGCTATAATAGCCATAGCTGGTCCACGTCTTTGCGATTTTATTGAGGGCCGAAATAAGCGTCGAATCCGTAACCCTGCCCTGCGGATATGAACCAAGCTTGACTATATCGCCAACATTGTAATCCGCACTGAGTGCCTCGGCTTTTGGCGCGAAAAGGCTTGCGAAATCAACGCCCGCAAGCTCGCTTATCGGCGCGACACCGAGCACCATGATGAGTGCAAGGGTCAGAGCCAAAAGCGATTTAAAAATGTTTTTCCGCTTTGTTTTCATTGTTTTTTGCCTCCGTTTTATTTTTTACGGCAGTGCCGTTTTATACCTTGGTTGTGGGGTGCGGGTCAATATATTTTGTGCGGATTTCGTGGTCGGATAATATTCGCCCCTACCGCATAACTTTGAGCGAAGCGAAACAACCCCTCAGTCTTGGCTTCGCCAATCCAGCTCCCCTGCAGGGGAGCCTATGGCACGGTCGGTAGGATAAATCTTTGCGAAGATTTTGTGCCGCCGTCGGCGGCAGCGGTGCGTCGAGTCGCCGCACCCTACAAGATGCTTCCCTGCTGGGGAGCCGCGGCGGTGTGATTTTATGCGCTTTATACCACCGTCGGAATTTCTTTCAAATACATAATAGCACTCTCATTTTTCTTGTCAACAGGAATGGTATGAAACGCATTTAAAGCGGTATGAACGCGACGTTTGATTCTTAAATGCAAATCAAATGACCGCTATCTCGTCTGTGTATTCCGCTCCGCACGGCATTATTGAGGGCAGGGCGAGGGAAAACAGGTCGGCGGCGCGCTCTTCGATTGAAGAGATACGTTTTGCGCGTTCGCCGAGCTTTTTTATATCCGCCGCGCGCATAACTATCGGCAGCTTTGCGCTCGAACGCATAGCGCGCAGCTTTTCGCGTCCGATGGAGTTGAAGCCGAGCACTCGGATATACGGCGGTATGCCCTCGCAGTCGGATGCTTCGATACCGAGCAGAAGAGCCGCAACGGCGCGCCTTATCCGCGCATGGGAATAGCGCTTCGTCTTTGTGAGCGAATAGAGCTCCTCGAGCGAGGATGCGCTGCGCGAGGCCGAATATATGCGGTTTTCGAGTCCCTCGGAAATATCAGGTGCATTTGCTATTCGCTCGGGCGTCGAGACACGCAGGCAGGCGAGGATAGCTTTTTCGAGAGCGCGGATATCTGCCGGCGCTCTGCCCGCCTCTATCTCCGCTCTGAGTATCGCGGCGGCACTTTCGGGCATGAGGTCGTCAAAGTCCTCCCCTGCCCTCACGCGGGTGCGTATGAGCGACGCGCTCGCAAAGGAGTTCACCGCCTCGCCGCTGTCGTGACCCGCTCCCTCGCGCTTGACGGCGAACGGGGTTAAGTCCGACTTGAGCTTATCTATAGCGCGGATATATTCGACGGCGAGCGTGTCGTTGGGCGACGAGAGCACGGACGCTACTCGCGTGTCAAGCTCCTCGACGGCGCGCTGTCTCGCCGAGGCGAAGCTCACTCCCGAGAGCAGGTTTGCCCGCAGGCTTTCGCGCACGGTGTAGTCGTCAACGGCGCGGGACGCAGCTCTGAGCAGAGTGACGTCGGCGCACTCGCTGCCGAAGCTCAAAGTGTCCACGCAGCCCATGGCATCGAGCAGACCTACCGCTCCCCTTGCAAAGGTCTGCGCCGCGGCACACGCCCACGGTACGGGGAGGGACACTACCAAATCGGCGCCGTTCATAAGCGCCATACGTGCGCGGGCGTTCGGGTGCATGAGCGCAGTCTCACCGCGCTGGACAAACCAACTGCTCATCACGCAAACGACCGCCGAAGCTCCGTTTTCGCGGGTTCGGGTTATGTGATAAGCGTGACCGTTATGGAACGGATTATATTCGGCAACAATGCCTGCTGTGCTCATTTTTCGGTCTTCTCTCCTTTTTTCGCAATCAGACGGGTTAATTATGCAAGAACCGCTTGAAAAATCCTCTTACAGTATATATAATATATCAGTAACGAGCTTGTTTGCAAGCAAATATTTTATTTGGAGGCAATACTCTTGAAAATTCTTGTTATCAACGCCGGAAGCTCATCGCTTAAATATCAGCTCATCGACATGGACGGCGAGCAGCTTATAGCAAAGGGCATCTGCGAGCGTATCGGTATCGACGGCAGAATCAGCGGCTCGACCACGGACGGCAGATGGTTCAAATACGATGTGACTCTCGAAAATCACACTGCAGCTTTCCTCGAAGTCAAGAAGGCTCTTACTTCGGGCGACTGCAAGGTTATCGACGATCTCTCCGACATTTCGGCTGTCGGTCACCGCATAGTCCAAGGCGGTTCTCTGTTCAAAGAGAGCGTTCTTGTTGACGAGGATGTTATCGCCGGCATCGAGAGCCTGTGCGATCTCGCTCCCCTGCACAACGCCGCTCACATTCAGGGCATCCGTGCCTGCCGCGAGGTCTTCGGCGAGGATGTTCCGGAAGTTGTTGTTTTCGACAACGCTTTCCATTCGACCATGCCCCCCGAGGCATTCCTTTTCCCGCTGCCCTATGAGTACTACGAGAAGTACAAAGTCCGCCGCTACGGCTTCCACGGCACATCGCACCGCTTCGTCAGCGCTCGCTGCGCGGAAGTTATGGGTGTTGACCTCAAGGATATCAAGCTCATCACCTGCCACCTCGGCAACGGCTCTTCCATAACCGCTATCAAGGACGGCAAGGTTATCGACACGAGCATGGGTCTTACTCCCCTCGACGGCTTCATCATGGGCTCGCGCTGCGGCGGAGTTGATCCCTCGGCTATCACCTATCTTCAGGAGAAAGAGGGCTGGACTCCCGCAGAGACAGCTGAAATCCTCAACAAGAAGTCCGGCGTTCTCGGCATCTCCGGCGTATCGAGCGACGACAGAGATGTTCTCGCCGCCGCAGAGGCAGGCAACGAGAGAGCCGCTCTTGCAAGAAGCATCCAGCGCTATCAGATCCGCAAGTTCATCGGCGCATATGTTGCCGCGATGGACGGCGTTGACGCAATAGTCTTCACCGGCGGCATCGGCGAGAACACCTGCGACCTGCGTGAAGATGTCTGCAAGCATCTTACATATCTCGGCGTCAAGATCGACTGCGAGAAGAACCTCGAGCTCAGAAAGGGCAAGGAGGGCGAGCTTTCGACCCCGGATTCAAAGGTCCGCGTCTTTGTTCTGCCCACCAACGAGGAGCTGCTCATAGCCAGAGACACCAAGGCTATCGTCGAGAAGCTCTGATATGGACGGCTGCAACACTTTTATATTTGACAGTTTACCGGAGAAGGAGCTTATCCCCCGGTTCGAGATAAGCTCCTTCCACTGGGAAAAAGACGGATATTCGCGCCCGGAGAGCTCCGTGCGGTTCTGCGCGGTTAAAAACGAGGGCTACTATGCTTTTCTTGAAAGCTCCGAAAGCCCCGTGCTCGCGAGATACACAAGGCGCGACGATCCGGTATATACCGACAGCTGCCTCGAAGTGTTCATTGCTCCCGTCAGCGGGCGCAGCGAATACATAAACTTCGAGATGAATCCGAATGGCGCTTATCTGTCGCAGTTCGGAAGCGAGAGAAACGGCCGCGTGTTCATAAAAGAACTGACCGCAGAGACCCCGCGCGTCAGTGCAGGAGTTTACACGGACAAAAAGGGCTGGCATGCTCAGCTGTTCATCCCGGAAGGGCTGATATCGTCGCTCTATGGCTGCGAGTTTTCGGTCGGCGAGGGTGAGATACGCGGCAACTTCTATAAATGCGCCGACGACTCCCCGACCCCGCACTACGGTGCGCTCTTCCCCGTTGACAGCGTTTCTCTCGGCTTTCACAATCCCGAAAGGTTCGGCACTATCAAAATAATCAAAAGGTGATACAGATGCAAACGCAGAATCCTCCCTTTCCGCTGCAGCAGATAATCGATGAATTCGGTTTTGAAGGAGAATATATCGGCTACCGCGTTTCAAACGACGGTCATATAAACAACACTTTTGTTCTCGATTTCAAAAACGCTGACGGCAGCAGCACAAGCTACCTTGTTCAGCTGATAAACACAAATGTTTTTAAGAATCCCGACGAGCTGATGGAGAATATCGTCGGAGTCACGGGATACCTGCGCAACATAGTTATCGAGCGCGGCGGCGACCCGGAGCGCGAATGCCTCAGGGTGTTCTTCACAAAGGGCGGCAAGCCCTATTTCAAAACAGAGAACGGCGAATGCTGGAGATGCTACAATTTTATCAGCGGCGCGCACGCCTGCCAGTCCATTGACGACCCGAAAACATTCTTCAACGCCGCAAAGGCTTTCGGCACTTTCCAGTGCCTGCTCGCGGACTATCCGAGCAGCACGCTCCACGAGACCATACCGAACTTCCACAACACCCGCTCCCGCTTTGCCGACTTCAAGAAGGCAGTCGGCGATGATCTCAAGGGTCGCGCGGCGGGTGTGCAGGAAGAGATCGACTTTGTTCTCTCGCGTGAGGGTGACACGGGCATTCTCGTCGACATGCTCAGCAACGGCGAGCTGCCGCTGAGGGTCACCCACAACGACACGAAGCTCAACAACGTCATGTTCGACAACAAGACCGACGAGGGCATATGTGTAATTGACCTCGACACGGTCATGCCCGGACTTTCGCTCTACGATTTCGGCGACAGCATCCGCTTCGGCGCAAGCACCGCCGCAGAGGACGAGAAAGACCTCAGCAAAGTGAACTTCGACATTGAGCTCTACAAAGTCTACACCGAGGGCTATCTTTCCGCCGCCGGCAAGAGTCTGACCGACGCGGAGATTGAATATCTCCCCTTCTCATCGAAGCTCATGACGCTCGAATGCGGTATGCGTTTCCTTGGGGACTATCTCAACGGCGACACTTATTTCCGCATTGACTATCCCGAGCACAATCTTGTCCGCGCCCGCACACAGTTCAAGCTCGTTGAGGACATGGAGAAGCAGATGGACGAGATGAAAAAGGTCACACAGGAGATATACGCAAAAGTCTGCAAATAAAAAAGCCATACGGCATGGAGGGTCAGAGCTATGTTATCTCTGATGAACGAGCGTCAGCTCAGGCACAGTCTTGCCCTCTGGACGATGAAAAACAGCCGCTTCGCGCCGCAGCCCGGAAGCTGCGAGGAAGCGGCTTTTATCAAAACTTACGCTGTGCCACAAACAAGATTTGAGCGAGTCAATTCTGCCGTCTCTTCAAACGACAGACCGCTCTCGATATTCCGCACCGTCATACGCCTCGCCGACTGGCAGTCGCGCAGCGGGCAGGAATGTGCGCTGGTCTATCTCAAGGCAGTTGAGACGGACATGGACAGCCTCGGCAACACTGCCGAGATCACTCTGGGCTATTCAATAGTCAGCAGGTGATATACTTTCTTATTGCGGGATAGACCCGCTTTGCGATGAACGCGAGCAGCAGGCAGAAAACGGCATCCTTCGGAAAGGTCGTGAACACGCAGGCGCTCATCATCTTCATGAAGCCCGGATATGTATTGAGATACAGTCGGGTGACAAAATAGAAATACACGGTGCCGATAACATATATTATCACTGTGCCGACCATAGCGGCGAAGAAGAGCTTCCAGAATGTGCGCTCCTTTAGATGCTCGACGATGAATCCCGTGACGGCGGACGCGACAAGAAAGCCGATTATAAATCCGAAGGACGGCTTCAGCACACAGGCAATTCCGCCGCCGTAAGTGAACACGGGCACTCCGCAGAGACCGAGAATAATATACGCCGCAACGCTCAGCGACGAGCGCCACGCGCCGAGCAGCATCGCAGAGAGCAGAACAAATTCGAGCTGCAAGGTTATCGATATCATCGGCAAAGGTATTTTTATAAATGTGCCGAGGATTATCAGGGCGCACGAAAGCGCACACACGGCGGCGGTCATCGCCCTGCCTTTTGAAGTCATTTTACTTTTCATTCTCTCACCTTCCGGAAATTGGATCGCATTTGATTATATCACAACAACTATACAATCAATTCAACAAATCGACTTTTCAGCGTGAAAATGCGCTTAGAAATACATAAAAATTTTTTCTTATAGCTGGAGGACAGACTGATGCAAGAGCTGATTAAAAGAAACACGCCGGAGATTGCCGACCGATTCGCACTCGAAATCGAGGACAGGCGCGAGGGCAAGAGCTTCTATGAAATCGAGGCGTGCGGCGACAAAATAGTTCTGCGCGGCGACTGCAAGATAAGCCTTGCAATGGCATATTACAGATACCTGAAGGACTGCTGCGGGGTCAATCTCGCCCACTGCGGCAACGACAGGATAGGCAATATAACTGAAGCTCCCCTGCCCGCGGGCAAGACAGTCCGCATTATCGAGCAGGACAAACGCGCCTACATGAACTACTGCACGTTTTCGTATTCCGCCCGCTGGTGGGACTGGGAGCGCTGGGAGCGCGAAATAGACTACATGGCTATGCGCGGAATAAACATGCCGCTGAGCATAGTCGGCTACGAGGCGGTGCTTTTCTATACCCTGCGCGACCTCGGATATACGGACGACGGAGCGCTCAATTTTATCAGCGGCCCCGCATATCTGCCGTGGCAACTCATGGGCAACCTCGACAGCTATTTCAGCCTGACGGACAAAGCTTATGTTGACAAGCGACTTGAACTCGGCAAGAAGATAATCGACCGCGAGCTTGAGCTCGGCATGACCCCGATTCAGCAGGGCTGCTCGGGTCAGGTGCCCTCAACAATTCTTCGCGTGCTTCCGCACACGAACGCATACAATGTCCCCTCATGGTGCGGGTTCCCCGTAACATATCAAATAGACCCGCTCGACAAAAACTTCAGAAAATTCGGCATGGCTCTGCTCGAAAAGCAGCGCCAGCTCTTCGGTGCGCATCACTATTATGCCTGCGACCCGTTCCACGAGAACAAGCCCCCGATAAAGGGCGACAAGTATCTCCAGAACGTCGGAAAAGCTATTTCAGAGATGTATACAGCTTTCGACTCTCAGGCAGTCTGGGTCATGCAGGCATGGTCCCTGCGCGAGCCGATAGTCAAGGCTGTTGACAAGGACAAGCTGCTCATTCTCGACATCGACGGCAGCAAATGCGAAAAGACCGACGGCTTCTGGGGATACAACTTCATCAGCGGCACGCTCAACAACTTCGGCGACAGAAACACACTCCACGGTTCGATAGACGCGCTCGCCGAAAACAAGTTCATGGAAGAGCGCGAAAAATATCCGAATATTGTCGGCACGGGACTTTTCATGGAGGGCATTTTCCAGAACCCGCTGTATTTTGACCTCGCTTCCGATATGCTCACGCGAAGCGACAAGCCGGAGCTTGATTCATGGCTCAAGGACTACGCCCGCCGCCGCTACGGCAGCGACGAAGCGTGCCTTTTCGAAGCGGTCAAAGATATGCATGAGACCTGCTACAGCAAGGCTTGCACAGGACGCGAGACTGCGTCGATAATCTGCGCCCGACCCGCATACGAACAGCGCCACACCGCGCCGAACGATGTGTTTGAGCTGAGATATGACAACGAGAAGCTGCTCAACGCGCTCGAAAATCTGCTTAAAGCCGAACACGCTGATACGGACGGATACAGATTCGATGTCTGCGATCTGACGCGCCAGGTACTCAGCAACTATGCAAAAGATCTCTACAAGCGCAGCATAAGCGCATTTGACAACAAAAATATAAGTCTTTTTGAAAAGAGTGTCAACACATTCGTGCGCCTGCTCGAAGATGTTGACAGGCTGCTCATGACGCGCCCCGAACTGACGCTCGGCGAGCATGTCAGACAGGCTAACGCCTATGCCTGCTCCGACAAGGATAGGCAGAATTTCGAGCTCAACGAGCTTTATATGCTGACCCTCTGGGGTCCCGCGCGCTCCTCGCAGCTCTATGACTACGCATGGAAAGAATGGGGCGGCATGATAAAGACTTTCTATCTGCCGCGCTGGTATTCGTTCTTCGAGCAGATGGCGGTCAACTTCAAGAAGCGCAAATGCACATTCACGACCACAAAGCGCCGCTATAACGAGCGCGAGGACTTCGACGGAACTTCGTTCTACAAGAGCGTTGAAAAATTCGAGAACAAATGGCTCTCGACCTACAAGCCCGAGCAGCCCTCGGAGGAGGACACGCTCGAAGTCGCGCGCGAGCTGTTTGACTTCTATGCGCCGATGATAAGAGGTGTTCAGGCATGAGCGTTGAGCCGCAAAGAAAAGGCGGAGACAAGCTTGACCTATATGAGCGCCAGATAAATATGCTCGACACCCTGCTCCAACACGGGGCGATATCCGAAGCGCAATACCAAAAGAGCGCGGGTGATTTAAAAAAACTGATGTTCCCGCAGGGAGTACCGAAAAGATAAAAAATCAGCCTTCGATTCGCAAAAGAACCGAAGGCTGATATATTTTTGCTTATTTGCTGTTTTTGCCGTGCGAGCCGGAATGACTGCCGTAACCGTAGCCATACCCGTAATGCTTGCCGTAGCCATATCCGTAGCCGTATCCGCGGCGCGAGATCGAATAGTTGCCGTAGCCGCCCTTGCTGCGGTCGGTTGAGATATTGTAGACGCATCCGGCGAGATCCGTTCCGCCCTGAGTGAGGTCGCTGACAGCCTCGAGTATCGCGGGAACGGGGAAAACATCCTCGCGGATAACAAATATTGACGAGTCGGTGTATTTGGCGCATATCGCCGCATCCGCAACGATTCCGATGGGAGGCGTATCGATGATAATATAATCGAACTTTTCTTTTGCCGCTGCGATGAACTCGCCGGTCTTGGCGTTTGAAAGCATCTCGGTCGGATCCGTTATGCTCTCGTCGCCTGCGAGGACGAACATCTTATATTTCTCAATATATTTTATCGCATCGCTCGAATTTTTCGCGCCGTTGACGACATCGGCTATGCCGTTGCCGGAAAGATTGCTTATGCCGAGATTCTTGAGCACGGACGGCTTTCTGAGATCGGCATCGACGAGCAGGACGGAATATCCGTTCTGCGCAAGCGCGAGCGAGAGGTTGACGGCAACGGTCGTCTTGCCCTCATTGGCTCCGGTGCTCGAAACGACGAAGCTCTTGTAGCCGCGCCTGCCGTTGAGCAGTTCGAGCTTCGTTCGCATTGCTTTATATGTCTCAACGAACGCAAAGCCGCAGGCCTTGTCGGTTATCAGCAGCTCTCGGTCGCCGTGGGCGGATTTCTTATAGAAACGCTCGCCGCTGGGCACCTGCGACACCTCGCCGATAACATTGAGCTGAAGCTTGTTCTGGATATCCTCCTGGCTTCTGACGGTGTTGCGCGCAGAATCCCTGATTATTATAATGAGCGCACATATAACTGCACCCGCAAGAGCGCCGATGATGGCGTTGCGCACTGTACCGACGGACTTGTCCGGCTTTGTCGGCAGCTCCGGCTCGTCGCAGAGATGGATGCTGCCGCCCGAATAGACCCGAACGACATCTTTATATGTATCCTTGACAGCCTGCGCGAGCTCATAAGCCTCCTCGGGCGAGGAAGCAGTGACGGTCATATCGATAATGCTGCTGTCCGTCTTGCGGGACACGGCTATCATCTTCGCAACCTGATCCGCAGTTTTCGGATACGACTTGCACTCGGCGGCTATCGCGTTGCACATAGTGCGCCCGGTCATAAGATGGACGAAAGTATTCGCCATATAAGCCGATGCCGACATATCGTTATAGGAGACGGAATTCTCCCCCGATGACGAGAGGTCTTTTTCGGACTTATTGTTGACGATAAACGTCATGCTCAAAGTATAAGTCGGCTCTTCGACTGCCTTGGTTATCACTGCGCATGACGCGCCGACCACCAACGCGACAAGTATCAGAAGCCACAGCCTTCTCAGAAGAAGACCGAACGCATACATGATGTTCACTTCGACTCCGTCGCTGTCGGTATCTTTTCTAACTATCTTACTCAATCACATATCCCCCACTTCGTCAACACTCATCAAAGAGTATCGACAATCTTTCTTCCTATTGAATCATAGAATATCTCGTGCTTTTCGACCTCGGAGAGCTTGTAGCAATTCCTGCCGTCAAAGACCAGAGGTCTCCTCATATACTTTTTGTAGTTATCCAGCGGATATTCTACGATTTTTTCCCACTCAGTCATTATGAAGCAAACATCCGCATCTGTCAAGGCTTCGTCTATATTCTCGGCAAAGTTTATTGCACAATCCGGATAGCGCTTTCTGAAATTTTCGACACCCAGCGGATCCCACGCGATTACACTCGCGCCCTCATTGATGAGTATATCTATATTCTGCTTTGCGGGCGCTTCGCGCAGATCGTCGGTGCCGGGCTTGAAAGTGAGTCCTATTATCGCCACGCGCACGCCCCTGAAATCCGGGAAGAATCTGCGCGCTTTATCAATAAGCTTTATACGCTGTTCGCGGTTGACATCGATAGTCGCTTTTACTGTCTTGAGCTTCACTCCGGCGTGGTCGCTCTGGAAATTGAGCGCCTTTGTATCCTTCGGGAAGCAGCTGCCGCCGTAGCCTATTCCGGCTTTTAAGAAGTTCGAGCCGATGCGCCTGTCCATTCCCATTCCGCGGGCAACCTCTTCGATATCCGCGCCGACCATCTCGCAGAAGTTCGCAATTTCATTTATATAAGAAATCTTGAGCGCAAGGAAGTCGTTGGAGGCATATTTTATCATCTCGGAGCTTCGCACGCTGACATGAACTATCGGCAGTTCGAGAGGCGCATACATTTCTTCAACTGTTTTATATGCCTGCTCATCATCCGCGCCGATAACTATTCTGTCGGCGTTGAAGGTGTCCCTGACCGCCGTGCCCTGCGAGAGGAACTCGGGGTTTGAGACGACGAAGAAATGAAGATCCGGGCGACGCTCATCTATTCTGCGACGCACGCTCTCGCAGGTTCCGATCGGCACGGTAGATTTAACAACCACGACCGTTCCGTCGCTGCAATTGTCGGCGATGCTGTCCACAACGGAGAACACGGCGCTTAAATCCGCGGAGCCGTCCTCCTTCTCTGGCGTACCGACGCCGATAATAATGACCTGTGCTTCGGAATACTTCGTCACATCGTCCGTGAACTCAAGGCGTTCGCGGTTTTTGAGCATGAGCTCTTCGAGTCCGTATTCGTAGATGGGAGAGATGCCCTCTTTGAGCATTTTCAGTTTGCCTTTGTCAACATCGAGGCAGATTACATCATGCCCGACATCGGCAAGCGTGACCGCGGTAACAAGACCCACATAGCCTACTCCCGCAACGACAATTTTCATAACATGCGCACCTTCATTCAAGATTCATATATGTTTTCTTTTTTCGTTCTTTAGCTTCATCGCGCAGAAACATAGCGTCAGCATTATCTGGACATTATAATCGTAATATGATATCAGCGTAGTTTCGCCCACTGCAGTTGCCGCAAGCAGCAGGAACATTGTGACGCAGAGCCTCTCTCCCCTATACGCTCTGCGGCCCAAGCCGATAAGAAGGTAAATATAGTACCAATAATATGTTATCAATCCGACTACTCCGAGACCGGAAGCCAGCTCGAGATAGTTGTTATGAGCATAGACGGAAAGTCCGTAGATCTGCTCTATCTGATAAGTGTTGTTTCCGAGTCCGATACCGATTATCGGATGGGAATAGAATATCTGCGAGGATATCTCTGCCAGACCTTTTCGCAGCGTAAGGCTTCCGTCGGCGGACGCATCGTTGCCGACAAGATAATTGAGCATCTTTTCGAGTCTGAAGCCCGCCGCGTTATAGAGCGCGGGAACCTTCAAAAACGCGATTCCGATACCGACCACTGCCAGCGCCATCAGAACAAGCCTTAGCAGATAAAAACGCTTGTTGACATAGAATATCAGCATCGTGAACAGAAGAAACGCTACGATAAGCAGCGCTTTTCTCGACGACGAGAGGACTATATAGAGCAGCTCGAACGCCGTACACAGATAATAGGCGTGCTTTTTATAGTAATACGCCTTGCAGAACGATATCGCCACGGCGACGACGCAGATATAGGCTATCGTATTGATATTATTGCCCGTGACATTTTCGTAGCCTATGCGCCCGAAAAAGCCGGAGAACCACATAGAATACGGCGTTCTGACAAATATGGAGAAAATCATTATCATTACCGCTGCGGTGAACAGCGCGGTAAATCGCTCAAAATCCTCGCGCGTCTCTATATAAAGAGTCACGCAGTAGCAAAACAGCATCACCTGAAGCATTCGCGGTATATAATGCAAAGTATAGCTGACATTATATGCCGCCCAGAGGGACGAGACGACACAGAGCAGAACAAAGATGCCGTACCATATCGTCGGGAGCTTAATCGAGATGCTCGGTCTGCCGAGTATGCGGACAAAAAAAGTCAGACCGACAACGGAAATGAGCGCCGCGTGATATATATAATTTCGCTCTCCGAAGCGGAAGTTAAACGCAAACAGGACGGTGAGCATTGCGACGATAGAGAGGTCAAGCAATATCTCCAACGCGGACCGTTTTGAGTCTATTTTCAGTTTTCCGTTTCTGAGCTCTATCATATTTGTCCCCGATCGGCAAATCTATAAAACGAGTATAACATACCTGACAGCTATTCTTTACTCCCGTCAAGCATAATAAGGTGTTTTTTCTTCAAATATTAAGCATTTCTAAAGTCAATCAGACCGTAACATCGCAGAGCTCCGCGCCGACAAATGCGACGAGCTCCTTCGGGTCGAGGCACAGCTGGAGTCCGCGCTGACCCGCGCTGACATATATTTTTTCAAAATCAGATGCGGTGGAGTCGATAAAAGTCGGATACTGCTTTTTCATGCCTATCGGCGAGCAGCCGCCGCGCATATAGCCGGTAAGCGAGATGAGCTCCTTAACATGGATCATCTCAAGGCTCTTGACCCCGGCGCATTTCGCGCATTTTTTGAGATCGAGCTCCGCACCGACCGGGATGCAGAACACGAAAAGTCCGTTCTTCCCGCCGCGGGTGACAAGGGTTTTGAACACCTGATTCGGGTCGAGCGAGAGAGCCGCCGCCGCATGGACGCCGCTGAGGTCGCTCTCGTCGTAGTCATATTGGAGAACATCGTATTTTATCTTCGCTCTGTCGAGCATTCTCATTGCATTTGTCTTTGTCATGATTTTCACACTCCTGCCATGATATGCATAGTCCGCAGCTGCGTTGAGGATATTCTATCGTTGACCGAATATGCGTGCTTCTCGAGGTCGCCGCATATCGCGTCCGTAAGGCTTTGCTTTTGCAGCTCGGTTATTATCATCGAGGCAATGTCCTCGACTATATCCGCCTTCGCCGAGGCGGTCACCGGTTCATTGTCCGAAGATATCAGAAATTCAAATGTATCGGCAAGCTCCGAGAGCTTTTCGAGCTCGCGCATTGCCCTGAACGCCCATTTATAAAACGGGCGGTATTTTCTGTTGAGCAGGAACACCGCCGACATGGCGTGATCTGCAAATTCTATCATCGCGAGCTGGGCGCCGCCGGTTTCACCGTGGGAAATGCAGCGCTTGAAATTATACTGTCCCGCCTGCGCCGCCATTATAAGATGACCTGCAAGCTTTTTGAGTCTGACATCCTGCGGCATATCGAGAAACGACTGGCGGATGCGCGAAAACTCGCCGAGATCGTCGCGGAAGACTTCGCCGTTCGTCGCCGCCGCAAGGCAGCTGTCGGGCGTAGTCATCCACTGATTTACAGAATCAAAGCCCGTGCGCGAGCCTGTTTTCGCGAGATAGAAGTCCCCCGTTTTTATAACTCCGTGGCGGCTGCCGCCGACAGGGCTTATTTTGAGCCTGTCAACGCCCTCAAAGCTCTTCGGGAGCTTTGCATAGGCGCGTTCGAGCTGAAATTCAGTGCGGCTGTCGATATCATCGGGCACGAAGATGCAGAATCCCGGCTCAAAATCATGGTCGCGCGATATATCATCGTCATAGCCGAAGCACTCCGAGCCGTCGCCGACAAGACCTATCGCGAGCTTATCTTCAAGCTCCGGGAATTTTTCATGGAGCATCGGTGCACCGTATGTTTCATAGAATTTTCTTGAAAGCTCAAGTCCTTTCATATATCTCGTCCGACCTCCTTTTTATCTCCTTGGCGGTCATGAACCAACCGTAATATTCAAAAGTCGGTGCGCATTTTTCGCAGACGAAAGCGTAGTTGCCATCGAGCGCGTTTGATTCATCGAGCAGAAGATTTTCAGCCTTTTGCAGGCAGTCGGTGATGAACTCCGACGCGTTTTCGAGCCCCTGTTGCGCCTCTGCGGCATTGGCGAGGTTCAGATATGTTATCGCCGTTTCGGGCTTTCCGCCGGGCAGTGCACTCATAATTTTTATCGCTTTTTGATAGAGTTCACGCGCCTGCTCGTATTCCTTGAGAGACACGCAGGCGAGCGCCATATTGTTATATAGTCCGCCGAGACGCGAGTCCCCGGGCGGGAGAAAATCTTCGTAGATGCTCTTCGCTTCGCCGTAGCGTTCGAGGGCTTCGCGCGGGCGGTCAAAAGCTTCGCAGACCGTTGCGGCGTTGAGACAGACAGTAGCGGCGGTTATCGAGCCGCCGAGTGACAGTGTTTTCACAAGCTCGTCCGCCTTTTCCGCGCTTTCAAAAGCTTTGTCTTTCAAGCCCATTTTGCGGTAGAGACCCATGAGCTCGTTGAGCACCGCGAGCTCGCCGCGCTTGTCGCCGCCCATTCGGGCTTCGGAGAGCCAATATTCAAGGTGCCTGCGCGCCGCGGGCATATCGTTATGGGAGAGCAAAGTATCGAGCCTGTCCACAACGCGGTCAACGGGGATAAACGACACATTCGCGTTTTCGTCCGGATAATAGAAATCGGTACAGCTCGGGCATCTCGGCTCTTTGTAATCTTCGGGTTCAAGGCTCATATCAAAGCTCCTTTCGGCATCACTGATGCGTTTTGAAATAGTCGTCCGAAACATCGCGCAGGAAGCGATACATCGGCGCGAATTTTTTGTATATCCCCTCGAGGCGGGTTATTATCCCGTCGTTCCCGATATCGGAAAGCTCATCGGAGGCGAACACAAAATAGAGATACTTTGCGTTATAGAAATTTTCAAGTCCTGCGGGGCAATCGGGCTTCGGGCGCTTATAGCACTCGGCATCAAGTATGGCTCCCGTTGAAAGAGCTGATTTCACAGCCTTCTTGAAGCCCTCCGGGTCATTTCGCAGATGCTCTCTGAAAACCTCCATGTAGTCCGCCGAGACTTCGTATGTTCCGACGCCGCACGACCACGCTTGCGGAGTGACCTCAAACCACATACATGGATACATATGCCACTCTTTTTTCGGACGCATGAACATTATCCACATATTTTCGCGGTAGAGGTGCTTGTCGTGGGTATATCGCGTATCGCGGCGCACCCTCGACACCATCTTTGTCGGTATAGTATTCATGAACGGGTCGATGTCGAGCATCATGTCGCTGAGCGACGCCGCTATTTGGCGCATCGGCACGGTCATGTTTGCTTTTATCTTCTCTTTATTCTCCTCATAGAACGCCTTTGAATCATTGAAGCGGTTGAGCTGCATGAGAAAAAGCGTATCCTGAGTTATTCCCTTGAAATCGCTCATCAGATAAGTCCCCTGTCGTGCATTGCCTGCGCCGCGAGCATGACGCCCGCCTTGGCACTGTGAAAATTGAAGCCGCCCTGCATCCATGCGGCATAAGGCTCTCTGAGCGGAGCATCCGCAGAGAGCTCTATCGACGAGCCCATGGTGAACGCGCCCGCCGCCATAATGACCTGGCTGTCATAGCCGGGCATATCCCACGGCTCGGGCACGACGAACGAATCGACCGGCGCACCCGCCTGCATTCCCTGGCAGAATGCGATAAGCGCTTCGGGCGTTCTGAGCTGAACGGTCTGAATGATATCAAATCGTTCTTCGTCGCTTGTCGGAGTGACATCAAATCCGAACTCTTCAAACAGCGCGGCGGCAAAGACTGCAGTCTTGAGCGCCTCGCCGACGATATGCGGAGAATTGAATATGCCCATGAACAGCTCTCTGTTCTGTCCGAGCGACGCGCCTACTTCTCTTCCGAGACCGGGGACGGTGGCTCTGTAGGCGCATTTCTCGACAAGATCCGCCTTGCCCGCTATGTAGCCGCCGTTCTTGGCTATTCCGCCGCCGGCGTTCTTTATGAGCGAGCCCGCCATTATATCCGCGCCGACCTGCACTGGCTCAACGCGCTGGACGAACTCGCCGTAGCAGTTATCGACAAAGACTATCGAATCGGACACGCTCTTGACTGCCTTTGCGATCTCGGCTATCTTCTCGACCGAGAGGCTCGGGCGCAGAGTATAGCCACGCGAACGCTGGATATAGACGAGCTTCGGCTGCTTTGCTTTCACCGCTTCGGTTATCGCGGGGATATCCGGCTCGCCGTCGGCATTCAAATCGACCTGTTCATATTTCACACCGAAATCTTTTAGCGAACCCATGCCCTCTCCGGTAATGCCTATAACGGGGTGTATGGTGTCATAGGGCTGACCGGTGACGCTGAGCATTGTGTCGCCGGGACGGAGAAGCCCGAAGAGCGCGACGCCGAGCGTATGCGTGCCGCAGGCGAAGCTGTGGCGCACAAGAGCCGCCTCAGCGCCGAACGCGCTCGCAAAAACTTTATCGAGCGTCTCGCGTCCGCGGTCGCCGTAGCCGTAGCCCGTGGTCTCGGTGAAATGGCTCTCGCTGACCCTGTTTTCGATAAAAGCGGCGAGCGCCTTCTGCTGATTATACTCAGTGTTTTTCTCAATTCGCGCGAAGCTGTGTTCGGCGCGCTCAAGAGCCCTTTCGGAAGCATTGAGTATTTTCTCATCAAATTTGAAAAATGTCTGTTCCATGTTATATTTCCTGTTCTGTATCATATTCGGCCCATCTGCCGACGGGCGCAAAGCCCGATTTTTTATAAAACTCAACTATGCTGCCGTCCTTGCAGAAGAGCTCGACCCGCCTTCCTTCGGACGAATATCTTTCGGCGAGCGTCAGCACCGCCTCGCCGCCGAGTCCCCTGCCGCGCATATCCTCGCGTGCGGCAACGCAGCCGAGAAAGGCTGCCGAATCGGCGACAAACAGAGCGCAGGCGCACGCCGCGAGCGTTTTGCCGCTGTATATCACGCTCCACTGAGCGGTATCTCTGTTCATGCGTCTCGACACATCCGCAATCCACTCGTCGCGCCCGCCGAGACGGTCAAAGCCCGAAGAAACGAGCAGCGAATATACATCGCGCAGGTCGGGATATCTCGGCATCTGAGCTTCGCCGCGCAGAGGTTTCAAAAGATGCTCGAATCGGACTATATTGCCGCTTCTCGTCGGCGAAAGTCCGAGCTTTTGGCACACGCTTTCTTCGCAGGAAAGCGTTGAAAAGCCTATGATTTTGAGAAACTGCCAAAGCTCTTCAAAATCTGCGTTTGATTCGGCGCTCAGCACGACGCTGTCATAAGCGCGGCAAACTGCGGCGGTTATAATATTCTCGTCATTTTGCTGAACCCAAAAACGAACGGCGGCGGAATCGGCGGAATAAGTTTTCAGATATCCGGCGATTTTCGTGCCGAAAGCGTCGCGGCGGCAAAAATCAAGAAGCTCTTTTTCTTCAGCCAGTTTAAGCATTGGCAAGCTCCCCGAGCATCACTTTTGCAAGGCGAAGAACATCGTCTCCGTCGCTCATTTTTATCACGCACGAGGGCGAGTGGAGATATCTGCACGGGAGCGAAACCGCGAGAGTTTTGACTCCGCCCGCGCTGACATGGATAGCCTTCGCGTCGTTTCCGCCGGCAACCATTGTCTTTGTCTGTATCTTTATGCCGTTTTCCTTTGCCTTTTTGAACGCAAGCTCATAGAGGTCGTGGTCATAGATAGTGCCTCTGTCCATAAAGCCGACAACTGCGCCCTCGCCGAGAGCGCAAACGCGCTTTTCGCCGTCAACGCCCGGAATATCCGCGGCGGTCGTGGTTTCGAGCACGATGGCGTAATCGGGTCTGATGCTGAACGCCGAAGCTTTCGCGCCGCGCGTGCCAATCTCCTCCTGAACGCTGAACGAGAAATCCGCGTCATACTCGAGCTCGCTCTTTATCATCTCAATCATCACTGCGCAGCCCATTCTGTCATCGAGCGCTCTGCCCTGAACGAAGCCGTCGCCGAATTTTCTTATTCCCGAGTCGAACACCACAGTATCGCCCAAAGAGACATATTCGCGTGCCTCGTCCGCCGACTCCGCGCCGATATCGATATACATCTCATCAGCCTTCGGCATATTGAGTTCCTCTTCTTTGGAGAGCATATGAATCGGCTTGAGCCCAACAACGCCGCTTATCTCTTTATCGCCGACCTTCACGCTTCTGCCGAGATAAACACGGGGATCGACGCCGCCGACGGCAGAGAATTTGAGCATACCCTCATCGGTTATATAAGTGACGATCATGCCGACCTCGTCCATATGGGCGTCGAACATAACTTTATTTTTCGCGGGGCTCTTTCCCTTTTTGTGCACGATAAGATTGCCGAGCGGATCGACGCGCCAATCGGCGAAGCCGTCTATCTCGGAGATTATGAACTCGCGCACCTTATCTTCCCTGCCGGACACGCCGCCTATCGAGCAGAGTTTTTCGAGCAGTCCGTACATCATGTGCGCCCCCTTTCGATTATATATGCCGCCATAAGTCGGGCGACAGCCTCAATATCATTGAGATCGACTATCTCAGCCGCAGTGTGCATATTCCTCTGCGGAATAGAAATGAGGCCCATTCTTACTCCGCTTCCCGCGACCTGAATCTCGTCGGCGTTGGTGCCGGTACTGCCGCTCATGACCTCGCACTGGCGAGCGATGCCGTTTTCGTCGGCGATACGCTCAAGGGTGCGGGACATCGAATAATCAAGCGAGGGCGAGAAACCTATCATCGCGCCGCCGCCGAGCTTACCGCACTTCTCCTTTTTGAGTCCCGGAGCCATGGCGAAGCTGACATCAACGGCGATAGCCTCATCGGGTGCAGCCGCAAAGCCGCCCGCCGCCGCACCGCTGCCGCCCGTCTCCTCCTGAGACGAGAACAGCACGCTGATGCGGCAACCGTGATTTTTATCTTTGAGCAGCTCAAGGCAGCGAAGTATCGCCGCAACGCCCGCTCTGTCATCGAGCGCGGCGCAGCTGACTCTGCCGCCGAGCAGCTCTTTTGGGGTGCTGTTGACGGTGATGCGCATACCGGGGCGCACTATTTTCTTGACCTCGTCGGCGGTCATGCCGACATCTATTGAAAGGTCTTCAATCTTTTTCGCTTTTTTGTCATCGTCGCCCGAGGCGAGATGCGGCGGAGTCGAAGTTATAACGCCGAAAAGCGGCTCGTCACCCCACACCGTCACCTGCTCCGCAGCGAGGACTCGCGCATCCATTCCGCCGACGCGCGCAAATTTTATAAATCCGCTGTCGTCGATAGCGGTAACGGTCATTCCAATTCTGTCTATATGAGCGTCGAGCAGGATATGCACCCCGTCGCCGCCCGTATCTCCGCACACGCTGCCGAGCGTGTCAATATGCGCGGGCATATACTCTTCGAGCATTGATTTTGCAAGCAGAGCCGCTTCGTTCTCGTTGCCGGAGGTTCCGTTTGCGCCCGCGAGCGCCAAAACAACGGATTTCAAATCTTTATTTTTGAACAAGTTACATCTTCCTTTCTAAAAATTAAGTTGAAAAACACAAAAATATGGAGTATTATAATAATTGACAACAAAGTCAAGTAATCGATTGGAGAGATAGCAATGAGTCAGTCGCATCACCATCATCACCATCACAGAAAAAAGACGAAGAAAAAGGTTATTATAACAATAGCTGTTATTCTTCTTGTCATAGCGATTCCGCTGACGGCGGGACTTATCACCGTCAACCACTATCTGAGCAAGATGAACTACGAGGAAGAGACAAAGGACATCAATCCCGAGTTCACCGAGAATCTCTCGGACCCGAACGCGGACAAGGATATATCCGAGAATATAGACGACCCGCGCATGTGGTACAACGACAACATTATCAACATTCTGCTCATCGGACGCGATCTCGGTCACGGTTCTAAATATTATTCCCGCGCCGACTCGATCATAGTCGTTTCGATAAACAAGCTCAACAACGACATCAAGCTCGTCTCACTTTCGCGAGCAACCTATGTCTCTATCCCCGGTCACGGCAACGCCCGACTCAATGCGGCGCACGCCTACGGCGGATCGAAGCTGCTTATCGACACGATAGAGCAGAACTACAAGATAAGAATCGACCACTACGTGAGCATCGATTTCAACGGCTTCATCAAAGCCATTGACGCGCTCGGCGGAGTTGACATAGCGCTGACAGAGAGCGAAGTGAAGGCTCTCTCGCCGATACTCAAGCAGAACGGCTCCGTAGTAAAGGGCGCCGGAACCTATCACCTCAACGGCAACGAGGCTCTCGAATATGCCCGCCTGCGCGAAATAGACAGTGACAGAGTGAGAACAGAGCGCCAGAGAACGATTCTTATGGCAATCTTCGCGAAGTTCAAGAAGATGTACTCAACCGAAAACTATTCGACCCTGCTCAGCAAGAGCACGAAGTTCCTCGATCAGGTTCTGCCGCTCGTGAGCACCGATTTCACAAAGAGCGAGATAATCAGCCAGGCAACGACATACGCCGGATATCTCAAGTGGCCCGTGACTGAAGCTATTATCCCGAGAGACAAGACTCCGCTGACGAAGATAAACGGCATTGAGGTGCTGATAGTCAACTGGGCAAAGGTCAAGAATGACATTCACGAAGTCCTCTATCCCGGCATTGAGCCCCAGGAGCAATCCTGAGGCTCATAGATAGGATAATTTACAGCTCGACGCCGCCGACAGGGCGGACAGAGAGAATATAGCACGAACCCGAACCGAATACTTTTTCCATCAGGTCTTTGTACTCATCAAGCTTATTGAGCGGTACAAAGGCCTGAATTGTTCCTGCGAAGCCGCCGCCGTGGACTCTCCATGCGCCGCAGCCGTCAAGCAGCTTTTCGCTCAGCGAAAGCGCGAGCGACACAGGCTGCTCGGACGCTTTCTTACAGGAATAGACATTCTGGTTGTACATATAAGACGAGCGTCCGCTCTCGATAATATATTTCTTGAAAGTCTCGAAGTCGCCCGCTTTGAGTGCGGCTGCCTGCTTCTCGACACGCGCGTTGTCGCCATAGAAATGCATGGCGCGAAGCACAGCTCTGTCGCCGCAGGAGGAGCGGATATCGGCTATGTTCTTCATGAACTCGTCCTCGTCGACCTCGCGCAGGACGCTCTTGCCAAGATATTCGGCGACGCTCTCCATCTCTTTGCGCACGGCGGCATACTCATCGGTAAGATCTGAGTGGCTTCCGCCGGTATCTACGATGCAAAGAGCATATCCGCAGGAGGCGAAATCAAAATCAAGCTTCTCAATAACGGGATTTGCGGGGTCGGCAAAGTCAATCTCAACGAACGAGCCGACCGAGCTTGTCATCTGGTCGAGCAGACCGCAGGGCTTGCCGAAGAACTTGTTCTCCGCCGCCTGAGCTATCTGCGCGATTTCAACATCGCTCACCTTGCCGTCGTTAAACAGATGGTTGAGGATAGTTCCGAGCAGGACTTCAAACGCCGCAGAGGACGAAAGGCCCGAACCGGAGAGCACATCGGACGCGGTTGCCGCATCGAATGCGCCGATATTATATCCGCGCGACTTGAACTCGGCGCACACGCCGCGGACAAGTGCCTTTGACTTGCCAAACTCGGCTTCGTGCGGCTCGAGGTCGCTGATATCGATCGTGTCCATGGCGTAGCCTTCGCTCTTGACATTGACTACGGTGCCCTCGCCCTTCGCGGCAACGGCTATGGCATCAAGATTGACGCTCGCGGCGAGCACGCGGCCGTGGTTATGGTCGGTGTGGTTGCCGCCGATTTCGGTTCTGCCGGGTGCGCTGAAGAGACCCGCCTCACGGCCCTCTCCGTAGAACTCCTCGAACTCGCCGATAACGCGGCAATAGCGCTTTCTCTGGGCATCAATTGTGCCCGCGGGATAGAGCCTCGTCAGCTCTGCGTCATAGGCGCCGTCGGCCATTCTTTTTTTCAGGACATCTGTGGTATACATAAATCTACCTCGTTTCCGTGATATTAATTATCTTTATTTTTTTTTGAGCTTGAAACGCTCTTTTCAACTAAAAGCCATATGAGGTTGACGCACAGGAGCGACGCGCCGCTTATGGTCAGGGCTATCATCAGGGGCACAAGGAACGCAGACGAGAGCGGATCGAAAACGTTAGTACCCATGAAAGTATAGGACAGCAGCTTCGGCGCAAAGCCCGCCGCCGAAAGCAGGATAAACTGCCAATAAGGGAACCTGAGCGAGCCGTAAATCCGGCTGACGCTGCCGAGCGGGAATCCGGGGATAAGGCGCAGGGCAAAAAGCAGAGCCTTGTTGACCTTGCCGGAGCTCTCGATTATCTTTCTGGCGCGTTCATTCTTGCTGATTATCTTCCATGCGTTCCCGCTGCCGAACTTCATACCCTCGAAATATTTGATGCTCATCATAATGATAATTCCGAGGAAGTTCACTATCAACGCCCAATATGACGGCAGAACAACGCCGGTAAGAACGCAGATCGCCGAGACCGAGAGGAACGGGATAAAGGTGCGCACAAGAAAGACTATCAGCATGGCGAGCACGAACTTCCAGCTGATGCCGAGCGACTGTATGAACTGCTCTGCTTCAAGCAGCTTTTCCTGATAGACCTTATACCAGAGCCACAGCTGGTCATATCTCAGCAGATAGACAACTACCGAGACGGCCGCGGCGGATATCAGCAATGCGAAGCCCGCGGCGTTCATTATGTCGCTTCGTGTCCAATGCTTTTTCAAGCCTTCACCTCAACAAAAGTTTACATATAATTGTATAACATATTTCAGATCTTTTCAACTCAAACCGCACAAATTTTGGCGCAAATATCTTTTAAGCGAACGCACAATATGATATAATAGTATCATGATGTGTAATATGCACACAGACATATTATTCAACAGGTCAAGAGGAGGAATTTTCATGGGCAAGAAAGCTGTCGTTCTCAGCGGAGGCGGAGCAAAGGGCGGCTATCAGATAGGGGTCTGGAAGGTGCTCAGGCAGATGGGATTCACGCCCGACATCGTCGTCGGCACATCCGTCGGCGCACTCAACGGCGCGCTCATGGCGCTCGACAATTTCGACGCGGCGCTCGACATCTGGGAAAACATGAGCATGGACAGCGTGTTTCAGAATTTCGTCAACATGTCCGACGAAGAAAACCCCGACCGTGAATCATACATAAAAGAGCTCGCAAAAGAGGCTATTTTTAAAGGCGGCGCGGACTACACTCCGCTGCAGGAGCGCGTCAAATCGCTCATGGACGAAGAGAAGCTTCGCACCTCGCCGATACGCTTCGGACTGGTCACGACGATGTTCCCGAAGATAAAGCCGGTCGAAGTTTTCATCGAAGATATTCCCGAGGGCAAAGCCGCAGACTATGTGCTTGCGAGCGCGGCGGCGTTCCCGTTCATGAAATCATACAAAATCGGCGAATCCGCTTTTGTCGACGGCGGATATTCGGACAACATGCCGGTCAAAATGGCTATCGAAGCGGGTGCGGACGACATTGTGGTTGTCAACATCGGCAAGAACCCCGGCGCAAAGTTCGGCGAGGCGGACAATGTCTCGTTCAAATATATCAGCAGCAAGAAGCCGCTCAACGATGTTTTCGGCGGTATGCTGATGTTTGACGGCGACATATCGCGCGGGAACATCCGCCAGGGCGAGCTCGACGCATACAAGGCATATGATCTGCTCGACGGATATTACTATGCGTTCAAGAAATACGAAAAATACAAGATTGCGCCGTTCGAGCCCTACTGTGCGAAGAAATTCGACGCGATATTCTCGGGTCTCCCGAGCGCGGGCAGAGTAGAGAGAGGCGGGCGCGAAAGCGTGCTGAACTTCCTGCGCGGATACGACGACAGACCGTTTGAGTTCAACTCCAACGTGCTCTACTGCGCCGAGACCGCCGGCGATATTTTCGGCATCAACACGCGCGAGGAATACACCGTCGTGAGCTTCGACAAGCTCATAAACGAGAACGCGACGGCGCTCATCACCGAGGAATACGGCACAAAAATCGAGGAGCTGACCGAGAAGCTCGACAAGGGCTTGAGCCTTGATTTGCTCAAGATGGTGGCGAACAATTTCGACAAAAAGTTCCTGCTCGCCTACACGCTGAAAATTCTGCTTGGCGACAGGATAGAATACTCAGACAAGCGCAGGCTTTGGCTGATAGCGGACATCATGCCGCAGGTATTCTGCGCCGCACTCTACTGCTGCGCGTCGATACTCAACGCCAAAGAACACGGAAAGGAAACGCAGGATGAAGATAGTAATTCTTGACGGATACACAACGAACCCCGGGGATCTCAGCTGGGATTTTCTCAACGAATTCGGCACATACACGGTCTACGACCGCACGCCGAAGGAGAAGATAGTCGAGCGCGCTCAGGGGTGCGATATAATCATAACCAACAAGACGCCTATAGACGCCCGGACGATAGCTGCTCTGCCGGAGCTCAAGTTCATCACTCTGCTGAGCACGGGCTTCAATGTTGTTGACGTTGATTTTGCGCGCGAAAAGGGCATCCCGGTTTCAAACGTGCCGTGCTACAGCACCTCGGCGGTGGCTCAGCTCGTGTTTGCGTTCATTCTCGAACACACCAACCGCGTTGCGCTGCACAGCGAAGCGGTTCACGGCGGCGAATGGAGCAGCTGCCCGAACTTCTGCTTCTGGAAGTCCCCGCTGACCGAGCTCCAGGGCAAGACCATAGGCATCATCGGCTACGGCAAGATAGGCAAGGCGGTCGCCAAAATTGCAGAAGCTTTCGGCATGGATGTGCTCGCCAGTTCGCGCTCCGCAAAAGTCGGAGACTGCGACGGGGCGGTCAGATTCGTTGAGATTGATGAGCTGCTCAAAAAATCTGACTTTGTGACTCTCCACTGCCCGCTGACTCCGCAGACAACCGGGCTTGTAAACGCCGAGTTTATTGCGAAGATGAAGCCGAACGCATTTCTCATCAACACCTCGCGCGGCCCCGTGGTTGACGAGCAGGCACTCGCCGACGCGCTGAAATCGGGCAGGATATCGGGCGCGGGAGTTGATGTTCTCTCGACCGAGCCGCCGAAAGAAAGCAATCCGCTGCTCGGATGCGAAAACTGCCTGATAACCCCGCACATCGCCTGGGCGGGATTCGAGACGAGGACGAGGCTCGTCGGGATAGTTGAAGAAAACCTCAGAGCGTTCGTCAAGGGCGAACCGATAAATGTGGTGAATAAGTAAAAAGCAAAAGGCTGTCGCACTCATATGTGTCGGCAGCCTTTTTAAATTGAACGGTATTGTAAAGCAGGATAAGTTTACTTAGGTTTTGCTCTTGCAATACCCGACTGTAACGCACCGCTACCGCGTGAGCGGCACGATATGAAATTGTATAATTCACACTCTGCCTTCGCGTCCTACCATAACCAAACATTTAATATTTCCCGCATTTCGGCATTTTCTTTTTGTTTGAAAAAGAAAACGCCTGCAAAAGAAAAGCAAAGCCTACCCATGGGGAACCGTGGGTAGGCTTTGCAAATTCGGAACATCCATTAAAATGTGATGCTTGATTTTATCAGAACGAGAGGATGACTTTCATCTCGAGCTTCTTGTATTTGGGGATTTTATACGGCTTTTTGAGCGTTGCGATCGCGGGGACATCGCCGCCGACGCCCTGCTGCCTGCCGTCGATATTGACAGTCAGGTTCGGTGTGCGTCCAAGCTCGCAGGAGTGAGCCGCATCATAGAGCATCTTCTTCGTATACGGGTGGACGCTCATCTCAAACGGAGTTCCTGCCGCAGTCACCAATACTCCCCTATCGCCGCCGACTTTGAGCCATCTGACATCGCAGCGGTTGGCGTTCTCCTGCGGGAACAGGTAATCGTGAATGAAGCTCTCTGCGCTCTGGAAGCGATAAACGCCGAGGCGCGCCGAGGTCTTGCGGTCGCAGTAGTTCTCGTGCGGGCCCTTGCCGTAATACTCTATTCCGTCGACTCCGTCGGTCAGCTCAAAGGTCAGACCGTAGCGCGGCAAATTGACCGGGGTGATGTTCTTGCAGGTAAGCGACGCGGAAACCGTGCCGTCCGGGAACACAAGGTATTCAGTAACGATACCCGAAAGATACTTCGTGCGCCACTTGACGCTGAGTTTGACGCAGCTGCCGAAATGCTCCGCCTTGACGGAAACAGGGCGCATCATGCGCTCTGCGCTGTCGAAAGCGTGCAGACCGATAAGAGTCTTGACCCACTCAAACGGCACCTGAGCCATGCGCTCGTTGTCGATATTCGCGCGGGAAAACTGCGGGCGAATGCCGCGCTCAAGGCGCTCGACGCCGTCCTTTTTATATGAGCAGAGCTCTCCGGTCTTTTTGCTGAGCTTCACTTCAAAGCCGTTTCCGGAGACGACATAGCACTTGTCGTTCTTTGAATATTTTATTTCAACTTTCTTGCCGTCCGCTTTCGGAGCAGACGAAGAATAGTTATACTTGCCGAGAACAAACTGCTCGCGCGCCATGGTGTGACCCGCTTCGAGGTGCATCATATCGCGGCGCAGAATCAGCTCACAGTCGAGAGTGCGCTCGTTTTCGGTTCTGATATCGAACGGGATATCGACATACGCCTTTTCGAGATATCCCTTGTCGGGGAGATCGAGCTCGGCGGATTCGATAAGCCTGCCCTGTTCGCGCAGTTCAAGGCGAAGCTTGAAATTCTCGAGCGAGGTGAACATAAAGCGGTTGAGAATAGCTATTCTGCCGTGGCTGAGCGAGAAATCGACCTGCTGATAGCATTTGACGACTTCATAATAGTGCGGGTTGGGCGTGCGGTCGCCGCGGAAAACTCCGTTGAAAGCGAAGTTTGAATCATTCGGCTTGTCGCCGAAGTCGCCGCCGTAGTTCCACTTATCCTTGCCGTCTGCGGTCTTTGTTCTTATCGTCTGGTCGGCAAAATCCCAGATATATCCGCCCGCGAGACGGTCATATTTCTTGAAATCCTCCCAATAGTCGGCGAAGTTGCCCATGCTGTTGCCCATGGCGTGGGAATATTCGCACTCGATGAACGGCTTGTCGATATAATCCGAAGGCTTGAGATGATAGCCAAGGCCGAGGTTCCAGAGCGCGCGGCTGTGGATATGCGGCTTGTTCTCGCCTATCTCCTTCATCGCGGTCTGCACGGTGTACATCTCGCTGAACAGATCGCTCGTTTTGAGCTTCGCGTCGGGTTCATAGTGAACCGGGCGGGTCTTGTCTATCTTCAGAATCTCTTTCTTCATCTCGGCGAATGCGTTGCCGTTGCCGGACTCGTTGCCGAGCGACCAGAAGAGAATACATGAATGGTTCTTATAGCTGTTGACCATATTACGCACGCGGTAGCAGCACTCGGCTGTCCAATGCGGATCGCTGCGCGGGACACGCGTTGCGAGGCCGTGGGTTTCAAGGTTGTTCTCGCTCATGACGAGAATGCCTATCTCGTCGCACAGCTCATAGAAACGGCGCGAATTCGGATAGTGACAGGTACGCACATTGGTTATGTTGCTGTTCTTGAGCAGCTCGAGGTCACTCCTGATTATGCTCTCGGGCACGGCGTGGCCGTAGTCCGGGTGGAAATCGTGGCGGTTGACGCCGCAGATTTTGAACGGAACGCCGTTGAGCAGAATGAACGGTCCTCTGCCGGTCTTGCGGTCATAGGGCGTTATCTTCACTTCTCTGAAGCCGAATTTATGCTCCCTGCGGTCGGTGTACTCACCGCCGGAAAGAGTGACACGGACAGTGTAGAGATACGGATCCTCATGGCTCCAGAGTTCAAAATTGCTGACGGGTATTTCAAAAGAAATATTGCAATATTCGCCGTCCGCGAGGGGTTTTACATCCGCCTCGGCAGACGCGAATCCTGCGCCGTCGGCGCGAAGAATCTCGACCTTGAGCTTGCCGCCGTCGAACTGAGTGCGGCGCGCCTTGACAACGCAGTCGAGCTTGAACACGGCGGATTTAAAATCCTCCGCCATCTCGCTGCGCATATACATATCCTCTATAAAAACTTTCGGCTCATAGACGAGCGTCACATCGCGGAAGATACCGGAGAGGCGCCACATATCCTGATCCTCAAGATAACTGCCCGTGCAGTAGCGGCGCACGGTGACTGCGAGGCGGTTGGTACCCGGATGAACAAAGTCCGTTATATCGTACTCGCACTCGTCGAAAGTATCCTGAGAATATCCGACAAATTTGCCGTTGACAAACACTTCGCCGCTCGAATTGATGCCGCCGAAGTGAATGAATATATTATCCTCGGTCTCGTCGACCTCAAACTCGCGGACATAGAGCCCGCAAGAGTTGAGCTCCGGCTTTATGTAAGGGATCTTCGTGGTGGAGATTGCCTTGGGATAATTGATATTGGTATATATCGGGGTGTCGTAGCCCTTTATCTGCCACTCTGACGGGACTTCGAGATCGTCGAACGAGCTCAAATCAAAATCGGGCGCATAGTAGCCCTCGATTATATCGTTGACGCTCTCGCAATAATGGAATTTCCAGACGCCGTTGAGGCTGACGGTCTTTTTCTCCCACGCCTCATCGCGCGGAAAGCCGGCTGCGCTTCGCGGCTCTGTGTTGACGGAATATACGTCTATATCCTGCCAAAATTCTTTCTCTGTATTTTTTGTCATAATGACCCTCCCGGGAAATGAAAGTCTTTTGATAATATTATCATACACCGAGCGTTCCAGTCAAGAACGCAAAAGTATAAAAAACGGCGTGCGCCGCCTTTTTGAGCTTCGCACGCCTTCAGCCTCAGTTCAGCTTGTCGTATGCTTTCAAAAATTCAGTCACATCGGTGAGCATTTTTTCCGTGCCGCCCGCGGTGTTGCTCTCGAGATTCAAAACGAGAATCGGGTCATGCACACTCATGCGCAGCAGGAACCATCCGTCGCCGTTATCTTTATCGGTGTTTATTCTGATGCCCTCGTAGTTTATCTTCTCCGCCTGCCAGCCGTCGCGCTCTTCGGCGAGAGCTTTCAGGTCGGCTATAACTTTTTCGCCGTATGGCTTGAAATCTTCAAGGTCTATCTTGAACCTGCGCTCAAGCTCTTCCGCCGGCTCTTCAAGGTCGGAGATAAAGCTCTCGAGGCTGCCGTCGCTCTTTTTGAGCAGAGCCGCTTTTATAATCAGCTTCGTGACAAGATACGCGCCGTCATCGAGATAATAATTCTCCCTGAACGCGGCATGGCCGGAGGTCTCAATCGCAAGCGGGCAGTCGATGCCCTCTTTGTTGAGCTCAATTTGCTTGTTGATAACATTCTTATAGCCGCGCTTAAATCTGATATGCTTGCCGCCATGCGCCTCGATGAACTTCGTAAGTCCTGCGGAGGTTACGGAGTCGGTGACTATAACCGCGCCGGGCTCGTTTTCAAGTATGACCGCCGATATCATGGCGACAAGGCGGTTGCGGTTGAGTTCCCTGCCGTCGGAGAGAATGCAGCCCGCTCTGTCAACATCGGTGTCGAAAACAATGCCGAAGTCGGCTTTTGTCTGTTTGACCCGCTCGGCGGCGCTGTCTATCATGACGGAAGACTCTGGGTTCGGCACATATACGGGGAAGTTGCCGTCCGGCTCGAGATTCATGCTCGGCGAGACATCGGCGCCCAGAGGAGCGAGGACTTCGGAAGCGTAGAAGCCACCCGCACCGTTTCCGGCGTCTACCATTATTCTCATACCTGCAAGAGGTTTGTCGGCCTCGTCCGCGCCGATGCCTTTGCAGATAAGCGAGCGCAGATGCGCGGCGTACTGCTTCATATGGTCGCACGAGGTTATTTGGGCAGGAGCATCGCCGAGTTCGATATTCTCCGCTTTTTCGAGTATGTAAGCGATATCGGGCGAATCGAGTCCGCCGTCGACGGTGAAAAATTTGAGTCCGTTTCTATCGCCCGGGTGGTGGCTCGCAGTCATCTGAACGGAGCCGTCACAGGGCAGATTGAGCACAGCCATAAACATGGCGGGAGTTGAGCTGAGCGAGCAGTCGATTATATTGACCCCGCGCAGAGCGAGTCCCCTGACGACCGCCGCGCTTATACGCCCGGCCGAAAGGCGCGGGTCGTGACCGATGGCAACGGTGAGCTTATCCGTCGCTTTGCCTGTCTTTTCGCTGAGAAAATCCGCAAACGCCGCGCTCGCCTTTGAGATAAACTCGTCGCTCATATAGAGCGGCTCGTCGCCGTTTCCGATGCCTATTCCGCGGATATCCGTTCCGCTCTTGAACTTTTTATAGATGCCTGTCATATCCGTTCCTCCCGTTTCTTCTGCGTCATTCGGCGCAGATATCGTTTTTGATTTTGCCGTAGGTCTTTTCGCCTATCCCGTCGACATTCGTTATCTCCCACGGATAGATAAACTCTCCGTGTTCTTCACGGTAGCCAACAATATTTTCGGCTTTCTTTTCTCCGATGCCGTCGAGCGCGGTCAGCTCTTCTTTGTCGGCGGAGTTTATGTCAATCCCGCCGCCGTGCGAAGAGGTATATTGAATTATACTCCCGGCGCGACCCGGAGAGAACCGCAGGGCAAATGCCGCAGATATTGCCGCGGCGAGCAGAATGAACGCGGACGCCGCAAGCAGAATTTCGTTTTTCGATCTGCTCACAGCGTCCACCTCCGGCAATTTATTGAATTTATTGTAACATATGGAAGGAGGGATTTCAACCGATTATTATTTCAAAAATCCCACCAACTCATCCGTGTCGCGCGGATTGATACGCTTGGAGATTATATATGTCTTGTCGCTGCCGTCCGCGTTTTTTTCGCCGAAGCGGCCGTAGGACGAGGTGACTGCCGTGCCGTCGGGAAGCACAACATTGCCGCAATAGGCGGTGTCGGCATTCGCTTCTATTTCGGGCTCGGTCTGACCGTCGAGATAAGTGTGGGCAATCTTGATTCGATAGTCGCCCTCGGTGCCGTTTTTCAGGTCGTCGTAGCTGCCTATCCACGCTATCCAGCCCTCGCTGTACCAGTCGCCGTTGTCGGAATGGAGCTTCACTTTTTCCGGGTCGCGCTCTATCGAGCGAAAGGTTATAAACAGTCTGCCGTCTTTCAGATAGTCCGCCTTGTGGCGCTCGCCGTTGAGAGCCGCGGGGGCATGGACGGGTTCCGACCATGTTTTGCCCTCATCGCGCGAAAACGAGATAAGTGAATTTTCCTTCTTCGTGTTCGAGCGCGAGATGAGGCAGAGCTCGTCGCCCTCTCCCCTGTCGCTTCGTATGACTTCGACCTCGCACATATTCGAACGCAGTTCTATATCTCTGTGGGCGGCGAAATATTTTTCCGGCTCGCTCCACTGCACGCGCCCATCGGGGGTGAAGCTGAGGATAGTTTTGTAGTTATAGAAATCGCCGTCGTGGAAAAAGCCCATCCATTTATCGACAAATTTGCCGTTCTCCTTGAGCCTTGTCAGCGACGCCATGGCGACTATCGGGATAAGCTCATAGCCGTCGGCTCGCGAATAAAATGTCTCAAACTCGCTCCATGTTTCGCCCTCGTCGCAGGAGACGGAGCAGTTGAAGCCGCCGGGGGTGTCCATTCCGGGCCACTTGGAGTTGGCGGAAATGAGAATCAGTTTGTCGGGCGTGCCGTCCGAAAATTCGAGGCGGTAGACAGTCGGTGTCTCGAGCGATTTTTTCCACGACTCGGGCGGAGAGGCTATATTTTTTGTGTAGCTGCGCCCGCCGTCCGCGCTTATTTTATTGAGAACGGCACCCTTGCCGTGGCCGTGGGGATATACAGTAAGAATATCGCCGTTTTTGAGCAGGACGGAGTCGGGGTGGCCAAGATAGCTTTCGCTGTCGTCGACCACGGTCTGTTCGTAGAGATAAGCGTATTTTTCCGCTGTATCCTCCGGCTTCACGCTCAGATCGAGCTGAGGGACGGTATAATTTTTGCCGATAAAATCATTCATAGTTTTACTCCGCTATCGCTCTTATTCTGAACGCCTTGACGCCGTGGGGCTCGACAAATGCGCTGAGCGTTGTGTTGATGACGGAAGTCTCTTTTGTCCACAGGTCATATACCTCATATTCCTGCGCGAGCGGAGTGGTGATATACGAGCGGCAGACGATATCGTCCATGCGGTGCTCAAAATATCTTGTGTCGCTGCCCTTGTTGAAGAAGCAAACCGCGACATCACCGTTTTCAAGCGGCTTTATGAGTGTATCGGCTATGATAGTCGTCTTTATTCTTCTGCACTGCTCGCCGAGCGAATCCTGATCGATAGCAATCATATCTCTGTCGGTGAGTATTTTCAGCGTCTCGTTCTCCGTGTCGACGGTGCCGTCCTCGCGGATAAATTCACGCACATCGTTGCCGAGAATGAGCGGAGCCGCCATGAAGCACCAGAGGGTGAAATGGCTGCGGTTTTCTTCGGCAGTCAAATCTCCGTTGCCGACCTCGAGCATATCCGGGTCGTTCCAGTTGCCCTTGCCGGAATACTTGAAGAGATTGACATTGACTTCGTATATGCCGAGAACAGACTTCCAGTTCGCCTGGATATCGGGCGTCGTGCGCCAAAGGTTGCCTGCCGCCGCGCCCCAGCGCCACGGGAGATTTCTGCCCCACTCGCAGATGGAATAGACTATCGGGCGCTCCTCGGTGCCGTTTCTATCGGCATATTCGGCGGTTGCACGCATGAGCTCTCTGCCCATCTTAGCATACTGGATAGCCGCGCTGTCCTGTCTCGAAGCGACGGGGTTTTCAAGCTCGATTGTGTTCGAGCCCGCTTCGAGGGTTATTTTCACCTGATGTCTGCCGTCGGCAGTGGAGCCCTTGGTCGGCGGGACGGTAGTGGTATACTTATCGCCGCCGTTGACGGTAACTTCGAGATATTTGAAGCTGTTGCTCTTCTTTCTGATTCCGAGGGTGAGTGAATATTCGCCCGCCTCCGGGACTTCGACGGTAAACACCGCCGAGCCTCTGTGGGCGGAGAGACCGGAGATATATCTTCCGGAATCGAGGCGCTTGTCCTCCATTATTTTCGCGTCGCCGAAGAGTGCCGCATCGTCTGCGGGGACGGTAGTTTCAAACGAACCGTCGGCGTTGGAGACGCAGATATATTCAATATAGGGCGCACGCATCGGGATAGGCACATTGTGGCAGAAGTCATATTTGAAATATTCGACTCCCCACTCGGCAAACGTGTCCGCATCTATAGCTTCATTGCCGAGGCTCGCGGGTAGATCCTCGCAGGTAAGCGATCCGTTGGAGGAATATATACCGAGCTTGAGTCCGAGCTCGTTTATGCTCTTTACAAGCGCGGGTATGCCGCTCGGGAAGTTTGCAAAATCGCCCTGGAGTCTGCCGTTCTCATCGCGCATGGAGGATTGCCAGCAGTCGTCGAGATTGACATACTGATATCCCGCGTCCGCGAGTCCGCTCGCCTTCATGGCTTCGGCCGTTTCGAGAATGAGCTTCTCGTCGATTCTGTTTCTGAAAGTGTTCCAGCTCGACCAGCCCATCGGCGGGGTCAGAGCCGTGCCGTTTGAATATTTTTCATCGGTCGGGAAAGTGAGCTTGACGCTGTTAATTGCGTTTTTTGCCATATCCTCCGCCTCGTTTTTATCGGGCAGAATGTTCGGCGCAAACTTCTTGACCGCCGCATATGCTCCCGCGGCGACGCCTGCGAGGGCAGTCAGTTTGAATATCGATCCCATGAATATCAGTCCTTTCGGTTTAAAAACAAAAATCCACTTCTGCGAGGTTGTAAACCCGGCAAAACTGTGGTATTATTTAGTTGAACAAAAGACATTTCAAGATTGTCTTTCATATAGAAATATATCATATATACGCTTTTTGTCAAGGCAAAACGCGAAGATACGGAGGAAAACATGAGCACACAGAGACTTGTTAAAACATTCTGCGACCTTGTTTCAACAGGCAGCGAAACGGGTCACGAGCGCGCATTCTGCATAGAACTCGAAAAGGCGCTTATCGAGGCGGGCTTCGAGGTTGAGCGCGACGAAGAGGCCGGCAAGAAGTGCGGCTCGGACGGATTCAACATATACGGCTATCTCCCCGGCGAGGGCGAGAGCGTACTGCTCTCCTGCCACACCGACACCGTCACTCCCGGCGCGGCGGTCACGCCCGTTGAGCGCGACGGAGTTATATATTCTGACGGCACGACGATTCTCGGCTCGGACGACAAGTCCGGCATAGCGGAGATAATCGAGGCTGTCACAAGGCTCAAGGAAAACGGCGAAAAGAACAGACCCGTCGAAGTCCTGTTCTCCCTCTCGGAAGAAGTCGGCATGCTCGGCTCGCGCTATGCGGACTACGGCAAGATAAAGAGCAAGACAGCTCTTGTGCTCGACGGCGAGGACATCGGCGAAATAGTCAACTCCGCCGCGGCAAATATAGTTATGTCGATAAGCTTCTTCGGCAAGAAGGCGCACGCCGGCGTATGCCCCGAGAACGGCATACACGCACTCAAGGCTGCGGCATACGCGGCGGCAAACATCCCCGTGGGTCATGTTGACGACATAAGCGTGCAGAACATCAGCAATTTCGTTTCCGAGGGCCCGACCAATATCGTAGCGGACAAAGCGTCGTTTGACATGGAGTTCCGCTCATATGACGAGGACACGGTTCAGAAGCACATCGCCGACGCGCTCGCGGTCATGAAAGAGGCATGCGAAAAGTTCGGAACCACATTTGAATATGACAGCGAACGCCACTCCGGCGCGTTCACCGTTGACCCCGAGTCGCAGTTCATAAAAGATATTTTTGCGGCATACGAGGCGGCGGGCATACGCCCGTATCTCTCCAAGACGCTCGGCGGCTGCGACGCTTCAAACATTGCACTGCACGACATCGCCGTTGTCAACATCGGCACGGGTATGCGAGACGTTCACACGACGGCAGAGAACATCTCAATAAAAGACATGGAGGACAGCACGCGCTTCCTCTGCGAACTGCTCAAGGCATAAACAGTACCCCCGAAAGGAGCTTTTGATATGAAACTTATAACAGCGGTTATCGGCAAAAAGGACCTCAACCCCGTCTGCGACGCACTCAGGGAAGCGGGATATTCATTCACGAAGATCCCGACCTCCGGCGGATTCCTGCGCAGCAGCAACATGACTCTGCTCATCGGCGTTGACGACGACAAGCTCGCCCATGCGGTCGAGCTGATAAACAGCAACTGCAAGACCCGCACCGAGCAGGCTGAGGACAAGAAAGTCAAGGTCGGCGGCGCAACTCTGTTCGTGACAGATGTTGAGCGGTTTGAGAAGATGTAAAAAACAATAAGCCGCCCGGATACCAGCGGCTACGAAAGAAAAACGAACGGCTGCAGCAAATCGCTGCGGCTGTTTTTTATATGACGAAAAATATATAATAAATAAAAAGCGCGGGGACAAGCAATGAACAATAGCGAAAACCGGTAGGAGCAAAAACTTCGACCGGTTTTTTATTTGAGATAAGCCGTAAATTCTATTGTGTTGCCGTCCGTAAGCTCGGCCTTTATCGAGCCCTTATGAGCCTCCGCTATGCCCCGCGCTATCGAGAGTCCTATTCCGAAGCCGCCCGCGCTTCGCGCCTTGTCGGTGCGGTAAAAACGGTCAAACAGCTTCTTTGTCTCGTCCGCGTCAACATTTTCGCAGCCGTTTGACGAGCGTATAACAACACCCCGCCTGTCCTTTTCGAGCCTTAGCGTTATAGGGGAGCCGGGAGAGGCATATTTCACGGCGTTGTCAATCAAAACGGATACCAATCGGCGCACCGCATACTCGTCGCCCGTATAGCGAATACCCGGAGCGATATCCGTTTCGAGCCTGTGCCCCGGACGATAAGGCGGTGGCTGCGTGTTCTGCGTTCCTCTTTGGATAGCTTCTGACGCAACATTTTTTCCCGGTTCTCAAACTGCCGGATTTTCTTCTTTCCGTCCTCAATCTCGGCTTGCAATTCCTCGCGGGTTTTCTCTCTCGGTTTCGTCATGGGTGGTCGCTCCTTTCTGTCCGTAGACATAGAAAAAGGACAGTCGATTTGCTCGGCTGTCCTGATGGTAGTATTAAATTTTCATGGGGTTATCCGTTGAAAGAACTTAGGTCAAGCGCACCATTATTTATCAGCTCTTGGATAATGGTAGCCAAATCGTTTTTCACACTTTCGCTTTCAGTTTTTGCACCCGCATTTTCAACATATACGGTGCTATCTCCCAACTTAAATGTCGCATAGTAAATTACATTCTGTTCTCCCACGCTGTTCCGGTCTGTTACAAAATATCCTGCCGTCACGCTTGTGCCATTTACTTCGCTACTTTCTTCACTTCCTACAATCTTCGTATCAAGTAGTGCTATATCCGTTGTAGATATTACCACTTTGGCATTTTCGATTTTTCCCTCAAAACCAATCAATTCTTTGTTGCTGTCGGAAACAGTATCATCAACACGAAAAACTGCATGAGCTGTAACGGTCAAGTTTGGAAAAAGAGATGCAGCTTCCGTTTCCGTAAGTTGCCTTGTTGTTATAGTCCCGTCAATGTCAATGCTTGAGCCAGCAGTTTCCGATTTTACAAAGATGATTTCATTTCCGTTGTCCAAAGTGGCAATGTCAGTTTTGTTCCCGAACAATCCACTTTGAAATACGCCTACGCCTAAAACAGCAATTAATGCAAAGCAAGCCGCCATAGCTCCCCACTTAACCCAACCGGGTTTCTTTGCTTTCTTTTTGTAGTTAAGGGCTTCATCAACATATTTCGTATCAAGTTCACTCATAGCGTCGGAAAACTTCTTTGCGTTCATACGAATACCTCTCTTTCAATCAAGTATTGTTTCATCTTCTCTCGGATACGGGTCAGCCGGACAGAGATATTTTTCTCTGAAAGCCCTACAAACTCGGCTATATCCTTGTAGCTGTCAGAGAACCAATAGCGGCGCATGAAGATAACACGGTTTTCGACCGTCAGCGTGTTCAAAAATTCCTCAATGATACGGGCTAACTCTCTGGCCTCAATCTCTGCTTCTACTGTGTTAGGGGCTGCTATGCAGGCTTCGATTTCCTCCATAGCAATCGTGTAATGGCTGCTTCGTTTTGCTGCCTCCTTTCTGTAATAAACCTTCAATGAAATGTTCCGAACTATTTTACAGATATAAGTCAGCAGTGGATTGGGGCGCGCCGGGGGAATCGCGTTCCATGCGCCTAAATAGGCATCGTTTACACATTCTTCCGCACCTTGCCTGCTCCCTACGATATGGTAGGAAAGATTGTGGAAGTCTTTTCCGTATTTTATGTCCAGTTCCCGTATGCCTTGTTCTGAACGCGCGAAAAACAATTCAATGATATTTTCATCTGTTATCATCACATCGCCTCCTTTCCGGCTACACCTATATACTACGGTTTTAGCTGCAAATACTACATCAAATCTCAAACTTTTTCAAAAAAATTATACCACATCTTTTTGAATAGTGCGTGACAAGTTATCGGTATGTGCTTTCGCCGCTTCGCTGGCGGCTCTCCGGCGTTTCTCGCTGTATGGGGCGGTCAGACGGAAAGAGAAACGCCCCTTTGCAATATCAAACTCCATGCAGCCCGTGTCCGGGTCTGTGTCGGTCTGGCGGCAGATCGCCGGATAACGGCGGCTGTATGCAAGCAGACGCTTTTTCAAGGCGGTGTTGTGGGTGCGGATATGGATAAGGGGGTCTTTCTCGTCAAACCAAATATCGGTGGTCTTTTCCTGCTTCGTAAGCCCTGTTCTCATAAACTCTCCTTTCTGCGCCCCTGTTACGCAATAGGGGCATTTTTCGGGTGTTTTTCCCGGCTCTTGACTTGGGGAAAATAAGGACAAGGCGGACAACCCGGACAGCAGCCCGGCGACACACCGCCCGACGGCGATCCGCGCCAAAACGGTTCGTGACAGATGTTGAGCGGTTTGAGAAGATGTAAAAAACAAATGAACCGTATATAAAAACCGAGCGGCCGCAGCAGTTTGCTGCGGCTGTTGTTTGTAAATACAGCACAGGGACAGGCAATGAAGAATAAAATATCCGAAAACAAAATATTTATTGCAACGCCGCTCATACTCGGCGCACTCTCATTATTCGCATTTGCGATTTATTTTTACAGCGCAAATCACGCGCTATACACATATACCGATGTTATAATTGCGGGACCGATACTCTCATTTATCGGCGTAATTATTTCTTTTATCACGCGAGAAAGCAGAAAAACATATCCGACATTATGGATATGCGGGCTTGCCGCCTGCACGTTCGGCTTTATAATATGTGTTATGGTTATTTTGATATTTGTGATGTTTGTTGCGGCGAGGGTCAGTGAATCGTGATGTTGATAATTGGAGTTTGAGGGTATAAAAATTTTTGCACTTATTTATCGCAAGCGTAAAGCCCCGTCGGATAACCGGCGGGGCTTTGCTGTATTTGCTATATTTTATTTGCCTTCGTTTTGGAGCTTCTGCATATCTGCGGCGCGGATGGCGGTTCTCATTATCTTGCCGCTGCTGGTCTTGGGCAGCTCTCTGACGAACTCGACAACGCGGGGATATTTATACGGGGCGGTCGCGTGCTTGACATGGTTCTGTATCTCCTTGACAAGCTCGTCGCTCGGCTCATAGCCCTTGGCGAGGACAATGGTCGCCTTGACGACCTGACCTCTGTCAGGATGCGGCAGAGCGGTGACTGCGCACTCGAGCACGGACGGATGCTCCATCAGTGCACTTTCGACCTCGAACGGTCCGATGCGGTAGCCGGAGCACTTGATAACATCGTCGTTTCTGCCGACGAACCAGTAGTAGCCGTCGCCGTCGCGCCATGCGGTGTCGCCGGTGTTATAATATCCGAACTTGAAGCTCTTCTCCATCGCGGCATCGTCTTTCCAGTAGTCGCGGAAAAGTCCGGTCGGATGACCCTGATCGACCCGGATGCAGATAGAACCGACCATACCGTCCTCGCACTCCTCGCCGTTTTCGTCGAGCAGAGCGATATCATAGCCGGGTGCGGGCTTGCCCATTGAACCGGGCTTTATCTCGACCCACGGATAGTTTGCGAGCAGGACGGAAGATTCACTCTGGCCGAAGCCCTCGTATATTCTCATGCCCGTCAGTCTCTCTATCTGATGGAAAACCTCGGGGTTGAGCGGCTCGCCCGCGAGGCAGGCGTGCTCAATGTAGCTGAAATCGTATTTTGAAAGATCCTCTTTTATCAGGAAGCGGTATATTGTCGCGGGGGCGCAGAAGGTGCTCGGGCGGATACGCTCCATAGCCTCGATCATATCGATCGGGTGGAACTTCTCGGTGTCATATGCGCCGACAGCCGCGCCGCAGATCCACTGGCCGTAGATTTTGCCCCATGCGAACTTCGCCCAACCGGAGTCGGTCTGGGTCATATGTATTTTGTTCTCCTTGACGCACTGCCAATATCTCGCGGTCGTTATCTGACCGAGAGCGGAGGAGAAATCGTGACGCACCATCTTGGGCATTCCGCTCGTGCCGGATGAGAAATAGAGCAGAGCAGTATCGGTGACAACGGTTCTCTTCTCAGGATCGGTCGGGCGCTCAAACTCGGTCGAATAGCCGCCGATAACGGAGCGGTAATCTATTGCGCCGTCAACGGGCTTGTCGCCGACGGTGACATAATATTCGAGGTTCGGACACTCGGGTAGGGAGTCGCGGACATGCTGAACAACATCGTCGTCGCCGACGGTTATGAGCATTTTAACGCCCGCCGCATTGATGCGGTAGACATAGTCCTTCTTCATCAGCTGAAACGATGCGGGAATAACTATCGCGCCGATTTTGTGGAGCGCGGTTATGATAAACCAGACTTCGGGGCGCTGCTTCAAAACGAGCATGACTATGTCGCCCTTCTTTATTCCCTTTTCGAGCAGGAAGTTGACAGCCCTGTTGCTGTTGTCTTTTACATCTTTGAAAGTGTAGCGCGCCATATCGCCGGCATCGTTCGTCCAGACGAGGGCGAGCTTCTCGGGCTCGATATCCGCCCACGCATCAACAACATCGAAACCGAAATTGAAATCATCGGGCACATTTATTTTGAAATTCTGCTTCATATCCTCATAGCTGTCAAAGTCATAACGGGGACAGAAGCGCTTGATTATATCATCCATTTTTTCTTTTTCCTTTCGGGGGGTGTCGCAGTTTTATTCGTTGATAACGGTCAGGAATCTTGTTCTTCCGTCTACCGCCGCCTGGCCGTGCGGGAGGTTCGGATCGAAGTAGATAGCGTCGCCCTCATTGAGGATAAACGAATTCTTGCCGACCGTTACCTTGACCTTGCCCTCAAGGACGAGGTTGAACTCCTGGCCGGAGTGCATAACGAGCGCGGGCTCGGTCTCCTGCTCTTCGAGCGTAACGAGCATCGGCTCCATCTGGCGGTTCTTGAAGTTAAAAGCAAGGCTCTCGATATAATAGCCCGAATATCTGTCAACTCGAACTCCGTCGCCGCGTCTGACGATAGTGTAGCTGTCCATTCTCGGAGATTCACCGGTCATAAGCACGGTGCAGTCCGTGCCAAGTGCCGCCGCTATGGCGTAGAGCGCGCTGACGGGGATATCTTTTTCGCCCGACTCGTATTTTTCATATTCATCATGGGAGATATTCAGCTTCTCCGCCATTTCGGTTATCGATATTTCAAGGATCTCTCGCAGTTCCTTAATTCGCTTGGGTATCTGTAAAATCTCGTCGTTCATTCTGTGCCTTCCTTTCCGTATATATGCGGTCTTGATGCGAACTATATTCTATTATTTTACTCTAGATATATAGTTTTTTCAAGTGTACAGAGCAAATATAGGCTCAAAAATAATTGCGGTTTTGTTGTTTTTACAATAGAAACGCGGGCGTTTATATGCTATAATATAACACTGAAAACGAAGTGAGGAGGCTCGGTATGACAAACATCACCGAAGATATCAAATATATCGGAGTAAACGACCGCGAAATCGACCTGTTTGAGGGTCAGTACGAAGTGCCCAACGGCATGGCTTATAACTCATATGTCATTCTCGACGAAAAGGTTGCCGTCATGGACACGGTGGACAGGCACTTCACCGCCGAATGGCTCAAAAATCTTGAATCGGCGCTCGCCGGCAGGCAGCCCGATTATCTCATAGTTCAGCACATGGAGCCCGACCACTCGGCGGGCATCGCGGAATTTTCCGCAGCTTATCCCGACGCCGTGATAGTCGGCAACGACAAGACTTTCACGATGATAAAAAATTTCTACGGCGGGGATTTCATCAAAAATTCGCTTTCCGTCAAAAACGGCGACACTCTCTCGCTCGGCGAGCATGAGCTGAACTTCGTCTTTGCGCCGATGGTTCACTGGCCGGAGGTCATGATGACTTACGACGCAAAGGACAAGGTGTTCTTCTCGGCGGACGCGTTCGGCAAGTTCGGCGCGCTCGACGCGGACGAGGACTGGGCGTGCGAAGCGAGAAGATACTATTTCGGCATCGTCGGAAAATACGGCGGACCCGTGCAGACGCTGCTCAAGAAAGCCGCCGGGCTCGACATCGCGGTCATATGCCCGCTCCACGGACCTGTTCTCAGCGAGAATCTCGGATATTATCTGAATCTCTATGACATCTGGTCATCCTATGACGTCGAGAGCGAGGGAGTCTGCATCGCCTACACTTCTGTATACGGCAACACGAAAAAGGCTGTCGAGTATCTCGCCGAACAGCTCAAGGCCAACGGCTGCGCAAAAGTCGCGGTCAACGACCTTGCACGCTGCGACATGGCTGAGGCTGTTGAGGACGCGTTTCGCTACGGAAAGCTCGTGCTCGCGACGACCACTTATAACGGAAGTATATTCCCGTTCATGCGCGACTTCATCGACCACCTGACCGAGCGAGGATATCAGAAGCGCACAGTTGCGTTTATCGAGAATGGCTCATGGGCGCCGACCGCCGCGAGGAACATGGCGAAGATGTTTGAAAACAGCAAGGATATCGAGCAAGTCGGTACTGTCACGATTCGTTCCGCAATGACCGACGAGAACAAAGCGCAGCTCGACGCGCTCGCGAAAGAGCTTGCATAAAAGAATAAGCAAAACTGCCGAACCCGTAAAAAGATTCGGCAGTTTTTATTTTAGTATAGATTCAAGTTTGCGAAACACATCTTTGCTCTCCGGCAGGAACGGAAGAAGCTGAAAGTCATGGAAAAGTCCGTCGTATTTATAGAGCTTCGCATCGACGCCTGCGCTGAGCGCATTGGCGAAAGCTGTGTCGCTGTCGCTCTCCCCCACCTCTGCCGTACCGCAGAAAAAGACTGTCGGCGGAAAGCCCGAAAAATCGGCAAACGACACCGAGAGATACGGGTCGAGGAGGTCATGCTCCCCGGCATATTTCGGGCGGCGTCTGAAATACGCTTCGTGATCTTTAAATTTTTCTTTCTTCGCGATACCGTAAAACGGGTCGCTGTGGCAGTTTCGCTCATATGACTCTCCACAGGCTGTCATATCGCCCCAGAGCGAAAAGCAGACGAGTTTTTGTGGCATCGGTCTGCCGGAATCACGAAGCTTCTGCGCGAGGGCGAGCACCAGATTTGCGCCGCTGCTGTCCCCAAGGACTACAATATTTTGGGGCTTTATGTCCTTTGCTGTCAGCATATCCCACGCGCTCATGACATCGTCTAGCTGCGAAGGAAAGATATATTCGGGCATGGTTCTGTAATCGACGCTGAAAACGGCGGCTCCACCTGCGGCACGGCTGTATTTCAGTGCGAGGCGGCGATAAGCATCAATAAGCTTTATTTTGAAGCTTCCGCCGTGGATATGAAAAATCACGGTGTCTGTTCCTGACTTTTCGGGAATGAGACTTTCGACAAAGCACTCGCCGCAGGGAGTTCGGGTCAGGGTATAATCCTTCGGCGGCTTATATCTACTGACTTTATTTTCTACCGCTGCACCCGCATTCGCGCTCATATTCTCGTTCTTTATAAATCGGGAATGAAACACGGCGCTGAGCAATGCGCTTGTTATTCTTGCCAACACGGAAGCCATAGTTATACTCCCCTGCCGAGCACGGCGTTCATATTTTTGACCAGCGGATTCATTATGAATGGGATGAGCGTGCCCGCTTTTATGAAGCAGTAGACCTCATTCCACAAGGCGTAAAATGCAAGCTTCTGCTCCGCTTTTTCGCTCGCGCCGTATTTTTTAAGATATGTGTCGCAGAGGAAGAAGCGTTTGCCGGTCAGGTTGTTGAACTGGAACAGATCATATTCGCGGTCGGCATACATGGAGTTGAGCGGATCGATAAACCCGGTTATCCTGAGCCCCTTGCCGACCATTATGTTGCCGACATTCAAATCGCCGTGGATAAGGCAGGCATCATAGACGGGCTGGGAGAAGATATCCGAAAATTTGTCTCTCGCGCGGCTCATGGTCGAGACTATCTCGGGCGACAGTTGTCCGTCCTCCGAGAGCTGTTTTGCAGCCGAATAGACATCATTCATAAACGGCTCGTAACACTCGAGCCAGGATGAGAACTGCGGGTTCATTGTGTCGCCGAATTTGTCGCACCGACACTCATGGATGCCGTGGAGAGCATCGGTCACTTTATCGGCGAAAGCCAGCTTCGCGCTTTTTGAATAAAGCAGCTTGCCGAATGACATAAAGAGCGTGCCGCCATCGATTTTGTCCATAACATAGCAGTCGAGCGGTATGCTGCCGTCAGCACTGCGGAAATAGAGAACCTTTGGCATACGCACGCCGCAGTTTTCGGATAAAAGCTGTAAATCGTGAGTCTCTTTTTCGAGCATTCCGTCGGCGCGCAGGAATTTGACAACCGCCTCACTACCGTCGCCGAAGGTCACGCCGACCGCCGTACCGAACGATCCGCCGCCGAGATTTTTTGTTTTAACGCCGCTTTTGCCGAGTCCCTCTTCGCAGACGGCGAGAGCATATTCCGCCGCCTTTTCGGATTCGAGAGATTTCGGGGTCACTTTTTCCACATTCATAGCACCGCTCCGTTTCGTGTTTGTTCAATGCAAATTCTATCAAATTCCGCAGAAATATAAAATATCCCGGGGACGCTTTTTTCTATCCCCGGGAAACTTTATTCTGTCATTTTTCTGTATGCGCTCGGCGTCATGCCATAAGATGCGAAGAACTGCTTATATAGTCCGGACGGGTTGTTATACCCCGCCTCGCGAGCGATTTCTTCTATCGGAAGATCGGTGTCCGCCATGAGTTGAGCCGCTTTTTGCAGCTTGTAGGACAGCAGCAATTCTGAAAAGCTCGCGCCGAGGCGTTCTTTTATCATGCGCCCGGCGTATTTTTCGCTGTAGCCAAGCGTTGACGCGAAGCCGTGAAGAGACGCAGAGCCGATATTCTCGGCGAAATAGAGATTCAGCTCATCTGCAAGATGCCCGTCTCTATCGCGCTCGCCGCGCAGAAGTTCAATAAACAAAAGTGAAAGATAATTTTCAACAGCGCGTTCGGAATAGTCCGCGCCGCCGTAATATTCGCTGAGCAGGCGCATGACGATGAAATTGACCTGTTCGGAAGTTTTATCAAACACGGTCATTTCAGTGCCGATTTTCAAATTATCGGCGCATTTTTCAAATAGCTCCGTCGGAATGACGGTTTTTATTATATTATCGCCCTTACGGCTCTTTTCGAGAGAATGCACCGTCCCCGGAGGAAGAATGCACGCCTGACCTTTTTTGAGCGTCAATTTTCGCTCGGGATTCCTGAAGTGCTGGGTACACTCGCCGGACAGGACATAGATAAATTCATAGAACGAGTGACCGTGATAATATGGCTGCTGGCAGGCGGTATGCTTTCGCATATGAAATTTGTCGGACTTTCTTGTCGGGATAAACGGCTGACCGTTTGCGTCGAGCGTCTTGAGCGTTTCTTTATCGAAGCCCGCAGATATTATTTTATCCGCCTCTTCAAACTCTTCGGATATCATCTGCCTTATAGCAGCTTCCGATAATGTGGCGTTATAATCCTCGCGTTCGTGGCGGTCAAAAAGCTGAAAAAAGCCGCTGTTCGTCATAGCATTGTGCCTCAATCGTTCGCTTCTTCGGGTTCTTCCGCCGTTGCGGGCTCTGCCGCGGGAGATGTAGTATCATGTGTCGCCGGAGCTTCGGTCGGCTGAGTTTCAACCCCACTTGTCTGCGCGGGCGCGGTATGGCTGCTCTGTGCGCGTGTGCCGGAGGCGGTAGAGCCGCCGAGGGTCGGGACGAGTCCCTGATTATACAGGTCTATCGCCGAGACATGGTCGCTGCCGATATTAATATTCGTCTTGCCGTATAGCGCCAGTTGGAGCTCGCGCGCGGCGACGGGATAGTCGATGACCCAAGTGTCGAGCTGCATCCTTGCCACACGCCCGTAATAAGTATAGAGCCTCGCCGCAACATAATTGCCCTCCGAGGGCATGACCATCTGCGCTATATCGTAGTTCATCCACTTCTGGGCGAACGCCTGAGTTAAAAGCGAGATTATCTCTCCCTTGCCATAGTTCGTGTGCACGTTCGGCAGGACGATATCCATAGCGTTGTTGAGCTGACCCAGGGATGCACCCTGCGCGCTCTTTATAAGCGCGGTTATTATCGTGCGCTGTCTCGCAGTTCTGCCGAGGTCGCCCGCCGCATCGACATGGCGGATACGGGTATAGACAAGCGCCTGCGCACCGTTGAGCTTCACGGCATCGCCGGACTGAATCTTATCTATCTGAGTGGTCGTGCGATTGATATACTCCGCCTCATACGGCTCAATTTTCAGCGTCACGCCGCCGAGCGCATCGATAAGCTTCGGGAAGCTCTTGAAATCGACGCTGATATAGTGATCGATTTCTATCTTGTAGTCGTTTTCGAGCGTTTCGATAAGAACGGGATAGCCGCCCCATCTATATGAATGGTTGAGCTTGCAGCAGCGTTCGGGATTTCTCGCCGCGTCGGGGATATTCATATATGTATAGCTGTCGCGCAGGAAAGAGACGAGGGTTATCTTCTTCGTGCGCTTGTTGAGTGAGAGCAGAATGAGGGCATCCGAGCGGCCGGTGTTGCTCTCGGCATCGTCAACGCCGATAAGCAGGACGTTTATAACATTCTTGCTCGAATATTTTTCGCCGCCGTTCTTCGCCCACGCCGTTATGAGCGCGTCGAGACCGGAAGTGTCCGCCGCATCATACATATTGTCGAACTCATCTTCGGGCGCGAGAGTATAATCCGGGTCGACATTTCCGTCCTTATCTATATTGATAAGCCCGACTTTTGCAAAAACATAAATGCCCATAGTCACAGCTGCCAGCACTAATATTGCAACCACAACAATTATAAATATCTTCAGATTTTTCTTGTTGTTGTCCATGAAGAACTCTTTTGCGCTTCGTTTCTTTTCGCTCATAGGACATTCTCCTTCGTTCGCGCATATACGCGTTTTCTGCTTTTATCTTACCATACAATGGAAGCAATTTCCACCATCTTATATATTTTCGGCAGAATACACATAAAAAGAGCAGCCCATAAGGACTGCTCTCTTAGCTTTATTTCGATTTCTGGGACTCGTTTTTAGAATTGCTCTTGGTATTCTTTGCGGTCTTTGTGCTCTCCGCTCCGTGGACATAGGCATAAGTGTAGTTGTACTTATATTTGCCGCGGTAGTAATATCCGCTGTGCTCATCTTCGACGCAATTGAGAACAAAGCCAACTATCTTCGCATCGGCAAACTCAAGCTGGCTGACGACATTGACAAGCTCCTCTTTCTTTGTCGAGCCGGGGCGGACGACTATAACAGCGCCGTTGGTATACTTCGAGATGACCGCCGCATCGATAACCGCAGAAACGGGCGGAGTGTCAATGAATATATAGTCATATCTCTCTTTGAGCGTCTCCATGAGCTCGGCAAGAGCCTCGCTGCTCAAAAGCTCACTGGGGTTGGGCGGAAGATAGCCCGAGAATATGACATCGAGATTGTAATCGTCTATTCTGACTATGGCATCTTCAAGAGCACAGGCGTTGACAAGCACATTCGTAAGACCGGGCGACGACTTGCGCGCAAGAAGCCTGTTGATATTCGGGCGGCGCAGGTCGCAGTCTATAAGCAGGACTTTTACATTGGTCTCGGCAAAGGTTATCGCGGTGTTGAGCACATTTATGCTCTTGCCGTCGCTCATGCCGCAGCTTGTGAATTCGACGACCTTACAGCCCTTGCCGGGCATCGAGAAAATGATGTTGCTTCGCAGGGTGTTGTATGCTTCGTCGACGATGAAGCTGGTGTTGTCGCCGAGGATATATTTACGCTCGGACGGAGAATGGTGGCTGCTTACTTTATTCTTTCTTCTGATAAGCTTCATTTAGACGCGCCCCCCTTCTTCGAAAAGAAGCCTTTCTTTCTTTCGCCGTTGTCATCGTAGAGAGTGAAATTCGGTATCTTGCCGACGACGGGAGCATCGAAGAGCTTGGCTATATCATCCTCGTCCTCGATATAGGAATTGAAGAGAACGAGCAAAACGATTATTGCAAGAGTGAGTCCCACGCCTATAACGCAGCCGATAAGGGTGAGCTTCTTGTAGGAGGGATATGCTATTTCTTCGGGCACGCGTGCAAGGTCGACGACCTTGACCGAGCTTCCCTCAACAAGATCCATTATGGCGTCCGGGGCAACTTTGGCTATCTCATTGACTATCTTAGCCGCCTCTTCGGGGTCGTTGTTGTTGATGGATATTTTAAGTATGGGTGTATCCTCAACAGCCTCGGCGGTAAACGATGCGCGTATAGCGTCGACATTGTAGTTCTCTCCGAGCTTTTCCTTGACTCTGTTGAGAACATTATCGCTCGTAAGCAGTCCCTGATATGTAGTAACCAGGTTCTGGGACGCGCTGAGGTCGGACGAATATATCTTTTCGTCGTTCTCGCCGGTGTAGTTCTGAATATAAATAGTTGCGGTCGCTTTATACTGCGGGGTTATAAAGAACTTGGCATAAAGGAACACGCCGGAACCGCAGACAATGCCGACAAGCAATATCAGCCAGAGCCTTTTGAGAACTTCAAAGAAAAGGCGTTTAAGGTCAACATCAAATGTTTTAAGTTTTTCCATAAGCAATCCCCTCTCGGTGTCGTGGATATACAACACTATAATTATACATACAGCGACACGGTTTATCAAGTTATTTTTACTTTTTCTTACTTTACACCAAAACGGCGCATCATTTCCTTATAATTTTTGACAGCCTCGCCGTCTGCATCCTTCACTCCGCGCATCCACGCACGAAGCTCACGGAACTGAGTGAATATTATTTTAACCGCCCTGACGGCATAGGCTATCGGCAAAAATATCGGGAATTTGTCAACTATCCTGCTGCGGCGGCGCATCTCGGACGAAGAGATAAACAGCTTTCGCTTGAGCGCTGCGGAGAATGTGTTGCTGCCGTCCTCATTCGCGAGGTACATCACCATATTCGCAGCCTTGCCGTAGCTTCCGGATTCAAAGACATATTCGCCCATCTCGTCGAGCAGCCCGCTCTCCGGCTCATCGCCGAACCAATGGAGTGAGAGCGCCTTGAGATTATTCATAACCTCGTCCAAATTATAGCGTTCAAAGACGGAGTTTATCTTCACCCAATCGAGCTCGTCTTTATATTTTTTCATATAGAGCGCCATATCGGCAAAGAATCTGACGCCGACTCCGCCCTGATGGAAATGACCGAACAGATGACCCATAAGAAAAATATAATTGTCGCTCGGGTCGAAATTATATTCAAATCCGTTTCCGTCGGTGAGCTGCCACGGCGGCGCAAAGTATGTATCAAGCCCGGTCTCGCGCTGATGGTCGAGCACGGATTCGTGAACCTCGACCGAGATGAACGGGTCGCGGTGGAAAACATCGTGGTGTCCCTTATGTCCCTCGAAGCTGTACCCCGCCTGCGTGAGAACTTCTTTTATCTTCTCGTGGCTGTCGAGATCGGCGTAGACATCTATATCCGCCATCTCGCGCATATCCTCGGACGGATAGAGCTGGGCGACATCCGCGCCCTTGAGAAAGATATGCTTTATCCCCGCAGACGAAAACAGGTTTTCGAGCTCGCCGCGCGTCATCTTCTGATTTGCACACTTGAACATGAGCATATTATGGCTGCCCTGGAGTTCCGTGACGATATTCGTCGGGACATTCCTGTTTTTGCGCAGGGCGTACCACAATATATTTGTCATATTATGCTCGCGGGCAAGCTCCAGCAGCTTTTCAAAATCGCCGCTGAAATCATCCGCACGGCCGCCTTCGAGCACGGTGCGCACAAGAAAAATATAATCTTCGTAAAGCTTCTTCACTTATATCCTCCGCTTTCAGCCGTTGAGAACAGCCGAAGTTATCTTCCTGACTATTTTATCATCCTGAACGATGCTGAATTTTCTGGCAAAGAGACAGCCGGAATTCATCAGCTCGTCATAATCCTCTGATTTAAATATGTACGGGTGACCGCGCGTCCAGTCGATATAGCGCAGGCACGCTTCGTGGTCATCGTCGAACTTCTTGCTGTGCAGATTATCTGCAAAGCTTGAATTTATAATCACCGTCTGAACAAAGAATTCATCCGGAATATATGTGTGCTTAAACTGCTTGAACACAAATAATTTTTGCGAAATAAGATATTTTGCAAACTCGCCGGTCACGCTGAACCACTGCGAGCCGCGCTGCATCTTCTTGCCCTTTATTCTGTTTATTCCGAACATACGCCCGAGAACAGTCTCCGCTTTGGTGACAAGGCGGTTAAAGAAATTTCTTCTGCCTGAGGCAAAATGATAATATCTGACGCGCTCAAGTTCCTTTTCGGTCGGCTCGGGTGCGCCGAAATGGACGAATTCCTCGCCCTTATGCGCATCGAAATAACGGTGTATTTCATCCTGATTTTTCAGCGGCAGATCCGCACCGGAAAGAAGATGAACATAGTCATATTCGCGCCCGCTCTCGAACGCAGCTTCGAGCAGCTCATACTCGCATCTGACCATGTCGAATCCGCCCCATCTTATATGGATACGCGGGACGAACTCAACGCGGGAGTTTTGCAGAACGCTTTGGATCCTGCTGATATCGAGCTTTGAATGGGAATCGATGTGTATATAAATGTCGTTACGCTCGTCGTCGATACATTTGAGAAGACTTTCGAGCAGGTCGAACTGATCGTGGGCTATTATCAGATATGCGTGCATGGTGCACCTCCAATCAGCAATTATATACTATTTTATTTTTAACTTTATTTTCTACGCGCCGGGGCGGAATACAGCGGCCACGCGAAGGCGAAAATTATCGCTTTTATCTTTCGCTTTGCCGAAGCACCGCACCCGAGAAACGCCGCAAGGGCGCCGCGTATTTTTTTTATGACCTCGCGCTTGAACCACGGCTCGCGGTCGATGCCGGAATGCAGACTCTCCTCCGCACAGAACATGAGCACGCGCATACGGATATCCGCCGTTTCTTTGCGCCCGAGCGACTTTCCGCACTCGCTGCCGCAGATATATTTGAGAACAGATATGCGGTCGATTATTTTTTTGTCGTTGAGCCGGCTCATGAGGCTGTCCGGTGCGGATTCATAATGATAGAGCCGTTTATCCGTATCCGCCTGCACCGAGACATTCTTGCTCACTTCGTAGTTGAAGAGCCAGTCCTCGGCGATTACTAAACTTTCGTCGAAACGAATCTTCCCTATCGCCTTTTTGGAATAGACGGAGCGCCAGACATTGTTGTGCTTGCCGCAGGCGGAATAGGCAATTATAGAGTTTTTGTCGCTGAGCACTGTTATTTTGCCATCAACCGAAATTTCATCCGGTCGGGAAGAATTGAAATAACCGCAGCCAGAGCGATCGGCGTTGTTTTCGAGCGCGTTTTTCATCAAAGTTTCGTACATATCGGGCTCTACAAAATCATCGGCATCGACAAAGCCGATATATTCGCCCGACGCCATATCGAGTCCGGCGTTTCGCGCGGAAGACGCGCCGTTGTTCTTCTTATGTATCACCCTGACGCGCCAATCGCGCTTTGCCCATGAATCGCACATCGCGGGGCAGGCATCCGGCGAGCCGTCGTCGACCAGGACAAGTTCTATATTCCCATATGTCTGCGAAAGTATACTTTCGACACATCTGTCAAGATGCTTTTCCGCCTTGTAGACGGGAACAATGATGCTCAGAAGTTTATCCACCGAATTCACCTCTTAACGCCCTTGAGTCTGAGCAGAAGTTTTGAAAAAAGATTGAACGGATACGCCGCAAAAAACAGACGGACAGTCGACCTACCCATATCGCCCGGACAAAGGCGGCAGATTGATTTATAAAATCTCAGCGCGGTTTTGAATCTTTCATCCGTCACGCCGATACGGTTGACGAGAAGAGTATTGACCGCCGCATCATAGGCATATCGGCGCACGGCCTCCACCGTTTTATCAAAGCCGCGATCCGAAAAGAACTTCGCCTGAGCGGCAAAGGCTTCGAGAACATCGAGTCTGCGCGGCGTATATTCAGACATGATACTCCCCTGCCGGCTGAGATAAAAATACACAGCATCCTTTCTGACGGAAATGCAGTTGCACCTGTCAAAGAGGCGGTAATACACGAACGCATCCTCGTTGAGTCTGCCCTCGGGAAATGATATGCCGTCAAACAAATTGCGGCGATAAAGTCTGCCGCAGGAGATAACATAGGCAAACAGACCTTTTTTGGCTATGTCCTCGAACACATCGTCTTTTGAAAGAAGCATGTCCGAATCAAAGAGCAGAGCTTTGATTGGCTTTCCGTTTTCGTCTATTCTGGCGACATTCGCGATACAGATATCGCTGTTGTCGTGCCGCACGGCATCGGCGAGCAATTCAATGCAGTTCGCAGATATTGTATCGTCGCTGTCGAGGAAGAAAACATATTCACCCGATGCTTTGACGAGTCCTGCATTGCGCGCAGACGAGAGACCGCCGTTCGGTTTGTGAATGACCTTTATTCTCCCATCTTTTTCAGCCCATGCATCGCACATGGCGGAGCAACCGTCCGGCGAGCCGTCATCGACAAGGATTATCTCAAGGTCAGAATACGTCTGCCCAACAACGCTTTCGACGCACTTATCGAGATATTTTTCAACTTTGTAAACCGGGATTATTACACTTATCATTCTGCTTTCACTTAGCCTTTTTGAATTTTCCGATAACGCCGCCGACAAGCGACTTTACTCTTGCGAGAAGCTCTTTGAAATACGGATTCTTGAAATAGAGAATCAAATAGAGAATATTCGTTGCCGCAAAGCACACGATGCCCTTAACTATAAAGCCGAGTATGCCCGAGAGAGGAATCATATCGGCAAGCAGCTTCACACCAAATCCGGTGCCGCAGCTGATAACCAGCGTTGCAAAGAACGAGACAAAATATCCCCAGACCGACTTTTTGAAATGGTCGCGAAAGAGAATAATCGGCTCATACCAGATATAAGTCAAAAGCTTTGAAACAGCCGACGCAAAAATTATGCCCGCCATTCCGATCCACTTGCCCATGAGTATGGAGAGTCCGATATTGAGAACTGCGGTGGCAGTCATTATATACTTTGTTTTCAGATAGATTCCTGCCGCTTCTCTGTATATCCATATGGGATAGAGCAGGCAGGACAGAAGGAAATTGAGGCCGATAGCGCAGACGGTATATTTATCAACAAGGAAGTCCTTGCCGAGCCACACGATTATGAAATCGTCAACGAGCGCATATGTACACGCACTGACAACTATTCCGAACCACGCGGACATCGTCTGGATAACTTTAAACACCCGATACTGCTTCTCCTTGCCGTCGGACACCATCATATTGCCGAGGCTCGCCGTAAATGAATAGAAGAGGATATTGGCGTAGCTGCTTATCATATTTATCGGCATAAGATAGTTCGAATAATCGCCGACGGCAACGGTGCTGACCATTTTTGATATGAGCAGGTTATCCGTACCGTTTATCATAACCGACGAGAGCTTATACAAGAATATCGAACCCATGTTGTCGAATATTCCGCGCCTGTCCGCTTTTGAAAGCGGCTCGTTGGGCTCTTTGATATAAGGATAAAGCTTATTCGCCTGATGCGAAATTATCAGATTGTTTATGATAGTAAACACAACGCCGACCATGAGATAAGCTATATAATTTCTCGTGGCATATATGATAACTATCTGCATAATTGTGGACACCGTGCTGGTGACAACGGTATATCTGGAAATAATATATCCGTGCTGATGCGCGGTAATAAGCGTCTGCTTATAAGCAAAAAGGTACGAGCAGACCGTATTGAACACCGCGATGCCGTAATACAGATACATATGCTCAATCTCGTGATCGAGATTTACAAAAGAATCAAGGAACGGAACGAATGCAACGCCCGCAACGGACACCGCCCCCGCTATTATTAAATAAACTTTGCTGTAAAATTTATTCAGCGCGGCTATCTTCTTTGTATCGTTCTCCGCTATCGGCTTATAGTAGCTGTATGCCATTGCCGTGCCGAAGCCGAGATCGGCAAGGCAGAGCAATGAGATAACATTTGAAAAAAGACCGTTGAGTCCGAGCATCTCGCGCCCGAAAACATTGATAAACGCAGTTTTCGAGACAAACGCAAGCACTTTTCCCAACGTTGAATTGAGGAAACTTGCCACGGCGGTTCTTGTCGATTTTTCAGTACGTGATGCCAATTTATCTACCTCTTATTTAATGATTTCAATAAGCTCATCATAATACGGCTTCAAAGCGGTATTGTCATATCTGAAGCTTCTGCCTTTGACTTTTTCATAAAATGCGGCTATATCCGCGCAGTTCTCAACATGTTGTATATACTCAACACCCGACAGGCACCAATCATAGATGCCTTTTACCTTATGGCTCATGCTGAAGAAAACGGCGCACGGTGTACCGGTTATCGCAGCGAATATCATTCCGTGAAGCCTGTCCGTTATCACGAGCTCGGCTCTTCTGAATGTTTCAAACTGCTTTTCGAGCTCGGCGAGGCGATTCTCCGGGAGCACATTATGGTCGATGCACATGTCCGCCTCTTTGATGCCGCCAAAGGCTTTGTCTGTCCAATTATAAATTTCCGCGCTGTCGGCATCGTCCATTATTTTTTCGCAGTCATTTCTCAGGCATAGGACTGCGCCGCTGCGCTCTCTCCCCTCGCGGCACTCGTCAAGCGACAACACCATATCCGGAATGAGCTTCACTCTGCTGTGGTCGTCGAGCAAAAGGAGCGCATTGTCATAGGAGAGCTTTTCTCTTGTGCAAACGGTAATATTTTTATGTGAATTATAGACCTTTCGGGCATCTTCGAGCCACTTCCTGCCCTCTTCGTCGTCGGAGAAGAAAATCGTGTTGGGCAGAAGTATTATCCTGCTGTGCGGAAGAAGTTCTATGATTTGCTGCGTCAGGATATCAGAGTACGGCCAGATGGTGCCGATAAACCCTCCGCCGTGAATCAGTATGTCGCTTTTCCCGAACAGAAGCTTTAGGCTCAAGCTATGTCTGAAATACTTGAAAAATTTATCCAAGCTTCTTTCGGTTATTTCAAACAGGAAAAAGTCCTTGAAAAGAGCCTCCTCGGCTGCGGCTATGGCATGGTCGCCAAGATTGCAGTGCTCCGGAGTTATCAAAAGGAATTTAAACTTTTCACGGTATTTAATTTTTTTGAAAGCAGTTGAAAATATAAGCTTCCAAATCAAAAGGAAATAGTTGACTCTGGCGAGTATCTTCCTGATTATTTCAAATATAAATTGCATAAGCGCATCCTTTCCAAAAAGAACACTACCGTCTTATTTTTCTTATGATATCCCTGCCGTGGCATTTTACATTCACCATCAGCTTATAGAGCGGGAACATATAAGTTATAAGGAACACTCTGAATTTGAGCTTTTTGTCGCATATCAGCGAATGGAGTATAGCCGAGCTGTATTTTTTGACCTCGTTTCTCATATCGTCGCGATAAAACTTTTTCTCATACGCGATGCAGGTTCTGAGATAAATTATATTGTATCTTATATATGCCTTCAGGCAATGCTCGAATATCTTCGGGTTATCCGCCGACGAATTCATTATCTCGCCGTGTACTTTCAGGATATCAAAGCTTTTTTCCGAGAATGACGTTCCGGTTATCGAATCGCCGCGCTGCAAATAGTGATACTTGACGGCAGAGGACGAAACCAAGGTGACCTGCTGTTTATATATATAATAATTTGCCAGGCAATCCTCAATAGTTATACCCTCTTTGAAGCGAACCGAATCAAAAAGCCTGCGCTTATAGAGCTTGTTGCACATTATGCCCTCGTTGTAGCCACCGTTGACCAGTTCAATAATAAGCTCGTCGCCGGACAGCACTCTGAGTTCCGAATCGTTTTGAGAATCGACAGTGATATCGGAATTTTCGGCTTCAATAACGAACTCGCATCTCGAAACATCCGCATTGTTTTTCATGCCGATATTAAGAAGATATTCGTACATATCCGGCTCAATCCAGTCATCAGAATCAACGAAGCCGATATAATCCCCTGTGCAGGCATCGAGTCCTGCATTGCGCGCAGACGAGAGACCGCCGTTCGGTTTGTGAATGACCTTTATTCTCCCATCTTTTTCAGCCCATGCATCGCACATGGCGGGGCAGGCATCCGGCGAGCCGTCGTCGACCAAGACAAGTTCTATATTCCCATATGTCTGCGAAAGTATACTTTCGACACATCTATCAAGATGCTTTTCCGCCTTGTAGACGGGAACAATGATGCTCAGAAGCGGTTGTCTGTCCACTCGCTCACCTCCGACGGTTACTTGATTATTTTTCTGACTGCACGTTTCAGCAGGCTTTTTGCCTTTTGGGCTGTGCTTTTATGAAACGCATATTTCCCCGCAAGCTTTGAAAAGTCCGTGTTTTCGGTTGAGAGTATTTCATCCATGCACCTCTGCCTTGTCGGCGGCACGGATGCGCTGGTTACGGCATTTGGATTATTTGAGATTGCTTTGCTGTAATCCGCATCACATAAATCGAGATCCGCTTTCAAACTTTCTATATATTCAAAACCCTTATCGGTATGTACGAAGATCAAAGAAAGTCCTTTATCGTCAAAGCTCCATGTTGTCTCGTTATCCATGCCCCATGCGTCGGCTATTGTTATGTCGGCGAACCGGTTATTGCCCTTTGCGGGACAGTTGTAGCAGGACGGACGCAGGATATTATCCGAAAGGAACAGCTTCATATACGGGTCGTTCGAGAACCCACAGAGGTATGTGCCTGACTGATAATCTATTTTCAAGGAAAAACGATTCCATCCAACACTTTTATCCCTGAATGATACAGAAGAAACGCGGGATCCTTTTGCTACGTCCTTCAAATATTTAAGCCATACTTTTTCCGAGGGCACGCCGTGACAAATAAAATCGACAAGCAGCAGATTTTCGTACTCTTTTCCGAGAAACAGCCGCATGGCATTGACCTGGCACGGCGTTCCCGAAAAAAGCACCTTCCTGCCGCCCTTCAGCTCGCGGCGGACGGCGGAATATATGTCTCCCGTGTTGCTTTGAACGTATTTACTGGTTTTGAGCTTTTCGAGATCTTCCGAATTGTCCGCAAGAATATGATGCACGCTGAAGTCGCCGTCAAAAGCCGCGCCGCAGACCGTGCCGCCCGCTTTTGTCACCTTATCGGCGAGAGCGGAAAACACTCCGCCGGACGAGCTCGAGCCGACAACGGCTTCGTCACGGTTCACCGCAAGAAAAGTCTGCGGTATTTTCTCTGAAAATTCCGGAACATTCAGCGCCGGACACACCCTGTCGCAAGCGCCGCATCCGACGCATTTTGCGCTGTCCGTTTTCGGATAAGCAAAGCCCTCCGGGTCTCCGAGCATGGAAATACAGCCTGCGCTGCAGATATCGGCGCACGCACCGCAGCCGACGCACTGATTTTTTCTTATATTTATCATTGCGCACCTCACATGAATTTTCCGAGGAGTTTTATTTTGCCTTTTGTCAGCGAGTCTACAATACTTACCGTCGACTTGAATTCGCCGCTTCTAAAGAAAATCGCAAAGAAGATAATATTCGACACGACCGTGCATATCACAAGACGAAGCGCGAGAGTCAGAATAAGCGAATTGAAGCTGACGAAACAGCATATCCCGATACATATTCCGCACGAGACTGCGGTCACTGCGCCGTACGCCAAAAGCTTTATCAGCAGCTCCTTGTACCCGCTGCGAAAAACGGTGGAAAACAGATTGTGGAGAAGCCACGGCATTCCGATAGCTAATGTGCTGAGCACAGTTGAAAGCAAGATACCGTAAAGCCCCCAAAACTGAACCATTATGATGTTCATAATCAGATTGGCTCCAGCGGTTATCAACGGTCTGAACCTGTCCTCATGCCATATACCGGCAGCATCTTTATAAAGACAAAGCAGAGAGTTCACCTGTTTTACAAAGAAATAAACGCAGAACAGTATGACCATGCCGAAGGATAAAAGATTTTCTTTCTTTACCCAAAGCTCGATAAACGGCTGATACATACACGCAAGACAGCACACGCAGAAGCACGACATCCATGAGATTATAAAGGCGAACTTCTTCAAATCGTTGAAGTTCTTTTCGCTGCTCTCGGTTACAAGGCTGTTGCCTATTCCCGCAAGGGCGGAGCTTGTTACAAGAGACACAAAGCCGAACACCGAGGAGAGAATGAAGAAATAATTCTGATACTGTGCAAGGGCGGTCAAGCCGAGAAACGCCGAGATAACAATGGTATCCGCCGAATCGACAACTATCGCGCCTATCTTCGATGTAAACAAATCGCGCACGCGGCGGTTGATTATCTGAACCTGTTCTTTCGGGAGCTTTCCCTTTGCCTTATACTGCGGATACAGACGGTCCGCAACTATAGCGGTCACTAAATTGGAGACGACGCCGAGCAAAAGAGCTACAATAATATATGCGTAGTAATTTTTAAACGCCACAAGCACTACGGCCTGAAGTCCGTATTTGACGGTATTGATAACAAGTCCGATTTTGTCACCGATATCGTTGCGCTGATGGGCGTAGAGAATACAGTTTTTATACGCAAACAGCCAATATGACAAAACGGTTGTCAAAAGGTTTATCGCATAAAGAATATATATATTTATATCCGCCGGAACATCTTTTTTGATAAAAAACGGCAGTGCGGGAGTTATCGCCGTGCCGGCGACGAGGATAACCAAGCCGATAACGCGGTAATATATCTTGTAAAGCTGCATGAGCGCGCAGACGGTCGCGGTGTCGTCCTCGGCTATCGGCTTATACATACTGAACGTCATCGCCGCGCCGACTCCGAGCTCGGCGAGATTCAACACGGACAGTATGGACGTAAACAGGCTGTTAAGTCCCGTATACGCCATGCCGAGCGTATATATGAGCAGCGTGCGCATAACAAACGGTATCGCAAGATTATATATTTTCGATACGGTACCGAATATCATATTGCGCGCTGTGTTTTTTGATCTGTCAAGCTTCATTCTATGTTCAATGCACCTTTCAGATATTTATATGCAAACGCCTTTTCTTCCTCGATTATATCTTTAACGCCCGTATAGTCCTTATAGAACACATGCTCTGAGCTTTCGGTTATATCACCGATACACCAATCGGAGATATTGAGTTTACCGAAAAGAGTGTTCATGCGGCTGCTCATATCCGCAACATTTCCGCCTCTTTTGAAGCAGCGGAACGGGACTTCGTTTATTATCGAGAACACACAGCCGTGGAACGAGTCCGTCATCATAAGCCCGCAATGCTCTATAAGCCACGCAAACTCGCCCGGATCGGCTGCAAACCATTTTTTGTTTTCTATCTCCGATTTATCAAGAAACTCATCATATAGGTCAATAACCTTCAGCTCATTTGCCCGGGCAATGCCTTCTATATAATCGCGCACCTCTTCGGAGCATCCGCCGAGAAAATAAGTGAGCAGGTATCTGTCATTCTCCCCGACAAAAGAGGGCTTTTTCTCAATTTCTCTCCACTCGCCGCGGCTGAGAAGAAGAGTGGGGTCAACGGTAACGGGGACATCGCGGCCGGTCAGCTCTTTTATTATTTCGCGCCCGCGCTCCTCGCGCACCGATATCGCTTTCATCCCGTTTATGCCGTCAATGAAGCACTGTCTGTAATCCTCGAGAATATCATCGGTTCCGATACTCGCCGAAAACGCTATTCTCTTTTCCGGCTCAACAAATTCTGCAAAGAAAAGCACTGTATTGTCTCTTGCAACCGGAAAAGTAAAATTCCATATCTGATCCGACCCGCAGACAACATTATCCAGCTTGTCGCGCAAATCGTCAAGATGCGACTCTCTTATGCAAATAAGCTTGAAATATTTCTTATTAAAACGGTAAAATGCTGCGTCGCGCTTCTTGTGTATAAAAACAAATTTGCGGCGCCCCAAGAGAATCTTTACAAAATTCTTCAGCTTTCTTATAAACGGCGTTTTATAAACAATCGTTCCCGCCTCGACACCGAGTTTTTCCAGGAAAGACTGAACCGCATAATTCTGCAGTCTGTTTCCGTAATTCGAATCCTCTGTTATGGTTGTTATTCCGGTCATATTATTCTCTCCGTCAAATCAGCTGCGCTGTCTGAATTTTCTGTTAAACTTCTCAAACAGCTTCGGGCTTAACGAAAGCATCAACACCGATATTTTAAACTTCAGCCCCAGCCGTTTATTCTTTAATATATCGCGCCTGTAAGCGAGTATTTCTTTTACAATCACATCGAAATACTTATCATAAAATTCTTTTTCGCCGAGTATTATTCTCGAAAGCGTTGCGAAAAGTATACGGGTATGTCTGTAAACACAGGCCTCATATAACGAACTGTCCTTTTCGTTTTCCGCCATAGCGCCGGTTATTTTATAAAGCCCGGCGCGGGAATCGGTCATATAGTGAGAGGTCGCCGAATCGCTCTCGCGGCACATATAGTGATAGAGACAAACGTTGCGGCTTATCAGCTTCCCGGCGCGCTTCATAAGAAAATAATTTATATAAAGATCCTCGCCGTACTTCTTCGAGCCGTCAAAGCGTATGCCGGAAAACAGGTGCGCCGAATACAGCTTTCCCCAAACCTCCGGGCGGACACGGTCGGTTATGAGTGCGCGTGCCGCATCGTCCGCGCAAAACTCTTCTTCCGATATGTCGCAATTTTCCGTGCGGCCGTCTAAACAGTCATACGAAAACGAGCACTGTATAACATCGGCATCCCCTATATTCTCAAGCATATATCCGACTGCATTCGGCTCTATAAAATCATCCGAATCCACAAAGCAGATATAATCCCCCGCCGCTGCATCGAGAGCTGAATTGCGCGCGGACGAAACGCCGCCGTTCTCCTTATGTATGACCTTTATGCGGCTGTCCTTTTGTGCCCAGCTGTCGCACATTGAGGGGCAATTATCCGGAGAGCCGTCGTCAACAAGAATTATTTCGAGATTTTTATAGGTCTGTTCTACTATGCTTTCTACGCACTTATCGAGATAGTCTTCGACCTTGTAGACGGGTACTATCACACTGACAAGAGGCTCGTTCATAAAATCACCCTTTACGCTCCGCGAACTTTTCTGATTGTCTTATTATACAGTTTGGGGCTGCACCACAAAAGCATGAGCTTAAATTTATACTTAAACGGATACCGCTTTTCAAAAAGTATCTGCTTTTTAAATCCGAGAAGCCCGTCCCTCAGTTCGTCATATCGGTCAAGGCATTTTCGGTTTGTTATAACACCGCTCAGAACGGTAAATGCTGCGGTAGCGTAGCCCATGACTGCGCTGTCATAAATCTCCGGATCGTCCTCATATTTTTCAAGGAAGATGTTCATGGCACGGACTATTGAAAATGCACCGTAGCCGAACTCAGAAACCGTTATCGCTCCTACCCTGCGAATATAATGATATTTCGGCTCATCCATACACACGCAAGTGCTGATATTGGCGCTGACACGGTCATTAAACAGAATGTCCTCCGACGCGCCGTCATTTTTATCGAAACGAACCTCCTTGACCGCATCGGCTCTGTATATTTTGTTCCACACAACACCTCGGACATGACCTCCTTGAACAAGGCTGTTCACGAATGTATGTCTGTCTATAACGGTTCTTTCAGAGTATTCGCAGTCCACGCTTACACCGTTTTCAAGGCTCTCCTCGTCAACAAATATACCGCACCTTGATATATCTGCCTGCGTTGAAGCCGCATTTTCGACAAGAAGCTGATACATATCCGGCTCTATGCAGTCATCGGAATCGACAAAGCCCAAATAATCTCCCGCAGCTATATCCATTCCGGCATTACGAGCGGAACAGAGGCCTCCGTTTTCTTTATGTATGACCCTTATGCGACTGTCCTTCTCAGCCCACTCGTCACACATGGCCGGACAATTGTCCGGTGAGCCGTCGTCAACTAAGATTATTTCAAGATTTTTATATGTCTGTCCCACAATACTCTCAACACATCTGTCCAAAAGACCTTCCGTCTTGTAAACCGGAACTATAACGCTGATTTTCGGTTGACTGTTCATTGCTTCACCCCTAAATAAATCCTCAGAAATTCTACATATTTTTCCGTCATAAACACGGAGCCGCGCCCGAGCGCCGACGCGAGCAGCCTTGTGTGCGTCGGGAGCCTTTCGGTATCGACCCTTGCCGCCGCAGAGCGAATATCTTCATCCGCGCGGATATTTTCGATAACCGCTCTGCGCTCTTTTTTTGAATGGGCGTTTGCCTTTTTCGCCTCATTGCGAAGCAGGAAGTTGACCATATACAAAAGATAATAATCAAGCTGAGATGATATATCGAAATCCGACTCCGCGTTCTTCTCCTTGAGACGCTTATACGGCAGAAGGATTATGTCTTTAAGCCTTTCATCATAGGCGTTTGACATCGACTGCTCGGTTATCCTGTAATGATAAGTCGGCGTTTTTAAGCATGATATGCTCTGCGAATCAAGCATGCACGGATATATGAACGCTGCGTCCTCGCCCATTCGGATGCGCTCATCGACGGGCAAAAGATTTTTTTCGATCAGCTCTCTTCTGACGAGCTTGCTCCAGCAGTTCGGATTGACACCGAAGCTGTAGAACCGTCCATCAAAAAGCATTCTCGGAAATATCTCTTTTTCAAGGCGTTCGCGACCGTAGAAACCTTTCTCAAAGCACTGGCTGCTCGGTTCGGCGCGATCTCCGTAATCGCAGAGGAAGTCGCTGAGTACCATATCGGGCGAATGCTCGCATACTGCTTTGTACATATTCAGGAATGTGTCCGGCTCGACCCAGTCGTCGCCGTCGACAAAGCCGATATAATCGCCTTTTGAAGCCGCAAATCCTGCTTTTCGCGCGCTGAGCAGACCGCCGTTTTCCTTATGCACGACCTTCATGCGCGCATCTTTCGCCGCATATTCGTCGCATATAGCCGGGCATCCGTCCGGCGAACCGTCATCGACTATGATTATTTCAATATCGTCGAGCGTCTGCGCCGCAAGGCTGTCAAGGCACCGGCGAAGATATTTTTCAACTTTATAAACCGGCACTATAACGCTTATCATAAAATTTTATCTCCTTAAAAGCGAACCTAACACTTTTCTTATCACCACTGCGGCGGCGCGTCCGACAAAATTGAGAATATTTTTGTTTTTCGCAAAGACATCCACAACCTCATATTCGCCGTTTGAGTTATATGTATGTATCCGCTCGGGAGCGTCAACATTAAGAATTGTCAGATCATCAACAGATATCTTTCTGACATTTGTCTCTTTATAGTACGTTCTGAAATCGGTATCTACCTCAAGAATATTGAGCTTATTGCCATAACTATCCGTGCAATCCTGAGACGGTCTGTAAAGCTTGCCGTCAAGATTGAAAAACTTTCCGGCGGGTCTTGCGCATGAAACATCGTCAACGACAGGGCTCATAGCGGGTTCCTCAAGCTGCCCGTTATCCGAAAGTTCAAACATCCGAAGTATCTCATCCGTCGGGTCTTCTGTGCTGCAGGCAAACGCATATACTTTGTCCGAATCCGAAACAAATGTAGTGTCCGTAAGACCTATTCCGGAAGCAAGAACATACGCCTTTTCCCACTTATCGGGAAAGCTTACAGCTTTATAAGCACAGAGCACCTTGCCGAACGACGACTCGGGAATCAGATAAACATCGCCGTTATGTTCAATCGGCTGCGGATAGGACATATGATACTTCTCTTTGAGCACCGCCTTCCATTTCGACTGACTGCCGTCGGGCAGCAGCTCGCAGTATCCGATGCAGCCCTTTCTGCGAAGATAATCATAGAGTTCGGCGAATATATAGGTTTTTCCCATACGGCTTATAACAAACGGATCCGCGACCCAATATCTCCACGAATTTTTCAGCGCGACAAACGGCGTCTGAGTGTCATCGATAATTGAGCCTGTATTCTTCTTTCTGTAAGCTATTTTGTAATAAGTCGTATTCATATTCTCACCATCTTTAGCTGAATTTTAACCAGATAAGACTTGTTCCGTTGCATGCGTACCACATATGCGCAGCCGTATACGCAACCATGCAGAAATTGACAATTATCTCGTTTGACGACAGCGTCATACCGGATTTTATTATGCTTTTGCTCTTCTTTTCGGTGACAAGCTGCGCTTTTGAATCCGAGTTTGCCTGCATTCCGACCATAAACACAACGGATATAACGGTAGGCACGACCCAGCGGGCAAAACGGATAAATGTGAGTCCGTATGTTATCGAGCCCAGCATAAACATCATAAGAAGCTGAACAAAGCTTTTATAATCCGAAAAGCTGTTATACTTCTCAAGCTTGTTCATAACATAAGAGCAGAAGAGGAAGAGCAAAAAGCTTATGACATAGACAGAAATATTGACAATATACTGAGTGTTTGAATAAGTTCCGGCTGTTGATACGGCACGCTCGGCCTTTTGGGATAGCAGCTGGAAATACTCAATTCCGGTAATCTCGCCGAGATGCGGCATTATTGCACCGCCGACTATCATCACAAAGAAAATGAGAACCGATGTAAGTTTACTTCCCTTTCGCCCGGAAACCAACAGCGCGAGGCGCACCATCATCATGAGTATTCCGCTCGAGTGCATCAGGCACATCGCCACATATCCGACCCAGCATGCCGGTCTCCATTTCTTTTCGACAAGCTCGACATAGGCAAAGAAACAGAACAGTGTGAACGTCAGACCGTTTCTGATTCCGCTGCATATATCATAGAACCAATATGTGGACAAAAGAAAGACTGACGCCAGGAACAGATACCACTTGTTCACCTCATATCTCTTTGCGGCCCGCCACAGCACCCAAAATATACTGCCGTAAGCCAAAAAGATCGTAACTGCGGGAAGCATGCCGTTATCGGGGAAGCGGCTTATGAGATAGAAATAAAGTCCGCAGACAGGCAGGGAATCCCAATCCTCGCTGCCGTTTTCTATCATTCGTCTGAGCAGGCTGAAGCCGCCCTTTCGCAGACTTGCAACCCGCGAGAAATAGTTGCTCAAATCATCCGTCTCTTCAGGAACAACAAAAAATGCCATAACCGACAGGGCAAGCACCAGAGCAAGAAACAGCCATTTTATATATTTTCGCGGAACGAACGGATAGATAACGCAAAATGCGGCAACTATCGCCAAATAAACCAACATTTAACTATCCCTCCCCGTTCATGATTCATAAAGTGCGTTCAGCTTGCGGGCAATGCTCTGCGCCGAATAGCGCGCTTTAAGTTCGGTAAGATCGCTTTTTGTTCTGTCAAAAGCGGAAAACTCCGCTATTTTTTCAATCCACTGCTCTGCAGGAGCGTCCAGAGAAAGGCGCGCAAAAGAATCCGTTACTTTTATTTCCTCCGGCACGCCTGTCGAAACAATGCACGGCAACCCGGCAGCCTGGGCTTCGATAGGCGCTATAGGAAGAGCCTCGAACCGCGACGGAAACATAAAAATATCCATTGCACACAGCAGCTCCGGTATATCGTCTCTGCTGCCCGTAAATATTACCTTATCAGCCACATTTAGCTCTTTTGCCAAAGCTTTCGTTTTGCCGCCGTCCGCCTCCTCGCCGACAAGCATGAGGCGCGCATTCGGACATACTTTGAGAAGCCCGGCGAGCAGCTCAACAAGAAATGTCTGATTTTTTATCCAATATATTGAGCCTGTGTGACCTATCAAAAGCTCGTCCGTAAGTCCGAATTCTTTGCGTTTCAAAAGTCTGCTTTCGCCGCTGAATGAATATTCATCGATGTTCACATAATTCGGCAGTACTATGCCGCGCTCGCCAAACAGCCGTTTTCCGCACATATACTCTCCGGCTTTTTTACTGCATCCGACAATATCGGTCGCATATTTTCCGATAACGGCGCGCATGATTGCATGATATATGTCTCCGGTAATTTTTTTAAGCTTCCCCATAACACGGTTTCCCTCGGTCGCATGGCTGTGCGCTATACGCTTTCCGACTCCCGCCTTATATGCTGCGCGCATTATTATACCGTTATAAAAAAGCAGATGTGCATGAACAATATCATACTTTTCTTTTTTGAATAACTTTTTAAAGAAAAAATAATCCTTGAGATAACTGTTGAAGCTTTCGGGCTTTACAATTATTTTCGCTCTGCGCTTTTCAAGTATCTTCACCATGGATTCATCATAGTGCAAAAGATTCCTGAGCAGGAAAGTTGCCTCATACTCCTCGCTGTCAAGCAACTCAAAAAATCTGAGCGCTGCTATTTCTATTCCCCCGCGACGAAGGTTATCAAGAACAATAACTACTTTCTTCTTACCTTTTTTTTCACCCATTCGACATTAATACCCTCTTCAGCTTTTTAATGTTCTTTGTGCCAATGATGTTTCTCAGTCGTCCGGTCAAATACCGTTTTACTCTCCATAAAAACGGCCCGCCGAAATTGCAGTTGTCGCCCCATGTGCCTGCTGAGTGATGAATCGTATAGCTTTTTCTCGACGGCTTATTAAATACTCGGCTGATGTTATTGGGGCAAAAATAGATCGCAGGATAGAGCGTGAAGCCCTCAATAGTCTGTTTCTTTCCGTTCTGCTTGAGTCCGTGCTTCAGGCACGACTCGGTTATCACAACGGTATTCGCCGTCATGTCTATCGAGCCGTCTTCAAGAATAAGCTTTCTGTTATCATAATCGTGAAGCAGCTCGCCCATGAAGCGCTGACCTTTGACGGAAGCCATTATCGCGGTCGGAACCGTGTCTCTCGACTCGAAGCCCGAAAAAGCTTCGTTATCAAGGAACTCGTCTATAGGCTTGAGCACCTCAACATCGGAATCGAGATAAACGCCGCCGTAGTTATAGAGTGCATAGAGACGGACATAATCGGTAATGAAAGCCCACTTTTTGTTTTCATATGCCTCTTTGACATACTGATTGCAGTTGATATCAAAGTTTTCTTCGCTCCATTTGACTATCTCATATTCGGGAAGATATTTCTTCCACGATGCTATGCATTTTTTTATAAGCTCCGGATATTCGGCTCCGCCGAACCAGCAGAAATGTATTACCTTTGGTATTTTCGGCATTGTTTTCTCACCTTTCGTAAAATTCAACAAGTGTCTTTGCGCATTTATTTATGTCCCAACCGCAGTCTCTGACTTTTTCAAACGCGGAGGCGCGCAGATCGTCGGGCATTATCTTAATTTCTTTCGCCCAGACCTTCGGGTCGGCGTAGATCGACAGGCGCTTTATATGATCTGTAATACAGACTTCATCAGTCACGGTGTCGGACATGAGCACCGGGAGCCCTGCCGCCTGCGCTTCGACGACCGAGACGGGCAAGCCCTCTCTGAACGACGGGAATATAAAAGCATCCATTGCGCTGAGCAACTGGGAAATATCAGATCGTCTGCCGAGAAAATGCGCACTCTCGGATATTCCGAGACCCTCGGCGAGCTCTTTGAGTTCATCCGTCTCCTCTGCGCCCGCCATAAGAAGTACTGCATCCGGGTGTTCTTCCTTTATCTCGGCAAACACGCGCATAAGATACGGATGATTTTTGAGCGGCGGGCTCGTCACGCCGACATGGCCGACAACGAGCGTGCTGTCGCCTATTCCGAATTCATCGCGCGCTGCGCTGCGCTTCTCCGATGAAAAGGCGTAGGAAGCACAGTCGATGGCATTCGGCAAAACTGTAAATCGACTGTCCTTGCCGTACCAATAGCGTCCTGCCTCGCGCCCGCAGGCGAAAAGCTTGTCCGCGAGAAAGCGTGTCGGGACATTGAGCAGCTGATTTCTTCGCAGGTTATCGGGATTCAATGAAAACAGTGTTGAGTGGCAATGCGCCGCCACTTTTTTTATCCCGTGCTTCTTCGCTTTTGGAGCGATAAGGCAAGTCATATACGGTGCATGGATATGTACCGCCGCATATTCACCCTTATGCTCTTCGAAAAAGCCGTCAAGCTCGGACGAGACAAAGCTTTTTATTCCGGGTGTATTTATTCTGAACACGCGCCCGCCGAGTGCCTCTATTTCAGCGCGCCTATCGCGCTCGCACTCCTTGAAATACATTATGTCAAATTTTATATCTTCCGGCATCACGCGAAAATAGTTGAGTACAACGCTCATCACACCGTTTGCGACGCCTATATCCGGCACAAAATGCAGTATTCTCATATTGCAGCCCCTATTCTCAGATGAGTCCGAGATTGCTGTAGATAGTCAGCATCTCGCGGTTGACATTCTCGGTCGAAAAATCCCTGACCATATCGAGACCGTTTTCGCCGAATGTGCGAAGCTTCTCGCGGTCGTTCATAAGCTCGAGTATTTTTTCCGCCATCATCCCGCTGTCGCCGACGGGAACGAGATATCCGTTGACCCCATCTTCGACTGCGTCATTGTTGCCGCGCACATCGGTAGCGACTATCGGATTGCCCATGGCCATAGCCTCGATAAGATTTATCGGCAGACCCTCCTGGAAGCTCGACGCGACCGACAGATCGCTCAGGCCCACGAGGTTATTTATATCGCGGCGATAGCCGAGAAAATCGACATTTTCGGCGATACCGCGCTCGGCGACCATCTGCTTATACTCTTCGAGCCTTATCGGCTGACCGGGCAGGAGCAGCTTCACGTTTTTGTTCTTCTGCACTATTTTTTGAAGCGCATCGAAGAGCATCGGCTGGTTCTTTCTGACCGAGAGATCGGCGGGATAAATCATAATAAAAGTATCGTTATCGTAGCCGTATTCAGCTCTGAGTCTCGCTTTTTCTTCGTCGTCGACCGCCTTAAATCGGTCAAGCTCAACGCCGACGCCGTGAACCTGATATATCTTTCCGGCTCTGAACTTTTTCTCATGCGCGAGGGCATAATCCTCGCTGTTTATGGTTATAAGGCAGTCGGTATATTTTGAAAGATACTTTTCAACAGGATAAAATAACAGCCAATTCTTGAGCGGCGCGCCTTTGAAGAAATGAAAACCGTGCGCCGTATAAATTACTTTTGTTCCCTTTTTGCGAGCACCCTTTGCCGCCAGGCGGGCAATGACCGCGCCCATCGGAGTGTGGCAATGTATGGTGTCATAGTTGTTGCTGTCGATAACTTTTTTGAGCGTTTTATATGCCTTTATGTTATCGGGTCTCAGAGGCTGACGCTCGAACGGGACTTCAAATGTTTTGTCGATTGCCGACAGATCGAGTCCCGGCTTGTCCGCAGAATTGTCCTTGAACGCGGCATCGACTTGGGCTCCGTGGGCTTTGAGCTCGCGGATGAACGGCATATGAAACTGCCCGATATGGCTGCGCACCGTGGCGACGAATAAAACTTTCATCGGTTATTCTCCAATCGTTTTACTGCTGCATATTGCTGACTATTTCTTCAACGCGCTGTTTGAGAGCCGCGGAATTTTCCGAAAGCTCCTGTTCGCTCATGGCGGCGCACTTTTTTTCGTAATCGCGTATTGCGCTCACACCCTCGTCGAAGATGCGGCGTATCTCGTCGATATCGCCGACCTTTGATACATCGCAGAATGCGCGGGAAAGTATCGCGCAGTTCGAGCCGAGCCTGTAATGCTCGGGGATTATCATCTCTGCCGGCAGAAGCCCGCTTCCGAGCGAGGCTATTCCGCCGAAGCCGTAGTTCTTGATCCCGTCGGCTTTGAAGCGTTCAACGAGTCTGTCCACAGTGCCGTCCGCCAGTTCCTCAAAGAGGAACTTTTTGCCGTAGGAATGGGAGAGGTCGTTGAGACCGATATGTATTTCATCAATGCCGCCGACGGAGATTATATCGTCTATCTGCTCTGCGGCTCCCCTGGTTTCAAGCAAAAGCGAAGTGGTCGCTCTGCCGTCGACCGCTTTTATAAAAGTCTCGACCTCGCGGACGGTTTTGAAATACGGCAGCATGACAACATCGGGCTCGCAGGCGAGAACGCCTTCGAGCTCGTCCGAAAAGCCGTCAAAAATCGGGTCGGTGCGCACGAATATCTGCGCGTTTTTGACCGCCGATTTCACTTTCGGGATATCCGAAATGCTGTGCTTCGACTTCACGGAATCCCAGTTTTTCTGGCGCTTCTCTTTGCCGTACTGTTCGAGATCGATGAATATTCTGTCAACTCCCGCTCCGTCCGCTATCGAAGCGACCTCGGGACTGTTTGTTATGTACATCAGCTTAAGCATCTTTGTTCTCCTTCGTCTGAGAAGTTTTGCCGACATTGTCGTTATCCTTCATTGTCAAGACATTCCAGACGGTTTGGAACAGAATTTTGCAATCGAGTCCGAGAGAGAGATTGTCGACATATTCAACATCGTACTTTATTCTGTCGTTCCAGTCTATCGCTTTTCTGCCGTGAACCTGCGCAAGACCCGTTATTCCCGGGCGCACTTCAAAGCGTCTGCGCTGAAAATCGGTATATTCTTCGAGCTTCCACGGGTGATATGTGAGCGTCGGGCGCGGACCGATAAAGCTCATATCGCCCTTGAGAATATTTATGAACTGCGGCAGCTCATCAAGGCTGGTCGCTCTTATTATTTTTCCGACGCGAGTCACGCGGCTGTCGCCCTTATACGAATACTGACCCGTTCCCATATGCTCCGCACCGACGCACATCGAGCGGAACTTGTACATTTCAAAAACTTTTCCGTCTTTTCCGAGGCGCTCCTGCTTGAAAATCACGGGACCTTTTGAATCAAGCTTCACCGCCGCAGCGACGGCGAGAAGGATCGGCGAGGACACAGCCGTGCCTATGAGAGAAAATGTTACATCGAGAGCTCTTTTGACACCTTTATACAAAAATTATCCCTCCAGAAAGAATCCTGCGCCGTGCAGCACGAGGGCGCATTTACCTATCTTTAATTATACCAATATATATGAAAATTTTCAACAGTCTTTTGTGTTGAAAACAGATTTATATCAGTCATATAAAAAATAACGAAAAGTAAGCGCTTTTTTGAATATTCAAGCAACTTTTGCGCATAAAAAATCAGCAATACGGCAAAAAGTCGTACTGCTGATAACATTTTTATTCCACGGGCACGGCAACGCGCTCGCTTTCGAGCACCATCTCCTCCTCTTTCTTGAGGAAAGTGACGGCGGGAGTATCCTTGCCAGGCTCTTTATATGTTTTGACTATTTTCTTGACGACTCTACGCACATCGGCATTGTCATCATACATTATCTCGCTGAGCTCCTCGAGACCCGCAAAAAAATCATCCTCATTTATATCAATGGGCTTTCCGATATGTATGAGATTATTCGCGGTCGCCTCAAGTCCCTCTTCGTCCATGAGCAGCTCTTCATAGAGCTTTTCACCCGGACGCAGACCGATGAATTTTATATCAATGTCCTTATATGGCGTATAGCCCGAAAGTCTGATAATATTCTCCGCGAGATCGACTATCTTCACAGGCTCGCCCATATCGAGCACAAATACCTCGCCGCCCTTTGCGGAAGCGCCCGCCTGAAGAACAAGGGACACAGCCTCGGGGATGGTCATGAAATAACGGATGATATCCTTGTGAGTGACGGTTACAGGACCGCCGTTTGCTATCTGATCCTTGAAAAGCGGGATAACCGAGCCGTTCGAGCCGAGGACATTGCCGAATCTGACGGCGACAAACTCGGTATCCGAATGCTTGTTGTAGGTCTGGACTATCATCTCGCAGATACGCTTTGTCGCGCCCATGATATTCGTGGGGTTGACAGCCTTATCTGTTGAGATAAGCACAAAGCGCTCAACGCCGAACTTGTCCGCCGCGCGAACGGTTTTGAGAGTGCCAAAAACATTGTTCTTGACAGCTTCGTTGGGGTTGTCCTCCATAAGGGGCACATGCTTATGCGCCGCGGCATGGTAGACGATATTCGGATGATATCTTGCAAACACGGATTCAAGGCGCTTGCTGTCTCTGACGGAGCCTATGAGCACCTTGACATCGACTTCCGGATGAGTGCGCAGAAGCTCGTTCTGAATGTTATAAGCGTTGTTCTCGTAAATATCAAAGATAATAAGCTTGTGCGGCGAATGCTCCGCTATCTGACGGCAGAGCTCGCTGCCTATCGATCCGCCGCCGCCCGTGACGAGAACCGTCTTTCCACTGACATAGTCCATGACAGAATCGAGCTTTATCTTTATCGGCGGGCGGCCGAGAAGATCTTCTATATTGATGGAACGGATATTTGAAAGTCCCATCTTCTTATCTATCATCTGCCCGATGCTCGGGAGCGTCTTGACAACGCAGCCCGTCTTTGAGCAGCGGCGAAGAATCTCACCCTTACGCTCCGGGGTCGCAGACGGAATGGCGAAGATTATGGTCTTGATATTATATTTTTCGGCAACTTCCTCTATCTTATCGCATTTGCCTATGACTTTAACACCGTATACAGTGCTGCGCTTTTTATCCGGCGAATCATCAAGAATACAAACCGGATAATATTCCATAGCGGGACTTGTTTTTATCTCGTGGATCAATATATTTGCAGCGTCGCCGGCACCGATTATCATAGTGTTGTTGCGGTTCGACTTGGGCGTAATGCCCTTCCACGGCTTGCGTCTGAGCGTTCTGAGCACCATTCTGACAGCCACCACGCCGGCGCCCGAAAGCAGTACCGCCATAATATATATGCTCGGCGCAAAATCCGGAAATTTCAGCGCAGTGCGGATAAGAGCGAAAGCTATCGACGAGCTCATGGCACACACCGCAACTATGCACGCGTCGCGCATGGAGGCATACTCCCAGAGCACCTGATAGGTCCTCGACAACGTGAACACGCAGGCATATATAACGGCAAGCACGACCACACTCAGCCAAAAGCTGCCGCGGGTGATTTCTTTCGCAAGTGCTTCAACCCGAAATTCGTTTCGCATCCATATGGAAAACATGACCGAAAGTATCAGCACAGCCATATCAAGAAAATACAAAAGCGTCACTATCAAATCGCGCTTTTTCAAAGTTGCCCCTCCGTTTCCCATCTTCTTATTATTGGTTTAATTATATGTTGATATATTCGAACTGTCAATACAGAACTTGAAATATAATTCGTGCATAAATTTGGTATTTTTGTATACTTACACAGTCAATTTGCCGGGCAATAAATTTCACGCAAAAACAAAAAGCACGAACCGAAAAATCGTTCGATTCGCGCCTTGTTTTTTTGTAATATCAGAAGTTTGAGCCGTTCCAGCCCCAGTGCTCAGCCTCTTCGTATTTGACATAGATATTGGCGGGAGCTATCCACATCTCCGCGGAGACTGCGTCGCAGATAGCCGCAGTCAGCTTATCATAAACTGCATCCGACGCGCCGCCGAAAAGGCTCAGCTCGATATAAGCCATGGGCTCATCGCCCTTGCCGCCGAAATACATCGAGATTTTATCGTCAAACGAGAGCATGAGCCAGCGCTCTGTCTTTCCGGGGACGAGAGAGATTATCCTGCCGTATTTTGCAGCAAGTGCATCCTGCTTTTCTTTTGCAAGTTCAATGTTTGTTTTAGTACTGATATAGGGCATATTTACACTCCTTTTCTGTTATCAGTTGATTCTGATGAAGTCCCCTGCCGGGACGGTTATACCGCTGACAGTCACATCGGATTCCGTATAGTTGACATAAATCTTTGCACCCGTGTCGTATTCCGTGCAGAACACACCGCTCATTATCTCGCTGTGCGAAGTCATGCGAGCAGCCTGAAGATCCTTGAGCGCCGCATCGGCGCGTTCATAGAGCTCGGAAGCCGAGGCTATCCAGTTTTCGTAATAGACTCCGACTGTATCCGTGCTGTCCTCGTCGGACTTATTCTTTTTGTCTGCATAGGTGTCCGAATACGTCCACTCATAAGCGGGGCTCGCACCGTATTCGACACAGCGCAGGAACGAGGTTTTGGCATTCTCGCTGAAGTTGAGCGGCTCGCCGGAATAGCCGACTATTCCGTGGAGAACGAGCTGCAAAAACGGCACGCTGACATATGCCGAGCGGCTCTGCGACGCAGAGGTCGGCAGATGCGAAATGAAGCTGACATTCTTTATAACGCGGAAGTTGCCCGTGTCGGTCATTAGCTTCATATTCGCAGTCAGCGACGGGAGCTGTTCGGATATCATTTCCGCGCTCTCCTGGCGGTTAAAGCCGTTCTTATAATCGGAATAGAGCAGACTGCCGACATCGTTGAGGCAGAAGCCCGTAAACTGGGAAAATCTTGTGTCTTTGAGTATCTCGATTATCGATTTTTCAACATACTTCATGCCGAGCAGGCGCTTTGCGTATTTATCTTTTCCGAGCGGACTGTTATTTATTGCATTGTATTCCGCCTTTTTGCCGAAGATGCTGCCCGCAGTCCTGCCGGAAGAGAACGAGTCTCCCTTTGCCGCAGAGAGCAGATTGACATCGAGATACATCTCCATGTTCTGCGCGTTGACATATTCGACAAGATCTTTAAGGTCGGAGCGAGTGCCGAGGCGGGCGAGCAGAGACGCAGTCATTATGCTCGACTGATCCGTTCCGCCGCTCAGCGCGCCTTTGTAGCGCAGCTTTATTGAATTTATGCCTTTCGACTTCATTCGCGTGAGCATGTCGAGAGCCTGTTCAAAGTCGGTAAAGGTCTTTTCTTTTTTGAGATTCAGGCGCTTGAACGAGAACAGAGTATCGTCCGAGACGCCGATAACGGTCAAATCAAGCGGCAGATACTCCTGCTCCTCGACCGTTCTTGTCGAGAGTATTCTCTCCCTTATCAGCTGTTCGCGAGCCGCAGCCGCCATGCCTGTATAGTCCGCGTTCGAGCCGCCGAGGAAGCGTATGCAAAGTCCGATATCGCCGTCATACGACTCAGAGCTCATATAGAACTTTCCTTTTGATTCGGTGCAGGGCGTGATATCGAACGACACGCCCGCTTCGTAAAAATCGTTGCCGCCTCTGACTCTGTCCGCGCTGACGGTAGCTATTGCATCGCCGCTGTCTATTATTGTGACAAAGGCGTTGTTCCCCTGCTTCATGCCGTATGCGGGAATAAGCGCGTTTGCGGTGCCGCTGTTTGCGTGACCGGATGCCGCGTCGCCGCCATAAACCGGGAAGCTCAGTTCGCTGTCAAATGAATCGTCTCTCGTGTCGGTCTTTATGAGCGCGCCGCTGCCGTCGGGGACGAAGATATAGTCGCCCTGCTGGGGTTCGGAATAAGCGCCGAAGAAATTGAGAAGGCTGAGCTTCGTGAGCTTTGCGTCGGAATCCGCAACGAGATTTTCATATTTTGCGCTGACATAGACGCTGCCGTCTTTTATCTGATAATTGACAACAAGCTTGAAAGCTATATCATCTTTATCATATTTTTCTTTGTGTGCCGTACCGCTGTCGGGAGCGAGAATATAAGTGACACTCAGAGCATCGTCGGCAAAGCTGCACTGGGCATTCTGGAACGACACGCTGTTATCCTGAGTGTTGAGCTTATAGAGTGTGTCTCCGCTGACGATTTCAAGAGTCGCCGTTGCGGCACCCGAATTCTCCTGAGTCGGGAGCGCAGACCAGAGCTTTTCGCTGTCGTCATGGGAAAGATCGGCGACGCAGACGGAATATGTGCTCTCGTCAAAGAGCAGCTCGATAAGTCCGGATTTGCCGACCTGTTGAAGATTGGCTTTATCGCCGACGGAATGGAGCAGAGTCGATTCCGCAGCACCCGCCTCGGTGGGCGTGCCTTTTATTTTCGTCACGGCGACGGGGTCGGAGCACGCGCTCAGGGAGCAGAGCATTGCCGCCGAAAGCAGCAGAGCCGATATCCTCGCCGTTATTCTTTTTTTCCTGTTTTTAATAGCCATAACAAGATCTCCCATATTTATAAAATCGCCGCTTTGCGTTGAACTCTTCATTTGATTATATCATCTTTGAGCCGTTTATTCAACCTCGCTCACTTATCCACATCGAACCAGAAGCGCACGCCGCCGTGTTCGTTGACAACGCCGCACTCTCTGCCGAGCCGCTTCTGGATGGCTTTGACTATCGGCAGACCGAGTCCGAAATGAAAATCCTCGTTCTTGCGCTTCTTTGAGGATTTGTAGAAGCTGTACCATATTTTGTCAAGCTCGTCCTCAGCTATCGGATCGCCGGAGTTATAGACGCTGACCCTGTATGTGTTCAGATTGTCTTCAACCGTCAGCTGAACTATCTTCTTGCCGTCGATATTCGACACGGCGTTTGACAGAAAGTTCTGGAGCACGAGCAGTATAGTCCGCTCGTCGCTGTGGACGGTCAACCCGTCCGGGATGCGGTCGATGAGCTTTATTCCGTTATCGTTGAACATCATCGAGAACGCCGCAAGCTGACCTTTTATCATCGCGCTCAGATCGAGCTTTTCGCACGTCGGGACATATGAGCCGCTCTCGAGCTTTTCGAGGTTCAGCAGCTCCATGACTATGCGGTTCATCTTGCCGGTCTCCTCGAGGATTATGTCGCAGTATTCCTCACTGCCCTCGGGGTCGCTGTTTATGCCGAGCTTGAGTCCCTCGGCGTAGCCCTGAATAATGGCTATAGGAGTCTTGAGCTCATGCGAGACATTGGCTATGAAGCTCTTTCGCGACTCGTCGACAAGCGCGCTGTGCTCAAGCTCTTCGGTCAGTTTTTCGTTTTTGTCCTGCAATTCGTCGAGCGTTTCGCTCAGGGATTCGGAGAGTATATTGATATTCTGTCCGAGATTCTGAACATCCGTCTGCGGATAGCTGACGCATTTCTTGGAGAAATCAAGCTTTGCCATGGACTCCGTTATCTCCGCCATCGCCGCAACGGGGCGCGAGAAACGCAGATTCGAATAAAGTATAATCGCGCATGCCACGGCGGCTGATATCAGCGCAAAGGCGGTCAGAAGGAATGACGCCGTATGGGCGTTTCGCTCGACCTGATAATATGGCAGCCACAGGCGCAGGGTATCGCCGTTTTTGAGCTCGACGCGGTATCTGTAATATCCGCTCGCCTCGCTGTCCTGATATTCATATTCGTCAAAGCTTGCGCTGTCGTCAAAAAGATCGAACACGCGCACGCTGCGTCCGGTAGTGTACATGCTCTCGGCGGTTCGGTAATAGACGCTGTCCCCGTCGCCGGAATACAAGAACTTTTCGCGATTTGAATAGACCGTGTTGCCGTCGGGGTCAAAGACCTCGATCATATAATAGTTGTTGTCGGAGACAGAGGCTAACTGTTGATAATATTCGTAAGACGCCGGATCCTCGTTGTCAAGCGACTCGCGGATGCTCTGCATATTCATTATCTCCGCAAAGGCATAGACAGAGTTGAGCAGCACGCCGGGGCGCAGTGCGACAAGTATTGCGGCAAGTACTATCAGGACGGTGATGAGCTCGAAAGCCATGCGCCGTCCCGATTTTCTGATTCTGTCATCTTTTCTTGCCGACCGACGGTTCAAACTCAGTTCACCTCTATCTTATATCCCGCGCCGTAGACCGTGCGCAGGTGGCAGCTGCCCCAATCGCCGAGCTTCGTGCGAAGGCGCGCAACATGGGAGTCGACCGTTCTCGAATCGCCGAGGAAGTCAAAGCCCCAGATATCGTCGAGCAGCTGCTCGCGCGAGAACACCCGCTCGCGGTTTGAAGCGAGCTTATGAAGAATACCGTATTCTTTATGAGTCAGCTCGATTTCGTGCCCGTCGCAGACGACGGAATGAGCCACGACATCGATAACGAGACCGTCTATAACTATCTTATCGGTTGGGTTGTCCGCGGTGCGCTTTAATCGCGCTTCGATACGCTTGACGAGCACAGTGGGGCTGAACGGCTTTGTTATGAAATCGTCCGCGCCGCACTCGAAGCACTCGAGCTCATCGAACTCCTCGCCGCGCGCAGTCAGGAAGATGACCGGGACATCGGAGGTTTCGCGAATCTTGCGGCAGACCTCCCAGCCGTTCATCTCCGGCATCATTATATCGAGCACAGCCAGGGCTATATCGCTGTTTTCCGAGAAAACGCGCAGAGCCTGCGCACCGTCCTCCGCCTCGACAGTTTCAAAGCCCTTGGCGGTGAGGAAATCCCTGATAATGCGGCGTATCTTCGCCTCATCGTCCGCGATAAGTATCTTCTGCAAAAGTTACCCTCCTTCCGGGTCGTGCATCTCTGCGCGCCCGGGATAAAAAATCAATTATTACTGATTTTATCACATATCGACAAATTTAACAAGGTGTCAGTACAGTGGGAAGCGCTATTTTCCAAAATTATATCGGCGCTATTGCAATCGGGAGGCAAAATAAGTATAATAGATAACATAAATTCAAAATTGGGGAGTTTGCGAACAAAGCAAATCTCGCCGAATATAGGGAGGGCATGACCTTTGTTAGGTAAATTCGTCAGAGTCAGAATAACAAACCCGGTCGGCTCCCTGAACCGTCAGTACGGATACAGATATTCTCTCAATTTCGGCTCTCTTGAAGGCAGGCGGCAGTTTGACAACCGCTTCGCAGGCGCCTATATCATGGGCATTCATCATCCCGTCAGACACTTTGATGGGCGCGCAATTGCCGTTTTATACAGAGAGGGAGAGCGCAAGGGCATACTTGTCGTTGCGCCGAAAAATATGCGTTTTATCGGCTATCAGATAGCCGATGCGCTCGCCTTTGCGGAGCCCGAGGGCACATACCGCCTCGAGTGTCTCTACGAGCGCTCGTGCGGTGCCGTCGTATGCCGCAGAATAAACGGCGAGATCAGACTTCTTCTCATCAAGAACAGCCGCAGCGCCCACTGGGGATTCCCCAAAGGTCACATGGAGCGCGGCGAGACGCCCGAGCAGACTGCACGGCGCGAGGTTCTTGAAGAGACCGGGATACACATCGACATCATTCCGGACTTCACCGCAAAATCCGACTACACGATTCAGGGCAAGGTCGAAAAGAGCGTAACCATCTTTTTGGCAAAGACCGAAGACACAGAGACGATAATTCAGCGCGAAGAGATAGATGACTACATCTGGCTCGGCTTCGACAAAGCGCTCGAAACGCTGAAATTTGAAAACGACAAGGCGATTTTAAAGAGCGCGCGTCGTTTTATGGACAAGCACGGAATTTTTGAAACCGATGACTGACGGCGCAAAAACGCCGAAAAGGAAAGGAAAAGAACATGACTGAAGAATTCGCTCAGGGTCTCGTTGACTTTTTTCAGAACAAGATCCCTAACGAACTGATAATCTTTCTCGTATCGCTGCTGCCGGTTCTCGAGCTGCGCGGCGGCATGATAGCGGCGAAGCTGCTGCACGTTGATTTTTGGCGTGCGTTCGCCATATGCTATCTCGGCAACATTCTGCCGATCCCGTTCATCCTGCTTTTCATACGCAAGATATTCCAATTTCTGCGCGACAAGCCGGGCTTTTCAAAGATCATCGAAAAGCTTGAGATACGCTCAATGCGAAACAGCGAAAAAGTCAAACGCTGGCGCGACTGGGGTCTGCTTTTATTCGTTGCCATTCCCCTGCCCGGAACGGGCGGTTGGACCGGAGCACTGATAGCTGCCCTGACCGACATGAGGATAAAGAAATCCTTCCCGATAATTGCCATCGGCATTCTTATCGCGGGAATAATCATGTCCGTCATCACCTACCTTGTGCCATCTTTCTTCGGATTTTAATGTTCGGCATATAAGGAGGAGCAAACATGAAAAAAGCGGTATCATTCATTCTTGCGGCAATTATGCTCATCATGCTGCCCGCAGGCGCATTTGCGGACAGCGCACAGTGCAGCTGCGACACGCCGCCCGTCGTTATGGTCAACGGCTTCGGCACCGAGCTCTATCACGACAACGGCGACGGCACACAGAGCGCTGTTTTCCCGATGGGCGCCGTTGAGATAGTCAGCGCCATTCCGAGCCTTGCCGGCGCATTTGCGGCTCTCGCCGCGGGCGAACACGAGCTGTTCCGCTCCCTGCTTTCGAAAGCGCTGTTCAGGCTCATGGGGAACATGATGTGCAACACGGACGGCACGGCTAAGATATCGGCAAAGTCATATCAGACGCCGACCGACACCGACATACACAAAAAAGACACCCACGGTCAGTATCAGGGCGAAAATGACGGCGGGCGCTACATCTTCGGCTACGACTGGAGACTCGACCCCGTCGAAAGTGCACGCGAACTTGAAAAATATATCGAAGAAGTAAAGGCAGTCACCCGCCACGACAAAGTCGTGCTCTGCGCACACAGCGAGGGTACCTGCGTCGCGGCTTCGTACATTTCGCTCTACGGCTCCGAGGATGTTGAAAAGGTAGTTTTCCTCAGCGGCGCGTTCCAGGGCATAACGCTTGTTGGCAACCTGTTCACGAAGAATCTCGATGTCAAAGGCAAGGCAGACGCATTTGAGCTGTTCATAGAAACCTTCCTCGGCGGAGACACGACGGGCGATTTCGTCAGCAGTCTCTTCTCCGTGCTCAAGGACGCGTTCATAGTCGATATGCTGCTGTGCCTTGTCAACAACATCCTTGAAGAGGATCTTGACGCGCTCTATGACGACTGCCTGACAGAGATAATAACCACGATGCCCGGCGTCTGGAGCTTCGTGCCCGACGAATACTATGAAAATGCGAAGAAAGCTCTCTATTCCGACACCGGAGACAAATATTCGGCTCTGACAAAGCTCACCGACAACTACCACTACAATGTTCAGGTCGGGCTCGGCGACAGACTCAAAGCGGAGCAGAAGAACGGTCTTGCAGTCTGTGTGAGTATGGGATATGCAATAGCACCCATCCCGGTATATGACAACTGCGTTGACCAGACCGATATGCTCATCGACACGAAGTTCGGCTCGCTCGGTGCGACCTGCGCACCCATAGGCGATACGCTCAAGGCGGACAGCACGAACAAATATCTTTCAAGCGATCTGCTCGTTGACGCTTCCACCTGCGATTTCCCGGATTCGACATGGTTCGTCAGATATCAGGATCACAACGATTTCTGCGACGCCTACAACGACTTCGTATATTATCTGCTGACTGCCGACGGGCAGCCGACAGTCACATCGAACGCGGCGTTTCCGCAGTTCATGGCTTGCGACGGGCACAAAGTTCTTGTCCCCGCGGGAGCGCTCCCCGAAGTCGACACAAGACCTAGCATAATCAGACTCGGCGAGAACACATACAAGCTCATAAAAGAGCTGATCGAATCGAACAAAAAGTAAGATAAAAAATCGACCGTCCCGAAGCTTTTGCCGCGGGACGGTTTTGTTATGTCTTTTAATATGCCTCGAATCTTGCGATAGTCGCAAAGCAGCGGGTCTCCTCGATAACGAGTTTTATATACTGCATCCTTGCCTCTTCAAAGCGGCAGATGCGCTTAGAGCCGATGACGGTGCCGGCAAATATCTTTTTCCACTTGCCGTTTATCTGACCGTATAGCGAGAATTTTTCTATCTGCTGACCTGTCGCGATATGCTCGGAGAGCACGATCTTGTCGATATCGTAATCGTCGCCGAGGTCGAGAGTCAGGGTCGCATGGTCGGGATCGAAGCCCGAGTGCCAATACTCGTTGGTGGTGTGGGTCAGAGCCATCTGACCGCGATGCTCCTCATCGAGATGGCAGGAGTCGGTCATTATCGAATCGTCCGCCAGATCCTCGTTGAAATCAATCTGAAGCTGCGCACCCATGGCGAGCAGGGTCTCGACATCGCGCTGAGCGAACAGGCCGTCCTTGTTCGGCGGGATATTGAGCAGCAAGCTCGCATTCGCGCCGACGGAGTTATAATAGATCTCCATAAGCTTCGACAGGGGCTTTACCTCATAGTCCTCGTTGAGATGATAGAACCAGCCTTTTCTTATCGAGACATCGACCTCTGCGGGATACCAGATGAGCTTCGACACATTTTTTATAGCCTTGCGGCTGCCGAGGTCAAGCGTGGTAGCGCTTATCCTCTTCGGCGGCTTCTCCGCGGTCTGCTGAGACGCGGCAGCTATCAGCTCCTGATTGCTGTAATAATACGGCACGACATTCCACTCGCTCTTGCGGCAGACTCCCGCCTCATTTCCGCACCAGCGGACATCCGGACCCGTGACGGAAATGACCGCCTCGGGCTGACACTCGCGGATAAGCTCGTAGTAACCCTGCCAGTCATATTCCTGCTTGCGACCGTTCTTGCCCTCGCCGCACGCGCCGTCGAACCAGACGCAGAATATATCGCCGTAGTTCGTCAGCAGCTCGCGCAGCTGATTCTTGAAATATTTATTATACGCCTCGCCCTCGCCGTATCGGGGATCGTGCCTGTCCCACGGTGAAAGATAGACGCCGAACTTGAGACCGAATTTTTTGCACGCTTCGGCGCATTCGCGCACGACATCGCCCTGCCCGTCTTTCCATTTGCTTTTTTTGACGCTGTAGTCCGTATATTCGCTCGGCCACAGGCAGAAGCCGTCATGGTGCTTGCAGGTCAGGATAATCGCTTTCATACCCGCCGCGCGGACTGCCGCCGCCCACTGGTTCGCGTTGAGCTTCTCGGGATTGAAGAGCACCGGGTCGTCGTTGCCGTTGCCCCACTCGGAGTTCGTGAATGTGTTCATGCCGAAGTGAATAAAGGCATAGAACTCGAGCTCATGCCACTTGAGCTGGCGCTCGCTCGGCACGACCGCCGCCGCGCGCTTTATGTAATCGTCATTCTTCTTCATATCTGCTTTCCTTTCGGATATATATGATATATGATGTATATAAAGATAACATAAACTTCGCGCGAAGTAAACTTATCAGGCAAAAAATCCGCAGCAAATTTTTCTTCGCTGCGGATTTTTATATTTATTCGACTGTTACGCTCTTCGCGAGGTTTCGCGGTTTATCGACATCGCATCCGCGCTCGACCGCCGTGAAATAGGCTATAAGCTGGAGCGGAACGACATTGAGCGAGGGCATATATTCAGGCAGAGTACTCGGCACCTTTATGGCGACATCCGAAAACTCGCCTGCGTTCTCGCAGTCCTCACCGACGAGCGCCGCAACATATGCGCCACGGCTCTTGACCTCGCGGATATTGCCGAGGGTCTTTTCAAAGAGATCGGGCTGAGTTGCAACGGCGAACACGGGAGTTCCCGGCTCTATGAGCGATATCGTGCCGTGCTTGAGTTCGCCGGCGGCGTATGCCTCGGACTTGATATAGGATATTTCCTTGAGCTTCAATGAGCCCTCGAGCGAGATTGAATAATCGAGCCCGCGCCCGATGAAGAATATGCTCGAAGCCTTTGAGAACCGCTCGGCAACGGGCTTGAACAGCTCTTCGTTTTCGAGTATCTGTTCAATCTGCTCGGGCAGGCGTAAAAGTGCTTCGCAATGCCGCTTTTCCTCCGATTCATTGAGCCTGCCGACCGCCCTTGAAAGGCGCAGGGCAAGCAGATAGACTGCGGCGAGCTGAGCCGAAAACGCCTTTGTTGTGGCAACGGCTATCTCGGGTCCCGCCATGGTGTATATAACATCGTCGCTCTCTCTGGCAATCGTGCTCTCGACGACATTGACTATCGAGACTGTGTGTGCGCCCCTGCTCTTTGCTTCGCGGAGTGCCGCCAGGGTGTCCGCCGTTTCGCCCGACTGGCTGATAACAACACAAAGATCGTTATCACGGACAACGGGGTGTCTGTAGCGGAATTCGCTCGCGAGGTCACACTCGCAGAGTATCCCCGCCGAGCGCTCTATCAGATATTTGGCGGTCATTCCGACATGCCACGCGCTGCCGCAGGCGACGATATGAATCACACCGATATTTTTTATCTGCTCGTCGCTGAGGGTGAGCTCCGAAAGATTGACTTTTCCGTCAACTATTCTGCCGCCGAGCGTATCGCGCACGGCTTTCGGCTGCTCGGCTATTTCTTTTTTCATGAAATGCTTATAGCCGCCCTTTTCGGCGCTGTCCGCATCCCAGGTTATATGCATGAGTTTTTTGTCTATCGGCTTGCCGTCGGAATCGAAAAATCCGACCGAAGTTTTGCCGACTATTGCAATCTCGCCGTCCTGCATGACGGCGCAGTCGCGTGTATATTTGAGCAGAGCCGGGATATCGGAAGCGAGATAGTTCTCCCCGCTGCCTATGCCGACTATCAGCGGGCTGTCTTTTTTGGCGGCGAGTATCTCATCCGGATGATCGCTCATCAGCACCGCGACGGCATAAGAGCCGCGAACGCGCTTTATGACTTTCAGCATAGTCTCAAGCGGATTTCCGTCATATAGACTGTCGAAAAGCTGAGCGAGAACCTCCGTGTCGGTCTGCGACTTAAACTGCCTGCCCTGCTTTTCAAGCTCGGCTTTGAGTTCAAGATAGTTTTCGATGATGCCGTTATGGACGAGGGTGACGCGCCCGCTCGAACCCGAATGAGGATGGGCATTTGCATCGGTCGGCGCGCCATGGGTCGCCCAGCGGGTATGACCTATACCCACGCTCCCCTGCGGGGTGCCGACTTCGTCGAGCTTCTGCTGAAGGTCGCTTATCCTGCCCTTCGTCTTGACAGTGGTTATCTTCCCGTTTCGGCATACGGCGATGCCCGCCGAATCGTAACCTCTGTACTCCAGCTTCTTCAAACCATCGATCAATATCGGAGACGCACTGTTATCTCCAACGTAACCAACAATTCCACACATATTCTGTTTTTCCTTTACAAAAATATTTGTGCATTGCTCTCCCCTCTGTCTGCGCGTCGCTGCGCTGTTTTATAAGAGAGCCTGTGTCCCCCGCACTTATGGGGCAAGAAGCATCCGCCGAAAATTTCGATGACTTCTTCCTCGTCATCTGCAAAGGCTCGCAGCCTTCAGTGCTTGCAGACCCGGCGCTATTTTTATGACCGAAAAATTTTAAAACGGTTTGACAAATTTCCTTTCTCGATATTACACAAACGGCACTGAAACGCAAATGCAGTCTTATTATATGCAAAACGCCGCCAAAAGTCAAGTCGACTGTCTCAAAAAGAAAAAAGACCGTTCTGCAAGGCATACAGATCGGTCTTTAGTATATGTTTTTTCGTGCGGTTTACTGCTTCGCTTCCTGCTTTTCTGCCTTTTCGCGCTCGCGGCGTTTTTCGGTCGGCGCGGGGTCGCAGAGCTTCATGAAATCGACCTTGCCCATCCGGGTGCGCGGCAGAGCGTCGAGAATGATAATCTTTGTCGGGCGCGAGAAGCGCGGCAGATTTTCGCTGCAGAATTCATTTATTTCTTCAATCTTTTTCTTCTTGTTCTCCGGCTCGCTGTCGAGCGCGACATAAAGCTTGACTATCGGCTTCGCCTCGATATAGCCCTGAACGGCGCAAGCCTCGGTTATCCCGGCGACGCCGATGACCTTTTCCTCGATATCGGACGGATAGACATTGTAGCCCGAGATAATAATAAGTCTCTTTTTGCGGCCGGTGAAGAACAGGAAGCCATCTTCATCGATATAGCCGAGGTCGCCCGTGAGCACCCAGCGCACGCCGCTGTCGTCGGTATAGACTCCGCTTGTCGGCTCGTTTAAATAGCCCTCCATAAGAGTCGAGCCGGAGACGGCTATCTCGCCGACGGTGTTTGCGGGCAGGCGTTTTTTGTCCTTATCCCATATCTCGACGCGCATACCGTAAAACGGCTTGCCGACGGAATTGCGCTTGAAATCGGCATATGTATTCGCGCAGCAGACGGAACTGACTTCGGTAAGTCCGTAGCCGCGGAAAAGTCTGCCCTTGCCGCCCCATTTGGCTATAGTCGAGTTAAACATATCAAGGAACTGCTCGGTCACGATATCGCCGCCGCTGAAGAGCAGCTCTAAATTCCGCAGATGCTTTCCCTCGAAGTTCTTCTGCTCGAACATCTTTTTATACATATTCGGCACGCCGACTATGAACGAAATTTTATATTCGCGCATAAGCTCGTTTGCCTTGCGCGGCTTGAAGCGCGCGACAGGGATACAGCAAAAGCCTTCGCACATGCTGAAATGCATCGACACGCCGAGTCCAAACGCATGGAAGAGCGGCAGGACTATCATCGAGCACTCGACACCGGGGGTGTTGTGATGCTCGACCTTTCCAGTCTTATAGGCGAGCTCGTTGAGCGCCTTTGAAGAGAGCTTTATGGTCTTGCTCTTTCCCGTTGTTCCGCCGCCGTGAAGATAGACGGCGATATCCGAGCCGTTGTTGTGGACTCCGTCCGAGGGCGGGCAGCGATGAATAACCGCGCGGTAGCTCAGCGCATTTTTTATGCCCGACGACGCATGCGACGCGAACAGCTCATAGCCGCGAAAAGCCGGATGAGCCGCAGGCGAAACATAATCGGAATTCGAGCACACAACGCACGGGACATTGTGAAAATTGAGCATATCGACATAGGGCTTTGCGAGCAGATCCATGAGCATAACGCCCTTTGAGCCGACCGCGTCCATGGTCTCCTTGAGAAGCTCGGGCGGGGTCAGCGGATGCACGATATTTGCGATAACACCTATTTTATTGAGCGCATAAAAGGCGACGAAGCTCTGCACGCAGGTCGGCAGGAACACGGTGTACACATCACCGCGCCGAAGCCCCGCGCTCTTGAAATACGCCGCGAGACGGTCGATATCGGAAAGCAGAGCGGAACGCTTAATCCTGTGACCGAAATGAATCGCGGCATCGTAGTCGCCGAACGCTGCAGTGTTGTTCTTGAAATACTCGTAGCAGTTGTAGCTTTCGGTTGGTATCATATTTATTTTCTCATCTCCCACAATATATTTTATATGCAAGGCAATAAAATGTCAAGACAAATGTCGCAGATAATGACCGTTATATATTTCCGTTAAAAAAACCGTTCCGAATAATTCGGAACGGTTTTGCTTTGTCTGTCAATAGCTGATAACAAGTTCATCCATGCGGACGAGGTCATCATCCACAATTGAATATCCGTCATTCTCGATAATCACCTGGAGCGATATCGTGACGGGGTCAAGATAGCCGATATTATCAAGATTCTTTTCGACCTCGGTGATTATTCCGTCCGCCCAGAGCTCCTCGCGCTCGGAGTCAGAGAGCTTATCGAACTCCCCTTTTCTCGCGCGTTCGCCATAGGACTTCTCGAAATCGTCGATGCCGTTTTCCTTCGCTTTTGATATGACATCTATCGGATAGACGGTCACGCTGACAAGGAATCTGTCGGAGCTTCGCGTTACCTCGCCGACCTCATACTTACAATGGGCATAGAGCGTTTCGAATATCTTCACCATGCGCTGATAAGTAGCGTCGGATACCTCGTCGATATCCATGCACATTTTGAAATATTCAACCTCGTCCCGGATATACTGCTGATACTGGGTTTCGCATTCTTCGGCAGTGCCGCCGACCGATTCCAGATACTCGTCGCTGTTCTCGTTGAGATAGACAGAGTCGAGCGTGCCGCGGACATATGCGCTGATCTGCGAGCGCGACGCCGTACACGAGCACAGCATGAATACGCACAGCAGAACCGCCGCAAGCGCGGAGATCCTCTTAACCATTATTCAACTACTCCTATATAACCGATCAAATTATCGGAAGCTAAAGAGAAGTCTATCACAGCAAAGACCGGGCGTCAACAATATTCCGTATAAACATACATTTTTTGCGGCTTTTCTGCAAATATTTTTGATAATTTATAAATGAATCCTAAAAATTACCGACACTCGAACCAATCGGGACCCGGGCGGTAGCCGTTATCCAGTCCGTGCTCGGCGCAGAACGGATGCGAGCGCAGGACGAAGCGCAGGGTATTCATCGCGCTGCGGAATATCTCCGCGCGGGTGATACCGTCCGGCTTGCCGAGGCTCTCGAGCAGAGTCGGGTCATATTTTACCTTGCGCGAGCCCGCTCCCGCGCCGGGCATGAGCACATCCACCTGTCCGCGCACGCGGTAAGCGTTATTGCGAAGCAGCGGGAAATCCGGGTCTTTGCTAGCGCGCATCCACCAGTCGGTCATGACGCAGCCGTCATATTCCCACTCGCCGCGCAGTATCTGCGTGCAGGTGCCGTAATGATAGTGTCCCCAGACGCCGTTTATCTTATTATAAGAAGTCATTATATTGAACGGGTGCGCGGTTTTGACGCATATCTCAAAGCCCTTGAGATAAATCTCGCGCAGAGCGCGCTCGGACACGCGCGAATCGTTATAGATACGCATGGTCTCCTGATTATTGCAGGCGAAGTGCTTCGGGCAGGCGGAGACCCCCTGCGACTGGATGCCGCGCACGACCGCCGCACCCATGGTGCCGGCGAGCAGCGGATCTTCGGAGAAATATTCAAAGTTTCTGCCGCAGAGCGGATCTCTGTGGATATTCATACCGGGGGCGAGCAGGACATCAGAGCCCTTGCGCGCCATCTCGGCACCCTCGACAGCATACAACTCGCGGACGAGCTGCTGATTCCATGTGCTCGCGAGCAGCGTGCCGATAGGCAGGAGCGAGGCATAGCAATGGAGTCTGATGCCGGAGGGGCCGTCCGTTGCGCTGACGGGCGGCACGCCTTTTTTGCGCAGAGATTTAAGTATTCCGCCGTAAACTGCGGCATTGCCGGGAGTGCCGAGCTTGCTGTTCATGACATAATCGCCACGGCAGAGAGCCTCAAGCTCAACATCCTCGAGCTGAGCCGTGAAGCCCGCAAGAGTCGCTCTGTTATTGGCGACATCTTCGAGTTTTATGCCCTTGTCGCCCGTGAAATCGGGGGCTTCGGGCAGATTCTTCTCTATCTCCTCGCGGCGCGAAACGGTGCTCAGCGGGACAGATTCATATGCTTTTTCTATTTTTCCCTGTTCGTCGGTCGCGGCGACAAGGCGGTCGAACGCCTCTTTCGGGGCGCAGTCCGCGCGGCTCGCAAGACGCTCGGTGACGCGAAGCTCCGTCTCTGTGTGAACGCCTATCTGCTCGCAGGAGCGCACATCGGTGCCGGCATAGATGGGATAGTCCCCAGCTTCGAGCACATAGCAGAACGCCGCGCCGGATTTGCCGGAGTCGTCGAACGACGCCATATTGGCGCACGGGAACGACACGACCACCCTTTGCTCCTCACCCGGCAGAAGAGTGCGCGTTTTTTCATATGCGGCAAGGCTCTTTGCCGCCTTGCCGAGCTCACCCTGCGGCGCGCCGTAATAGACTTCAATAACCTCTTTGCCCGCGGCACTGCCTACATTCCTGACTTTTACGGAGACTATTATTCTGTCGTCAGCCTCCATGACGGTCTTGTCGAACAGTTCGAACGAAGTGTAGCTAAGACCGAAGCCGAACGGGAACATGACCTTTTCGGGCGCGAAGGTTTCAAAATATCTGTAGCCGACGAAGATATCCTCGGCGTAGTTGTTGTATGTCTTTTTGCCAAAGTTCTTCGCCGCCGGATAGCTCTCGTAGCAATCGGCAATGGTATCGGGCAGCTTGCCGCTCGGCGAAGCTTTGCCGGAGAGAACCTCGCCGATGGCGTTTCCGCTCTCCATTCCGCCCTGCCAGACATAGAGCACCGCGCCGAGCCTGTCGCCGTATTTATTCATCCACGACATATCTATAATATTGCCGCTGTTTATCAGCACGACGGTGTTTTTAAAATTCGCAGTCACCTTGTCGAGCAGCGCGGTTTCATCGTCGGTCAGATAATAGCTGCCCTTTTTGAGCGTGTTTTCCCTGTCCTCGCCCGCGGAGCGGCCTATAACTACAACGGCGCAGCTGCTGCGCTTTGCCGCATCGGCGACGGTCTTTTCGTCTATCTTCATCTCATCGTGATAGCGCGGCCATGCGCCCCAGAAGCCGTCGTCCGCCGGGTTCTTCTTTATCCAATCCGAGTATATCTTTTCAAGCTGCTCGTCAACTTTTATTCCGGCGTTTTTCATGCCGTCCACAAGATCGACGCAATAGGGCTTGTTGACATCGCCTCCGGAACCGTAGCCGACGAAGAAATAGTCCCTCTGGATCCTGCCGAAGATGCAGACGTTCTCATCTTTTTCTATCGGCAGCACGCCGTTGTTTTTGAGCATGACTATGCCCTCTTCGGCGGCAATTCTTGCAATCGACTTCATCTCCTCCGGAGTATCGGGCGAGCCGAGCTCGCCTTTGCTCAGGCCCTGCGCGGTTGCGGAAGTAATCAAATTGACTGCTTTTGAAAAAATTCTGCGTACTTTGTTGCTCATTGTATTATCTCCTATTCGGCTGTTATTTACGTTTCATTGCGCGTATCTTCGCCTTGTCCTGCGGCGTGACGCGATAAGATTCGGTTATCTTCTGAAGCGACTTGTTAAAAGTGAAATCGTCGAGGCGGTTATCTTCGATATACTGCCATGTCTTTTCCGGCGCATGGATGAAGAACACGGAGACCGCCCACGCGACCGCCATCTTCACATAGTAGTCATCGTTGGTTATCGCATCAAACTTCCCGAAAGCACGGGCGGCGTACTCATCGTCCGAGAAATAATCGAGCGCCGCGACGACCGCAAAGCGGATGTCATAGGGCTTATCGGAATCGAAATACGGCTGTAAAAACTCCCAGACCCGCTCCCTGTCTTTTTTGAAAAACTTGAGGCTGTTCACGAAGCTGTCGCATACAGACCAATTATCTATCTCCGGCACAAAATCCGCCACCGCTTTCAGATGCTCTTCGAACGGCAGATCGGCACTTGCAATAACGAATCCGCGCACAAGCTTTTCTTCAAACATATCGCCCTGCGGGAGATCGGGCATAACGCCCTTGGGGCTTTCTTTTTTTATCCGCGCCGCGACCGCTCTCAGCTGCGGCAGGCGCACGCCGATCATCTTACTCTTATCGGCATTCGGCAGGAGCGACAAGCCGAACTCCCTGTACTTTTCATCTCTGAGCTGTTCGAGCTCATTTCTTATATCCATATCGTCCTCCGTCGAGATACTTATATGATTTTAACATATATAACACGCTTTTTCCATATTCAAGACCAAAAATTAGGCAAATGCGCATAAAATTTTTGACTTTTGCAGTGCAATATTGTATAATGATTTCAACATTTTTCTCGCATACGCAAAATGAAAGGAGTCATGAGATGAAGAAAACCAATTTCAAGCGTATTCTCTCGTTCTTCCTCGCCGCAGTGATGCTCTTCGGGATGCTTCCCGCAGTCTTCGCGCAGGACGCGGACACGAAGGACGTTGACTACGCGATAACAAACCCCTACGCCACGGTTGACTGGAAAAACTACGGTCAATACAAGGCGAGCCTGCACAACCACAGCATAGTTTCAGACGGCGACAACGATTTCAGATATGTCATCGAGACCTATTATTCAATGGGCTACGACATTCTCGCGATAACCGATCACGGCACCGTTGACAGGGGCTGGACAGAGCCGAACTATGTTCCCGCGCTTCAGCTCGCACTCGGATTCAGACGCGAGAACGGCTTCGAGAAGCCGACGGGACTGACTCAGGAGCGCTACAATCAGATAACCTCCGGCAGCGACAGAGGCGGCCGCGGAATGCTCCGCGTCCCCTACGGCATCGAGAACAACCCCACTTCGTTCAACAACTCGCATGTCAACTCCTGGTTCGTTGACTACGGCAACGGCGTTCTGGGCGGCACGAGCGACTACGAGACGCCGATAAAGAACGTTGAAGCGCTCGGCGGTCTTTCGGTCATCAACCACCCCGGCGAATACACGGGCGCGCGCAACGAAAAGGATTTCGACAAGGCTTATAACGAAGACTACGACTACGACATAAATAAGTTCGCCCGTCTGCTCAAGATGTATCCCTCCTGCCTCGGCATCGATGTCAACTCCAAGGGCGACTACCGCACCCGCCACGACCGCAAGCTCTGGGATATCCTGCTCCAGAAGGTCGTACCCTCCGGGCGCAATGTCTTTGCTTTTGCAAGCTCCGACGCACATCGTCTCTCCGCCATGGACAACGGCTGGACGATAATGCTCATGCCCTCGAACACGGTAGATAACCTCAAGGAATGCATGAAGCAGGGCGCGTTCTTCGCGGGAAGCAGATATATAAAGAACACCCCCGAGCTCGAACAGTTCAGCAAGGAAGTCGGATATAATGTCGCGGACGAGAACGGTCAGTGGTACGCATCGCCCGATCTTGTTCAGCCGGTGATAACAAACATCGCCGTTGACGACAAGGAGGACACGATAGCGATAACCGCAGAAAACTATCTGACAATTCACTGGATAGCGGACGGCAAGGTCATTCATGTCGGCTCCGAGATAGACCTCGACGACTACTCGGACGAGATAGGCAGCTATGTCCGCGCCGAGGTTTTCGGTGAGGGCGGTATCCTCTACACCCAGGCGTTCACCCTCGACTACGACGGCGCACCGGAGGCGGAGAACAAGTTCTTCTTCGACTGGGGCAATGTAGTCAAGCTTTTCGCCGACTCGATTCTCTATGTCTGCGGAAAGAGCGAGCTGTTCTGCAAAATCTGGTTCGCGCTGACCCACAACGACGCATTCGCAAAGTAAGTTAATAAAAAGCGGCGGCAAGCCTTGAGTGGTTTGCCGCCGCTTTTTATTTGGTTATGACTCTTTTTCGTCTTTGTTTTTCATCTGCTTTTCAATCGACTCACGTCATTTGCGTGTCTTTATCATCTGAGCGCGTCTGCTCCAGATGATATAAATGAGCACCGGAGCGATAATGGTCGCCGCCTCATACTCGCTGTTATATCCAAAGATAAACAGGTACACCGAAGCCGCAGTTGCGATAACATCAAAAATAATGCCGATAACAAGATCCATAATTTTCTCCTTTTGCTGTAATTTTTATTTCATTTTATCATGTTCCGTTTTTTGTCAAGCGCTTTTTCAATAGCGAACTTTATTTTGACAAAAAATAGCATTTTGCTCATTGCAAAATTTGGTAATATGCCGTATAATAACTTTGCAGAGTCCGTTTTTTGGTACACGAAATATTTTATAATATATCCGTAAATCAAATCGGAGGATACAAAAATGGCTAAAAAATCAAACCAGAAAATAAAGCTGCTCTATCTGATGAAGATCCTGCTCGAAAACACGGACGACGAGCACGGGATGACGCTCGCCGAGATATCGGATGCGCTGGGCGAATACAGCATCGACGCGGAGCGCAAGACGCTCTATGATGACATCGATGTTCTCTGCCTGTTTGGCCTCGACATCGAAAAGAGGAAGGGCAAGAGCGTGACTTATCATGTCATCAGCCGCGAATTCGAGCTGCCGGAGCTGAAGCTTCTTGTCGACGCGGTTCAGTCCTCGCGCTTCATCACGCACAAGAAGAGCAACGAGCTGATAAAGAAAATCGAGGGCTTTGCGAGCCGATATGAGGCACAGGAGCTGCAGCGGCAGGTCTTTGTCTCGAACCGCATCAAGGCGATGAACGAGAGCATCTACTACGCCGTCGACTACATACACGACGCGATAAACCGCGACGCGAAGATAGCGTTTCAATATTTCACCTGGGACGAGCACAAGCAGAAGAAGCTGCGCCACGACGGCAAAATATATCTCATCAGCCCGTGGGCGCTGACCTGGGATGATGAGAACTACTATATGATTGGCTACGACTCGGACGAGAACAAGATAAAGCACTACCGGGTCGACAAGATGACAAAAATTCAGCCGACCGAAGAAAAGCGCGACGGCGCGGAGTTCTTCGCCGATTTCGATATGGCGCTCTATTCAAAGCAGACCTTCGGAATGTACGGCGGCCGCGAAGAGACGGTCACACTCCGCTGCGAAAACAAGCTTGCAAATGTCATGATAGACAAATTCGGCTTCGACACTGCGTTTTCAAATATCACCGACACACATTTTGACATGCGCGTAAAAGTGTTTGTGAGCCCCGTGTTCCTGACATGGATAATGAACTTCGGCGCAGATGTGACAGTCCTCTCCCCCGATAGTGTAAAAGACGAGCTCACAGCCCTCGCGTCGGATGTGCTCGCGCAGTATAAATAAACAGAACGAGTAAAACAGCAAATCCTATCCACGGCTTTCGTGGGTAGGATTTTTTCATTTCGACATGAGATAGGGATGTGTTGATAAGTTGGAGGGCGCGGGTGTGGGTATCGGATATAGACAGTCGTATCAATATTACGAATTATCACAATGATGTAAGAACAGATATCATCCGCCCACGGAGTTTGCACAATTTTATTGATAAGCACCTTGTAAGGTGCGGCGACTCGACGCACCGCTGCCGCGACAGCGGCACGGGATCTTTGCAAAAACTTATTTTACGGATCATAGGCGGAACTTCGTTCGCCTGCTTTGAAAATCTATAATAGTGGCAAGTGACTAAAGGATTGCTTTACTTGCATCATCTCCAAAAAACACCGTGACGCTCACGCATCAAAGGGTCGTCGAGGTCGCCGACCCCTACAAGCCGCTCAACGAGGTCTCGAAATACATAACTCGCGACTCCCAGTCGGCGGCGCTTCGGTGATGCTGCCCGCCTTTTACAGATAGATTTCGGATACTGCGGCGCGGCTATTGAAAGCTTGATTATAAAGACCGGTTGGGTCGCTTGCTTTTACCTTGCTACAGCTAAAGTGATAAGCCCCCCGATTTACATCCCGTTTGTCGTCGTAAAGAGACAAAGTCGGCGCAAATGCCGCCAATTACAAGGCTTTTGAAATTTACTGTCCGTTTTTTGACACACCTGCCGTGATAGAATAGAATCAGAAAATAAGGAACGGAGAGATACATATGAAATTCAAGATAGGTTTTACCGCTGAGAAAGAGACAGAGAAGAAAGCTCCCGAGACCGAGACAAAAGCTCCCGAAGAGGCTCCCGCGAGGGAATCGCTCGTGAGGGTCTATTTCCCGCAGCGCGGCTTCGACTGCACATATTACAACAATCTTTTCGACCTGCATGTCGGCGACCTCGTCTATGTTGACGGCAAGCTCGAGGGCAAGCGCGGCAAGGTCATCGATGTGTCATACACATTCAAGATAAAGCTGTCCGACTACAAAAGAGTAATCGCAAAAATCGACACGGATATCTCCGGCGAGTTCTGCTATGTCGGCGACGAACTGTTCTCTTTTGACAAAAATACCGTGCCGTTCGGAAAGATACTCCCCTACTTCAAAGCTCCCGCAAAACCCGATGAGGAATACGCGAGCGCGAAGGAAAACAAGTTCTATAGCCTCGACGATCTCGAGGGCATGGGAGCATACGAGCACACGATAATGGTAGGCAAATCCGACTTCAACTGCGGCGAGGTTCTGTATCTCAGCGTTGAAGACGGCAAGGGGCACGCGATAGTCGGCACAAACGAGCTGCACGAAGTTGAATTTGACTACAAGAACGGCATGATTGCAAACATCACTTGCGACTGCTGGGCATGCGGCATCTGCAAGCACGGTGTGGCGGCTGTTTTCGCGCTGAAATCAGCGCTCGAAAAAATCGAAAAGCATTTCCCGGAAAAATTTGAAGCAAGCGGGTATTTTGCCGTTATGTCGAAGAACACGTTTATGAACGTCATCGCCTCGCTCGGTGACGACAGCGTCGGAAGTTTTGTTATAAAGAAGAACTAAATTTTCTATTTTCATATCACTTCCGACAAAAATCGCATCGTTTTTGCAGTTAAGTTGACAATTTTCTCTAAAAAATGTATGGTGAAACAAACAAAATACGGGAAGTGAGACAATGAAGCCTATAGCTCACCTGCGGCTCGTTGAAAAATCCGAACCGCCGGAATATGACGAACAAACACTGAAAGCCCACAACGAGAACAGCGGGAAATATGCCGCAGAGGCGCTGCGATGTATCGAGTTAGACAAAATCGGAAGCTTTTGCGGGAACATTCACGACTTAGGCAAGGCGACAAAAAAGTTCTTTGACTACATACAGCCCGGCAACACGCTCCGGCGCGGCGAAGTGAACCACACATTCGCGGCGGTCAGATATATTTTTGAGATGTCCGACGGCGTTGACAACGAGGTGCGCGAGCTTCTCGCCTATGCGGTCGGCGCGCATCACGGACAGTTTGACGCGGTGAATGACGACCACAAAAACGGCTTTGAACACAGGCTGACAAAAGACGGCATCGACTATGACGAGGCGAAGAAAAACTTCAACGAATACTGTTTTTCAGACGCCGAACTGAAATCGCAGTTTGACGAAGCCGCGGAACAGCTTACTAAAATTATTGCGGGCATAAGAGAGCGCAATCCGAAGAGAAGCGCGCGGCAAGCTGAAGAATATGAATTTCAGATAAACCTGCTGGCTCGGCTTCTGCTCTCGGCTGTTATCGAGGGCGACAGGCGCGACACGGCGGAATTCATGGAAAACATGGAGTTCCCGCAAGCTGAAGCGGATTGGGACGAGTGCCTCGGGCACATCGAAGAAAAGCTCGGCGAATTTTCAAACACAAGACCGATAGACGGGGCGAGAAAGCAGATATCCGACATCTGCCGCGCCGCCGCAGAAGAAGAGCCCGGCATATTCAGGCTCAATGTCCCAACCGGTGCAGGCAAAACGCTCTCGGGGCTGAGATTCGCCGTGGCTCACGCAAAAACACATCGGAAGAAGCGAATCATTTTCACCTCTCCCCTGCTGAGTATTCTCGACCAGAATGCGAAGATAATAAGAGAATTCATCGGAAACGACAGCATCATAACGGAGCACCATTCAAATGTCGCTCTCGACGAGGACAATGCGGACGAACTCAAACGCGCCCAGCTGTTAACGGAAAACTGGTCGTCGCCGGTGATAATAACCACCCTTGTTCAGCTGCTCGACACTTTGTTTGCAGGAAAGACCTCTTGCATACGCAGAATGCACGCACTGTGCGACAGCGTAATAGTCATAGACGAGGTTCAGACCGTGCCAAACGAAATGCTGTCACTTTTTAACACGGCGGTAAACTTTCTCTCGGAGGTCTGCGGCGCGACTATAGTCTTGTGCTCGGCGACTCAGCCGTGCCTTGAACAGACGGCGCACCCGATGACAGAAAATATAAAAGATATTGCGCCGTTTGACGAGGAGCTGTGGCGAGTGTTCAGGCGCACGCAGATAATCGACAAGGGCGGCATGCGGCTTGATGCAATTCCCGCATTTATCGCAGAACAGCTCGGCACAACAGACAGTCTGCTTGTCATATGCAATCTCAAAAAGCAGGCGGCGTATCTGTTCACCGAGATGAAATTGGAAAACACCGTGATCTTCCATCTTTCCGCCGGAATGTGCATGGCGCACAGAATGGCGGTAATATCCGAGATAAACAGCGCACTTGAAAGAAAGCGCACAAATCCAGACGCACCAAAAGTGGTTTGCATCTCAACGCAGGTCATCGAAGCGGGCGTTGACGTCTCGTTCGGCTGCGTGATAAGGCTCTGCGCGGGGCTCGACAGCGTGATACAGGCGGCGGGCAGATGCAACCGCAACGGCGAGCTCAACGGAGCCGCAGATGTGTTCATAATAAACTGCCGCGGCGAAGACCTCGGCATGCTCAGAAGCATAAAGGACGGCAAGATGGCGTGCATGTCACTGCTGTCAGACTACGAATATCATCCCGAGAAGTACCCGTCGGGGCTTACATCTGACGAGGCGGTATACGCCTACTACAAGAAGCTCTATATTCAATCCGACATCGGCGCGCAGGATATGCCGATAAAAATCGACGGTTCGCCGTTCACTCTCTTTGATCTTCTTTCGCTCGACAGGACATTCGCGAACGCGCCTTATTTAAAAGCAAACGGCGAAAAATATGCGCTGACTCAAGCGTTCAAGACCGCCGGGAACAGGTTCACCGTCTTCGGCAGCAGCACGACCGATGTTATCGTGCCATACGGCGAGGGAAAAGAGATAATCGCCGAGTTCGGCTCAAAGCGAGCCGAAGATGATATAAAGTATCTCAAAAAGCTCATCAAAAAAGCGCGGGCATACACCGTCTCGCTCTATGAAAATCAGCGCAGAGCCCTTGCGGACAGCGGTGCGCTCCACCCCATAGCAGACGGCATCGCGCTCGCGCTGAGCGAAGAATTCTACAACGAAGATTTCGGACTCAATCTTGACGGCGAAAGCCGCGAAGCAATCACATTATAAATAAACACAGGAGGTGTGCAGCATATGGAACATCCGAATATAGTGACATTTGAAGTATTCGGAGACTACGCGCTTTTCTCCGACCCGGTAATGCGCGTTGGCGGAGAAAAAGCAAGCTATCAAATCCCGACATACGAAGCTCTCAAGGGTATTCTTCACTCGATCTACTGGAAGCCCACTATCGTCTGGTATATCGACAAGGTCAGAGTGATGAACCCCATTCAAACTGAGGCAAAAGGCATCCGACCGATAAAATACAACGGCGGGAACGACCTCTCGTTCTACACCTATCTCAAAGACTGCCGTTATCAGGTGCAGGCACATTTTGAGTGGAACGAGAACCGCCCGGAGCTCATCGGCGACCGCAACGAGAACAAGCATCACAACATAGCAAAGCGCATGATTGAAAAAGGCGGGCGCAGGGATATTTTCCTCGGCGCGCGCGAATGTCAGGGCTATGTTGAGCCATGCGAATTCGGGAGCGGCAAAGGCGCATACGATGAGACGCCCGAACTCGCATTCGGGCTGATGTACCACGGGATAACCTACGCGGACGAAGCGTATTCCGACGAGACGAAAAACCGAATGACCGTTCGATTCTGGTACCCGACGATGGAAAAGGGCGTTATCACATTCCCCCGACCCGAGGAGTGCACGATAACAAAAACGGTGCGCGAAAACATGGCGATAAAGCCGTTCGGCGAAGACCTCGGCAATTTCATCGGACTCAGAGAATTCGGGGAGGTGGAATAAATGAGCATATGGCAAAGAGCCGTTGAGACATATGACTGTCACAGCGATTCAGTTGGAAAAAGCTTCGACAACCATGTCACACTGATGCCGATATCTCACATCATCCAGAACGCGCAGATAGAAATACTTCTTGACGAATATGGAAAATTCAAAGAAGCTTTGGATGTTGCCAAGGATAAAAAGAACACTAAGACTATTATTCCGGCAACCGAACGCTCTGCCGGACGCGTTGGCGACACTCCATGCGCGCATCCTCTGAGCGATCAGCTGCGATACATTGCAACGTATATGCCGGAGAGACACGAGTCATATCTGAACCAGCTCAGGGCATGGGCTGAATCCGAATTCAGCCACCCGAAAGTGCGCGCGATACTCGCCTATGTCGAGAGCGGAACTATAGTTGACGACCTCGCCGACGAAAATATTATAGAGCTTGACGAGAGCGGAAAGCCACTGAGCAAGTATGATAAAAGCTTAATTCGCTGGCGCGTTATGAACACGGGCGACAATGATGCGTGTTATAAAGACACAAGCCTTTTTGACGCATTTATCGGATACTACAGTTCATTGCAGAATAAAGCCCCGAAAAAGCTCTGCATGATATCGGGCAAAGACGAACGCATAACCGAAAGTCATCCGAAAGGAACCGTTGCATCGGCATACGGCGCAAAGCTCATATCGGCAAACGACAGCTCAAATTTCACCTACAGAGGACGTTTCACCGACTCACAGCAGGCGGCTACCATCGGATACGAGACCTCTCAGAAAGCGCACAACGCTCTCGCCTGGGTTGCGGCGAATCAGGGAATTATAATAGGCGGCAGAACTTTCGTCTGTTGGAATCCAAAGGGAGATACATCCTTGTTCAAGGACTCCGAAACATTGACGCCCAACTACAGCGACGAAGAAGAGAAAAAAGATTTTCCGGCTACTCCGACCGACTACAAAGCCGACCTGAAAAAGGCATTGAGCGGATGGCAGGACAAGCTTCCGGCGGAGGACGATATTGTTATAGCGTCGTTTGACGCCGCCACAACAGGCAGACTCTCCATAACATACTACAATGAGCTGAAAGGTTCGGATTTCCTGAACCGTCTCGCGTTCTGGAAGGAGCACTGTTACTGGTCAAGCGGAAAGTTCGGCTATCAGTCCCCGTCAATATGGGAAATAGTCAAGTGCGCCTTCGGCACAGAGCAGAACGGGAAACTCAGCGTCGACGACCGAGTGATGCGCGAGCAGGCGCAAAGGCTGCTCCACAGTGTTATCGACCAAGCGCCTATACCGCAGGACATCGTCCGCGCGCTGATGCACAGAGCATCGATGCCGCTCGCCTACGACACAAAATCAAACCGCATAAAAATTCTCTATAACGCTTGTGCGGTTATATATGCATACAGGACCGTTACTAAAAAGGAGGAATGGGAAATGGCCCTTGAAAAAGACAAGAAAGACAGAAGCTATCAGTTCGGGCGTCTGCTCGCGGTCATGGAAAAGGTCGAGCGCGACACCTATGACAGAGACGAGAAGAGAGAGCCGAACGCAATAAGAATGCAGTCGGTTTTCTGCGAAAGACCGATGTACGCCTCACGCATAATCCGCGACAGTCTCAATCCATATTTTGCAAAGCTCTCGCCCGGAATGAGAATATACTACAACAACCTCATCGGCGAGATTTTCGGTCATCTGAGCGAATTCGACGAGAAAGACCTCAACCGCCAGCTTGAGGACAGTTACCTTTTGGGCTATTACCTGCAGCGCAGTGAACTCTACACAAAGAAAGAAAGCACCAACGAGGAGGAAAATTAAAATGGCAGCTCTTAACAACAAAATCGATTTCGTAGTTCTTGTATCCGCAAACCAGGCAAATGTAAACGGCGATCCGCTCAACGGCAACCGCCCGCGCACCGATTACTCCGGCTACGGCGAGATGTCCGATGTCTGCATCAAGCGCAAAATACGCAACAGAATGCAGGATCTCGGCAACGACATATTCGTCCAGTCCGCAGACCGCAGCGACGACGGCTGCAAGAGCCTGAGCGAACGCGCGTCAAGCAACATAAAGACGAAAGACATAAACGAATACGCAAAAGAAGCCTGCGAAAAGTGGCTCGATGTCCGTTCATTCGGTCAGGTGTTCGCTTTCAAATCCAAGGACAGCAGCGGCGTATCGGTCGGCGTGCGCGGTCCGGTCAGCATACATCAAGGAGTCAGCGTATCGCCGATAGAGGTTCGCTCCATTCAGATAACCAAGAGCGTCAACGGCGAACCCGTCAAAGACGGCAAGGACGCCTCGGCGCGTTCCTCCGACACAATGGGACAGAAGCATTTCGTCCAGTTCGGTCTCTATGAGATAAAGGGCTCGATAAATGTTCAGCTCGCCGAAAAGACCGGATTTTCAGAAGAAGATGCGGATATTATAAAAGAATGCCTGCGCACGCTGTTCCTCAACGATGCTTCTTCGGCGCGCCCCGAGGGTTCAATGGAGGTTCTGCGCGTCTATTGGTGGAAACACAACTGCAAGGACGGTCAGTATTCGAGCAGCAAGGTACATCGCAGCGTTCACGTTGAATTGAAGCCCGATGTCAACATCCCCTCAAGCGCGGATGACTATATTATATCTGTAGATGAGCTTCCCGGGCTTGAGCCCGAGATCATCGAGGGAGTATAATGACATACAGGGAGTGTGATTTTCTGCAAATAAGCGGAATACAGCACTTTGCTTTTTGTCGCAGACGTTGGGCTCTCATTCACATTGAGGGACTTTGGGCAGAAAATCTGCGCACTGTAAACGGTGAAATATTCCACGAACGGGCGCACGACCCGTCGCTCAGCGAAAAGCGCGGCGATCTGATAACAGTCCGGGCTCTGCGGGTATTCTCGTCAGAGCTCGGAATAAGCGGAGAATGCGACGTTGTCGAATTCAGACGCGATGACGAAAACGGCGCGAAACTGCGCGGGCGCGATGACAGATGGATGCCGACGCCGATCGAATACAAAAGCGGATCTTCTAAAGCGGGCGATGCCGACAGGCTTCAGCTGTGCGCGCAGGCAATGTGCCTTGAAGAGATGCTCGGAGTCGAGATTGAACTCGGATATATGTTCTACGGCGAGACGCATCGGCGCGAAAAAGTTTATATAAACGCCGAACTGCGCCAAGCGGTGAAAGATGCAGTCAGCGAGATGCACAGCTACATGAGCCGCGGCTACACGCCCAAAGTCAAGACAGGCAAATTTTGCAACGCCTGTTCACTCAAGGAGCTCTGTCTCCCTGCCCTGTGCAAGAACAAAAGCGCGGCGGAATATATAGACTCCGCTATCGGCGAGGACGGTGACTTCGATTGAAAAAGCTTATGAACTCGCTCTATATTCTGACTCCCGACGCCTATCTGACGCTCGACGGAGAAAATGTTGTTGTCAAAAAGGACGGCGCGGAGATGGGCAGATTCCCTCTGCACAGTCTCGAACAGATAGTGACTTTTTCATACATGGGCGCGAGCCCGGCTCTCATGGGCAAATGTGCAGAGCAAAACAAGTCGCTGTCATTCTTCTCTCAAAGCGGACGGTTCCTCGCGAGAGTCGGCGGCGGAGTGCAGGGCAATGTGCTGCTGCGCAGGCAGCAATACCGCATCGCCGACAGTCCGAGTGAAAGCCTGCAGACAGCCAAAAATTTCATCACTGCAAAGATATTCAACTCCCGCTGGGTATTGGAGCGTTCATTGCGCGACCACCCGATGAGCATTGATGCAGGGAAAGTAAAAGACGCATCGGAAAAGCTGAAAGAATCCGTATACACGGCTCGCAGCTGCACGGACGACGGGTCGCTCCGCGGCATTGAGGGTGAAGCGGCAAGCACATATTTTTCGGTATTCGACGAGCTTATACTCAACCCCGACCCATGTTTCGGTTTCGAGACGCGAAACCGTCGTCCGCCGCTCGACTGCGTGAACGCGCTTCTCTCATTTGCCTACAGTCTGCTTGCAAACGACTGCGCGAACGCACTTGAAAGCGTAGGGCTTGACCCATATGTCGGCATGATGCACACCGACCGCTCGGGCAGGAAATCGCTCGCACTCGACCTTATGGAAGAACTGCGCCCGTCGTTTGCCGACAGATTTGTGCTCAGCGGAATAAACAACCGCTCGTTTCAGAGCAATATGTTTGTGAAAACAGACAGCGGCGCCGTACTCCTCACCGATGACGGTCGGCGATCGTTCTTCAAACTTTGGAAATCGAGGCGGGACGAAAACCTGACTCACCCGTTCCTGAAAGAGAAGATACAATGGGGGCTCGTGCCGTATATTCAGGCACTTCTGTTAGCGCGCTACATCCGCGGCGACATTGACGAATATCCCCCGTTCCTGTGGAAGTAGGTGCGTTATGCTCGTATTGATAACCTATGATGTCAACACCGAAGACGCCGGCGGCAGAAAGCGGCTTCGAAAAGTTGCGAAAGAATGTGTGAATTACGGTCAGCGGGTTCAGAACAGTGTATTTGAATGTGTATTGGATGCCGCGCAATACAGATTAGTAAAGCACAAGCTCGAACAGCTCATTGACACCGAAAAGGACAGTCTGAGATTTTATAATCTCGGGAACAACTATCAGACAAAAATAGAGCATATCGGAGCCAAGGCCGGATATCAGCCGGAAGGACTCCTTATGCTTTAGTGCGAAACGGCATCGATCATAAAAAGTGCCGTATGTTCGCACCGAAAAAGCCGTGCTTTTACGACTGTTTAAGTCAAGTAAAAAGCACAGCTGTCGCAAAAATATATAGTTTTATATGCACTATGTACAAGCATAGCATTGCATATTTGTATATTTTTGCAGTCGCCCTCCCCACGGAGGGCGTGGATTGAAATATAAACAAAATCATAAACAGTATCGGGCTTGAAATCGTCGCCCTCCCCACGGAGGGCGTGGATTGAAATGTGCTGTTGGTTTTGGTTTGCTGTTGGCTTATTCGTCGCCCTCCCCACGGAGGGCGTGGATTGAAATAATGTTGTTAAAACTGGACCGACTAACGCACAAGGGTCGCCCTCCCCACGGAGGGCGTGGATTGAAATTATTATATTTGGGAATCTATAGCCTTGAACTATTTGTCGCCCTCCCCACGGAGGGCGTGGATTGAAATATTGACCGAAAGAACATTACCCTTAACATTAGCTTGTCGCCCTCCCCACGGAGGGCGTGGATTGAAATATTTTTCCATTGAGAATAGTTTAATTCTTTTAGATGGTCGCCCTCCCCACGGAGGGCGTGGATTGAAATAAGCAAGCTTGACAATAATGTTTTGCGTGCGCGATCGTCGCCCTCCCCACGGAGGGCGTGGATTGAAATGCTTGACAAAATAACTATCAATATAGGAAAAAACGTCGCCCTCCCCACGGAGGGCGTGGATTGAAATAATTATGTTAGGGAATCTATATCCTTGAACAATGTCGCCCTCCCCACGGAGGGCGTGGATTGAAATCCTACTGTCGATTTTAATGCAATTGATGAGCTTGGTCGCCCTCCCCACGGAGGGCGTGGATTGAAATGAAGCTCGGAATGCTCGCCGCCTTGCCGTGGTAGTCGCCCTCCCCACGGAGGGCGTGGATTGAAATCGTTTGTTTATTTTGTTTATAAGTTCTGCTTTATCAGTCGCCCTCCCCACGGAGGGCGTGGATTGAAATAACGCCGCCCTAAAAACCGCCGACACCGGTATGAGTCGCCCTCCCCACGGAGGGCGTGGATTGAAATTTAATGGACGCGCCGATAAATCCGGTATACCTCAAGTCGCCCTCCCCACGGAGGGCGTGGATTGAAATCGGCTTACATTCGGCGCAGTACGTTTCGCCGAGCGTCGCCCTCCCCACGGAGGGCGTGGATTGAAATGTAATATTCCGGATAATATTTTTTCATCCAGCCAGAACGTCGCCCTCCCCACGGAGGGCGTGGATTGAAATATTTAAAGTTAATAATTTTACTGTCAATGATATGACTGTCGCCCTCCCCACGGAGGGCGTGGATTGAAATGATACCGATATATCTGCTTTTCAATCTGCTATTGGTCGCCCTCCCCACGGAGGGCGTGGATTGAAATGTTGTGTTTGACTGCAAGGAGAATGGCATAGAAGTCGCCCTCCCCACGGAGGGCGTGGATTGAAATAAATTTTGAGCCAAACAGCGTTCTTGGTCGCAGGGTCGCCCTCCCCACGGAGGGCGTGGATTGAAATTGCAATCCAGCCTAAACCGTTTTTACTCCACCGCGTCGCCCTCCCCACGGAGGGCGTGGATTGAAATATAAGCGTCTACTTTATTGTTGAGCGTCTCATAAGCGTCGCCCTCCCCACGGAGGGCGTGGATTGAAATATTTATTATCTATATTATATACTAAAAACTGTGCATGTCGCCCTCCCCACGGAGGGCGTGGATTGAAATATTTATTATCTATATTATATACTAAAAACTGTGGTCGCCCTCCCCACGGAGGGCGTGGATTGAAATACGAATAACAAGTCGAACGCCGAACCACATAAGAGTCGCCCTCCCCACGGAGGGCGTGGATTGAAATTTCTGTTCTGCTGTTGCTTCCTCGGCGCAAGCGTAGCGTCGCCCTCCCCACGGAGGGCGTGGATTGAAATCTCTTCGCCTTGATTTTGGCTCTGACTCTGTCCTCGTCGCCCTCCCCACGGAGGGCGTGGATTGAAATACGTCTTTAAATCTATACATTATAACCACCTCTGTGTCGCCCTCCCCACGGAGGGCGTGGATTGAAATGCGCAGGAGATCATGATGGCATTCGGCGGAGTCGTCGCCCTCCCCACGGAGGGCGTGGATTGAAATGGCGGAGTGTCCGGCTCCGTCCTCGACATCTACGGGTCGCCCTCCCCACGGAGGGCGTGGATTGAAATCATTTGTTCAAGTATTTTGTCCGTTTCGCTATGCGTCGCCCTCCCCACGGAGGGCGTGGATTGAAATCACCATAACCGGCTGTGAGCGTATACGCCTTTTCGTCGCCCTCCCCACGGAGGGCGTGGATTGAAATACCGTGCTTGCCTTGCCGGTGCCCGCCGAACTTAGTCGCCCTCCCCACGGAGGGCGTGGATTGAAATTCGTCAAACATCATCGTCAGCGCGTGTTTCTGATTGTCGCCCTCCCCACGGAGGGCGTGGATTGAAATTGTGATTACGCCGTGCAAAACGATATTGTTATCGTCGCCCTCCCCACGGAGGGCGTGGATTGAAATGCCATCGACGGCAGCGTGCCGGTCGAAATGGCGGCGCGGGTCGCCCTCCCCACGGAGGGCGTGGATTGAAATCGTCCTCAAGCCAATGTTTAATATCGTCGGTATACGTCGCCCTCCCCACGGAGGGCGTGGATTGAAATACGAAGACGGCACAACTTGCCGAGTTGACGGAGCGGTCGCCCTCCCCACGGAGGGCGTGGATTGAAATGAAATCCCGCTTGCCGAGATAGACCGCTATTTTTTTGTCGCCCTCCCCACGGAGGGCGTGGATTGAAATACAAGAAATGAGCTGCTTCGCCCCACAACGATAACGTCGCCCTCCCCACGGAGGGCGTGGATTGAAATGATATGTACGCCTGTATCAAATATCGCGCTTCCGTCGCCCTCCCCACGGAGGGCGTGGATTGAAATGCACTTGCATGAGCGGACAAATCCAAAATAGTCCGTGTCGCCCTCCCCACGGAGGGCGTGGATTGAAATGGTTGCACAAGCCTATCCCGAGCGCAACACGGTCGGTCGCCCTCCCCACGGAGGGCGTGGATTGAAATAGTTTATTTCCATCTTTGTGGTTTATTTGCGGCGTCGCCCTCCCCACGGAGGGCGTGGATTGAAATAAGGCTACCTCTATGATTTTGGCATGTTCCTATCGTCGCCCTCCCCACGGGAGGTTCAGTCTGAAACAGGAGGTTATATCAAATACATTCGCAAGCCTGACAACTGTCTTTTTATTGTTTTGGAGCAGCGTTTTTTGAATATAAAAACAGCGCCTTGCAGTCAAATACAAGACGCCGCAATTATTGGATTGCAGTATAGCAAAACATCCATGCTTTACGCTCGACAGTTAAAATCAATAATCGATATATATTCCCTGTCTCCGTTCTTCCATCTTTTGCGCATGATATTCTGCATATTCTCTCACGAAGCGATGTTTCAAATCTTCCGGAGTATCAGGCGTAAAATCCCGCCATTTCGATATGGTCGGCCGCCTTTCCGCTGTCTTTAGCGATATTCCATATCACATCTTGATTCCCGCCGAGATGCCTGTGGCGGAGTATATTCAGCTCCGAGGCTTTCGGCTTCGCCCACGAGGCGAAATACTGCGGTCTGCACGACCTTGTGTAACGCACATAGAGAGCATTTTTGAGTTTGCTGTCCATTTTCTTCTCCTGTTTGAGCTTATTATCAGACCGCCGCCTCTGCGCTTTCGTGCTGCGCGATGCGCTCCTTTGCCCCGTCATAGATGGCAAATATATCTTCGCATCGGCTGTAATTCTCGCTCTGCGCTATCGTTCTCACTGCGTCGAGATACGGCTTTGCGGCTCTGTAATAGAGCGAGTTTTCGTCGGTCGCTTTCTTTATCTCAAGCTGAACGCGCTGTTTTTCGGCGCGCACCTGCCGAAGCTCTGCTTTGAGCTCTGCAATAGATGCTTTATCTTTTGACTCTTTGGCGAGCTTCATGCTGTCCGTGACGCGCTTCATATTGACTTCCGCCTCGTCCTCACGCTTGAAGAGCCCCGCGAAAACAGAGCTGTCAAACGGTTCGATGCCGTTGGGATAATATTTCGCGGCGGTCTTGCGCGTTGTTTTGATATCGCCGACGAGTCTTAACATATCTTTTCTGCGCTCTTTCTGCTGCGCGGTCGCCTTGGGCATGTGCTTGACATCGCTCTTTTTGAGCTCTATTGCCGACATGAAGCCGCCGAGCCCCGCCGCGCTTATTCTCTTCGCGATTTCAAGATCCTCCATACCCTCCGGGGTGTTGAAACGGTCGAGCTCCGCGAGGACAAAACGGGATATCTCTATCTTCTCGTTTTCCTGAGCTTTAAGATTATACTCTTTCTTAGCCGCCTTTAAAAGTGCCTTGTCACCGGACTTTTTCGCCTGCTTTATTCCGTCCTTTGAGAGAACGTTCATTTCACGTCCGGAATACTCTTTGGCTTCTTTTATAATATCGACCGCCTCGACAAGCGCATCGTCTGCGAGGACATTGTTTCCGTAGTCCTCGAAAAGCGCTCTAATTTTTAGCACCTTGACTATCGCCTTCTGCTTGACCTCGGTGAAATCATAGAAAAAGAGCGGAATGACATTGAGCACCGCACCGACAATGGACGCGATAACGAGAACGCTGCTTATGCGAACAAAATAGTCATGGTTATAGAGAACATCATAGACATTCGAGCCGTCGTAGCCGAGCGACAGAGCGACGCTGCGGTTGAGTCCAGCGCCCTCATATATTGCAGGAAGAACGGAGCCTGTGGCGAGCGTTATGACGCTGCCTATAAGCCCGACCGCGGTGAACATTCCGTCTATTCGCTCGCCCGTTTTATACTGCTGATAGTCTCTTATATCCGCCTGGATGCTCGGGTTGAGAAGATGACCGAGCGAGGTTATGAACTGGTTGACGAATATGCATATGAGCAGCATCCATATTATTCCCGGGTCGCCCGTTCGGCGGACTATCGGGAGCATCAGCGCGATGAAGCCGATATTGAAAAGATTTGTTACGACGAGGATCTTCTTTTTGCCGTACTTTCTGATAAGGAACGGCGCGACGAGATTCGGCCAGAACGAGGCGTTGCCGGATATCGCGATTATCAGCGAATACTGACCCGGCGAGCACGCGCCCTGATAGTTATACATCCAGCCGAGAATACTGTTGAACGAGCTTTCGAGGAAGCCTATCCAGCCGGCGAGCGAGATTATCCAAAAATATTTGTTCTGCGCTATCGCCTTGAGCGCGTCGATAAATTTTATACGGATAACATGCGTCTTTGCCTGGACTATCTTCTCCTCGACATTGACATAGACGAGCAGGGATATCAAAAATCCGACGAGCAGCATCGGCGGATAGAGCACCCTGTATATTCGCATATCGTAGAGGGTGTTGTCGTTTGTTATAAGCCGCGCCGCTATCGGCAGGAATATGCCCGCTATCGACGGCGAAAGATTCTCGACAACGCATCTTATCGAGAGGACATCCGAGCGCTCTATCGTATTGGGCGAAAGGACGTTTATAAGGCTCTCGTAGGCATCGACCATGAAATTATAGAAGAACTGGAAGCCGACATTGAACAGCAAAACGACGATGCACTTCACAGTCAGCGACATATGCTCATACGGCATCCACACGAAGCCGATGCCGAGAATGACCGTCGGGATACCCATGGTTAGGATATACGGGCGGTACTTGCCCTTCATGCTGCGCGTATTATCAATCATCTTCGCGCGCAGTGCAGTCAGCGGGAAGCCCGAGAGGATACTGAGTATATATATGACATAGAGCGCGCCGGGGTCGATACCGATAGTGTTGCCTATTAGCGTATTGCCGACGGCGATTATCATATTCGACACGCAGTAGACTATAAATCTAACGCCTATGCCGCCAACAGAGAGCGAGGCTATCTCCTTATAGCTCATATACCGCTCTTTCGGCGGCTTGTTCCAGTGCGTTTTGACCGAAGAAACAACGGATTTGATTTTTCCGGCGATTTTCACAGTCATATTCCCCCTTGTTAAGATGAGTTCAATGTGTTAGTATAAAAGAGTAAAATATCAAATGCTACGAGTAAAAAAGGTGATGCTATGCCGATATTCAACGAAGAGATGTACTTATACGACAAGAATCAGAACAGCGATCTTTTTCATCTTCATTCTTTCGGCAGGCTCTTTCCCGACACCGACTACATAATCTCGCTAAAAGACAACTCAAACACAATAATCGAATGCGTGACCGACGGGGTCGGGTATATCGAGCACAACGGAACGGTCACCACAGTTGAAAAAGGCGACTGCTATATAATAAAGAAAGGCAGCGGCTACTCCTACTACTCCGACGACAAAAAGCCATATTCAAAAGTCTGGGTAACGGTATACGGGAGTCTCATAGACAGGTGGCTCGATTTTTACAATATAGATCAGCAGGTGTATATAAAGCACCTTGACATCACGTCATATTACAGCCAGATAAAGCAGACCGCACTCGGCAGGGATATGCTCGACAACGACAAGAAGCTGATGCTCCTCGTCCACGGAATCATATTCGAAATGGCGATGGCTACCCCCGCGAACAGCCGGAGCCGTGAGGACGCGCCGTATATCAAGACCGCCGACAATGTTGTTCTCGACATAAAGAAATATATCGAGAAGCAATGCAACGAGCGACTGACGAACAAAGACCTGTCGCTGAAATTCGGCATCTCACAGAACACGATGAACGACCTGTTCATCAGAAAATACGGCATATCGACATCGCAGTATCACATGCAGTGTAAGCTCTCTTCCGCCGAATATTTTCTCAAAAGTACCGATTTGACGATAGACGCGATAAGCGGGCTTATCGGCTTTTGCGACCGCAGCCATTTCAGAAAGGCGTTTATGAAAGCATACGGCATGTCGCCGAATCAATACAGAAAGAAGCTCAAATCCGACCTCAGCGCAGAATAATTGTCGTCACCGATCTCGGCGTGATTTTTATATGCCCGGGGTCGGCGATGTCATATTCGCGAAGATTATCGCTATCGTCCGTAACCGCTGATTTTACGGCTGAGTACTGCTCCGGCAGACTCAGCTCTTTTTCTTTTTTAGTGCTGTTTATCACTATAACCGCACAGCCGCCGTCATATTTGAACGCGAGCAGGCGCAGCTCGGGATCATCGCAGGCGGCATCAACGCGAACGGAATCTGTGGGAACATATTTCGAGAAGTTACCCGTAACATAGTAGCGTTTGGTCATCTCAAAAGTTTTATCGTCAAGATTTATGTATATCAGCCCGTCGCAATAGTTGACCTCGGACACAGCTATCCAATGCTGCCACGAGATAACATTGAGCACGGACAGATCTTCATACATAACATTCGCCGTGACGAGTGCCGAGTCCATGCCCTTGTCGCGTCCGCCCTGCATATGAGTCCATTCGCTCATATTGACAGGGACATCCGGATAGTTTTTGCTCATCCACTTCGCGAACCGTTTAAGGAAGCTCATGCGATTGTTAAAAAACGGGATTGGCATATGCAGGCAATAGGAATGGATATCGAGAGCGCCGAGGCGAGTGCGGACGAGCGGATCGCCCAAAACGGCGCGCGAATAGCTCTTGTTGAACCAGCGGATATCTCCGTTTTCGCAGCCGGAGAGCCGAACGCCGTCGAGAGTTTTCCTGCCGTCAAGCTCTTTGACGAACGCGCGGAGCACCTTGCGGCAGCTCGAGGGTCTGTAGTGGCAGCCCTCCTGCCCGCCGTTCCAGACCCAGAACGGCTCATTGACGGGCGAGATATATTTTACGGGTATGCCCTCGCCGATAAAATGCTCGGCAACATCGGCACAGTATTTGGCAAACGCAGGATAGTTCTTCTTTTTTATATTTTCTCTGAATATCTGATACTTGTCGAGATGCGTCTTATGGTTATTCGTCAGGCGCTCTATCGGGGAATTGACGAAGAAAATAACCTCGTCCGCGCCGTCGCTGGCGGCACGGCGCATCATATAGACCGCCGCGGCGTCGCGCGACCAGTCGTATTCGCCGGGAGCGGTCTCAAAGCACTCGGTCGCCCGCGCGGGTTCGCTGAAAGTACCGCGTCCGCTGTGCTTCGACCCGCCGCCGATATTGTAGCGGTAGATGCCAAGACCGATGCCCTCGGTCTTGCTGAAAAGCAGCTCACTGATTCTGTCTCTAACCGGTTTGCCGCTTATCGGATCCTCATGAGTCCAGTTTCCGACTATCTGCGCCCACCATGCGCCGCTCGCGCCGAAGCCTTCTATAGTCTGATATCGCTTCTCTTCATTTATATTCAGCTTCAATTTCAATGCCCCCATGTGAAAAGTGCATATATTTTTCATCTTATTCTAAAGTATATCATAGCTTTTCACGGAGTAAAGGTATTTTTTACAGAAAAAAGAGTACTTTTTACATGTGTTTTCAAGTTGGCGACGAAAGCAACGAAAAATCAATACAGCCGAAGCGATGAAAATTATTTTATATTCAAGCTGCGTTTGACGCTATTTTTCCGAAAAATGTGTTTTTTACCTGCTGTCTGTAATTTTTTGTAAAAGTTTCATATAATTATACATATATATTTTATCTTTATGTTGAATTTGTATTGCTTTTTGATTTTTATTCCCGTATAATGGAGCTTGTCTGATACGACAGAATATCTGAAAGGTGCCGAATTATGAACACCGTGATAATAATTCTGCTTGTTGTGCTCGCGATAGCCGTTGTGCTGCTGTTCGCGATATGCGGCTTCCTGTTCAATCAGGTAATGTGGTATAAGCCGATAAAGCTGCCCGCCGCCGCAAAAGGCGAGGTTGAGGACGACTTTGCAAAGGATCACAGAAAAGCCGAAGAAGAGTTCGGAAAAATGCCGTTTGAAAAGCTCACCGTTTCGGCACCGAACGGCGAAAAGATATATGCGCGCCTGCTCCTGCCCGAGAAGAGCAACGGGCGCATGATAATCGCCTGCCACGGGGCGCACAGCTCAGGGATATGCGAATTCTGCTTTTCCGCACTGTACTTTCACCGCATGGGTTATACAATTCTGATGCCGGAGCACCGCGGCTGCGGCGAGAGCGAGGGAAAATTCTTAGGCTACGGCACGCACGAATCAAAGGACACTTTTCTTTGGATAGACTGCGCCCGCAAACGATTCCCGGAGCTCGACATATTCCTGCTCGGCGTGTCGATGGGCGGCGCGACGGTGCTAATGATGAGCGACAAAATAACCGACCCGACGGTCAAGGGAATCATCGCGGACTGCTCCTACACGAGCGCATGGGATGAATTCGCCTATCAGCTCAAAAATCCGTTCGGGCTCCCGGCGTTCCCCCTGCTATATATATTCGACCTGTATTGCCGCATAATCTGCAAATACAGCCTGCGCGACGCGTCGCCGATAAAAGCCGTTCGCAGCGCGAAAGTGCCGATACTTTTTATTCACGGCGCAAAAGACGCGCTCGTGCCCGTAAAGATGCAAAAAGAGCTGTTTGACGCGTGCCCAACGAAAAAAGAAATGCTGACGGTCGAAAACGCAGTCCACGCTCAGAGCTATTATACCGACCCGCGCGCTTATGAGGCGGCGACGGAAAAATTCATAAACGAATGTGAAAACACTGAAAATACATCTGCGCTTTCCGCGCCCGGAGGAGGAAAACAAATTGGCTAACAACGAAAGGCTGAAAGAAAAACGATACGTCGGAGTAAAAGAAACGGTTATCTACGGCGTAGCAAACGGCGGTCAGGTCATCGGATACAACATGGTTCGCATGCAGCTGACATTCTTCCTTGTGACCGTGTTCGGCATACCGAGCACAGCGGTCGCAACGATGATAACCGTCATGGGCATCTGGGATGCACTCAACGACCCGCTGATGGGAACCCTTGTTGACAAGACCCGCACGAATCTCGGAAAACTGCGTCCCTATCTGCTCTTCGTCCCGATACCGCTCGGCATAGCGACAGTCGTGTTCTTCGGCGGCGCGGAATTCCTCGCGGGAGTTCAGTCAACGACGCTCAAGATAGTCTATATGTGCGTCACATATTTCATCTGGGAGTTCTTCTATACGATAGGCGACATTCCGTTCTGGGGTCTGTCCGCCGCCATATCCCCGAACCCCGTTGACAGATCGAACGCCATAACCTCGGCGCGCTTCCTCTCCGGCATAATCGGCGGACTTGCTACGCCCGTTATATCCCTGCTCATCGACCTGAGCAACAAGGGTGTTATCGGAATCAATATGCGCCAGCTCTTCCTTGTCATGGGAATTGTCGCTGGCACTGTCGGCATGGGACTCTTCTCGCTCTCCGGCATCTTCTGCCGCGAGCGCGTGGTTCAGAATTCCGACGAGCCGAAGGTTCTCGACTGCTTCAGATTTCTTTTCAAGAACAAGCCCCTGCTTCTCATAGTCTGCTCCAACATTCTCGCGACGGTCGGCGGAGTCACGGACACATTCGCGCAGTATTTTTACATATTCTCCCTCGGCGCGGCGAGCTGGGGCACGATAATCGGAATCCCCGGAGTTATTTCCGGATTTTTGACTTATCTGCTGCTACCCGCTCTCGAGAGAAGATGGACGTCGAAGCAGATAGTCGTTCGCACAACTATTCTCAAGGCACTCGTCGGTACGACCACCTTCCTAATCGGCATGAAATTCTATCGCAACCCGGCGGTTATTGTCCCGCTGCTTATGATTCAGGGCTTCATCTTCAGCTCGCTGACGAGCATAAACATGGTCGTCCCCACAAAGATGATAGGCGACACTGTCGACTACATGGAGTGGAAAACGGGCGAAAGAAACGAGGGCATGGCGTTCTCGCTGCTGACCTTCATCAGCAAGCTCACGGGCTCGCTCTGCACGGCTATCGCAACGGCCATAATCCCGGTCATCGGCCTTGTCACCGTTCAGCTCGCGGACAACTCGCTTCAGCTTGTTGAAAACCCGCAGATAAACACCCGTTTCTGGCTCTGGGCTTTGGTCACCATACTCCCGCCCGTGGCGTCGCTCATCTCGCTCATACCCTACAGATTCTATGACCTCGAGGGCAAGAAGCTCAAGGACATTCAGGAAGAGATGATTGCTCGCCGCGAGCTCAACTCAAAGACGATATCCAAGTCGGAAGGAGAGATATAAATGGAACGCAAATGCCCGAAATGCGGCGGTAAGCTCGGAATATTCGACTTAAAGCCCAACTGCCCCCACTGCGGATGCAGTATCATGTACTACGACATGGACAAACGCCTTGAGGAGGACTCGGTAAAGGCCGAGGCGGAATGGCAAAAGCTCGATGAAATACTCGACAAGATAACTCCCGCGTTCATCAAGAAAAAGAGAGCCGCGAGAGAAGAAAAAGAGAAAAACGAAAAGGATTCAAGCGAAAAATAATCCTAAAGCAGGCGCGCCCGCAGTTATTCTGCGGGCGTATCGCTTTTTGTGGGAATTTGCAACAAATTTTAGTAAAACTGTGGTAAATTCTGCAGCAATATGTTAAAATCCGATAAGAACGATGATTTAAGGAGAGGGTATTATGCTTCGCAGACAGATGCAGCTTGATTTTTCCGGAATAAAGACATATTCAGCCGAGGATCGCCACAATCTCGTCACCATAGACAACATGATGACTCCCGGCGTCACCCCGCACGAGGAATACAAATACGAAGGCTTTGATGAGCTTGTTGAGAGAATAGTCAAGGCGCGCAAGAACGGTCATCCCGTCATATGGAGTATGGGCGCGCACGTTGTCAAAAACCGCCTTTCCCGCTATGTCATCGAGCTGATGAAGATGGGCGTTATCACGCACATCGCCGCAAACGGTGCGACGAGCATACACGACTTTGAGCTGGCGTATCTCGGCGGCACCTCCGAGGATGTGCCGACCGCCATAGAGGACGGCTCATTCGGAATGTGGGAACAGACGGGCGCATGGATGAACGAGGCAATTAAGCGCGGCGCGGAGCTCGACTTGGGCTACGGCGAAGCGCTCGGCGAATATATAGACATGCACCACGAGAAGTTCCCGAACCGCGAGGACTGCATACTCTGGAACGCATATAAACTGGACATTCCCGCGACCTATCACATAGCGCTCGGCACGGATATCATCCACCAGCACCCCACCTGCGACATGGAGGCTATCGGCAAATGCTCGGGCATTGATTTCAAGAAGATGGCTTACAGCGTGTCGCAGCTTGACGGCGGCGTTTTTCTCAACTTCGGCTCTGCCGTTATCGGTCCCGAGGTGTTCCTCAAGACTCTTTCAATAGCGCGCAACCTCGGCTATCCCACGTTCAACATAACCACGGCGAACTTCGACCTCGTGCGCCTGGGCAACTTCCGCTGCAAGATAGGCTACGAAGATCCGAACTATTATTACCGCCCCCGCAAGAATATCGTCAACCGCCCGACCTGCCGCGGCGGCATGGGCTGGCACTTTGAGGGCGACCATCAGATAACCATACCCACGCTCTACGACAAGCTCAAAGAGCAGCTTTGATTTGAGGTAAGATATGCTTTCAAAAGAACAGGTCAAAAAAATATGCGCCGGCATAAAAAATGCGCGCATAGGCATAATCGGCGACTTCTGCGTTGATATCTACTGGCACGCGGATATGACGAAATCTGAGCTCTCACGCGAGACTCCGCACTATCCCCTGCCGATAGTCGGCGAGAGGGTCTATCTCGGCGCGGGCGGAAATGTTGCGTCGAATCTCGCGACGCTCTTCCCCAAAGAGCTTATTCCGATATCCCTTATCGGCGGCGACTGGCGCGGCATGCTCATGGAAGATATATTCGAAAAGAGCGGCATGAACAGGGATTTTGTCATCAAAGTGCCCGACCGCTTCACCAACGCCTACTGCAAGCCGATGCGAAAGGGCATATCGGAGCTTGAATACGAAGATCCGCGTCTCGACTTCGACAACTACGAGCCGATATCAAAAGAGACCGAGGACAAGGTGATTGAAAATCTCAGAAAAATCTCCGGAAATATCGATGTGCTCTGCGTCGCGGATCAGTTCAGATTCGGCATAATCACAAAGCGCGTGCGCGATGAGATAATTGCACTTGCAAAATCGGGGCTCACCGTCATTGCGGACAGCCGATACAACATCGGCAAATACACTGACTGCATATTGAAGCCCAACGAGGTCGAGTGCTGGCGCGCGGTGTATAACAACGAGGGCTACATAGACGCAGGATATGACGAATTTATCGAAGCGGCAAAGCTGCTCGCGAAAAAGAACCGCTCGACCGTGTTCTGCACGCTCGGAAAGCGCGGCTCGATAGTCACCGACGGCGACAGGACGGAGAAAGCCGACGCGGTGCTGTTCGACGGCGAAGTTGATATCTGCGGCGCGGGCGACACCTCGCTCTCCGCATTTTCTGCGGCAATCGCCGCAAAGACCGAGCTCAAAGCGGCGGCTCAGTTTGCGGGGCTCGCGTCCGGCGTGACGGTCAGGAAAATCGGCGTCACGGGCACGGCATCGCCCGAGGAAATAGAAGCGCTCGCACAGTAAAAAAATAAAACTAAGAGGCACAGGAATGAGTTTTTCAATTGAAACGATAAAAGAATACAGCGGCAGGGGCTTCAAATGCGCGCTGTTCGATTTTGACGGCACGATAAGCCTTATACGCGAGGGCTGGCAGAAAGTGATGATTCCGTATTTCTGCGAGGTCATCGAAGCTCTCGGCACAAATGAAAATAAAGACGGAATATGCGAAGAGGTCACGGAATTCGTCGACCGACTGACCGGCAAGCAGACAATATTCCAGTGCATCGCGCTCAACGAGGCAGTTGTTCGCCGCGGCGGAGAGCACGTTGACCCGGGCGAATACAAAAAAGAATATCTGCGCAGACTCGAAACGCGGATAGCCGACAGAAAAAATGGGCTCGAAAACGGCTGTCTCTCCCCCGCCGATCTCGCGGTCAGAGGGTCAGTTGAGTTCATAAAAGCGCTGAGGAACGCCGGGATAAGATGCTTCCTCGCGAGCGGAACGGACGAAAAAGATGTCATATATGAGGCGTCCTTAATCGGAGTCAAAAATCTTTTCGACGGCGGCATTCACGGCGCGAAGGACGCGCTGCTTGACTGCTCGAAAGAGGCGGTTATAAAGAACATGATCGAAGAGCAGAAGCTCGACCCGGAAGAGCTTGTCACATTCGGCGACGGATTTGTTGAGATAGAGCTCACGGCAAAACTCGGCGGATACGCAGTCGGCGTGGCGACAAACGAAAAGACCGGCGACGGAATAGACGAAAAGAAACGGGCAAGGCTCATGTCGGCGGGCGCCGATATGATAATCCCGCACTTTGAGAACACCGACGCGCTACTCAAAGCACTGCACATATAAACACAAAAAAGAACAGGCGTTCTGCGGCAAAACCGTAAAACGCCTGTTTTTTTATAATTCTATCCAATCTTTTGTTTCGTTGTCGTACTCATACAGCACCTTGTTCTGCTCATCGTATGCGAGCAGGACATCGTCGCTGTCTTCAAAAGTTATTTTATAGGTCTTGCACTTGACTCCGTTCACGGTCGCGGTCTTGCCTGTTGATGAAAAGCCATCACCCAGGTCGGCATATGCGCGGAATTTCGGAACCCCGAGCATTCTTATCGCATCAAAATCGACCTGAAATTCCGTAGTCTTTGGCGCAGTATTTGAAGAACCGGAAGCCCTGCGCGTCGTTTCCGCGCTGCGTGCGGAGGTCGTCTTTGTTGTCTCCGCCTGCGTTGTCGGTTCGGTGGTCGGCTCCGTCGTTTGCTCCTCGGTCGTAGTTTCGGGTGCAGTCGTCGTTTCCGGCTCGCGCGCCACTTTAGCGCACCCGGCAAGCGAGATTGCAGCAAGAAACAGAGTTAAGGCGGACATGATAATTTTTCTGTTTGATTTCATTATTTTTCAGCTCCGTAAGTATATTTCAGACATTTTCGCGCCGTTTTATCCGCGCGCCGTCAAATTCATAAACCTCGTCGCAGAGGGTCGAGATATCACCATCGTTGTGCGAGACTATGAGCATGGTTTTTCCGCTCGCTTTAAAGCTCAGGAAGAGCTTTCGCATCTCCTCGACTGCGTCCTTATCGAGCGCGTTCATCGGCTCGTCGAGAATCAATAATTGCTGATTTTCCATTATCGCCTGTGCTATGCCGAGGCGCTGTTTCATGCCGAGCGAATATTTGCCGACCCGCAGCTTTGACGACGGGTCGAGCCCAACTGTTTTCATGGCGGCCTCTATCTGCTCTTTGCCAATCTTGCCGCGTATCGAGGCGAGATATTCAAGATTTTTCATGCCGCTGTAATTGGGCAAGAAGCCTGGCGCTTCAATTATAATCCCCGTGTTCTCCGGGAAGTCCGCGTCCTTGCCTATCACCTTGCCGTTGACGGTGACCGTGCCGCTGTCGGGCTTCATGAATCCGCAAATGAGCTTTAAAAGTACAGTCTTGCCGCTGCCGTTGTCGCCGACGATGCCATATATCCCGCCCTCTTGCAGTTGCATATTAACATCTTCGAGAACCGTTTTTCCTTTGAAGCTTTTTGTCAGCTTATCTATAACTATAACATCAGTCAAAATAATGTCCTCCTTTCAATGCCCTTCTCTTCACTGCGCCGGAGCAGAAAAAGACAAGGATTATCACCGCCGCGTCTGCCAAGAGCACTGCCGCAGCCGTTTTGACATCGGTCAGCTGTTTTGCCATGCCGTATGCGCCTAGCATGGCGAAGCTGAAGCTTTTCAGCCTCCCGCATATGAGCCCCGTTGTGCCGACAACCGCGATGACGATCGCCGCCGCAGGCTTCTGCCCGAGAAGAAAACGCAGAAGGCACAGCACGCACATTGCCGCACCGAGCGCGAGCGGATATGCCGCCATGCGCATAAGTTCAAAGGCGGAAAGCGTTCCGACTTTTTCCGCCGCCGCTGCGCAGACGGCTATGCCGATAAGGCAATAGAGCACACACCAGAGAAGAGCGGACGAAACGGTTTTTATCCACCATTTAAAAAAGCTCTTCGAGCGCGGCAGGACGAAATACGGCATCGTCTCGGAATCGAGGACCGAGCCCGCCATACCGAGAAAGAGTCCCGCAAAAAATGTTCCGAAATAGCGAAAGAAGCCGAAGAGATCAAACTGTCCGATGTGTTCAACACCGCCGACGGCTTCTGTGAAAACAGAGAAAAATGTTTCCCGCTCGCCGCCGAAAGACGAGAGCACGCAGACCGCCCATATGAGCAGAGACACAGCGAGATACGGCAGCATATTGAAAAGCCGATGCCGCAATCCCGCGAAAAAAGTTATCTTCATATTCGAGTCCCCACTGTTATTTTGAGATCGACATGCCGAACGGCGCGAAGAATACACGCGACAATAATCGCCGCGAGCAGGCAGAAATACGCGCACGAAAAGCCGACCGACGGCAGACCGGCATCTTCCGAGAAGCCGTGATTTGAAAAGACGGAAATAAAAAACGGGAGGTACTTAAACCGTATCAGATATGAAATGATATGCTGAGCCGAGAGCACGGCAAAGCCCAGCACGCGGCTGCCGCTTAAATTTATCAAAAACAGAAGCAAGCCGCAGAAAAAGCCGTAGCCGAGATTCAGCGCCAAGGCATAGAATGCCGCGAGATACGGCGTAACAACCGGCATAAAAAGCTTCGGGTCGACTGCGATATGATAAGACGAAGCCGCCGCATCGCGCATGACGAGCTCATAAAACGGCGCGCTCCACACATTACCGGCAAAGGCATTGGACGAGAAGAATGTCACGGTCACCGCGAGCGAAAATATATAATACACGACGCAGGAGAGCAGGATATACATGAGCTTTCCGACTACCCACTGCACCCGCGAACAACGCACGAGCGAATACATCGCGCTCTGCTCGGTAAAAGGTGCGTCGGCGAACAGGAGCATAAGCCCGAGGAACATCAATGTCGCGATATGGAGCGTTGAGCTGTTATATATAAACGGCTCGAATATGTTAAGCGGATCTCCGCTCGCCCGGGCGAATTGCATAAGATTCACGGAATCGAGCAGCGAAGCGGCGGCGCAGACGAGAAAAGCCGTAACAGTCCGCGCGCTGCCGAGCCATGTGCCGAACTGCCAGCGCATCACAGAGAGACACTGTTTCATTGCAGCAGCCTCCTTCGCGCAAAGAAAATGAACGCCGCGCAGCCGAGCACCAGAAGCACCGCCTGATACAAAAACAGAAAGCCGAACGACGGCAAAATATCGGGCAGGATGGTGTTGGTCGGGCTGAATTTTTCTTTTTGCAGCGCACTCGTGATGAGATGCATCAGGAAGAACAGCACGAACGGACCGCAGAGAGCCACATATCTGTTGGGCACCGCGGCGGACAGAGCCGTGCCGATAACTCCCCACACGACGCCGAAGAGGAACGCGAGCAGGATTATCACTCCGACCAGGCCGAGCCCGCCGGCGACGTTTTCAAACGGCTGCAATATGCTTCCGTCAAGCGGAGTTTTCGAATGTCCGTTCGGGACATACGGGTCGCAGAAAATGAGCATTATGAGCGCAAACACCGCAAGCGGCAGAGCGTTTGCCGCGCCGCCGCAGACAGCGTTTGAAAAAAGCCTTGTGAACATATACTTTCTGCGGCTCTTCGAGCGCACGAGCATAAAGCGCAGGTATCCGCTGTTATACTCATCGCAGAAACGGAACACGCCGGGCATAACGGTTATTATCGGCGTAAAGATAAGATATCCGCCGAGCGCGAGGGACGAGAAGAAGAAATTGATATAATCTGCCTTGTTATCCCACCGCGCAAAATACAGAAAATACTGATACTGCGGCTCGACAAGAAGAACAAGTCCGAGCAGCAGGGATATCAACATCCCGGTTGAAAAAAGTTGGCTTTTAACATCCTTTCTGAGCATAGGATCACCCCGCTCAGGGCTTTATGATCGTTGCGGGATCAATACTTGCGCCGTCCTTCGTGGCTGAAATGTTCAGGTGGGGGCCGGTTCCGTATTTGCCGATAAAGCCCATGTCATCTCCGCGGGAGACATATTCACCCTGTTTTACGGAGAACTTGGCCGCGCTGTATTCAATGACATAGCCGTTGTCGCAGGTCAGCACGGCGCACGGCGTTTTGCTTTCATCATCTTTGTTATATATCTTCGTTATTCTTCCGCTTGCACAGGCAACGACCTTTGCACCGAAATCAGCTTTGATGCTTATGCGCTTATACTGAGTGCTGTACGGAGAGGAAAGCTGTGTATAGCCGGGCACGGGCCAAATGAATCCGGCGGCGCTGACATTTGCATTTGACGCATCTGTTTTCTTTGTTGCCTTTTCCGTCTGCGCGGCGGCGCCTGCTTCTTTGGCAGTGTTTGCTTCCTCTGCGGCGGTTTCCGGTGCGCCGCTTTCGGGAGCAATATCCTTCGCCGTGTTGTTCTCCCCGGTCTCTGCCTGCGCCCCTATTCCGGTCGGGTCGGCAGTTGTGCTCGGGTCTGTTTCGGGTTTGCCGCTGCAGGAACAGAGTCCCAGCATGAGTGCGATTGCGGCAGCGAGCGATACGAATCCTTTTGTGCGTTTCAACATTTTGTTTTCCTCCTTTTAGTTATTCGTATCTATTCGTAACGGCGTAAAATTCACCGGTTACGGCATTGATTATAATATCATTTTCATATTCGCCGTATTGTTCCAGCGTTGCAGTAGTAGCGATGCAGAAACGCCAGCACGGGAACACGGTCGAATTATATGTTTCGGGGTCTTCGACCGACATATATTCAAAGCTTATCTCTTTTACTATAGAATCTTTGACAAGTCCCGCGGCGGCAAGCTTCTTCTGCAAGACTGCGAGAACGCCGTCGAGCGTCATGACTCTGCTGTTTACGATTTTCGACTCGCCAAGCTCAAGTCTCGTGAGCCTTGCTTCGACAACACCCCTGTCGTCTATTGCGACGGTGCATCCGGTGCTGTCCGGCTCGCCGCTCGAAAGCGGTATTCCGTCTGCGACCTGGACATATTTATATTCATATCTGCCGCGTTTGGCACGGTTGCCTCGCTCGGTCAGAGGTTCAACGACCTGCGAAGAGACGAGCTCAAAATCGGTTATTCCGAGGCGGCTGAGAAGCTTATCCGACAGGCGGCGCGCATCGTCGGGAGAGATATTGCAGCCCTTTGCCCAGCCGGGTTTCAAAGCAGTCGGATGATTTGACGCGCTCAGGACTTCGGACACGCCGAAATAAAATCCGCCCGGGAGCAGCCCGGCAGACGGATCGTCCTCCGTCGTTTTCTCCGAGCCGGGATTGAACATCGGATCGTCGCCGGAGAAGAACAGGTCTTCAAGCTCGAGCAGGTCGAAGAAGCGGTACTGCGCGGAATATGTCCGTATATCTCCGGTTATCTTCGGCACTTTTATATCAGCGTCGATATGCACGGTTATGCCTCCGGATGAGATATCACGCTTGAGATGCTCGGTTTTTGAGAGAACGGGCGTCGTGCCGCCCTGATTGCTGTTATCGGCGGGAGCGCTCACGAGGGACTCGACGAGCAAATCGTTCGAGCTTTTTGCGCGAAGGACATTTCCGTCCATGACAGACTCGGGCGTTTTTTGGCAGGCCGCAAGCAGCAGAACGGAACAGGCAAGAAAAAGCAGCACGGATTTTTTCACAGAGACACTCCCTTTGATTTGTATAAAACATTTTTCTCAAAAACCATGCAACGGGCATACAAAAAAATAACGGCCGCACAATTCGGAAAACTGTGTGACCGTATTCTTCAAGAAGCGGGCGACCCGTTAAAATGTCCGAGGTTTGCTCGCCGGTATAGGCTCGGATTCTCCGGGTCGATGCCGATAACGACCACCGTTCGGTTTTTGCTGTTGTTTAGTCGGTCTTGCTCATTAGTGGCTTCGCTTAAGCGAACCATTCCATTATTTTGCCAACTATCCCTATAAATGCCCAACCGAAATACGTCAGCACTGTCCCAATCGTTATAATAATCAGCCAAAAGGCCTGTTCTAATGTACCCATTTTTAAAGGACTCATTGCTATTACCTCCAGAACATGAATTATTGTTTAGCAAAATATCAGATACACTCAATTCAGCAGTAATATTTCTATGTGCTATTACATGCGCAACTGTATCCGACTCACCATAATTAAAAGATTGGACATTGAAGCCTTCTGATTCTTTTGCGCTGTTTTGCCTTTGCAAAAGGTCGGTCAAACCATTGGAATCACATCCTCCTCACAGTTGTGGCAATATATTAAATATTCTCAATTCCGCTTTTTACAGCTTCATTATACTGCAAAGCAATTATCATGTCAATCATTTTGTTTTTTTGCAAATTGAACTGCCTGCAAAGCGGCTGCCGTTCTTTTCCGGCTCGAAGATTGTTATTCTCATATCCCGAGAGCACGGCGAAGCCCAGCACGCGGCTGCCGCTTAGATTTATCAAAAACAGAAGCGAGCCGCAGAAAAAGCCGTAGCCGAGATTCAGCACCAAGGCATAGGCCGCCGCGAGATACGGCTCTTTGCGGCACTCGTATATATGGATTTTGAGCTCCGCGCAGTTTGCAACTGTTTTTTGGCTCTGAGCGTTCATACATTCATGAATGCCAAATCACCGGTTGCAGCAATTAAAGTTCGCTTTTATTTATTTTTTTGTTTTATTTTTTTACGGTCTTCAATGGTTTTCAGTGTTAGTATTGACGCAACCACTGCAAAGGACACAACCACCTCAATGCATGTTTTAATCAGTTTTATATCATAATCCTTGCTATTGTCAAAAATAACATGCACTGTGTCGTCCGGCTCCGTCATCTCAAAAACAGCGTACGACGGCGATATAGCACTCGCTACTTTTCCGGTGTTCTTCATTTCATAACGAACTCCGTTTTTGACGCGCCGGGTCTTATAAAGCACCTCGTTGCTCCAATACGAACTGTTCGCAGTTGTATCCGGTATTTCATCACAAGTGATATTATTTGCATTCCTGTCAAAGGTCGCTGCAATATCTTCCCTGACAAAATAGACGGCTATGTTATCTCCGTTCCAACCGACGCCGAAACGCCCGCTGCAATCAAGAGTATATCCATAGGCAAACTTCCCGTCTTTGTCATACACCGATATGCTGTTGTGACCATTTTTTGATTCACCGACAATGGCGATATATCCGCTGTCGCTTACATCAAAGCAGGATATCGACTCCCAATCGGGCTCTTTATTTGTCGACTCAAAATTGATACTCCCAAGAAATCTGTTCCTCTCTTCGGCACTCAATTTCGTCGTCGAAAAACCGATATCCAGCGGCAAAGCCGAAACGGTCGCGCTGAAAATAAACATTATGCAGACAAGCGCGGCTGCCGCGCCGCCCAAAAATCTGCCGAATTTATGTATCACTCTGATGCACCTCGCAATCAATATACCCTTATCCCCGCGATATGCGGCTCTTTGCGGCACTCGTCTATATGAATTCTTAGCTCCGTGCAGTTTCTTATCACGCGCATCAGGCGGCATATTTTTTTATAGCCGACGGTCGTGCCGCTGTATACGGTCCTCTCCCCGTCCTCAGCTTTCAATGCCGAGATAAACTCTGCGAGCTTCTCCGAAATATCCTCATTCGGGACTATGCCGAAATCGGCGGCGTTAAATATTTTCAGAGTTGTCCTCCAAAAATTCACTGCTAATGAGTCTATTCTATCAGATTGCACGGCTAAAAAGCAAGACGGAAAGACGAAAGAGCGTCCTCTTTTCGGAGAACGCTCTTTGATGCAATTTCACTGTGCTATGCCGGGATATCTTCCAAAAGACTCTCAAGCGCATCTTTTACAAACCCGACCGACTCCTTGTGATACTGCGCCTGCAGGTCTTTGCGGAAGCACGAAATATCCGCATCGCCGCAAATGGCGTGAAGCTGTTGAACGGCGGCGTTTCTCACATAACAGTCCTCGGAGGATATGTATGATTTTATTTTATTCGCCGCATCGGCTTCACCCAATGCATACAGCGAACAAACCAATATAGCTCCCGCCCGATCTGATTTTTCGTCTTTACAAGCAGACAGAAGCAGAGCGCGCACCTCGCTCTTATAAGCCGCCGGATTCATTGACGCGGTATCGTACAGTGACGAATACACATATCCGCGGACAAGTTCCGAGCTGTCGGCGATATGCTTTTCAAGTCCGTTTATCGCCTCGCGGCTGTCGGTTCCGCTCAGAGAATCGCAGGCATTGACCCTAACGAGCTCATCCCGGTCATTCATAAGGCGCAGCAAAATATCAATATATTCGCCGCGTGCACCGCCCAGCACCTGCGCGACCCTGTTGCGAATCTCGGGATTACAATCGCGCGAGAGCCTTTCAAGTTCCGGGTATACGGAGCTGTCGATATCTGTACCCTCAAGGTCGTTTAGAAAATCTATCTTTTTGTCGGTTGCGGTTTGCATGGTTTAGAGTTCCTTATAATATTTCACACTGTCAGCGCACGGCCTGTGGTTTTGAGCGCGGACTTGTTGAGTTCATCGTTATCGAGCACGAGCTCACCGTTGATAAACACTTTCTTTATGCCGAAAGACCTCGTCTGATCGGGCGTTGCGTTCTTCGTCTCGTCCTCATCGAACACGGTAAAATCGGCGAAATAGCCGGGCTTTACATATCCGCGGTCTTTGAGCATGAATCTGTCGGCGGTCGCGCCGGTCATGCGGCGGACGGTGTTGGGCAGAGTGTCGCCCGTACCTCTGAGAGAATCGCGCAGGAACTTCGGATAGCAGTCATAGATAGCCGGGTTCTGAACGCCGAAATCCTCGACCCAAGCATCGGTCATGTAGAGGCAGTTGGGGTTATGCTCGAACTCACGGATTATCTCGGGAGTGCTGTACGGTCCCATATTGACCCTGCCTTTGAAGTCGCTCTCCTCGCAGAGCTGGAGATACATATCGAGATCCGATTTTCCGTTCTCCTTTGCTATCTCGTGGACGGTCTTGCCCTCATACTTCTCATATCCCGGACCGATATACGCTATCTGAATATCTTTGAAGCCGAAGCCGAGAAGTATGCTCGTCGCCTTGATGAGCACGCTGAGTTTGAGCTTGTTGAGCGGCTTTTTGCGCTCCTCTTTGCTCATTCCCTGATACCACACGGGGAGCACGACCGTTATGACGGACACGCCCAGAGTTTCATTATATATATCGAACATCGCGTCGACGCCGTTTTCGCGCAGACTATTCTGAATGGCGACGAACTCATCCTTGTCGCCGAACGACTGGCGGCCGACAAATATCGCGTGCGAATGCTGGAGCTTGAGGTTCGTACCCTTTGATATTTCAACGAGCTCATCCTCGGCTCTGAGCAGATGCGAACGTCCGAAAAGCGAATCGTAGGACATTGAGACTTTGCTCTCCGCCCTCGGATGGACGGTGAGCGGCTTATTATACTTACAGCAGAGCTTGACAACTTTTTTGAGCTCCTCTGTGTCGGCGTAGAGCCCCGGCTCATACATCAGACCGAGCGAGATGCCCGCCGCGCCGTCGCGCAGGTTATCTTCGAGGATGCCGAGCATTTTCTCCTCCTCCTGCGCCGAGAGCTTTCTGTTTTCATATCCCGAAACAGACGCGCGCGCCGAGCAATGACCCACGAGCGTTGCGATATTGCAGGGCATATTTCTGTCTATAGCTGCGTTGAATTCTTTTATAGAGCCGTATTTCCCGGTAGTGCCGTTGAAGAAGAAAAGACCGCCGCCTATCTTGTCTTTATAGGGCGTATCATCGTCAAAGCCGATGGCGGAAAGGCCGCAGTTTCCGGTCACGAATGTGGTTATGCCCTGGCGGATAAACGGCTCAAAATATTTGAGCGGTTCAGTCTTTATGGCGAACCAGTCATTGTGGGAATGGGGATCGATAAAGCCGGAGGCGAGCGACCTGCCCTCGAGGTCGATAACGCTGTCGGCACGGCTCTCGTCAACATCGCCCACTTCAATTATTCTGTCTCCCTCGAACAGAACGCTGCCGTTCACGGCGTCGCTGCCCGTTCCATCGTAGATCCTGCAGTTTTTAAGTAACGTTGCCATAAACTCCATCTCTTCCTTTATATTTGAATAAAAATAGCTTCGGAAATTCAGCCCTCTGCGGACTTATAGTGGCTCACATTCGCGTTGATGAGCTTATCGTAATCGACAACATGGAACAGCGAGCCGTCCTCCATGGGATAAACGCAGACATCCTCCGCCTCGTTGTCATAGTTCGGGCAATATCTTGTGAACTCCACGCGAACCGAGCCGGTGTTCGGATCGGCCGCGATTATCTGCTCCTGAGTGCTGTTCGCCGCGTCATAGGAGAGATAAAGCATGCCATTATAGACCGAGCCGCCCTGTATTCTGTCGAGCTTCTCTTCGAGCGGTATCGCGCGCAGGAAAGTCATTGTTTCGAGGTCATATTGAAGTATCTCGCCGACATTGTGGAACTGCGAGATGTAGAGATATCCGTTTTCCCTGTCTATCGCGCACCACGGGATGCCGTCGGTCAGATACTCGCTCGACATATCATAATATATCCCGGTATATTTGAGCGTTTTGCAGTCATAGAGCAGGATGAAATTATACAGATGCTTTCCGTCAACCTTGCCCTCGACAGGCGCGTATATATAGCCGTTGGCGCAGTTGATGCCGCCGATGTGATTGCTGCCGTATATCCACAGAGAAAACTGCTTTGCTTACAGCAAAACGGGCGAGAAAATCGACGCAAAAGTGCCGTTTTCCGGGAATGAAGCGAAGATATATTCGCTCTCCCCAAGCGGAATGACGCAAAAAGCGCAGGTTCAGTTGCACTGCGGAAGAATTCATCTCGAAACAGTCCCCGGCGAAGCGCTTATAATTGATATTAATATATGAGATGTGCATTTCAATAGATGTCTTGAGATGTCTTGATTTTAATATTTGCAAATAAAATATTTATCCTTAACGAAAGAAGAAAGTTTATTTCTGATATCATCGGCACTTCCGACTTCGATTGTTGATTTATAAACAACTTGCGTATATACCGAGAAGTTTATTGAACAAGTAGGTCAATGCATCACTCTCCGACGGGAAACCCATGCAACAAAACTCCGTTCCTCTTTCCCTTTCCAGAACTTCCCAACGAAAATAGTTTTTTCTTATGCAATAACCGTCCCTCACATTGTTGTCAAAATCAAACAATACAATATCAGGATTTATTCCGTTCTCTATAAGCTGATCAACAAATTCCTGCCGCGTCATGTTGGTTCTCCTTTATATATCTGCGAGTTCATCATAACATGCAAAAATTATCAAGTCAACATTTCTTTGCCGCTAAGAGTAAAAATACATCTGCGTGTATCAGAGCTACTTATTCCCTTTGGCTGTATTTATGGAGGCGATAAGGATTCTTTTTATCTCGATACATCTATTTATTAAGCATCGTTTTGTCGTCATAATATCCGCTCTCAATCAAAAATTTCATAATCAGCGAACTTTCTGCCATTTTTCCTCGCTCCTTTACCAAATGCTTTTCTACCGCATGTAGAAAAGCTACCTTACTTTTTCACTGTTCACTATTACTTTTAACCTTGCCAAAACTTCGAGCAAATCAGTGAAGAGTTAAAAGTGAAAAAGTAAAACTCCCGCGCTAATGCGCAGGAGTTTTGTCTATGGGCTACGAAAAAGATATTTTCGGCAGTTTTGCGTATGACTTCG